>JAEEGF011121002.1_pt1 | contig 31759 bp, 35 predicted proteins | sample 9134171 | NCBI WGS metagenome assembly JAEEGF01 (sample SAMN16246542, study PRJNA631951) | gut metagenome | biome: gut microbiome; feature: rumen; material: AP-attached | host: Bos | place: Iran: Karaj | collected 2018-10 | reverse complement strand
TACCTTCACATGATCAAAGAGACTTTGACTATGCTAAAGAACATAACTTAGAGATTATTCAAGTAATTGACTGTGGTGATATCTCTGAACATGCTATTGAAAAAGGAGACTACATGGGTGGTCATGGATATAAGATGATTAATTCTGAAGAATTCAATGGTATGACAGTTGATGAAGTTCATGAAAAAATTGCTGATATGTTAGAAGAAAAAGGAATAGGTAAGAGAGTTAATAATTATAAGATGAGAGACTGGATCTTCTCTAGACAAAGATTCTGGGGTGAACCAATTCCAATGATTAAGTGTCCTGAATGTGGATGGGTACCAGTTCCTGAAGAAGAATTACCATTATTATTACCAGATGTAGCTGAATATGAACCTACAGATAATGGTGAATCTCCATTAGCTAAGATTGAAGAATGGGTTAATTGTAAATGTCCAAAATGTGGTCATGATGCTAAGAGAGAAACAGATACTATGCCTAACTGGGCTGGATCAAGTTGGTATTTCTTAAGATTCATGGATGCACATAATGATAAAGAATTTGCTTCAATGGATGCAATGAAATATTGGAATAAAGTTAATTGGTATAATGGTGGAATGGAACATACTGCAAGACACTTATTATATGCAAGATTCTGGGTTCAATTCTTATATAACATTGGATTAGTACCTAATAAAGAAATGATTGATACAAGAGTATCTCATGGTATGGTATTAGGATCTAACAATGAAAAGATGTCTAAGTCTAAAGGAAATGTTATTAATCCAGATGACATTGTTAATGAATTTGGTGCAGATACTTTAAGAGTATATGAAATGTTCATGGGAGATTATCAACAAGATGCTCCATGGAGTACTGATTCATTAAAAGGATGTAAGAGATTCATTGATAAAGTTATTAGATTAAAAGATAAAGTAACTGATTCAGAAGAATATACTAAATCATTAGAATCTATTCAACATAAGACTATTAAGAAGATTCAAGACGATTTAAGAAGTATGGGATACAATACAGCTGTATCAGCATTAATGATTTTAGCTAATGCATATGACGATGCTGAAAGCATTACTAAAGCTGATTACAAGTTATTGTTAACATTATTAAATCCAATTGCTCCACATATTACAGAAGAATTAAATGAAGAATTAGGATATTCTCCAATATGTGAAAGTTCATGGCCTGTATATGATGAATCTAAAACAATTGAAACTGAAAAAGAAATAGGAGTTCAAGTAAACGGTAAATTAAGAGCAACTATTAAAGTATCAATTGATGAAGATGAAGAATCATTAAAGAATAAAGCATTAGCAGAACAAAATGTTAAAAACTTTACTGATGGACATGAAATAGTTAAAGTAATTGCTATCAAAGGAAAGATAGTAAATATAGTAGTTAAATAAAAGAAGATTAAAAATCTTCTTTTATTATGTATATTTACATTAAATTTGAAGTAAAATGATACATTCACCGTGTATATATATAGTAGGAGGGTGTATTTTATGAATTATTATGATTCTATTAAAAATCAATTGGTTGATAATGAAATAACAAGAAAAGTAAAATTATATTCAATTAATAAAAGTGATTTAACAACATATTATAATGTTGGTAAATTGTTAAGTGAAGCTGGTAAACATTATGGAGAAGAGATAATAAAAGAATACTCAGAAAGATTAATTAAAGATGTTAATAAAAGTTACTCGGAAAGAACGTTAAGATCATTTAGACAATTTTACTTAATTGCTAAAAAGGAAAAATGGTCTACACTGTCGACCGTTTTAACTTGGAGTCATTTTAAAGAATTATTATCATTAAATAATTCTAATGAAATAAACTACTATATAAATATATGTGAAACATACAATTTGTCAGTTAGACAATTAAGAGAAAGAATAAAATCCAATTATTATTAAAAGTAAAAAGGAAATAGTATCTGAAAAAATATTACAAAAAGTAATATTGGAAGAAATACCTTCTTTTCTGGATGAATTAGGAGAAGGATTTACTTTTGTTAGGAACGAATATCCAATTAAAATAGGTAATAATTATAACTATATTGATTTATTATTATTCAATATTAAATATAATTGTTATGTTGTAATAGAGTTAAAAATAACTGAATTAAAGAAAGATCATATTGGTCAAATACAAGTATATATGAATTATATAGATAATAATATAAAAACAATATCACAAGATAGTACAATTGGAATTATTATATGTAAAAAAGATAATAAATATATAATGCAATATTGTTCAGATATTAGAATATTATCTAGAGAATACATAACAATATAAAAAAGAAGCTTAATGCTTCTTTTATTTTGTTAATTTTTCAAATACTTCATCAATCTTAGAAGCATCTGCATATTTATATTCAAATGATCCTTCTTCATATACAGGAATTAAATGAACATGATAATGTTTAACTAATTGTTCAACGCCATAATTATTAACTATTTTTAATCCAATAGCACCAAGTTTATCATATATTAATTCCTTCATATCTTTAATAACATGATGAATATGAGTTAATGTTTCATCATCCATTTCAGTAAAGTCAGTTATATGTTTTTTAGGTACAACTAACATATGACCATTTGTATTTGGATTAACATCTAAAAACACTTTAACTATATCATCTTCATATATAGTTTTTGAAGGAATATCTCCTTTAACAATTTTACAAAAAATACAATCTTCCATTTATATCACCTATATAAAATATAACATATTTATATTTATTTTAATATATCTAATATGATATATTTAAGAAGGAGAGTGAAATATGAAAAAAATAAAAATAGATAAGTATTTATTGTATTGCATTTTTATTACAATATTAGGATTTGGAGTATTATTTAGAATAAAAAACATATATCCATTTGGAAATCAAATAATATCTTTTATGGATTTTGATTCTGGATACATACCTGTATATTATAAATTATGGGATGTATTGCATTTTAATTCTCCGTTATTTTTTGATTGGAATTTAGGTGCAGGTTTAAATTCGTTTGGATCATTTATAGGAAATGGCTTTTTTTCTCCTTTATGTTGGATAATAGGTATATTTCCTAGAAATACAATTCCATATACAATGTCATATATATATTTAATTAAGATGATATTTGTATCAGTTATGACTTATATAGGTATAAAGAAAATATTGCCTAAAACTAAAGAGAAAAATTTAGTATTATTTTCTTTAATGTATACTTTTAGTTCATGGACATTTATGATGGCTACTAACTTATTATATGTTGAAGCATTTGCATTATATCCTTTATTAGTATATTCATTAAAAGAATTATTAGATAAAGGTAAATGGAAACTATATACAGTTGTTTTAACTTTAACATTAATATTTAGTTATTATATAGCTTGGTTAGATTTATTCTTTATAATTGGAACATCTGGATTATATTTAATAATCATGGATGTAGATAAAAAGAAAGAGAAAGCCGTAAAATTACTAGTATGTACGTTATTATCTTTAGCACTTTCGTGTATATCTTTCTTACCTGGATTTATGTTTGCTAAGTCTAGTACAAGAATGGCTAATAATACAAGTGAAGATGGCATATTAGCATACTTCATGGATAAATCTTGCTATTTATTCACATTAGCAATTCCATTTGTATTAACCATTAAACAATTATTTGTTAAGAAAGATAAGAAACTAAATATCTTTATTATAGCAATGTTATTATTCTTATTATTAGGAGTTGTTATAGAACCTATTAATGCTTTATGGCATACAGGATCTCATTCAGGATTCCCATTTAGATATTCTTATCAACCAACTTTCTTTATGATATTAGTAAGTTTATATTATTTAAATAATAATTATAAAGAACCTACTAAGACATCATGGATTAGAATTATTATTCCTATAATAGGAATAATTACATCATTTATTATTTTTATATTATTAAAAGATGAGTTGCTATCAAGAAATACCTTTGTATCAAGTTTAGCAGGATGGCCTGATTATTTAGCTCTTTTAATTATATTTATTATATTATTAATTTCTTATATTTTTGTTTTAAGAAATAATAAAAAAATAGCAGATGTATTAACTAGTATAGTTTTTGCTATTACTTCAATTGTATATGGGACTTTCTACATGTATCAATTTAAGTCTGAAACATCAGTAGAAGCTCAAAAAATAGTTGATAATTTTAATTTAGAAAAAGATAATTATAATTATGTATTTGATTTTGAATCTGCAAATGATAACATTTCGTATATAACTCAAGTACCTAGTATTGCTAATAGAATTCATTTTATTAGACAAGAAGAAATGGATCAAACAATATATATGGGTTATATTACTTGGAGTACTATTATAAAATCATATGGTTCTAATGAATTCTTTAATACTTTATTACAAAATAAATATTACATTACAAAGTATAAATTAGATGAAGATCTATATGAATTAATCGATAAAAAGGATGATATGTATTATTATAAATCTAAATATAATTTAAATTATCTTATACCTTATAATGGAACTGAATATAATGAGAAAAATTTAGATTATTTTGAAAATGCAAATAATGTATATAAGCAAGTATTTGATGGAAAAAATAATATATATAACAAAGAAGATTATAAATTAGATAATAAGACAATATCACTTAATGTAAAAAAGGATAAATACTATTATTTGATTATGGATTATGTTCCTAACGAATCAGATAATTATAATATAAAGAATGATAATATTAGTGTTCAGTATTTAAAATCTATGAGTGAAACAATAATATATGTTTTCAAAGGCTTAAAAGATTCTAAATATGAAATGATGTTTGATATGGACATTAGGGATTTAAAAGTATATTCATTTGATAAAGATGAATTTATAAAATTTGTAGAAACAAATAATAAAAATGATGTATCAGTAGAGGTAGTGGGAAGTACTAAAAAGTATATTTATAATGCTACTAATGATACTGATGTATTATTACCAATCAACTATAATGATAATTATATTGTTAAAGTAAATGGAGAAGTAGTTGATTATAAATGTAATTTATATAATATGTTATCTATAAAAGTTAAAGAAGGTAAGAATGTTATTGAAGTTACATATAAGCAACAATGGTTAAAAATAGGAGCTATAATATCAGCAGTATCTTTAGCTATATTATTGTTATTCTATTTTATAAATAAGAAATTTAGAATACTTAATTGCAAAGTTATTCTATGGCTATTATTTATAATTGCTTGCTTAGTATTTGTATTCTTAATTTTGAAAGTTTATATACTTTCATGGATATAAAACTAGACACTTGAAAAAGTGTCTTTTTTATTATGTAGTTGAATAAAAAATGAGAAAGTGCTATAATTCACTTATCAAGTTGCCTTTGTTTCAATTATTATTTTATAGAAACGGAATGATTTTAAATGAGTAAAATTAAAATATTTGCTATGGGTGGGCTTAACGAAAGTGGTAAGAACACATACATAGTAGAAGTAGATGAAAAAATATTTGTTTTAGACTGTGGTTTAAAATATGCAACAGATAGAATGTATGGAATCGATTATATAATTCCAAACTTTAATTATTTAAAAGAAAATAAAGATAGAATAGTTGGTGTATTCTTATCACATGCACATTTAGAAAATATGGGTGGTGTATCTGATTTATTAAAAGAAATACCTGATATTAAAATTTTCTGTGCTAGATATACTAAAAACTATTTATCACTTGAAGGTGTTAATTCAAAGAATGTTATAGAAATAAAGGCAAATAAGAAATTAACATTTGGTGATATATCTATTTTCCCAATTAATGTTTCACATTCTGTACCTGATGCTTTAATGTATGTTATTAATACAAAAGATGGAGCTATTTGTTATACTGGAGACTTTATAATAGATCCAACTATGGCTGGACCATATGAAATGGATTTGGGTAAAATTGCATATGTTGGAAAACAAGGTGTTTTATGTTTATTATCTGAATCAAGTTTTTCAGAAATACCTGGACATACTTCTCCAAAACATAGATTAACTGGATGGATAAAAGATTCAATTAACCATGCTGAAGGAAGAATGATTATCTCAACATTACCAGTACACTTACATACTATTCAAGAAATATTTGATGCTTCTAAAAACATGCATAGAAAAATAGTTATTATGGGCAAGAAATTACAAAATATTGTAAGCATGGCTATAGAAGAAGGATATTTAAATGTAGATAAAAGTTTAATAGGTGATTTATCAGATTTACAATCAGATAAATCAATATTATTAGTATGTGATGACAGAGCTAAACCATATCAATCAATTGCTAAGATAGTAAATGGATCAGATAAGTTTATTAATATTAGACCAACTGATACTGTTCTTTTTGCTGAACCATCATATGATTCATGTGAAAAGATTTTAGTTAAGATACAAGATGATATAGCTAAATTAGGAGCATTTAGTTTAACTGTTCCTAAAGATAAAACTATCTTACATCATGCAGCTCAAGAAGATATAATGATTATGTTAAATTTATTAAAACCAAAATATTATATGCCAGTTAAAGGTGAATATAGATTAATGGTTAATTCAGCTAATTTAGCATCTAACTTAGGAATTCCAAATGAAAACATTATCTTAAAACAAAATGGTGATGTAGTAGAATTCCAAGATGGTAAATTATTAAGAGATAAATTTGAACATATTAAAATAGAAGATACTTTAATAGATGGTAAATCATCAGAAGACATTGGTGAGCTTGTTATAAAAGACCGTGAAATGTTAGGTGAAAATGGAATTCTTTTAATGTCAGCTACAGTTGATAAAGAAACTAAGAAATTATTAGCTGATCCTGAAGTAACTACAAGAGGATTTATATATGTTAAAGATTCTATGGAAATGATTAAAGAAATTAAAAGAATTTCTATAGAAATCATTGAAAAAAATACTACACCTAAATATGTAGATTATAATCAAATTAAGAATGAAGTAAGAGAACAATTATCTAAATATTTCTATTCTGAAACTGAAACTAAACCTATGATTATAGCTGTTATTCAAGAGGTATAAAATGGGATTAAAAGTTAAAGTAGATAAAAGATCTGTTGAAGAAGAAATAAATAAAGAATTAGCAGACTTTGGTTTATATTTTGAATTTCCTACAGATGAAGAAATAGAACAAAGTATAGATAAAAAGAAAAAAGATAATAAAAAAGAAGATAAAAAGGAGACTAAGAAAAAGTAGTCTTCTTTTTTTATTGATGTTATACTTTATAAAGTAGATAGGATAATTAGTATGAGAAAACACTCAATAGATTTATTAAAAGTAATTCTTGTATTTATGATATTAACATTACATTATAATCATTATCATATTGGAAATGGTTTTATATCTAATAATACATATTTAGGATTGTTTAAGTTTTTTATTGAATCTTTATTTATATGTGCATCAAATGTATTTGTAATAATATATGGTTATAATAATATAGATAAGAATAATAGTTTAAAAAAGAACATAATTAAAATATTAAAAATATATGGTGTAGTTATTATTTATGGTTTTATACTTAGTTTAATATATTATTTTTTATCAAATAAGGAAGTATCTCTAGAATTATTTGAAACAAATTTTATATCAAGATTCTTTATAAATAATTATTGTTTAATAGTTTTAATATCTCCTTTATTGAATAAAGTATTTACTAAGATTAATAAAAAAATATTCTTGTTTATTATTACAATCTTATCACTTGCTTTTTTTATAATAGATACGTTTATATATGATTTACCAATTATTAATGCTGGATATGATATATTTAATTTTATTATTTTATATTTAATAGGTGGATATATAAAACAACACAATAAAAAAACATCTATTTTATTTGACTTTATAATATATATAATATGTGGTGTAATATTACTTTCATTATTTGGATCAAATTATGAATGGACATATTATTATAACAATCCAATTGTAATAATCGAATCAATTTCATTATTTAATATTTTTATTGATATTAATATAAAAGAAAATAAGTTTATAACTAAGTTATCATCTTATTCTCTTGCTGTATATGTTATTCATACTATGGATGGAGTATTAAAAGTTCTTTATTTGCAAGTATTTAAAACTAATATACATTGTAAAGATATAAATGTTATTTGGAATTATCCATTAACAATAATATCTATATTTGTTGGATGTGTTATTATTGAATATCTAAGAAGAAAATCTAGAGATGGGTTAGTACTACTTTTCAACAATTTCAACAAATTTCATAAAAAGTGATTTAAACATAGATTTCCATAAATATAAATAATATAATATTACATGGAGGGTTCATATGAAGAATAGTCTTTTACAAGCTGATATTTATACAGTTATTAATCAATCTGTCTTAACTGAAGTTGATAAGCAAGTTCTTATTAGTTTATATGAACCTATTATAGGATCAACTGCAGTAAGTTTATTTTTAACTTTGTGGCAAGATTTAGAAAAAGGTGAATTAATATCAAGAGATTTAAATCATCATCATTTAATGGTTACTTTAAAGAAACCACTTAATGAAATAGAAATAGCAAGACATGCTTTAGAAGCAGTTGGTTTATTAAAAACTTATTTAAAGAAAAAAGAAAATAACAATGAATATTTATATGAATTATATTCACCTTTAAGTGCATATGAATTCTTTAATCATCCAGTTTTATCTACATTGTTATTAAACAATGTTGGTGAAATGGAATATAAATATTTAAATGAATATTATAAAAAGATAATTGTTAATAAAAAAGAATATGAAGAAATAACTTCAACTATGAATGAAACATTTAAAAGTGTTACACCATATGAAAAAGAAAATGAAGATATTAGAAAAAGAACTAAGAATAATATTAATATAGCTGAGTCTATAGATTTTGATTTTATAGTAGATTCTTTACCAAAAGGATTAATAAATGAAAAAACATTTAACAAGAAAGTTAAAGAACTTATTAATCAATTAGCATTTGTTTATAATGTAGATACTATGAAAATGTCTGATTTAATTAGAATGAGTATATCTGACATTGGTTTAATAGATAAAGAAAAACTAATACAAGTAGTAAGAAAGAATTATGAATTTAATACAAATGGTTCTTTACCAACTATAGTATATAGAACTCAACCTGAACATTTAAAAGCACCTAAAGGTGATACTTCTAATTTAGGTAAGATGATTACAGTATTTGAAAATACTAAACCATATGATTTCTTAAGATGTAAGAATAAAGGTGCTAAACCATCTCAAAGAGAATTAAAGATTCTTGAATTATTAGCAATCAATTATGAACTTCCACCAGGAGTAATAAATGTCTTAATTGATTATGCTATTCGTGTAAATGATGGTAAGTTAAATCAAAACTATTTAGAAGCAATTGCATCTACATGGAAAAGAAAAGGTATTAAAACAGTACCGGATGCAATTGAAGTATTAAAGAAAAATTATAAGAAACAAGATATGCCTAAAACTAAGACAGCTTCTAAAGTTAAAGAAGTAGAAGCTCCAGGATGGATATATCAAGAAAATAAAGATGAAGTAATGACTGAAGAAGAATTAAGAGAGTTAGAAAGAGATATGGAGGTGTTTAAATAGATGACAACATATGGAGATGAATCAGTAGATTTTAAATATAATAAACAAGCATTAGTTGAATCTTTTATAAATGCTTCTAAAGATCCTGACTTTAAAAAGTTAGTTACTAGATTAAAAGTTAAAGATGAAATAGCAATGAAATATACTTCTAAATTACAAGATTCAGTATGTGAACTTAAAAACTGTGCTAAATGTAAATGTTTAGAAGAATGTAAGAATAGAAGAAAAGGTGCTGTATATTATCCAAGCGTTCAAAATAATATGTTAGTATTCAATTCTATGGCATGTAAGTATCAAAAAGAATATGATGCTAAATTAGAGAATACGGCAGTATCATTTGAAGAACCATATCAAATTAGAACTGCTGCTATAAGTGATATAGATTTAACTGATAAAAAAAGAGCACCATTAATAAAATGGATAAAAGACTTTTATAAAAAATATCAAACAGATAAACATATAAAAGGATTATACTTACATGGTTCATTTGGATCAGGTAAAACATATATTATTGCTGCTTTATTAAATGAATTAGCAAAAAATGGTGCTAAGACAGTAATGATGTATTATCCAAGAATGTTAGTAGATTTAAAAGAGTCATTTTCAGGAGACTTTGCTACTAAAATGAATTTAATACAAAACTGTGATGTTTTATTAATTGATGATCTAGGAGCAGAAAATGTAACTGGATGGAATAGAGATGAAATATTAGGTACTATTCTTCAATCAAGAATGGATAATAGTCTTCCTACATTTATTACATCTAATTTAAATAAAGAAGAATTAGAAGAACACTTATCATATGCAGGAAGTGAAAAGAACGTATTAAAAGCAAAAAGATTAATTGAAAGAGTTAATCAATTAACTGAAGATATGGAACTTATAAGTAAGAATAGAAGAGTGTAAACTCTATTGCATTGTCTTATTTATTAAACTATAATAATTATAGAATGAGATAGTAGGTGAAAGAATGAAGAAGGTTTTTAGAGCATTCTTAATTATATTGGTTGGATTATTAATAGCTCATCCAGTTAAAGCAGAGTTTTATTCTTCTATAAGTGGATTAAGTTATGATAAAGATAGATGGGTAGAAGCCGGAACAACTAAATCCTTCAAATCACTTTATGTATATACATGTGCTGGAGGAACAAAATATAATAAATTAGGATTATATTCTGGATCTATAGATCCATCAGTTGATAGAAACAAAGTTAAATGTGACGATGGACAAACACCATCTGCTATTAACCAAGTAAGTAATGAGTGTCATAGTAATAATACTTGTAGTGCTGGTAAACAATATTATTGTTATACAACTACAAATATTACATGTCCTCCAAGAAAGACTACGTCAACACCAACACAACCTGTAACACAACCACCAAAGACTGAGACACCTACACAAAGAACAAAACCTACTAATACACAAACTAAAACTAAGAAAACTGTTACTAAAAAAACTGAAGCACCAACACAACCTGTAACAGAAGCTCCAACTGAGCCAGTTACAGAACCTGTAACAGAACGTCAACCATCAAATAATGCTAATATTAAATCTATTTTAATTAATAAAAAAGCATTAAATTATTATGACGATAAAAGTGAATACAGTTTTAAAATTTCATATGGTATTAGTTCAGTTAATATCGAAGTAGAATTAGAAGATGAACATGCTACTTATAAAGTAGAAGGAAATACTAATCTTGATGATGAGAAAGCTAAAGAAGATATTACAATTACAGTAACTGCTGAAGATGGTGAAACAACTAAGACAATTAAGATAACTGCTGAAAAGTATAAACCAAGTGAAACTGATTGTACTTTAGCTAATATCTATGTTAAAGATTATGCTATCAATTATGAAAGAAATACATTTGATTATTCATTAACTTTAGGAAAAGAAGTTAATAACTTAGATATTGAAACCGTTAAACAATATGATGGTCAAATTGTTCAAGTAAATGGAAATGAAAAGTTAAAGAATAAATCAAAAATAGTTATTGAAGTTGAATCTCCATCTGGAGATATATGTACATATACTATTAAAGTTAAAAAGAATTCAAGTGTATGGAAATACATAATTATTATATTAGTTCTATTAGGAGCACTTGGAATTGCAGGATATGTATTATATAGATATATTAATAAATCTAATGGACTTTACAAGTATGAATAGAGATGTGTAAACATCTCTTTTTTGTTGCCAATATTTTTATATTTATTAGTATAATAATATTATAAAAGGGTAGATGATTTTATGAGACAATCTATAGGTGGAGCATGGTTATTCTCCATATCAATTATTTTGATGATGTTTATTATTGCGTATGTAACAATAACTATTGATTATTCAAATGCATATCAATTAAAAGATGATGTTGCATTATACATAGAACAATATAATGGCTTAAATGAAAAATCAGCAAAATTAATATTAGCTAGAATAAAAGCAAAAAAACATACTACAAAAATAAAGTGTGATAAATATTATGATTCTTCAACATATTATAGCACTTCTAAATATGATGGGGATCCTGCTGAATGGTATTATGGATTAGTTAATTATAATACGGACTATTTACATGCTTTTAAAAAAAATGCAAGTAAATCATATATTTGTATTTATAGATATAAAGCAGTAAAAGGAACATCAGATACTGATAAGATAGATAAATATTTCTATAGTGTTTCAACTGCCTTTGGATTTAATTTTCCAATTATAGGAGATATATTCGATTATAGAGTTACAGGAGAAACTGGAACAATAAATTATAATTACGATAAAGATTTTGAATTTTCTCCTAGTGATCATTTCGTTTAAACTCAATAATTGATATTGAATGTTAAATATATTGATGCTATAATTATTTTATAATAAAGGAGGATTTGAATATATGAAAGATGCAACAGGCGAATTAAGTATGACAGCAATTGCAGTAGTAGCAATCGCGGCTATTGGAGTAGTATTTACTCAATTAGTTTGGCCAACAATAAAAAAGAATATAACAAGAAGCGCACACTGCTCAGAAGCATATGGATGTACTGCTGGAACAAACGGAACAGTAAATTGTATTTATATGACTGATGATGCTGGATCAACAGAAAACATTGTTTGTCCAAGTCAATCAGCATAATAAGGAGGAACAAAATATATGAAAGATGCAACAGGCGAATTAAGTATGACAGCAATTGCAGTAGTAGCAATTGCAGCAATTGGAGTAGTATTTACTCAATTAGTTTGGCCAACAATAAAAAAGAATATAACAAGAAGTGCTCACTGCTCGGAAGCATATGGATGTACTGATAATGGAAACTCAACAGTAAAATGTTTTTATATGACTGATGATTCTGGAACAACTACAGATATTATTTGTCCAAGTCAATCAGCATAATAAGGAGGCTTAGAATATATGAAAGATGCAACAGGCGAATTAAGTATGACAGCAATTGCAGTAGTAGCAATTGCAGCAATTGGTGTAGTATTTACTCAATTAGTTTGGCCAACAATAAAAAAGAATATAACAAGAAGTGCTCACTGCTCAGAAGCATATGGATGTACAACAACAGGTGCTACAGCAGGAACTGTAAAATGTTTTTATATGACTGATGATGCTGGAACAACTACAGACATTATTTGTCCAAGTCAATCTGCATAATAATATATAGGAGATATAAATGAGAGAAGCAATAGGTGGTGCATGGTTATTAGGAATTGCAGTAACAATTATTGCATTATTCACAGCTTATTTAGCTTTCTCTGTTAATTATGCTAAGGCATTTAAAGTTAAAGACGGGATTGTTGAACGTATTGAAAAATATGAAGGATTCGATGTTAATAACAATAAAGAAATGTCAGAAATTAGACAATTTTTAAACATGATTTCGTATGGTGCTAATGGTAAATGTAACGAAAAAATTGGATTTAATAGTGATTCTAATTTCTATGGTGTAAACGGATCTGTTTATGCTCATAAAGACAAAAATAAAAGATATAATTATTGCGTAGAAAGAGTGGCTAAACAAGTACAAACTGGAGATTATTCTAGTGCTTACTATAAGGTCACTGTTTTTTATGGTTTAAGTTTAGGATTTGTAGACTTAAATAGTATATTCTTTGTAACAGGAGAAACTAAAACAATTTATTATCCTGTTGATCAAGGAAGTTGGTAAAAATATAGAAAGGGATTGTTAAAATGAATGTAGTTACATCAAATGAAAACAAAGCTATAATCGATAGATTAGAAATCGATATAATAAAAAGAATAGATGGACAATTTGATATAAATGAATTGTTATCTAAATTCGTTAATTTATATTTTAATAAGATGATTATAGATATAACATCTATCAAAGATTATGAAAATCCTCAAGTTATTGCTACTTTAGCTCAATCAGTGGATCCTTCAAGAGTAATTGTATTATTAAATAATAATCCAGTTGTTAATAGTAATGATTATTTAGCAAATCTTATTAACAATGGTTTCTATAATTTTACTAGAAATTTTGAAGGTATTAATTTCTTATACAATAATCCTAATACATTTGAAAATGTTCAACATTTATTAACTAATAATGTTCAAACTGCACCTAGCAATAATAACGGAGTTAATGCTGGCCCTGTAAATAATGGAATGAATAATAACCAACAAGGATTTAATGCACAAGAACAAATGCAAAATGAAAATCAAGAAGTATCACAAGGTGGTGCTCCTAGAATTTTCAGTAATAGAATGATTATAGGATTACAAAATGTAACTAATCATGCTGGAGCTTCTACATTAGTTAGAATGATGGTTAGACAATTAAATAGCCATGGTATTAAAGCTTATGGTATTGAAATGTTTAGACAAGACTTAATGTATTATAGAGATCCACATTTAGTTGCATGTATGAATAGAAATGATATTGAAAGAGAATTAAGAAAGATGGAAGATGCAAATGCTGTTATCTTTGACTTAAATGATTTTGGTGAAGCAGATAAGTATTGTGATAAAGTAATGTATCTTATTGAACCATCATTTATTAGATTAACAAAAGCATTAAAGAGAAATGCTAACACATTAGTAGAGTTAAAAGATGCTAATGTAGTATTAAATATGAGTTTTGTAAACAATCAAGAATTACCTGATTTTGAATACGAAACTAAATTGACAATATTTGACAATATACCACCTCTAAATGACCGTAATGAAAACAGTATAGAAATTAATAATTTCCTACGTAAACTAGGTTATAATATTGTCGACAATATTAACAATCAATAGTATGTAAATAGTGTAAAATTTTATTGCATATTGTACAATTATAAATTATAATAATCTTAAGAAAAGAGGTATAAGATATGTTATTAGCTGATAGTTTTAACATGGAAAAGTTCTGTGAAGGAGCTTCTGGTATTTTACAATTCACAGGTTATATTATTACAATTGTAAAAATTGCTATTCCTATTTTAATTGTTGCTTTTGGTCTTTTAGACTTTGGTAAAGCAGTTGTAGGATCTAAAGATGATTTAATTAAGAAAAGTGCTATTTCTTTATTAAGAAGAGTAGTTGCTGGTATTGTAATCTTCTTCTTACCAACATTAGTTCTTACAATCTTCGGAACAATTAGCGATTATTCAAATAACTCAAACGGATTTGATAATTGTAAAGGATGCTTACTTCACCCAGGTAACGCTACTTCTTGTGTTACAACTGGTGGAAGTTCAACAAATTACGATAATTAATATAATAAAATAGGAACGTAAAGTTCCTTTTTTATTTGTCCAATTTGTTTGTACATTTAATATCAATATATTATAATAACTTTGTTAGATGAGGTGTTTTCTCATGAAGAAAAATAGTTTTGTTGAAGGTACTGTAATAGCAACCTTAATAATAGTAATTGTTAAACTTATAGGTATGCTATATGTTATACCTTTTTATAAGATTGTAGGTACAGAAGGTGGAGCTTTATATTCATATGCTTATAATATTTATTTAATATTTTTAAGTATATCATCTGCTGGATTACCTAATGCTGTAAGTAAGATAATAAGTGAATATAATACTTTAGAATATGAATCAGCTAAGAAAAGAGCATATATTATTGCTAGAAATATTATCACATTTGTATCAGTTGTAGCTTTCTTAATATTATTTATATTTGCTGAAGAAATAGGTAGATTTATAATTGGTAACTTACAAGGTGGTAATACATATGAAGATATAGCATTTGTAATAAGATGTGTATCACCATCTGTATTAGTAATACCATTTTTAAGTATTACTAAGGGATATTTACAAGGGCATAAATTCGTTAGTAAATCTAGTATGTCACAACTAATTGAACAAGTAGTTAGAATACTTGTAATATTATTAGGTTCTTATTTAGTATTAAATGTATTTAAAGGTACATTAAAGATGGCTGTTGGTATAGCTGTATCAGGCGCTTTCTTTGGTGGTTTATGTGCATATATTTATTTGAGATCAATAATGCATAAAAATAAAGAAGCGTTTAAAAATGATAAAACAGTTAAAGAAATAGAAATATCCAATAAAGAAATTACTAGAAAGATTATTGCATATGCAATTCCATTTATAATTATTAATTTAGTAACTGATCTATATAATTTTACAGATCAAATATTAGTATTAAGAACTCTTGAACATATGAATTATTCAACAAAAGATGTTGAATTCATAGCAAGTTCAATAAGTACTTGGTCTCCTAAAATATGTATGATTATTAATTCTATAGCTATGGGTATGACTATAAGTATTATTCCAACTATAGTATCTGCTAAAACTAAAGGAGATAAACAAGAAGTTGATAGAAGAATCAACCAATCATTAAGTATGGTATTCTCAGTAAGTTTACCACTTGCAACAGGATTATCTGTATTAGCTAAACCGGTATGGACAGTTTTCTATAATGACAATATATATGGTTCAATGATATTAAGTTTAGCAGTATTCTCAGCATTACTAGCTAATGTTTATATGGTTATTTCAACTATATTACAAAGTTTAAATAGAAATAAACAAGTATATTTAGTATCTGGAATTGGTTTCTTAACTAATGCGCTTTTAGATGTACCAATTATGTTATTACTTAATTATTTAGGATTAAATGGTTTCATGGGTAGTATATGTGCATCTATAATAGGATTTAGTTTAAGTATATTTATAGGTATGATGTTACTTCATAAGATAGATAAAGTTAACTTTAAACCAACATTTACTTCAGTATGCAGATCTATAATACCAGCTGTAATTATGTATTTAATGTTATATTTCTTAAATATGTTATTACCATTTAATGAATTTACTAAAACTGGGGCCTTACTTTATATAGTAATAGATGCTATAATAGGTGGATCTTTCTATCTATTTACTGCATATAAAATTGGTATATTAGATGAAGTATTTGGAAGAGAAAAGATAAATAAATATATTTCTAAATTTACATTTGGAAAAATAAAAATTAAGTAGGGGGATATATGAGATTAAGAAGAGTTAAAGATGCTTTAGAAATAGTAGAAGCATCTAAGTATATAGTATTAAATCCTGAAGAATATAAAGGTAAATTTAATACATTATTTAATAATGATAATCCTATACATGTAGAAATAGGTATGGGAAAAGGTGATTATGTTGTAGGAATGGCTGAAAAATATCCTGATATCAATTTCATTGGTATAGAAAAATATGAATCAGTTATGGTAAGAGGTGTTCAAAAGTTAGAAGACACTGATTACAAGAACTTAAAACTATTACATATGGATGCTTTAAATATATGTGATGTATTTGATCATGAAATAGATACAATATATTTAAATTTTTCGGATCCATGGCCTAAAAATAAACATGCTAAAAGAAGATTAACAAGTGAAGTATTCCTTAAACTATATGATAATATATTTAAAGGAGAACCACATATTGTTCAAAAAACAGATAATATATTATTGTTTGCATCTTCTATTGAATCGTTATCTAAATATGGTTATACAATAGAAAAATGTAGCTTAGATTTAGCCAATGAAGACATAGAAAATGTTGAAACAGAATATGAGAAAAAGTTCAAAGCTAAGGGTTATAAGATTAACTATCTAGATGCTGTAAAGTACTCTAAAAAGTAGTTAATCTTTTTTTATACCGTGTTATAATTTAAATAGGTTCATATGTTTATGAATTATGTTTAATTTTGACCTATAGTTTGATATAATTGTAGTAGTAAAAAAGTAGGTGAACTATGAAGAAAATTCTAGTTTTATTAGTTACACTTGTTTTATTAACTGGATGTGTTGCTATACAAGATGCAAGTATAGATACTATAATTGATGAAACAATGAGTACAAAATATAATGATTTATATAATCACGTTGGTAAGGGATATAAGTATTATTTACCTAAAACTTTAATATCTAAAGTTACAGATAATAATAATGAAATTATCAAATCTAAAAAATGTGATTATTATTTATACGTTGATTTAATTAGTTATCATAATAAAGTTGATTTTAATTATAGAGAACAAACTGATATTTATTTTAGTAAACTAATTGAAAAAAATGGTAGAAAAGGTATTATTAATATCTATGAAAATGCAGATGATAAATTCTTACTTAAGATAGAATATAACTATGCATACATAGAAGTAATAACTGACAAAGACAATTTAAATAAAACACTAGCAAATGCGATAATAATAGTAACATCAATGAATTATAATGATGATATTATAGAAAAATTACTTGATGAAGGTATGTTATCTTCAATCGAGGAAACAGTGGATATATTTGATTCAAAAGATAAACAAAATGTCTTAGAAGTAGATGATACTTATATTGAGGAAGATGAAACTACTAAATATGACAATTCATGGATCAAATAAGAGAGGATGAAAAGCATGGGAGTATTTGATAAGTTTAAGAAAATACTATTTGATGAAGAGATAGAAGAAGTACCTACAGGTGAAGAATTACCTGAAAGAACTCCAAAGAAAAATTTTAGAAGTGAATCAGGTTTCATTGATCACAATGCTCAAAAAGATGAAGATGTGATTAAAGAAGTTGTATACGAACCAAAAACTGAAGAAGAAAAACCAGTTTCAAGATCTTCTAGATATGGTACTGAAGAATATGAAAAGAAAGAAGATATTCCAAGACAAATTAGTAGATATGAAGATACTAAGCCATATATGGAAAGAGAAGATGTTGAATCTAAAATTGAATCAGTGTTACATGAACCAGAAAGACAAGTTAAAGTTGAAACTCCAGTTGAAGTTGAACATAAAGTTGAACATAAATATGACTTTGGATCAGACTTTGATATGCCTAAGGTAGAAGAACATGTTGAAAAGAGAGATATTCCAGCATATGTTCCAACTGATAAATATGGTTTAAGAAGAGATTATAAAGCTATTCTAAGAAATGGATCTGAAAAGAGACATGGAGAATTAGAACATAAAGACTATGCTGCTATAGTAAGAGAAAAAGCTGAAGCAACTCCTGGTAAGAAACCATTTGTTGTTACTCCAGTTATTTCTCCTGTATATGGTATCTTAGATAAGAACTATACTCCGGATTCAGTAATTGAAAGAAACAAAGATAATTCTAATATAGATGCTCAAAAGAAGAGACTATATGGAAACACTGAAGTAAGAGTAGAAGAAGTAATCGTAAGAGAAGAACCTAAAAAAGTAGAACCAGTTATTGAAAAAGTAAAAGAAGTAGTTAAAGAAGTTCCTACTAAGGAAGAAGAATATTTTGATTCAATTCAAAATATAATTGAAGAAGAAATTCCTAAGAGAGCTACTAAAACTGTAGAAGAAGCAATGGAAGATACTGAAGAAATTAAAACAGTAGAACCAAAAATAACATATGAAGAACCTGCAGTAGTTGAAGAAGATATTCCAATTGAAGAAGATCCAATTACTCCTGTAGTTGAACCAGAACCATACTATGAAGAACCTGAAGAAGTAGAAGATGAAATTGAAGCTCCATCAGTTAGCATTGATACATTAATTGATAATCCAATGGATGAAGAAGATGAAGCTCCAAGACAAGAACTTGATGATACTATTGAAACAGATTTATTTAACTTAATTGATTCAATGTATAACAAAGATGATGAAGGAGAATAGATATGGAAGTATTACAAACAGTTTTACCAATTTTAGTTGATATTTTATTAGTAGTATTTTTAGTAATATGTATTATATTAGGTATTAAATCTATCAAGGTAATTGATAAATTTAATAATCTAGTAGATGATGCTCAAAGAAAACTAGATACATTAAATGGTGTATTTGGTATTCTTACTTTATTTAATGATAAAGTAGCATTAATTGCTGAAAAGACTTATTCATTATTCGATGGCTTAATTGATAAATTATTTAGATCAAAAAAGAAAAGAAAAAAAGTTCGTGATGAAGAAGACGAACTTGATGATATATTAAGAGAAGAAGAGGAGGAATAATAATATGTCAAGAAGAGGATTAGGAGACCTATTATTAGGTGTTGGAATTGGATTAGGAATTGGATTACTTATATCACCAAATACAGGTGAAGAAAACAGAAGAATCCTTAAGAAGAAAGGTTCAGAATTAATCGACAAAGCTAAAAATATAGACCTAAATGAAGTTAAAGATAACTTAGTAGATGAATTTAATAAATTAAAAGAAACTGTTCAAGATATGGACATGGAAAAAGCAAAGAAATTCGCTGCTAAAAAGGGTGAAGAACTTAAAGATAAAGCTGATGAATTATTAGCTTTAGCTAAAGCAAAAGCTGAACCAAAAGTTGAAAAAACTGTTAAAGACTTAAAGAGAAACTTATCAGATTTCTTACAAAATTTATCAGACAAATTAGAAGATTAATAATCTTCTTTTTTTATTGAATAAAAATACCAAATAATATATAATTATTATAGTAGAGGAGGGGTCAAAATGAACTGTGGTAACTGTGGTACTCCATTAATTCCAGGCAACAACACATGTCCTTCATGTGGTGCTTTAAATATGCCTTTAAATACTCCTCCAGTAAATAATCCCCCTCAAGAAGAAACTTTAGAATCGTTAGAAAATGCAGTAAGTCCTAATCAAGTATCTGAAAATGTTGAAGCACCAACACTTGATGTACAAGAAGAAGTATTAGAAACTGAAGCTGCGCCTTTACAAGAAGCAGCTCAAGCTCCAACATATGAACCTGAGAAGACTGCTGAAATACCAGTTGTTAAAACTGAAGGTGATATTAAGATAGATATACCTGCACAATCAAGTGAAACAGTTCAAGTTGATCAAAATGTACAATCAGGTGGAGTTGGAACAGTACAAGCTCAAGCTAATACAGCAGGTGATATAGTAGTACCTGAAAAAGATGCTGTATCATTTAAAATAGGTGGTAAAACACTTAAGATTAAATTAGGTAAATTTAACTTGCAAAAACTATTAGTATTTGTAGCAATATTTGCACTTGGTTTATTTATGGGATATTTAATGTTTGGTAAAAGAACAACAACTAGGTGTTATAGACCAGTTGTGTCTACTAAGAATTTAGTAGCAAATGGTAAAAACAATGAAACATATATAAATGGTTATAAATATAAAATACCTACAGCATATACATACGATAAAACTAATGAAGGATTAATTATATATGATCCTGATCAAAACTATAAGATATTTATAAAGAGTTTAGTATTTAAATATGATGAAGTATTAAAAGCAAGATTAAGCTTACAACAATCATTTATAGATAACCAATATAAAGTTGATTCTATTAAAGAATTAGTAGTTAAAGAACATAGTTATTTAGTACTTAATATTACTACAGGAATGAATAATAGAATGATTGGTATTACAGATGCTGGTAATAATAAAATATTCTATGTTGAAATAATAACAATGGACAAAAACTTCAATACTGAAATATTTGATATAGCTGATGATATTATACGTAATGCTGAATCAACAAATGATTTAACAGCAGTTGAAAAAATATCAGTTAAAGATTTATCAGAACTTATTGTTACAACATCAAAAGCACATACTGATTTAGTTAAATAGTATTTGACTAAATATCAATATTTGATATAATGTATATATGTTTTCGATGAAAGGATTTACGACCCTGGAGAAAAAACGTAAGACTCACGTTACGAGTGATTAAGTGCATGAAAGTCATGAACTAAGGTGGTACCACGGGTATAACTCGTCCTTAGATTTATGACTTTTTTATTTTATAGAAAGAAGGATTATATATGAGCAAGATGACTTGTTATGAAGATTTAATGTACAGAGGTCTTATTAAAGATATGACTAATAATGAAGACTTTGTTGAAAAACTAAATGCAGGAGGTATTACTTTCTATTGGGGAACTGACCCAACTGCTGATTCACTTCACATTGGACATTATTCATCATTATTAACAGCTAAGAGATTAATGAAATATGGACATCATCCAATTTTATTAGTAGGTGGAGCAACTGGTTTAATAGGTGACCCAAGACCAACAGCAGAAAGAGAAATAATTGATAAAGCTGTAGTTGAAAGAAATATTGAAGGTATTAGAAATCAAGTATTATCATTATTTGATAATAATGTTGAAGTAGTTAATAACTATGATTGGATTAAGGATTTCACATTCATTGATTTCTTAAGAGATGTAGGTAAATATATTAATGTTAACTATATGCTTAATAAAGATATCATTTCTAGAAGACTAGAAACTGGTATTACTTATGCTGAATTCAGTTATACATTATTACAAGGATATGATTTTGTTCATTTATATAAAGAAAAGAATTGTATCATGCAAGCAGCTGGATCAGATCAATGGGGTAATATTACTACAGGTGTTGAACTAATTGGTAAGATGTTAGGAAAAGAAGCATATGCATTTACTATGCCTCTTATCTTAGATTCAACTGGACATAAATTTGGTAAATCAGAAGGTAATGCTCTTTGGTTAGATAAAACTAAAACACCATCATATGATATTTATCAATACTTAATTAATTCAACTGATGATAAAGTAGAGGAATACTTAAAAGTATTTACTTTCTTAGATAAAGATGAAATTGATGAAGTAATGAGAAAACATATGGAACGTCCTGAAGATAGATATGCTCAAAAAACATTAGCATATGAATTTATTAAGGACTTACATGGTGAAGAAGAAGCTAAACAAGTAAAGGCTAAATCTGAAGCATTATTTGGTGGTTCTACTGAAAACTTAGAAGCTACACCTATAACTCCTGAATCAAGAAATATTCTTGATATCATGATGGCAGCTGAATTAATTCCATCTAAGTCAGAAGGAAGAAGATTAGTTGAACAAGGTGGAGTATCAGTAGACAATGAAAAGATTACTGATCCAAAAGCTGAAATAACTAAAGATGAATTTGTTTTACAAAAAGGTAAAAAGAAAATCGTTAAGTTAATAATAAAATAAGAGGATTGTAATCCTCTTATTTTTCTAATATAATATTTAACTATTAAGGGTGGTAATATGGCAACATTGGATGATAATCAATTTGATGAAATGACTACATTAGACATGGTACAAGATGTAGAAAATAAAATGGATAATTTAGAATTAGAAAAAATGGAAATACTTGGTTTTCTAATTAAACTTAGATTTACTCAAGGAATAGATTTTAAATCATATCAAAATATTAGTTTATTTTTTAAAGAAATATTAGACGAAACTGATAATGAAGAAAAGATTATTCATAAACTATATGCTTTTTTAGATGAACAAGCTGAAAAGATAGGATATGATCTAATAGGTGATAGTAGAATGTTCTTAGAATATATGAATCTACTAACTTATTTAGATGATGTAGAAAAAGCAAGAGATGAAGAATACTTTGGGTATGTTGAAAGAATAGGTCAATTAGTAAGAACTAATTCTATTAATCATACTTTATTACCAGTTCATAGAAATCAAATTAAATTAGATAATAATAAGACTAAAGAATTAATAAATCAAATACCAGGAACAAAAAAATAAGAAGTTTTATAACTTCTTATTTTTATTTCATTTCATTTATATATTTCATTAATGTTCTATTATCTGGTCCAAATATAATTTTTAATTGATTATCAATTTCTACTATACCTTTAGCACCAAGTTTAGTAATACCTTCTTTATCAACAATTGATACATCTTTAAGTGTAACTTTAAATCTAGACATATTAACTTCTTTATCTAAGATATTTTCTTTACCACCTAAACACTTAACTAATTTATTAACTTCCATATTGAAATCTTTTTTATTAAGTTTAAGCATTACTAATAATATAATAACTAATACAACAGCAATAACTGCATATGTAACTATTTGAGTTGTACTCATATTTCCACCTTCTTATATGAAAATAATACATTATTTTGCTATAAAAATCAATAATTGTTAATTATATAAATATATTATATAATACATATAGAAATGAGTTGATAATGTGAAAAAGATGATATTTAGAGTATTATCATATGGATTTGATATGATGGTAATATCACTTATTACATTAGGATTAGCATTTGTTCCATTTATTAATCCTAATAATGAAGAATATCAAAAACAATATGAAGAATTAAATGGAATTAGAATAGAATATAGTACTTATACTGGTAAATTAGATGAAGTATTATCAGATAATAAGATTACTCAAGAAGAATATGATTCATTAAATGAATATAAATCATATTTAACAGATTATGTTGATAAAGAATTAACTGATGAAGATATAACTAAGTTTAGAGAAGAATCTTATAAAGGATATGCAGATAAATATAATGTATTAGCATATGCTATGACAAAGAATAATACTATTACTAAAATAATAACTGTTGTTATTACAGTATTATATTTAGGTGTATTACAATTTGTATTAAAAGGTAAGACATTAGGTAAATTTATATTTAAATTAAAAGTAGTAGATAATAAAGATATGAATAAACAAATACCTATGTGGAAATACTTAGTAAGAGCAGTATTAGTAGGTGAAATATTAATTATAGCTACTGATATGGCATTCTTATATGCAACTGATTCTAATATGTATTTACAAGCTTCTAATATATTAACTACAGTTCAATATATATATGAAATAGCATTCTTAATAGTAATGATGATGAGAGAAGATACAAGAAGTATTCATGATTTATTATTAGGAACTAGAGTAGTATTATTTGATAAAGATGGAAAAGAAGTAATTGAAACTCAAGTAGATGAAGTAGAAGAAGTAAAAGAAGAACCTAAAAAAGAAGAAAAGAAAGCTGCTAAGAAAAAGACTACTACTAAAAAGAAAACAACAAAGAAAAAAGAATTTGTGAGTGCTGAAAAAGTAGATGATTAAAAGATTTTTAATTAAACTAATAAAGATGTATCAAAGAGCACCATTAAGTACACATTCAAGTTGTAAGTATTACCCAACATGTTCTAACTATGCTATTAAAGCATTGGAGATACATGGTGTAATAAAAGGTAGTTTACTTACTATATGGAGATTACTTAGATGTAATCCATTTAGTAAAGGTGGAATTGATAATGTTCCTATAAAGAAATAGTTAAACTATTTCTTTTTTTATGTTATAATTTATAATAGGTGAAGGGTATGGCAGGTACATTAGATATTATTATTGGTATTGCAATTATTTCTTTATGTTTTGGTGCGGTTTCTTTTTTTATGGTATCAAAGTATAACTATGCTATTAAACTAAAGAATAAGATTAAAGATGAATGGTCATCTTTAGTAGCTGAGATTAATTATAGATTTGAATTATCTACATCATATATACAAGTAGTACAAACTGTAGTAGATGTTAATTTATTAAATACATTAGTTAATTTAATAAATAGATATCATACATTAGCTGCTGTACAAGATGTAATAGATTGTTATTATCAACAAGAACAATTATTAGTTCAAATAAATGCTTATGTTACTCAAAGTGGATTAAATGTAGCGGAGTGGACTCAAGCATATAATGATAATAAAATGAGAATAGAAAACTTAAGAGCTACATATAACAATGATCAATTAGCTATGAATAACATAGTTGCTTCATTTCCTACAAACCTTATGTGTAAGGCTGGAGGATTTTCTAAAGGAGCATACTTTAGAGGAGAATAAAAAAAGAGACTTAATAGTCTCTTTTTATTATTCTATATTATATGTTTTTAGATATTCTTCATAAGCTTGTTTATCTGGAGTATCTAATTCTTTATATTTATCTCCTAAGAAATTAGATAATATATAATCTAATAGATAAGGATTTCTTATTAGAAGTGGACCTAATAGGTAAGTACCATAGAAGTTTTTATAATGTATTCCTTCAAACTTATCTTTAATATCATTTCCATATCCTTTTCTAACTTTAAATAAATATCCATCTTTAATATCATTTACTGAATTTCTATTAACAAAACCTACAACAGGTGAACCTAAGAAATCAGTATCCATGATTTCTTCATTTACAATTCTATCACCAACATCTGTAGTAATTGATTTATAGAATGATTTAAAATGGAATATTCCTAATGCTTCTTTTTTATCAATCTTATCTCCAAATAATTCATATGAATTACCTGTAGCTATTAATATTTTATAAGATTCTATATAAGCATTTAATTCAGCTTTATATTTTAATAAATCTTGTCTAACTAATTCTTGATTATATTCAGAACCTTCACCTATATAAACAATATCATATTTCATGAAATCTATAGTATCACCTATAGATTTCTTATCTATTTTAACTTCAACACCTTGAAGTTTAAATGCATCTCTTAATGCAATTATATTTCCATATTCTCCATATAGATTCATTAAATCATAATATAAATGTAATATATTAACGCTTTTCATTGTGTACCTCACTTAATGATTTTAAAATATCATCCATCATATCTAAGAATACCATTGAATATATTTTACCTTGTGAATTACTTTTTAATTCTTTAATTAAATTAACTTTATAATCATCTACAACAGTAATTAACTTTTTATTAATACCTGCATGTATTAATCTATTCATTACATCATATCTAAATCTTCCTATACAAAATATTCTAGATATTTCTTCGTCATTAGCTAGTTTTTCATAGTCTATATCATATAACCATGATAGATCATTATAATCATATCTACGAGAAACATTATCAAATCCCATGATAATTGTTTTCTTTCCTTTACATCTAGTGATGTAATCAATAGATTGAACGAATGATAAATTATTTTCATTCTTTGAATCTAACATTTCTATATCTCTTCCATCAATAGTAGGGAATACTTCTTGTTTTCTAGAACTATTTAAACCATTTACTATTTGATCATTTGTTAATATTCCATCTAATACTGAATATGCAGCAAGTATTGCATATGCATTAAACATAATATTTTTATGTAAGTTGATTGGATTACCATTTATAAACATAGTTTTATTATCTAAGTTTAAATCAGTTGCTTCATAGTTAACTGGGTTACGACTAAAGTCGTTTCCTAGACATCTATAATCACCTAGATGACCATAGTGGTAATAGTTATAAACTAACTTTTTATTACATACAGGACAATAACATTGATCTAATGTATCTGATAATGGTGTTTTATATGTATAATCATTATCACCAATACCATATGTTATTACTTTAGAATGATTTATTTTTAATCTATTAACAATTGGATCATCAGCATTAAGTATTAATGTTGTTTCATCATCAATAGAATTTTTGATTTTATCAAAGATTAAATCAACATGACCATTTCTAACTGGTTGATCTCTTGTAATATTAGTAACAACTAAATGTGTTAGTTTAACTTTATTAAAGATTGTTTTAATATATGATTCATCTAATTCAAGTAATAATACATCAGCTTTTATTTTACCTTTTAAACTAGAATTGTTTAAAAGTAGAGTAGCAGCAGCATTATAAAGGTTTGAACCAGATTCATTCCATACTACTTTAACACCATTCTTTATAAGAATATTAGCAATTAACTTAGTAGTAGATCCTTTACCAGATGAACCTGTAACACCGATTATATATTTTGGATATTCTAGTTTATCTAGAATATTCTTATCAAATCTACGTGCTATAGATCCTGGTAAAACAGAACCATCTTTATGTAATACAGGTTTAGTTATTTTTAATAAACCTGAAATAGTTTTATTAACTAAAATTGACATGAATTTACTCATATTATTCACCTTCTTAAATTATATCATAATATTAATAATAAGTATGTTTATTTTATAATATATGTATGATAAAATAATCAGGAATTAAGTTTTATTATGTAGTAAATCAGTTTGTAGTATGAAGATAGGAAAGAATTCCTATCTTTTTAATTACTACAAAGGAGATACCACATGAATAAGATTTACTATAAAGATATTACAAACGAGTTTTTAAAGAATGCTAAACCATCAGTTAATTATGGTGTTCATTTTGCTAAAAGTATAACAAAAGATGGCGTTACATATAGAGTTAATAAAAAGAATAAAATAAATACTAGAAATCATGAAATAGAAAATGCTTATTGGTTTCTCTCTATCATGGGCGGTAAGATAATACTTCTTCCGGAAATCGGATCAAAAAGATACGTTAGAATGGCTGATTATAAATATAAACCAGTAAAAGGTAAAAGTTATTTTCTGGAGAATAAAGAAATAATGTCGTCAAAAGCACCAGGTAAGTATTGTATATATCACAAGATAAAAGATAGTAATGAACAAGCAAATGTAATAATTGTTGATATAACATCAAGCTATATAAACCCAAATGATTATCACTTATATATGAATATTGCTTTTAAGTATACAAAAAAACAAGTTGTTTTAATTTTGAAACGTAAAACAAATTTATTAGGTATTTATACAAATAAAAAAAGAGCGACACCCTCTGACTATGCAGTGGGGTCGCTCCATAAATAAATAATATAATAAACTATTGTTTATGTCAATAAAAAAGAGCAAACACTCCAGCGGAAGTCGCCAGAGCATTTGCTCTATGACTAAATAATATAATAATTATTCTATTGCGTCAATAAAAAGCAAATGTAAAAATAATATAAAGTAGATTGTAAACAAATAATCAATTTACAAATGCCAAACATTTAAATTAACGTTTTTTCGTCAGTTTCCTTTAAATTAAATATTTAATATAGTATAATCTTGTTAAGATATGGTGGGATATATACTATGAGGGAGATAATTGCTAGTATTGATATTGGTTCAGCTACTTTAAAACTAGTAGTTGCCGAAATATTAAATGAACGTTTTAATGTTTTATGTGCACTAGATGAAGAATCTCGTGGTGTAAAAAAAGGTGTTATATGTGAAGTACAAGAAACATCATATGCTATTAAAAGATTACTTAATAAAGCTGAAAAGATGTTAGGAGTTAAAGTTCCTAAAGCTATCATATCTATAAATGAAGATTCAGCTGATTTTAAAATAGGGCTTGGAAGTGTATCAATTACTTCAGAAGATAAAGAAATAACAAATGCTGATATAGCAAGAGTATTAAAAACATCTAGACAAGATCAAGTTCCAAATGGTAATGAAGTAGTAGATATTGTTCCAGTATATTATAAGATAGATGGAGAAAAAACGTATGCTCCATTAGGAAGACATGGAGAAAAACTAGAAGTTAAAAGTGTAGTAATGTCTGTTCCTAAAAGAGACATATATGAAATAGCTAAAGAATTAGAACATATAGATGTAGAAGTAATTGATATTCAATTACCAACATTATCTACATATTATGCTCATAAGAGAGAATATACTGATACAACAGCAGGAGTCATAATTGACTGTGGTGCTGAAACTATTAAGATAGGTATTATTAATAAAGGTAAGATTATTAATAACTTAGTAATACCTAAAGGTGGAAGTACAGTAGATGCTGATATAGCATTCATTTATAAATTAAGTATGGAAGATGCTAAGAAAGTTAAAGAGACATTTGCATTAGCTAATAAACGTAATGCAAATGAACACTTAGATATGAGTATGATGAATACTTTAGGAGAAAAAGTAACTATTAATCAAAAAGAAGTATCTGAAGTAGTTATGAGTAGATTACATGAGTTATTAAATATGGCTAAAAATGAAATTAACTACTTAACAAAGAAAGAAATAAGTTATATAATTATAAGTGGAGGATTGACTGAAATTAAGGACTTCCAATTAGAAATAGAAAGTGTATTTGGTACTAGTGCTAACTTAGGTAAAATTAACATAGTTGGTGTTAGAGATAACAAATATGCATCATGTGTAGGTATGATTAAATACTTTGATGCAAAACTTAGACAAAGAGATAGAGAGTTCTCAATATTTAATCAAGATGAACTTGATATATTAAATGGAAAAGAAAATAAAAAAGCATTATCTGGAGATTCAATACTTGGTAAAGTATTTGGGTTATTCAATAAATAAGGAGTGAATAAAGATGAATAAAGGATTAGAGATGAATCAAATTGCCAAGATCAAGGTTATTGGTGTTGGTGGCGGTGGATGTAATGCTGTTAACAGAATGATTGAATCAGGAGTTAAAGGTGTTGAATTTATCGTAGCAAATACTGACAAACAAGTATTAGATGCTTCACATGCTGAAACTAAACTACAAATTGGATTATCAATTACTAATGGTTTAGGAGCAGGTGCTAACCCTGAAATTGGTAGAGAAGCTGCTGAAGAATCAAGAGATGAAATCAAAGCTGCATTAGAAGGTGCAGATATGGTATTCGTTACTTGTGGTATGGGTGGTGGAACTGGAACTGGTGCTTCACCTATAATTGCTGAAATTGCACAAGACCTTGGAGCTTTAACAGTTGGTATTGTTACAAAACCATTTAGATTCGAAGGAAATAGAAGAATGGAACAAGCTATTATTGGTGTTGATGAATTAAAAAAACATGTTGATACATTAATAGTTATTCCAAATGATAGATTAAGAGATATTATTGATAAATCAACTCCTATGTTAGATGCATTTAAAGAAGTAGATAATGTATTACATAGAGGTGTTCAATCAATCTCAGACCTTATTGCTGTATCTGGTTTAGTAAACCTAGACTTTGCAGATGTTAAAGCAGTAATGTCTAATAGAGGAAATGCTCTTATTGGTATTGGTATTGGTACTGGAGAAGATAGAGCAATTGTTGCTGCTAAACAAGCTGTATCAAGTCCATTACTTGAAACATCTATTGATGGTGCAACAGATGCAATCATCAATGTTACAGGTGGTAGAAGCTTAACATTATTTGAAGCTGAAGATGCTGCTGAAGTTGTAAGAGCATCAGCTAACACTGATATTAATATTATATTTGGTGCTGTTATCAATGAAAACTTAAATGATGAAGTTATTGTTACTGTAATAGCTACAGGATTTGAAGATGAAGATAAAACTACTTCAACTCCAAGTTATATAGATGAAGAAATAGATAGAGTAGAAGATCAAGTTCCATCTAAACCTATGAGTGTTATAGATGAAGAATATGATATTCCTCCATTCTTAAGAGATAGAGATAATTTCTAATAAATAAGATATTAAAAGACAAGTTAAAACTTGTCTTTTTTTGTTGAATTAATATAATATCATCGATTATAATGAAATAGGAGGTTGATTATATGTCAGCAACAGAGATAAGAAATGACACTGAATTATCGAAAAGAATATGCGATTTTTATAAAAGATGGGATTTTGATGATTCACTTGATTTAAATAATTTTAAGGTAAGAATATTAAATTCTGTTTCATATATTATTAATGAGACAAGCGAATTTTTGCACTTTTCAGTTGAACCACGATATTATGCAATGAATGATATATGTGAAAATATTGCTTATGAATTAGGATTTAAATTTAAAAGATCTACTTGCGATAGTTTTAACAATACATATTTATATCAAGAAATTGATAGATTAGATTTGAATAATGAAAAGGAATTTAAAAAGTTTCTTTTTATTGTTGAATGTCTTCTAAACAATAAATCTATAAAAAAAGCAAATTTATCAGAAAAGTTTGCTAAAGAAGTAGCTGAAATAATAAATATAACTCAACAAAATATTAAAATAATAAAAGATGATAATGCATACAAAATCATAAAAAGTAATGAAAAATACTTAGATGATTCTTTG
>JAEEGF012232126.1_pt1 | contig 31761 bp, 27 predicted proteins | sample 9134171 | NCBI WGS metagenome assembly JAEEGF01 (sample SAMN16246542, study PRJNA631951) | gut metagenome | biome: gut microbiome; feature: rumen; material: AP-attached | host: Bos | place: Iran: Karaj | collected 2018-10 | reverse complement strand
AAACGCGTCCACCCGGTCCTTCAGCTCGGGAAGCAGCACGTCGCCGCCGGAGTAGACCCCCTTCAGGAACGACAGGTCCGCCTTCTCGAGCTTCTCCGTCCTCAGGAGCGCCTCGAAAAGCGTGGGCACACCGGGAATGAAATTCGGCTTCTTCTTTTTCAGGACCTTCGCGTAGCCCTCCACCGAAAACCGCGGCACAAGAACGCACTCGATGCCGAAAACCAGCGGCATGTGGACGCCGATTCCCAGCCCGAAGCCGTGGAAAAGAGGCATCACCGACAGCATCCTGAGGCCGGGAACCCTTGTCTCGCCGCTTGCCGCCAGCGTCTGATAGGCCTCCGCGCAGAGGTTGAGGTCGGTGAGCATAATGCCCTTCGGGGTGCCGGTGGTGCCGCCGCTGTAGAGAATGACGGCTGTCTCGTCTTCACGCTTGCCCTCCGCGAAACCGTAGCGGACCGCCTCCGAGCCGGCTTTTATTTCAGTTATTTTGGTTTTATTTCCCGTTTTTCCGCCGTTTTTTCCGCTTTTTCCGCCGGAAATGAACTTTTTCCACGTAATTGCGCCGTCGGGAACGCGTTTCAGCTCTTCAGGTTTCTTCACGGCAATCTTGACTGCAGCAGCTTTAATTAGTCCGAGGGCGTCGGCCGCGCTTGTTACGACCGTCGTTATCTTCCTGCCGAGAATTTCGCCCGCCTTTTGGGCCGCCCTGTAGTTTTTCCCGAAAAACATGTCGAGGGTCACCAGCGCGACGCTCTTCGAGAGGGTCAGGTACTGGACGATCTCGTTCTCGGAGGACAGCGGGTGGATCATGCTCGGAACCGCACCGATCTTGCTGAGGCCGTAGAAGCAGAACAGCGCCTGGGGCACGTTGGGCAGCGAAATCGTGACCGCGTCGCCCTTCCCGATGCCAATGGCCGTGAACGCATCCGCCGCCTCGCCGGTCTTCCTCAAAAACTCGTTGAACGAATAAATGCGCCCCTCGAAGTCGACTGCCGGCTCGTTCCCGAACTTCGCGGCGCTGTCCTCCACGGCCTCGTAAAGCGTTTTCCGCGGGTAGTCGAGAATGAACGATTCGTTCCCGTAGTACTTTTTCCAGCATTCAAAAGCCGCGTCCGCCGCCTCCGCGGGAACCTTCTCAGGCTTCCGGAAATATTTATTTTCGGTTTGTTTGTCCATATTTTCCTCTTTTTTTCCGCTTGTAAAGCGCGCTCCCCGCCGCCGGGCCTTCACCGCCCCTGTGCGCCGGACGTATTACCGCTATTATACCGCACGGGCAAAAAAAAACAAGCGGCCGAAGGGGGTCGACCGCCTGCATTAAAGGGAAAAGGGGTAATTAATGATCGCAGCTTATGAAAAAAAGGAAAGGAGTTTGCAATTCGCCACATCATTTAGGAGGAGGTTACTGCGATCATTTTCCGTGCGCGGGATTCTGTCAGGTCCCGCCTACGGTTATAATTATACTCAGATTCATTGAAAAAACCTTAAAGCGTTTTAAGCGGCCGGAAAATGTCGGGAAATGCAGGGAAATGGCCGGAAAATGAAGGAAAAACGCTTCGCGGCAGTATATTTCCGAGCTTCACGAAAGCTTCGCGCCGCCATTCGCGGTGTCGGTAATGCGCTTTCCGCGAACCTCCTCGGCGTGTCTCGAGAGGAGCACGAACGCCTCGTTGCCCGGATGCCTCAGCGCCACAGGACCGTTCACGCAGCCGCCCACGCACGCCATTCCCTCAAGGAAGTTGCCCTCCGGCCTGCCGTACGCGATCTTTTTGAGCGCTTTAATGCACTCCTCGCTGCCGCTGCAAACGACCGGCTGGATCCCGAATCTGTCGTCCGGGTGCTCGGGCTGCTCCATAAGCGCACCGGTGACCGCCGCCGTAACGCCTCCCGACTGCGCGAAATTCCTGCCGTAGAACGTCGCATCGTCGTAGGGCTCCGTTCCGCACTCCGCCGGGTCGATCTTTTTCGCCTCAAAAAGCGCGTCCATCTCTTCAAAAGTGATCGCGTTGTCGACAAAAGGCCGCACCTTTTCGAGCTGCACCTCTGCTTTTTTGGCCGTGCAGGGCCCTATGAAAACGGTTTTCGCCGCCGGAAGCTGCATTTTAACGTTCATCGCTGCCATAACCATCGGCGAAGGCGTCTCGGAAATCTTGTCCGCCAGCTCCGGGAATTTCTTCTCGACAAGCGCCACAAAAGCCGGGCAGCACGAACTGAAAAGCGTTCCCTTCTCCGCGAGCTCGGGCGCCTCGTGCGCCGCCGTCATATCCGCTCCGAGCGCCGCCTCGACAACGTCCGTAAACCCGAGCTTCAGGAGCGCCGCCGCCACCTGCGCGGGTCTGACGTTCTTGTACTGGGCCGCCACCGACGGAGCAACGATCGCGACAAGCCTCGCCTCCGGGTCGGCCTCCGCCTCCTTCAGGAACCTGATTGTGTCGAGCATGAACGACTTGTCCATGATTGCGCCGAACGGACACTGGTAAACGCAGGCGCCGCACGACGTGCAGTTTTCGTAATTTATCGTCGCGGCGCCGTCCTCGTCCATTCCGATGGCACCGGTTTTGCAGGCGTTTTCGCACGGGCGCCTGTAGTTGATGATCGCGCCGTAAGGGCAGACCTGCGCGCATTTTCCGCACTGGATGCACTTTTTGTTGTCGATCCTGGCCCGCTGACTGTCGCCGAAGCTGATCGACTTCGTGGGGCAGGCCGCCTCGCACCTGTGCGCAATACACCCGCGGCAGTTGTCCGTGACCTGGTAGCCGCCCTTCGCGCACTCGTCGCACGCGATGCTGATGACCTCGATAACGTTGGGGTTCGCCTTGTCGCCGCCCATCGCGAGCTTGACCCTCTCGGCCAGTATCGCCCGCTCCTTGTAGACGCAGCAGCGCATAGTGGGCTTCGTGCCGGGAATGATCTTCTTGGGGATGTCGAGAATGCTCTCGGCCAGCGTCCCCTCGAAGGCCGCCTCCGCCACGTACCTCAGGACCATCGATTTCAAATATTGCACCCGTGATTCAAATTTTTCGGCCATGTCTAACTGTCAACCTGCCACTTTTTTACTTATAAAGCGTTCTGCGCGCTTCTTCGCCGCTTGCGTAAAGAGCATTAAAGCAGCGCTTACTTTATCTTAAATATCTCAACGCCGTCCTTGTTGTAGACACACTCGTAGTTTTCCCGGAAATAACTGTCTATCAGCGAGCCGCCGAACTTCCCGCGCTCGTAGTCGCCCACGTAGACGTAGTCGATTCCCGCCGCCTCTTTGTTGCTCTCGAAGTCCTCCGCGCTCGTAAACATCTTGTACATCAGCGACTCGCGGCTCTGGTAGCTCACGCCGTGGAAGTACAGGAACGTTCCCGCGCCGACGTAGATGTTGCGGCCGGTGAGCGACGCAATCGCGTTGTTGTGGTTGTTGGCGCACAGGAACACGTCCTTCGGGTCGGTGTTGGCCTCGATCCATTCCGCCGCCGCCACGTTCCGCGGGTTGTAGAGCTGGTACGCGTAGCCGGTGTCCTTCTCCTTATTCCTGTAGGAGGAGACGAACTCGCGGGCGATGGTGAGGGCGCCCGACACCGTCATGACGACGATGAGAATTCCCGCCAGCAACCGGATGCCGCGGATGCCCTTGAGCTTCTCGAAGCACTTCCCGAGGAAATCCGCCACCATGACCGCCATAAAGAGGTACCACACGAAGAACAGCTTGATGTTGTCGTAGAGGTTCGGCTGGAACACGATGAGTTCCGCCACGATGAATATCAGGAACGGCCCCACGTACACGAGCTTTTTCCGCCCCTCGGCGCTCAGGAACGCCGTCGGAATGAGCAACGCCGCCAGTCCCAGGTTCTTAACCCAGAACCATATCCAGCTGTCGCCGGCACCGCTGTTCACCCAGTTGAACACGAAGCGCAGGAAGTTCTCGCCGCCAACCGCGTTGAACGTCCAGACCAGCAGCTGAGGCACCGAAATCGCCAGTGCGGGAATGCCGAACATCAGCCAGCCGGTGATCGTATTCTTGTTGAACTTGTCCCTGATGCAGCTGACGATAATCCAGCCGAAGGCGATGATTCCCGCCGCAAAATACGAGTGGGTGTGGATCATCGGCAGAAGCCCCGCCAGCACGCCTGCCGCGAGATAGTAGCTCTTCTTCCCTTTAAAGACCGCCTCGTGAAGCACGCAGAGCACCGCGAACAGGCACATCCAGCCGAAAAGCGTCGCCCTCTGGGGCAGCAGCATGTCGGCGATCACGTTGGTCCAGCGGACGTTCTCGCTGGTGAGGTTGGTAGGCGTCTCGTAGAACGCAGTGAATATTCTCGTGAAATTCTTAGGGTTCGTCTTCGTGCCGTCGAGGAAGTAGAATATGCCGAAGCCGCCGTCGAGCAGGAAGAAAACGTAGGCCAGCGCCGTCCTTCCCGGTTTTTCGAGAATGGACTCCGCCAGGTACCACGTTCCCATGAACACGAACAGGAACGCGAAAAACATCGGCACCATGTAGGCAGTCTTCACGGACGACCCGAAGAGCAGCAGCGAGGCCGAGATCGAGTCGCACAGGAACGGGTAGTTGAGCGGTTCAACGCCGCCCATCAGCGAATATGTCGGCGGGAAGTTCTGCTGCCCGGCGATGCTCGTAATGAAGCCCAGGTGCATGTTCATGTCGCCGTAGGTGCACTGCCCGGTGTAGTACGCGCCGTCGTCGTAAACCAGCGTGTGGGACGCCACCAGAATCACCGCCATGACCGTGAACGGCACCACGCACGCCAGCATCGCCGCGTCCTTCTTCGTGAACTTCGTGAAGTATTTCCGGAACGGAATTCCCAGCGCCTGCCAAAAATCCACCACCGGCTCGCCGCAGGACACGCCTTTTTTGCGCGCGAAGACCGCCTTCCCGGCAACGAGAACCGCCACCGTAACGAAGGCCAGCGCCATGCCGAGAAAATGCGACACTTCAGTGAACCCCGCCGCGAACGAGAAGGGCACGTGGGACCACATGAGCAGCATCATTCCCGTCACGCCGCCGAGCCAAAGCTTTTTGAACCACGACTCCGACTCCGCGAACATCACCGCTCCCGCGACCGCGCCGAGTATTATGTAATATGCAAATAACAGTATTCCCGCCATTTGTTGACCTTTCCCGCTTGAATACTAATTAAACCGCTGCCTGCGCCAAGAACCGGAAACCTGCGTTCCGGCGAATCATTTCATATTCCCGTTCAGTCTTTTGCAGGGGGATACTCGTTGCAGAGCAAACGATAAGGCGCCTCGTCCTCTTCGATCTCCGGGAACCTTCCCGCCGGCGGGTTGAACCGGTTGTCGTTGTTGTCGTCGTTGCACTGGCTGACCTCGCCCAGGAGCACGTCGCCCGTTCCCGGCTCCACCGAGAAGTCGTGGTACATGCGCTGCTGGATGTGAATGCTCTCGCCGGGAGTGAGCCTGACCTGCGTTCCCGCCGGCACCGTGTAGGTTCTGCCGTCGCAGTGAACGGTCACGTCGGACTCGTAGTCGATTTCCTCGTCGGGAAGCGAGTTGTAGACCCTGATAAGGATGTTGCCGCCGCCGCGGTTGATGATGTCTTCGGTCTTGTACCAGTGGAAGTGGTTGAGGGAGTACTGGCCGTCCTTCACGAACAGCAGCTTCTCCGCGTAAACCTTCGGGTACTTGTCCGCCATCAGGCGGTTGCCGTTGCGGATGGTGATGAGCGCCATGCCCACCTTGTCGTAGTTGCCCATGCCGTAGTCGGTGATGTCCCAGCCCAGCATGCAGTCGCGAATTTCGTCGTATTCATGACCCAGGGTCTGCCACTGCTCGGGCGTGAAGTGGCAAAAAGGCGGGAGCTTGAATTTGCACTCCTCGATCTTTGCCTCGAGTTCTTTCAGCGCCTTGTTGACTTCTGATCTCTTCATTTTTCTGCCTCCGTTAAGTATATTTTCCGTCACGTCAATTCGTGAATTATTTTCCGCGATTTTCCGCCGTTTCCCGCGTTTTTCCGCGATTTTCCGCCGTTTCCCGCGTTTTTCCGCGATTTTCCGGCATTTCCCGCGCTTTCTACCTTTTTCATTTTCCGCCATTTTTGCGACTCCCGCAGTCATTTAGTCTCAAAAATCCGCCGTCAGGATTATATCAGTACCCCGACTCGACCTGAATCACCGCGTGAAGCGTCCTGTCCTCCTCGGCCAGCCTTCGCGCCACAAATTCCTCCGCCTCGCGCCTTCTCGCGTAAGGGGTTTCCGTCGGCACCACCATGTCGAAAATGAGATTCACGCGCTCCTCGCCGTCGGTAATTCTGAAATCGTGGATCGAATAGGCTTCGTCAAATTCCTTGCAGATCGACTCCGCCAGCGCCTTCAAAGCGTCGACGCGGGGGCTGTCGTTCACGACCGGGTCCATGTGGATGACGAGAACGATTCCCAGCTGTTCGCGCGCCTCCGTCTCGATCCGGTCGATGGTCTCGTGAATTTCCACGATGTCGCCCTTGTAAGGCACCTCCGCGTGGGCCGACGCGATGACCCTTCCCGGCCCGTAGTCGTGAACGATCAGGTCGTGAACGCCGAGAATGTCCTTCCCGCCAAGCACCAGTTCCTCGATGCTCTTGACCAGGTCCGGATCCGGCGGCCCGCCCAGCAGCAGGCCCACGACCTCCTTCGCCATCGAGAAGCCGTTCCAGATGATGAGCAGCGAAACCAGCACGCCGATGATGCCGTCAAAGGGAATTTTCGACCAGAACGTGCCCTCGAAGGCCTTCCCGCCGAAAACCATCGTGAGAATCGCGCCGGCAATGACCGCCAGCGTCGAGAAGCAGTCGCTTAAACTGTCCCTCGCGGTCGCCTCGAGAAGCGAAGAGCCGATCTTCTTGCCCAGGTAGCGGTTGTAGACGAACATCCAGACCTTCACGAGAATGGACGCCGCCAGAATCACGATCAGCGGCACGGACAGCGCCACCGGCTTCGGGTCGATAATTCCCTCCACCGACGTCTTCAGCAGCTCCACGCCGAAAACCATGATCAGCATGGCCATCACCAGCGAGGCGATGTACTCGATCCTGCCGTGGCCGAAGGGGTGGTCCTTGTCAGGCCGCTTGTCGCTGAGCCTCGCGCCGACGATCGACACCACCGAAGTCCCCATGTCCGACAGGTTGTTGAACGCGTCCGACGTGATCGAAATACTGGCCGTTATGAGTCCGACAGCGAGCTTCACGGCGAAAAGGAACGCGTTGCAGCAGATCCCCAGAACGCCGGAAAGCGTCATATACCTCGCCCTGACCTTCGGGTCGCCGGTATTTTCGTAGTCCTTTACGAATTTTCTAACCAGCAGCTTGATCACTTTCCGTACGCCTCCGCCAGAAGTCTGAACTTCTCGATGGAGCGCTCCACCTTCTCGGTGGGCTGGCAGAACGCAATCCGGAAATGCCCGGGGCAGCCGAAGCCGTCGCCGGGAACAAGCACGAGCTCGAACTTTTTCGCCTTTTCGCAAAACGCGGCGGCATCGGGTTCGAGAGATCTCGGGAACGCGTAGAACGTCCCGCCCGGTTCCACGCAGAAGTACCCCGCGTCGATCAGCCCTTTATAGAGGATGTCCTTATTGGTCTGGTAGACCGAAAGGTCCGCGGTCGCGCCTGTAGTGCGGCCGATGACTTCCTGGTAGAGCGACGGAACGCCCACGTACGCAAGGTCCCTTGCCGCCGCGCCCAGCACCCTCAGAATGATGTCCGCGTCCTCGCACCTGTCCGTGAACGCCACGTACCCGATCCTCTCGCCGGGAATCGACATGGCTTTGCTGTAGGAGTAGCACACGAGCGTGTTGTCGTAGTAGTGCGGCACGTAGGGCACCGAAAAGCCCTTGAAAACGATCTCCCTGTAGGGTTCGTCGGAAATGATATAAATACTGTGCCCGAATTCTTTCTGCTTCTCGAGCAGAAGCGCGGCCAGTTTTTTAATAGTCTCTTCGCTGTAGACGGCGCCGCTCGGGTTGTTGGGCGAGTTGATCAGCACCGCCCGCGTGTGTTCGCTTAGCGCCTTTTCGAGCTCGTCAAAATCGATCTGGAACGACTCGATTTCGGGCTTGATCACGTTCAGCTTGACGCCCGCGCTCTTCGCGTAGACGCCGTACTCGGGAAAATACGGCGCGAACGTAATGATCTCATCGCCAACCCCGGGGTCAGAGACCGCCCTGATGCAGAGCGTGACAGCCGCGGCCGCGCCGATCGTCATAAAAATATTCTTCTCGGTGTAGTCCGTTCCGAAACGCCCGTTGAGCTCCTCCGCGATCGCTTTTCTGACGGCGGGAATGCCCTCCGCGCTCGGGTAGCCGTGCGTTTTGACCGGGTCCTCGTTCTCGAGAATGTCCTCTGCCGCCTCAAAAATGCACTGCGGCGACGGCACGCTCGGGTTGCCGATACTGAAATCGAAAACGTTCTCCGCGCCGATCTCCGCCGCCCGCGCCTTGCTGTACTCGAACAGCTCCCTGATCGCCGACCTCGCGTTTACGTTTTTACTGTAGTTTTTGGAAAGCATAAAAAGCCTCTTTTCGCCTGCCGGCAGTTCGTTTTTATTTGTCGCTCCGGCCCTGCCCTCTTTTTTGTTTGTCAACTGAAATGATACCATATTTTCGCGCGCATTTAAAGGGGCAAATTGCCGCCGGCGAAAACGTTCGCGGAAACGCTAGCGGAAGCCTTTTCGAAAATCGCTGCCAAGTCCCGGGCGAAAACCCCTGAAGTGGAAGTTAACTTTTCACTTCACAGAGACATTCTCTTTCAGTCAAACAGTGTTGACTTAATGATTTTGCAATGTTATAATTATAGCGATTATAGGCTTTCTTCCGTTTTTAGCCTATAATATATTTAACAAATCAGGAGGAAACGTTATGCTTTTGACTTATCCGGAATGCCTGGCGAAATGGCAGTCAGATTACCAGGTCAAAAAACAAATATCCGAGGGAAAACTTTACCGAATCGAAAAAGGGGTTTATTCTGACATCCCCGACGTTTCCACCCTTGTCGTCATTTCTTTCAAATATCCCAATGCAATCTTTACAATGGACAGTGCGTTTTACTACCATGGGCTCACAGACGTGATTCCCGATGAATACCACTTGGCGACAGATAAACACGCCATCTACATCAGCGATGATCGGGTACATCAGTATTACGTATCTTCCGATATTCTGAATGTCGGCGTGACAACGATGGAGCGGCGGGACGCAACTTTTAAAATCTACGATAAGGAAAGAATGCTGATCGAGCTGCTTCGTTTTAAGAACAAGCTGCCTTTTGATTATTACAAGGAAATCATTGCGAATTACAGGCGCCTGATATACGACCTGGACATTGAACGTATTCAGGCCTATGCAGAGAGCTTTCCCCGGAGCAAAATGATCTGCAACGCACTTGAAATGGAGGTGTTTTGATGGCAACTATACGAGAAATGATACGGCAGGCAAATGCAGAGGGGTTTATTGGCGACAACGCAGAAGCAAAAGTTTGTCAGGACATTGTTCTTATAGCGCTGTCTAAAAGCCCACTCAGCAGGAATGCGACCATAAAGGGCGGCGTTGTAACGAGAAGCATTTCAAACGATGCGCGAAGAGCTACGCAGGATATGGATATAGATTTCATCAGGTATTCCCTTGGCGATGCGGCTATTATGCGGTTTATTCAGCAGCTCAACTGCCTCGACGGCATTCATATTTCACAAACCGGGAGTATAACCGAACTACGCCAACAGGATTATCACGGCAAGCGAGTTTTCGTCACTATTTCCGATGATACAGGCGATACAATCGAAAGCAAGATAGATCTTGGCGTTCATAAAAACCTTTCCATAGAGCAAGAAGAATACTGTTTTGATATTTCTTTTTATGAGGGCAGCGCATGCCTTCTTATCAATTCCAAGGAGCAGATGTTTACAGAAAAGCTGCGTTCGCTTTTAAAATTCGGGCCAAACTCAACGAGATACAAAGATATATTCGATATGTACTATCTTTCCGGCTTGCTTGATGCCCCGAAACTTATAAAATGTATTGAGGTCTTCGTCTTTTCCGATACCGGCATGAAAGAGAATAACTTCGAAGACATCGTAAAAAGGGTAAGAAGTACTTTTTCATCACGCCGTTATATTGACAGACTCACCACTTCAAAAAAGAACTGGCTTGGAGAAGAAACATCGACAATCACCAATAAACTGGTCGAATTCTTAACTAAGCTGGACACGTATTAATACACAATATGCCATAAAAATTTTGTGAAAAGTATTATTGAACGCAGCATGAATAAAGCCGGATATCCTTATGCTGACACCCCGGGGAACAGCATCTTCACCCCTGCGAAAACGTTTCAAAAATCCGCGAATATATGCTAAAATAATAAAAACGCCGGATTTCCGCCGGCTTGCAAAACTATTTTCGAACAGGAGACTCATCATGCTTTTGTTTCTCATCAGACACGGAGACCCAGACTACGCGCACGACGCGCTGACGCCGCTCGGTCAGAAACAGGCCGAAGCCGTCGCCAAAAGACTTGCCGTTCACGGACTGGATGAGGTCTACACTTCATCTCTCGGCCGCGCCCGCCTGACCGCCCAACCCACCTGCGACCTTCTCCACCTCGAGCCTCATCTCTGCGACTGGGCCATCGAAGACATTGCCTGGAAGTACACCACCGTGACCCTTCCCAACGGCTACGTGACCTGGTCGTTCTTCACGGACGAGTACCGCCGGCTGTTCAACCTGCCCGAAGTTCTCGCCCTGGGCCGCAAATGGTACGAGTCGCCCCTTTTCGCCAACAACAAATTCAAAGAAGGCATCGAGAAGGTCCAGCAGGACGTGGACGCGTTCATGCTCTCCCTCGGGTACAGGCACGAAAGCGAGCGGGGCGTGTACATTCCCGAGAATCCTACGAAAAACCGGGTCGCGCTGTTCTCCCATCAGGGCTTCGGCATCCTCTTCCTCAGCCTGGTTCTGGACATTCCCTACCCGATTTTCTCGTCGCACTTCGACATCTCCCACTCGGGAATGACCGTCATCGAGTTTTCCGTGAACGGCGAAGGGCTCGTGATTCCAAAGTGCCTGCAGCTGTCGAACGATTCGCACATCTACAAGGAAGGACTGCCGACAAGATACCAAAACGTAATAAAAATCTGAAGAAGAGCTGATTTGGTATAAGAAAGGCCGGCTCCTCCCGCTTCGCTTGAGTTGCGGGAGGAGCCGGCTGTTTCATTATTTGTAAATGCTTTATTCGCCGTCCTTGGCAGGATCCTGCGGTTCCGCCACAAGCGTCAGCAGGTTCCGTTCGACGATTTCTCTGATCACGACTGTTCCTGTTCCCGGTGAGGGTTCATCCGCAGCCGCTTTTTTCGCCTCCGCCGCCAGCGCCTCTATGTCAAAAGTGTTCCCGCGCACGAAAATCGAATGCGCGAACGACTCGGAGAGCGGCTTGATTAGAGCGCGGCCGAACGAGTCGCGGGACATTATCAAAGTGAGGCCGGACGGTTCCTTTCCGGCGGTTACTATTTTCGTGTCGTCGAGGCTCCGGATGCGCTGCGCCGCCGTGTAAAGGTCGGGCGACGAATCCTGCGAAAACGCCTCCTCGCGAATTGCGTTAAGCGGGCGCACCATTTTCAGAAGATCGTCTTCGCGAGCGCCGGCCGAGAGCGTTTCAGGGGTGCGGGAAGTTCCCGAGGGCCTGACTGACACTTCCTTTTCGACCGCATCTGCGAGGGCCTCTAAGGCGACGGTGCTTCCCAGAAGGTTCCAGTGGCTGTCGCCGCTGTAGTAGAGAATTCCCCTGTTTTTAGCGGAAATCAGCGTCTCTTTAAGGTCGCAGACGGTCACGCCTTCCTCTTTCAGTCTGGCGGTCAGCCTGTCGAGAAGCGACTCTTCGCATGGGCTGCCGTACCTCTCCGCCATCATCTCGGGGTAGATCGAATTCTTGTTCGGTGCCACCGCGAAAACGTAGCCCGCGCCGCACTCTGCCGCCGTTTTTTGTTCGTTTTTGATGAACTCGACAAGCTTTTCGACGTCCTCTTCGGAAAACCTCTCGCCCAGGAAGTCCTTCGCGGTCTCCGCGTAAAAGAGCCAGCCGTCCTTCCCGGCAATGACGTCGTCCTCCGGGCTCGAGTCGAAAACGTCCAGCATCACCGCCGCGTCGGCGTCCACCATTTCCGCCCTGAACGCAAAATGGTCCGCAAACCAGGCCTCAAAATGCTCGCCGAAGGTCTTTTTGTCCGCGTACGTCAGCCTGAACTCCGGGAACGGCTCCAGCGTTCTCTGTTCAGCCCGCGCCGCCTCACCCGCGTCGTAGAAAATCATTCCAGCCAGCGGAACGATCATTGCCGCCGCAAGAATTCCCAGGAAGGCCGCGCAGATTATCTTGTAGAGTTTTTCTTTCATGCGTTACCCTCCTTCCTTAAAATCTAAAGTAGATGAATGGATTGTATGAAGACGACGCCAGCGTCAGCGCGCACGCCGCAAACAGTAGCAGCGCCAGCACGAACGAGACAACCGTCTGCCCTTTTCCAAACCCGTTTTTCGCTTTTTCCAGCGCCTTTCCGGCACCGTTCCCGCTCGCGATGAGCTTGCCCGCCCACTCGCGCCACGGCAGCGCCGCGACAACTCCTATTACCGCCGCAAAAACCGTGAACGGTGTGAGCGCGTTCAGAACGTCCGCCGTCAGTCCGCCCGTGAACGAGAACATCCTGCCCACGTACCTGATTCCGTACGAGACCGTGTCGCTCCTGAACATGACAAAGCCCAATGTCACGACTGCGAGCGTGTAAACAAGCCTCAAAACCGTCGCCAAAACACTTAAAAGTGCTTTCGGTACCTTCCCGAGCTCCTGTTTTTTCGCGGCCGCCCTGTCGCCCGCCGGCTTTAAGATTTCCTCTAAAAACAGGAAAAATCCGTGCCACAGCCCCCACAGAATGAACGTGAAGTTCGCGCCGTGCCACAGCCCGGTCAGGAAGAACACGATGAACTTGTTGAGAACCGTTCTCGCCCTGCCCTTGCGGTTGCCGCCGAGCGGTATGTAGAGGTAGTCGCGGAACCACGACGACAGCGAAATGTGCCATCTGCGCCAGAATTCCTTTATCGAAAGGCTCGCGTACGGGTGGTCGAAGTTCTCGTTAAATCTGAACCCGAACATCGCTCCGATTCCGATGGCCATATCCGAATACCCCGAAAAGTCGAAGTAGATCTGCAGCACATAGAAGACCGCCCCCAGGAACGCCGCCTCGCCGCTGATCTTCGCGGTCTCAAGTCCGAAAACGCCGTCCGCCACCAGGGCCGCGGTGTTCGCGATGATGAGTTTTTTCGCCAGTCCCACCACGAATCTTCTCGCGCCCTTCGCCGCATTTTCCGCGTCAATGCTCCTTTTCCCGAGCTGTTCCTCGATTTCCCGGTACTTCACGATCGGACCGGCAACAAGCTGCGGGAAGAACGACACGTACAAAAGCATGCGGAAAAAGTTCGCGCAGTGCTGCGACGTGCCCCTGTAAACGTCGATAACGTAAGACAGAATCTGGAAGCTGAAGAATGAAATTCCCAGCGGCAGGGCAATCTGCTTCAGGTCGTACGCGGCGGCGAAAAGCTGCTTATTTCCGGGAAATATGGCGGAAATAATTCCCGCCGCAAACCCCGAATACTTGAAAAAGCACAGCGCCCCGAGCACCGCGACGCACGCCGCCGCCAGCCAGAGCTTCTTCAGTTTCGGCTTCTTTTCGATCAAAAGCGTCGCCAGCCAGCAAAAAAGAGCCTCGCCTATCAGCAGGAGCACCGTTACCGGTTCGCCCCACGCGTAAAAGACAAGACTCGCTATCAGCAGCAGAACGTTCGAAGCGCGCACAAAGCCGGGCCGCCCCTTCGCGAAGGCCATTATCGCCGTGTTCAGCAAAAAAACGGCCGGAAGGAATATGAAAACAAACACCTGACTGCTGAATACCAATTTGTTTTGCTCCTTCCGGCTCTTCTATGTTTTTCTATTTTAAACTATTTCGCGCCTTTTTTCACGCCTTGTTGCGTCGCGCTTTATGCGGTTTTACGCCGCAATGTGGTAGAGGTTCGCGACCACGCCGATTCCGACCACCGTGCCGTTCTCGAGGTAGAAGTAGAGCATCGGCTGCTCGTTTTTGAGGTTGATGTCGCCCGAAGCGTTGTAGACCATCATGCTCTCGCCGTCCATGAAGAACCCGTCCCCGAGCGTCTCCTTGACCTTTTCGGCAGTGTCGCCCACCTTGAGGCCGCCCTTCGCCGTCACGTTGCTGCCGGTCGCGTAAACCTCGTCAACCAGGTTGCCGCTGCCGCCGCTCCCCTCTTCCGGGAATGTGAACACGCGTCCGAAGTCGTAAACGTACGTGATGTCCTGGCCGTCGAAAAGGCAACTCTCCGCCTCTTCCTTGTCGGTGTACTCGATTCCCGCGGCCTTTAGCATGTCGACAAAATCGGACGCCCGGCCACCCGCGGTGAGCTTGATTTCCCCTATTTGCAGGTAAATATCGTCCGCCGTGAACTTCGTGTCCGCATGGGGCGCAGCTGTCGCCTTGTTGTCGTCCGGATCGTTTTCCGGCCCGCACGCGCAAAGCGCGAGAAGCGTCAACGCGAGCACGGACGCGAGTAGTATTTTCACAAGTGAACTTTTTGTTTTCTGCAGTTTTTTCATTTTTTCACCTTTTCCAAGAGATGAGTTATTGTTATCGTCTCGCGAAGCGACCTAAAAGCGAGCCGAAGACGGAATGTCTCGCGTGTAAACCGACTTTTAGCGTCAGCTAAACCGGAGGTTAAGCGGAGACATTCCGGGTTCTTTAGCCCAAGCCCCAATCGACGATCTTCCACGTACCCTTCTCGTCCCGCACGTACCAGAACGTGATTCTGTTGTCGTACTCTTTCACGTTGTCGTGTTCGTGGTTGTACCCCTTGATCCAGTACTCGAACGACACCGTCGCCCTGAAGATCTCCTCCGAGAAGAACGTGACTTCGTCGAGGTTTTTGTCCTCGATCCAGTAGGAATCGTGCGGCGAGAAAACGACCCAGTACGACTCGAAGTCCTGCGACGCCTGCGACGGCTTCAAAACGTACTTGTACATGATGTCCCAGTAGCTGCCGTCGTTGTTCACGAACCTCGCGTAATTGATCGCGCGCTCGAAAAGGAAGTCGCTGTCGATTCCGTATTTCGTCTTCTCGGCGGGTGTGAGGCCGCACTTGAACGTGTACTCGCGGGAATTCTCTTCGTGCTCCGGACTGGCCGTGTTGCCCTCGAAGTCGGTCGCGGAAACGTTCACGCTCGCGAGGTTCCTGATGCCGGAAACGTGGTACTCCTTCATGTAGATGTCGCCGTCGATGTATTTCAGAACAGCCGACAGCTCCGCGACGTCGATGTGCTCCTTCGACAGGAACTTTGCGTCGCCGGAAATTTCGCGGCCGTTCACGTAAACAGTGTAGTTCATAGGCGCGGTGACGGTAATTTCGTGCGACGTGACCGTCCACGCCTTGTAGGTGTCGCTGTAGACGAGCTCCGCCTCGGTGCTGTCGGTTTTGTACACGAGTTTGACTGACGGTTCGTTTTCGAGCGCGTCCACGTAGTAGTACGAAAATTCGCAATTACCCGTGCCCCGCGGGTCGTCTTTTTCCGGCTCGATCGAATCCTTCGGCGCCGCGACCTGCTCTGTTTCACCGGTCTTGTACGCGTCCGGAACCTCGATTCCGTTCAGGTAGAACGTGCAGGTTTCGGGAACGAGCACGCTGATTCCGTAGTGGCCGTTCGTGTTCGGGGTGACCGAAACCATCTTGTAGGTGGCGAAGCCGTACTCGGATTTTTCCTTGGTTTTCTGAAATTCGACCGTCGCGATCTTGGTGTTTCCCGCCGCGATCACGTACGTCGGCCGCTCGATCCTGTCGAACGAAAAGCCTTTTTTGACGGTGCAGCCGCCCGCCTCTTCTATAAGCGCCTTCGTCTTTTCAATGAAGCTCTCGCGCTCGAAAATCATCGTGTTGGGAATATTTTCCACGTCGAAAAGCTTGTCGAAATTGCCGGCGGAAAGCGAATCCGCCAGTTCCTGCGACTCCTTCAGCGGAAGGCTCTGCGACGCGTCGTAGTCCATCATCACCTTCTCGCCGTACCTCAGCGCAATGATCGCCGCGATTCCCAGAAGCACGATCGCCACCGCGAATATTTTCCAGAACAGTGAACCTTTTTTCTTTTTGGCCATCATTTTCACCGTCCTTTAGTAGCTTTTGTCGGTCTTCGTGACGATAATGCTTGTCGCGACGGTGCGCCGGCCGTTGAAGAAGAGCATGTAAGGCTGCGTGATGACTTCGCCTTTGTAGTACATGTAGGAGGACATTCCGCCGTCCAGGTTGGCCGCGTTGACCGCGCCGTAGCGCATGAATATCTCGATGAGGTCCTCGTAGGAGGCGCCCATGCTGTGGGACTGGCGGCCGTCGATGATCAGAAGGAGGACTGAGCCGTCCGCGCGCTGGCCGATTGCCGTTCTCGGGTGGAAGCCGAAGTTGGTGCTCTTTGAGGGCACTATGCAGGGTTCGTTGTTCTTGACGAGAACCGGCCCGAAGTTGACGGCGTCGCGCATTCCGAGCTCGAGCGCCTGCCGCGCTGTCATCGTGTCGACGCGCAGAATGTTCGAGTTGTCAAACCCGATAAAATCGTAGGTGTAGTCAAGGTTGCCCCAGCGCATCTCCCCGTCGATAATGACGACTCCCGGGCCGTCGATGCCCTGCGGAATTCCGCCCGTTCTGTAGTCGGACATCTCCTGGTAGCCGCCCGCGTTGATCGCCGCAAGCGCGTCCGTTTCGCGCGCCATCTGTTCGGTGGATTTTCCGACGATTCCGTCGCCGTACTTGGGAAGTCCCGTCACCTTCACGCGGGAAGGATCCTTCACGACCAGCATCTTGCCGACAAACGTCTTGCCCTTGATGTCGATGAGGCAGATTCCGTCCTCGTCGTAAACGATTCCCTGCTCGCGGTCCTTTTTGTCGTTTTCGTCCTGCTTTCCCGGATCCTCGTCGCCGCCGCCGATCACGACAAGCGTCTCGTCGGTCGTCCCCTCGGGAACGATTATCCGGTTCTTCTCTATAATCTCATTCACTTCGTCGTCGCTGAGGAACATGTGCGCGCAAAAATCCAGCGCCCCGGTCTCGACCATCGCCGTCACGAACATCTCGCGAACGACCTCGGACTTGCCTTTCGAAATCTTGTAGATCGCCGCGACAAGCGTCACCGCGAGTATCAGCACCACCGCGATCACGCACGCAAGAACCCTCCCGAGAATGCTGAACACCTTCTTGAGGATCTCCTTCGTGTTTTTGCTGTTCTGTTCCTTTTTGCGGGTTGAAAAGTTCATTTCTGCCTCTTTCGTTAGTCTTTTCTTTTGTAAATTAAATTAGTTTGCGGCTTTTTATTTCCGGCCGCTCTTTCAGTCGTTTATTCAGTCGCCGGTTTGATTTTCAGTCGCCGGTTTCGTATCTCACGCACGCCACGACAGCAAGCCCCGCCGTCTCGGTGCGAAGTATTCTTTTGCCTAAAGTTACGGGAATAAAACCGTTGCTGCGGCAGATTTCCACCTCTTGCGCGGAAAAACCGCCCTCCGGTCCGATGAAAACGTAAATGCCCTTCGGCACCTCCCGTTCCCCTTTATTATCCGGGAAATAATCCCGAAGAACCTGCTTCAGCGTCCGCTCTTCCTCGTTCTCGTATGGAATGATCTTCAGCCAGTCCGGTTTGAGCGCTCCCATTAGGTCTCTGAAATCCGCCGGCTTCGTAATTTCCGGCACCGCGCCTCTTCCCGACTGCTTCGCCGCTTCGGTCGCGATCCGCTGCCACCGTTCCCGCTTTTTTTCGCGGTCTGCGTCACCCGAGAACTTCACGACGGTGCGCTCCGTGACCGCGGGAATGATTCCCGTCACGCCGAGTTCAACGCACTTCTGCACGAGGAAATCGGCTTTTTCGCCCTTCGGCACGCCCTGAATCAGCACCAGCGGCACAACGGGCTCCGCCGGGCACTTCTCCTTCGAGTCGATCCTGCAGACGATCTTGTCCTTCCCGACCGTCTCGACCGTACAGCCGAAAACGTACCCCGCGGTGTTCACGAGCTCGATTTTCGTGCCCCGCGCCGCCCGCAGAACGTTCTTGAGGTGGTTGACGTCCGTGCCGGTCACCGTTACCGTGCCTGCCGCGTCGTCGATATTCTGTTCAGGAACGAAAAACCTCGACATTCCCGCCGTCTCCGCGTTATTTTTCCGCCGCCTTTGCGTTCATTTTTCAGCCGCCCGCGCTCTCACGCGTATATACGCGCGCGTTATTGAACGAGGAAGCACAAAACACACAAAAAGATGCCCTCTGCTTCCCCGTTTTTACCCCAAATATTGTTCCCGTTCGCGCGGAGCGGTTCCGGTTTCCTTCCGGAAATCAGTTTCCGCCGTTGCCCGAGAATCTCTTCACGAAGGTCTCATGTTCCTTCGCAATGTCGGCATGAACGTCGCTGACCTTCTTCTCGATCTCCTTGTACGCCGCGTCGATCCTCTGGAGGTTCTCGATGATGATTCCGTTGAGCCTCTCCTGAACCCCGAGCTTCGCAGCGTCAGCCTCTTCGCGGGTCCTCTTGGAGTAGTCGTCCGCGTCAGCGTGAACCGTCGCGGAATAGTTGTCCGCCTCGTTCCTTGCGGTCTGCTTGATGTCCTCCGCCTGGGCTCTGGCCTGAATGGTGATCTGGTGCGCGTCAACCAGCGCCGCCGCCTGAGTTCTGCCGGCTTCGATAATTCTCTCCGCCTCGGCCTCGGCCTCCGCGATGATTCTTCTTTTCTCCTGCTCGCCATCGTTCTTTGCGGACCTCAAAGCCTCTTCGCAGCTTCTCTCGACCGCTTTCTGCTGTTCCTCGGCGTCCTTGACCATCTTGTCAACGCGGGCATCGCTCTCCTGCTTGTGGCTTTTCGCCGCCGCGAGCAGGTTATCGGCCTGATCGACCAGCTGCTTCGCACGCTCCATAACAAGAGGCCTGTCCTCAACAAGCGACTTCACGATTTCTTTGAACGTTCCAAAGTCTTCGATCGTACCCTTGTCTTTGTTGAGAAGCCCGCCGACCTTGGCGTTTTCAACGTATTGAAGGAGTTTTCCAAGATTCTCGATGTAGGTGTTAAGTCTCTCTTTTTCCTCTCCGTAACGCATCGTCTCTGCCATAATTTCTTTCCCTCCGATTTTAATCTGTTAGCGGCACCTTTCCTGCCGTTCAATTACTGTTTGGTTGTATTGCATTTCCCGGTTTCCCGGTAGATTTTCCGGGTTGTGGATTTTCCGGCGTTGTTTGCGGTATTTCCCGCATTTCCGGTGGATTTTCCGGTGTTGTTTGCGGTATTTCCCGCATTTCCGGTGGATTCTCCAACCGGTGGATTTTCCAACTTGTGGATTTTCCGGCCGTCAATTCTTCGCGGCTTTGATTTCCTTCATTTTCGCGTAGATGTCGTCAACAATCTCTTCGGGAACGAGCCCGTGAATGTTGCCGCCGTGCTGCGCGATGTCTTTAATGACGCTCGAACTCAGGAACGAGTTGTGAATGTCCGTCATGAAGAATATCGTGTCGGTTTCCTGGCTCATGTGCTTGTTGAGCATCGCCATCTGGAGCTCGTACTCATAGTCCGAAACCGCCCGCAAGCCTCTCACTATCGTGTCGGCGCCTTTTTCCTTCACGAAGTCGACCAGCAGCCCTTCAAACATCTCCACCTTGACATTTTGCATGCCCTTGGTGCATTTCCGAATGTGCTCCACCCGTTCGTCCATCGAGAACAGGGCTTTTTTGCTGTCATTTTTCAAAACGCCGACGATCAGCAAGTCGAAAAGCTTAGACGCCCTTATTATAATATCCAAGTGCCCGTTAGTCAACGGGTCAAAACTTCCGGGATACACCCCTATCCGTTTTTTCTGCGATTTCATAAGCTTTCACTCCCGTAAAATTGGTAAACCGACACGCAAACCGTTCCGTAGCGCCTTGTTTTTGTCCTGACGAACTTTCCGTATGCGTCCTCAAGAACGTCATCCGCCGAGTGTTCGCAAACGACCGTCGCCGGTTTCGGCGGGAATTCCGCTCCCGGGTCTCTCCGGCAGATTTTTTCCAGCGAAGGCGCCGTGAGCATCTTTTCGATCAGCCCCTGCCTGTACGGCGGGTCCAACAGCACCAGCCCGACCGTCTCGCCCCGGTTCGCGAGCGTGTTTGCCGCAGCGGTAAAATCGTTGCAGAACACCTCCGCTTTTTTCGAGAACCCGACGGTGTCAAGGTTCTCCTGAACGATTTTGCAGCACGCCGGCGACTTGTCGTTGAAGTAGCAGAAATCCGCCCCGCGGCTCAGCGCCTCAATCCCGAGGCTCCCGTTCCCGGCAAACGCGTCGAACACTTTTTCGCCCTGAATATAGGGCATAATCATACTGAACATCGCCTCTTTGACACGGTCAAGAGTCGGCTTCGTGTTCTCGCTGTCGAGCGTTTTCAGTTTGCGGCCGCGGGCGGTTCCCGCGATGACTCTGACCATAAATCAAGCTACGTTTTTATGTCGGGAAATATTTTCCGGCATTTTCCGGAAATATTCTCCGCTGCTTTTGGGAAATATTTTCCGTTATTCTCCGGAAATAAGTCGCGATATTTCCCGCCATTTCCCGGAAATATTTCCCGCCTCTTTAAAGAATCGTAAGTTCCTTCGACGGCGACTTCGTTACCATGTCGAGCTTGCCCTTCCTGATCGTGACAAGGTCCTCGATCCTGACGCCGCCGAGTCCCGGAATGTAGATGCCCGGTTCGACGCTGAAAATCATTCCCGGCTTGAGCACCAGCTTGCTGTTCCGCGACACCGAAACGCCTTCGTGAACGTCAATGCCGACGCCGTGGCCGAGGCTGTGGCCGAAATACTCGCCGTATCCGTGTTCTTGAATGACCCTTCTGGCCAGCGCGTCAAGATCGCCGCCGGTCATTCCAGACTTGTAGCCGTCGATCGCCGTCTGCTGGGCCTCTTTGACGACCTCGTAGATCTCGCGCATTTTCGCCGAAGGCTCGCCGACGAAAACGGTTCTTGTCATATCCGAGCACATTCCGCCGCCGAACGCACCGAAATCGATCGTGACGCCGTCGCCTTTTTCAATAATTTTCGACGAAGCCGTGCCGTGCGGCATGCTGCCCCTGACGCCCGAAGCCACAATCGTGTCGAACGACGGTTTGTCCGCACCCGCCGCCCGCATCTCGTATTCAAGCTTCGCCGCGACCTCGATTTCCGTCATTCCCGCCTTTATAAAAGGAAGAGTCCTCTCGAGCGCCGCCGACGCGAGCGCGCAAATGCTGACGACGTCCTCAATCTCCTCCTCGGTCTTGATCGTCCTCATCTCAAGGAAGAATTGGCCGAGCCCCTCGAGCTTCACGCGAAGCTTTTTGTAGTAGTTCACGTACTGCGCGTAGCCGACCGCCGCGTCCTCGAAGCCGATTTTCTCAACATTTTCCGACTTGAGAACCTTTTTCATCTCCTCAAGCGACCTCGAGTAGCACTTCACGAGCGTGAAGTCGCCGGACTGCTGCTCCGCCTGAACGTAGTAGCGCGAGTCGGTGAAAATGTACTTCGCCTTCGCGGTAATGAGCAGCACCGCATCGCCGTAGCCCGTGAACCCGCTCAGGTAGTAGACGTTCTGCCACGATTCGACGATAATTCCGTCAAGTTCGTGCTCTCTCATGTATTTTCTGACTTTCGCCAGCTTTTTCGTGTTGTTTTTCATCGTTTTTACACTTTCCGCCGTAGCGTATCTTTTCCGTGAACGCTCCGCCCCCGGTTTGCCGCGGCTGATTATTTATTTTACAAAAATCCCTTTATTTAGTCAAGAAAAACACTTCTTGCGGTCGGCATGAACGCCATTCCGGCGTTTGCCGGTTAATTACATTTTCCGGCGTTTTTCTGCATTTCTCTTCGATTTTCTCGATTTTCCGCGCACCGCGTAAACGATGATCTCCGCAGCCGCCGCGAGCATTCCAATCGAAAACATTACCGCTCCCGCCGTGAACCCCGGCGTCTTGTAGGTGAACACCACCGTGTTCGTTCCTTTTTCCAACGCCACGGCCATCATTCCGCCCGCGTCAAGAACGTCGGTTTTTTGACCGTTGACCGTTGCCGACCAGCCCTTCGAATAAGGAACGCTGAAAAACGCCACCGTTTTCTCGCCCGCCTCGATTTCCGAAACAAAGCCCTTTTCGTTCCTCGCGAACCGCCCGCTCGCCTCCGCCTTTCTGTCCGCTACCGCCTCTTCAAGCGTCTTCGTTGCCGCGTGAACGTCCCCGTGCGCAAGCGTTATCCCGTTTTCCGCCAGTTTTTCCGCGTCTTTTTGCTCAATTACGATATTTTCCAGCATAATCGCCGCCCGCTCCGCCGGCTCCGCCTCTTTCAGTTCGTCCGGCGTTACGTAGCTGTCATACGTGAACCCGATCGGCAGGAAGTTCTCATACTCGTAAATGTAAACGACGGTTCCGTCCGAATATTCGAATTTAGCGGCCGGACTTTCACCGTAGACCGCCTCCTCCGAAAGCCTGTAGCGGCACGACAGTAGTGCCATCAGTTCCTCGGAAAAGCTTCCGGTCGTCGTAACGAGCCGCTCGTTCCCGAGATTTTCGTAAAACTCGAAAACGCCGCCCTCAACAGTGCTTATGAACGAGTTCACCGACGGAATTCCAGTCAGCATGGAGAGATTGTCGAACGATGTCGCAGAGTAGCGCTCGCCCGCCTCGTGCCAGTCTGTCCTGATCCTGAAATTTTGGTCGCCGGGAAAAAGTTTGGAAATATTTCCCGACTCCGTGAGGACCGCCTTTGTTTTTTCCGTGCCGATGTTTCCCGCGCTGTTGACGATTCCGGGCTCGTAATACTCGCCCTTGCTCACGGCAAAAGTGTACCTCACCGCCGCTGCCGCCGTCGACAGAACGCCGATAGTCAAAGCGCCTGCGGTGAGTAGCGCGACGGCCTTCTTACGATTTGCTTTTTGTACTACAATTAGGGTAAAAACAGCCGCCGCCAGTCCTGCCGCGCCGTATATCGCCCACAGAACAGGGTTCGTTCTTGAGGCGATCTTTTCGACGCCTCTCAGCTTGTAGTACGCGATCGCGGCGCCTGAAACAACCACCGTAAACGCTACAAACGCGAGGTTGATTTTCGCCCCGAAATTGAGGTTTTCACGCTTCTCCTGCGCATTTTCCGCCGTCCCGTCGATCGCGACGCACGTCAGCATCGCAAAAACAAGTGCCGGCATGAAAAACCACCGCGCGTAATACCTCGCGTTGAACATCGAAAACGACGCGTTCAGCACAGGCACCAGCGAAAAGCCCACCAAAACCACGGGCAGCCACGCTCTTGACTTTTTGTAATTTCCCTTGAAATAGGCAAAAACACCCGTCATCGCAACGAGCGGCAAGCAGAGCGAGCACGAGTCGCACGCCTGCTGGAACAGATAATTTCCCGCCCCCATTATATCGGCCGGCAGGAAATACGCCTGTAGAAGCGTCACGTACTGCTGCCACCCGAACAAAACGCCCGTGCTCAAAGACGAAACGCGCGGGTTGCCCATCACCGACAAAAACGCCGGCAGCAGAACGACCGCGGAGATCAGAACCCCCGCAAGCCCCTCTCCGAGCATGACGAGAAAATGACGAATCTTCTCTTTTTTGGTGAACCCGTCCGAAAGAGCGACGCGGAAAACAAACCAGATCGCCAGGAAAACTACCTCTCCGAAAAACAGGTAGTAGTTCGTGATCGCGCAGAGCGCCGCCGTCAGCGCGAAAACCGCCGGTTTCTTTTCCAGAAGGCACTCGACCGCCAGCATCAGCACCGGGAACAGGCACAGCGCGTCGTGGAATGGGAACAGCAGACTGACCGTCTGAATTCCCGAAAACGCGTATAAAACGCCTCCCAGAACCGCCGTTTTCCCGTCTCTCACGAACCGTTTCACAAACGCTGCCGCCGCAACCGCCGCCACAACATACTTTAAAACAAGCATCGGCGCCGCCAGGTACGGGGTCACCGCAGCCGGGAACAGCGCCAGAATCAGCGTGAACGGACTGTAAAGATTGTAAAATGCGAGCGCGTTCGACACATCAGCGCCGAGATCAACGACCCAGCTCCACCCGAAATCCGCCGGACTCCTATAAAGTGAGACCGCATATGTGTTGAAAATCTGCTGCTGCCACGAAAAATCGTCCGCCAGCGCCAGAATCCCCCTGCCCGCAATCACCGCCGGAAGAAGCGAAAGAATGCACGCCGCAGCCGCGATCAACGCGGTTTCAAGCAGATATTTGTTTGAAGTGTGTATTTTAAGCATACTTTTCTCCGGTCTTGCGGGGTAGTTTTGAGTTTAATCGGGTAAGTTGCAAGCTGAAGTTTTGATGTGGAACCGCCACGTTCGCGGAAAATCCACAACTTGGAAAATCCACTGTTTTTCCGGAAAATCTCCGTTTCTCCGAGGAAAATCCACAGTCCGGAAAATCCACCGTTTCCCGGAAAATAGTCGTTTCTCCGCGGGAAATATCCGCGAAAAGTTACATAAACTCTTTGTGCACGCAGTCGGCCTCGAGCGACTCAAGCACCGAGTTGAAGCTGTCGTTCCTGCAGTAAGGCGGGCACTTCGTCACGTCGATATTCTCGTAAACCATCCATTTTCTGTAAGAGTTCCAGACCTCTTCCAGCGTCTTTCCCTCCCCGCGCATGTCGCCGATCAGGAAATCCGGTTCCTGCCGGTGGTGGAGGCACGCGAAAATCTTCGCGTCGGCGGTGATGACCGTCGAGAAGAACATACCCCTGCACTTTGAGTAGTTTCTGCAATTCCCGTCACAGAATTTGGTGTATTTCTGAAGCGAGGCCTTCACCAGGAAGTTCTCGTCCTCGTATTCGGCCTTCAGCCGTTCGTATTCGTCCGAAATGTCCGTTCTGTCGCCGGTGAACGGTCGGAACTGGGCCGCGCCGACGCCGCACTTCTTGCAGAGCGCCACGAACGCCTCCATATCTTTTACCGTTCCCGCCCCTGTCAGGAACCCCGCCGTGAACGAAACCGGAGAGCCGGTCTCGCGTTTGACATCCGCCATCATTTTCATGTTTTCGCACACTTTTTCGAAGGCTTTTGCGGGCATTCCGTGCGTTTTCATGTACATTTCCGGCGTGCCGGCATCTAGACTGATGCGGAAATAGGTGCAGTATTTGGCAATCGCCTCGCATTTTTCACGCGTGAGAGCAAGGCCGTTGCTGTTGAGGCCGATCTCCATGCCGGCGTTTTTGATGAGTTCAAGCGTCCGGATAAAGTCCGGGTGGAGGAGCGGTTCGCCGCCGCCGCTGACGATAACGCCTCTGTTGCCGAGGTTTTTAAGGCCGTTCACAATCATGACGATCTCGTCCCAGGTGAGCTGGCTGCCGTTCTCCTTGACGCCGACGCAAAGCGGGCAGTTGTTGTTGCACTTGTTGGTCAGGTCAAACTCGGTGACGATGAGCGTCTTGCCGCCGTTGAAAAAGTGGTCGAGCTTGTCGATATGGTGAAGAATCTTCTCGCTTGAATTGAAAGAATTGAATACGGTTTTGTTCATGAAATTCTCCTTTGCCGGCCGTCAGAAGCCTGCCTTGCGCACAGTCGCGACCGCTTCGAGCAGGTTTTCGCGGTGGTCTCCGTTGATCACGCCCTCGAAGGTGGCGCAGCCGTCGTAGCCCGCCTTCCCGAAAGCGTTCCTGAGCGCAGTGAATTCCTCGACATCGTCGGTTTTCGGGTACTCGCGGAAATGTTTAATGCTGGAAAGGTGAACGTGGCGGATCTTGCCGCAGTAGTTCGCGATGTCGTCGATTGATTCACCGCCCAGAACAGTGTGAAAATAGTCGATGTGAAGACCTACGCCGTCGCCGCCGAGCGCATCCGCGATCTCCGATGCCTCCCTGGCCGTGTTTATGAAGTTGCACTCCTCTTTGCGAAGCTCCTCGATCGCGACGGTGTAGCCGAACTCGCGGGTGAGCGGCAGAATCGCCTCCGCGAGAACATCCTTAAAGCGCTTCAACGCCTCGCCGTGGTCCATTCCCTCTGGAATTCTTCGCGCGCTGCCCGCACCCAGAACGACAACCTCGCCGCCAAGGATCTTCGCCTTCGGCAGAACGGTTTTCAGGTACTCCCGTACGGCGCCGTAGCCTTCCGGACCTTCAAGAAGCCGAATATTTCCCGGAAACATTCCGTTGAACGCCGCGCAGAAAATACCCATGTCGTCCGCGGCGCGGCGGGCCTCCTTCAGCTCGTCGTCAGATTCCTGCGCCAGCGTAAAAAGTGCCGGCTCGAAGCAGTCGCAGCCGCACTCTTTCAGCAGCGTGATTTGAGGAATTTTCCAGCCGTAGCAGGCTCCGATCTTCACAAAATCATCTCCTTAATAAGATTCCGTTCTATTTTACCGCAAAAACCTCTTTTCGGCAACGATTTTCAGTCTTTTTAAAGAATTCCCGGATTCATTCACGAAGTGTCCCGCCGCCTAACCCTGCAAAACCGGTTGAAACCTTCCCGCAGCCTTCCCAAAGCCTTCCCGCTGCCTTCCTGAAATCTTCCTTAAATCGTCCGGAATCCTTCCGATTTTACTTCACAAACCGCGCGAAATATGCTACAATAAATCCCGACAAATGCCTTTGCGGCAAAGGAAGGGGGCTTTCCAATGAAATTGGTTTGCGAATATTGCGACGCTTACGTCGACGTAACGGAGAATAACATTTGCCCGGTGTGCAACGCACCGCTCGGACCGGCAGTCATAGCTGAACGCAACAGACTGAAAAAAGAAGAAGACGAACGGCAGGCCAGACAAGCCGCCCTTATCAAGTCCCAGCAGGAAGCCGCAAAAGAGCAGGAGCGTATGCGCATGATCGGAGCGATCGCCAGTTCTGTCGCCAGCGGACTCATCGGATACTCGACGGGTTCCAGAGCGTCCAGGCTGAGAGGTCCCGGATCGGGCATCCTTTCCAAACTCGGCAAGAAAGCGCTTTCATCTATTTTTAAGTAATTTTTGTATGTAAGATTAAGTATTTTTGGAATGGAAGACTAAAAGAAGAATCCGCGGAAAAACAGTCGGTTTTTCCGCGGATTCCCTTTTTTCCGGCCCTTCCGGGCTATTAATCTTTTATTCCTCGTTGCGTCCGCAGCACTTCTTGTACTTCTTGCCGCTTCCGCACGGGCACGGGTCGTTCCTGCCAACTTTGGTACTGACCGCCTGAACGTCCTTCCTGTACTGCGTCCTGATCGCGATCCTCTCGTCCGCGTCAAGAATTCCGTCCCACTCTTCAAGCTCGTAGAGCCAGGGCGCCTTCGCCTTGTTCATATTGTAGTAAAGCTTTTTCCAGTCGATGTCGAGAACAACGTTCGAGTCGGCCTCGAGAGTCTCAACCTCGATCTGCGAATTGAGCGAAGTGTTGATTCCGTCGATAAACGCGGTCACCTCAAAAGGCTCCAGCCCGAATTTTCCGGCCAGCTCGCCAACTGTTCCCTCGATCCTGTTCTCGCGGGCAGCCAGAATCGCCGCGTAGGCGTCCTTTTCTTTTCCAAAATACTCCCTGATGTAGGCGTTAACGCGCTCCGCTCCCAGAACGGAGTCGTCGGTTTTTTCCTGCCAGATAGAATAAAGTCCCATTTTTGTCTCCTTGATTTGTGTTTAATAATTTTGCTTTGTGTATCGTTTGCAACGTTAATTTCATTTAACGTTTGCGAAGCTTTTCCTCGCTTTTTCGTAAATGAGCAGCGCCGCCGCAACGGACGCGTTCAGCGATTCGGCCTTTCCGGGCATCGGAATTGTGAGAAGAGTGTCGCAGCAGGCGACCGCCTCGGCCGTAAGTCCGTTGGCCTCGTTCCCGATAACTATCGCCGATTTTCCCTCAAAACTCTCCTCGAAGCACGTGTGCCCGCCCCTCGGGTGCGCCGCGTAAACGGTAAATCCGGCGTTTTGAAGTCTGCAGAACGCCTCGCGCGCGCTCGAAGTCGCTATCCTCAGTACCGGAATGTGAAAAATCGAGCCCACGGTCGAACGGATCGTCTTCGGGTTGTATGCGTCAACGCAGCCCTTCATCAAAATGACAGCGTCGAACCCTGCCGCGTCCGCCGTTCTGATTACGGTTCCGAGGTTTCCCGGGTCCTGAACGTTTTCCAGAACCACGACAGCGTTTCCGGAAAGGCACTCCTCCTCGCCTGCGCCGCCCATTCCGAAAACCGCCCCGATCCCCTGCGGCGTCTCGGTGAGACTGACAGACTCGAAAACCGGGTCGCTTAAAACGAGCGCCTCCTCAAGAACCTTTCCGACCGCCTGCGAGTATCGCGGACCGCCCGGCCCTTCAGCGGAAGGAGTCAGCAGCTCGCCGCAGATCTTCCGGAACCCCTCCGCGGACGCGAACGACTCGGAAAAAACGATCTTCCTGACGTCGGCGCCGCTCTTGATCCCCTCGGAAACCACGTTCAGTCCCTCCGCGAAAAACACCCTGTGCTCTTCCCGGTATTTCTTTTGAGACAGGCTTTTCAAAAATCTGACCTGTTCGTTTTTGAAACTCGTTACAACCATCTGCGCGTTCCTCCGAAAATCCGATCCGCGTTCTCCGCAGCGCCACTCACCGGCGAGCCGGCGCACGGTGCACCTTTATGCCTGCCGTCCGTCTGCCGGAATTCCCCTAAAAAAAGGATGCTTTGAATTCCGTTCCGGAACCGCCGCACCCTTTTTCCTCATTATTGTCAGGCTTTAACCTGTTCAACAAGTTTTGCGAATCCTTCGCTGTCGTTGACTGCCATGTCGGCCAGGATCTTTCTGTCGAGGGCAATGCCGTTCTTCTTAAGATCGTTCATAAGCCTGCTGTAGCTCGTTCCGTTGATTCTGGCGGCCGCGTTGATTCTGGTGATCCAGAGTTTTCTGAAATCTCTCTTCTTGGCGCGTCTGTCGCGGTAAGCATAGTTGGCAGATCTGATGACAGCCTGGTTGGCCATCTTGAAGACTGTGCTCTTTCTTCCGAAGTAACCCTTCGCGAGCTTGATAACTTTCCTGCGTCTTGCTCTTGTAGCAACTGAATTCTTAACTCTTGCCATTTTCGTACACCTCCCTGAAGATCAGACGTAAGGCAGCATCTTCTTGACGGTTGCTGCGTTTGCGTCGGCGGCATAGAAATCTTTTCTGTGCTGCTTCTTTGACTTCCTGGTCTTGCTGACGAGTCTGTGACGTCTGAAGGCGTGAGTCATTTTGACTTTTCCGTTAGCGGTGACTCTGAATCTCTTCTTAGAGGCGCTGTGTGTTTTAAGCTTTGGCATAATAATGTACTTCCTTTCATCTCGCAACGGCAGCTTAAAGCCGGCGCGAATACTTATTTATTTTTTGGGGGAGAACATGGCGGTCATGCGACGGCCTTCCATCTTGGGCTTTTTGTCCATGACTCCGACTTCGGAAATGCTCTCGGAAAAACGGTCGAGCAGCTCTTCCCCTGATTTGGTGTAATTCATTTCGCGACCGTAGAATTTAACGGTCACTTTCACTTTGTCGCCGTCCTGAAGGAACTTGTAGGCGCTCTTGACCTTGACCTGCAGGTCATGCTCACCGATGTTGAGCGTAAGGCGAACCTCTTTGATGTCGACGGTCTTCTGGTTCTTTTTGGCGTCCTTCTCTTTTTTGTTAAGGTCGAAAATGTACTTGCTGTAGTCCATCACCTTGCAGACAGGCGGAACGGCCATCGGCGCAACGTTCACGAGGTCAAGGTTCCTGTCCTCGGCATATTTGAGCGCAGTTTGGATATCAACGATTCCGACCTGAACGCCGTCTTCATTGATCATGCGGACCTCTTTTGCGGTGATTTCTTCATTGATCAAAATATCCTCTTTAGCTATGACGCAACACCTCCATTGCAATAAAAAAACAGTGTGCCGAAAGTCCAAAATTACCGCACACCTGTTTCCTGAAAAACCGATTTATTAACCCGCCCGCGCATCGCGACCAAGGTGAGAAGCGGTAACTTCTGCTTTCTTGCCGGATAATGATAATACATTTCCACACGCGCTGTCAAGTACTTTTTTCGCGATTATCAAGTTATTTTTCGTCTTTTTTCCGTAAAAATAGGCGTATTCGCAGATCGAAGCGTGAAAAAGACCGGCGCCCGAGGAATTCAGAGGCACCGGCCCGTTCCTTTTTATTCAGTCAATAACGGTCAGTGTGACGACACATAAGCGGCAACCGAATCACCGAACCAGATAATGTTGAATAGGAGCATAAACAACGGATCGGACGAGGAAGTTTCCCCGAGTTTTTTGCCGACAAAGGCGTCGATTTCGAACCGCATCGTGTCGCTGACCTCCTCCCCGTTTTTCATAAACGTGAACAGGTAACCGGTTCTGATCTGAGCGGGGTTGAGCCCTCTGAAATACACCTGGTATAGAGGCGTCCCCTCGTCAGTCGTTCCGATCAGTTCAAACGCCGACGGCTGAATCGTCTGCGAAAGTCCGTTTGTGCCCGTTACGTTTATTGTCAGACCGCTGACGCTCTCCGCGGCAAATTTGAACCTTAAAGTGAACCCCTCGTCAAGAACGACCGTCGCCGCTTTCCAGAGCACCTCAGGATCTTCAACCGTCCGGTATGCCGGGTTGTAGCCGCTCGTGCTGTAGGAAATGCTTCCCGAAGTACCCCACGCCGCCTGTTCCGGCGTAAGGACACCGTTTGCAAGGTTGTCGGTTTTATAATTGACATACTTCTGCGCCGCCGCCCCGTAGTTCAGCGTGTTTACGAGCATCGTTCTGAAAGTTTCGTATCCTGCCGTGTTGCCGTAGCGGTCGAGCATATTTTTGCAGTATTTCACGACGCTGTAGTCGATTGCCGCGACCTGCGACGGCTCCGACTCTCCCGCGAGCGTGCAGAAAAGTCTGACTTTGATGATATCAGCCATCTTCTGCGGTGTAATATTTCTGAAAATGAACACGTATTTGCCGGATTCCTGCGTGTAGTCCGTCAGCGTGTATTCATTATCGCAGAATGTTATCTTCAGGAACGGATTTGACGCTGCAGGATCAGATCCGGTAAACGCGGCTGTAGGCACCTTGAATCTGACGGAAAGGTTCTCTGCGAGCACAAGTCCCGCGTCGGAAATCCTCAGGTTAGGGTCCAGTTCCTGCGTTACCATAATGTCAATTTCCGCGGAAAGGCCGCCGCTAAGCGTAGCCGTGACGGTCGCCGATCCCGTTCCTACCGCGGTTACGTTTCCGTCTCCGTCAACCGTTACAACGTTTGGATCACTGCTCGTCCACGTAAGTCCCGTGAAAACAGGCCCCTGTCCCGAGCTTGTGTAATTTGAACTTGATGTCACAGAAACCGTCGCCCGGTTGGTTATCGTTCCGGTCTCTCCGACTGTCATCATATTTCTGCCGCTCAGTGTGAGCGAAGTGATGAACTCGGGATTCACTTCCGTTATCTGAGTCACTTTTCCGCCGATTCCCGCCACGTTTTCGTCAAGACCGCTGCTCATCGATATCTGGTTCGTAACCGCCATCGGCCATCTCGCGTTTGAGTTGTAAAAACCGGAAAGGCCAATATATTTCGACCTCGGGTTAATCATAGAAGTGTAGTGCCCGGTAACCGCGCCGGCCGTGTTGTTAATCCAGTCGTCCTTTTCGCCGTACCACTGCTCGATTCCGTAAAGAATCGCGTCAACCGTCGCCCGGTTGTAATTCCATGCGATATTGTCGTAGTTCGAAGAGGCTCCGGAGTTGTTGGTAAAAGCGCTCGTCTGCACCGCTAGCCTCTTATGCTCCATTCTGACCGG
>JAEEGF011810581.1_pt1 | contig 31772 bp, 24 predicted proteins | sample 9134171 | NCBI WGS metagenome assembly JAEEGF01 (sample SAMN16246542, study PRJNA631951) | gut metagenome | biome: gut microbiome; feature: rumen; material: AP-attached | host: Bos | place: Iran: Karaj | collected 2018-10 | reverse complement strand
TTCTAATGCACGTATCGTCAATCAGATGCTCAAGGATGTTTCCAACATCAGTCACTTCCTTCACGTGTCGGCCATCAAACGCAACCGCGAAATCATCATCCCGCGAGGTGACGACCGCGTGCTGGAGAATGACATCGTCTATATTGCCACTACCCGCGATCACATCGACGAAGTGCGTGAAGCGTGCGGTAAGGTGCAGAACCCCGTCGATAATGTGCTCATCATCGGAGGAAACGACATTGCCGAACAACTCATCAAGCGATTGGGTAAGAGCGTTGACATCAAGATTATTGAAGCTGACATGCAACGCTGCGATGAACTCTCACAACGTTATCCCAACTGCAAACTGGTACAGGGTGATTTCCGCGACACTGAGCTGGACGAGGAAGAAAGTGTGAGCAACTATGACGCCTTCATATCCCTGGGAGACAACAGCGCTGTAAACATGATGGCGTGCATGATTGCCAAGACCAATGGCGTGCCAAAAACCATTGCTCAAGTCGAAGACATCCAATACATCAATGAAGCCGAAGCCCTTAACATCGGCACTATCGTCAACAAGAAGCTGTTAGCATCCAGCCGAATTTATCAGATTCTGATTGATGCTGATGAGGACAATGCACGCTGCCTTGCGCTCGCTGATGCTGAAGTTGCCGAGGTCATCGTCGAGGAGGGTGACCGTGTTACCCGTTCACCAGTCAAAGACCTGAAACTGAGTCGTGATTTTACAATTGCCGGTCTTGTTCGTGATGGCAAGGGCCAACTGGTTGATGGCAATACGGTCATTCAGTCTGGTGACCACGTGGTGGTATTCTGCCTGCAAGGAGCCATCCATAAACTAGACAAATACTTTTCGTGATGGCCAAGCGTACCAATCAACATATCAATTTTGCCATCGTGATGAGGATGCAGGGTTGGCTGCTGCTCATCGAAGCTGCCTTCATGCTGCTACCACTCGGCGTGTCTTTATACTTTGATGAGCCCACGTCGTTGCGCGCATTCATCTACAGCACGTTGATCACTGCTGCTGCTGGAGCCTGCATGGCCTTTGGCATCAAGCCGCGATCCACATCGATGCACAAGCGCGAAGGTCTCATGCTCACGGCCATCATCTGGGTATTCTTCTCGGTATTCGGCATGCTACCCTATCTTTTCTCAGACACGCTTGGCAACGTGACCGATGCCTTCTTCGAGACCATGGCAGGATTCACTACAACCGGGTCCAGTGTCATTCGCTATGTTGAGGAGATTCCCCGTGGCGTGCTATTTTGGCGTGCCATGACACAATGGATTGGTGGCATGGGAATCATTCTTTTCACGCTAGCCGTTATCCCGATGCTGAACCAGAAAGGTGGCATTGCCCTGTTTAATGCAGAGGTCACCGGCATCACGCATGAGCGCCTGCGCCCACGTGTGAGCCAGACCGCCAAAGACCTGTGGCTCATCTACATCGCTCTCACAGCCCTACTTACCCTATTGTTGTACTTTGGTCCAATGGATTGGTTCGATGCCGTGTGCCATGCGATGACAACGACATCAACAGGTGGTTATTCCACCAAGAACATCGGCCTCGATTATTGGCAATCAAGCTATGTGTTCATCGTCGTCATTATCTTCATGTTTATTGGTGGCATCAGCTTCTCGATCATCGCGGCAACCATGCGCGGCAACTTCAAGCGCATCAGGAGCAACAACACCTTGCGGTGGTATTGCATGACAACGTTGATCACTACCGTGGCCATCTTTGCCTATATGGTCTATATGGGTTTCCTTGACAATCATGGTGACCGCTTGATATATGGTGCATTTGACACACTGTCGGCGATCACATCAACCGGTTTCTCGACTTTTGACTACGAGAACAGTGGTGAATTTGTCACTGTAATCCTGATGGTGATGATGTTTTTTGGCGGTATGGCGGGTTCGACATCTGGCGGTGCGAAAATGGACCGCCTCATCGTTTTACTGAAGCATACAGCCAACGAGTTCTATCGTGTGCTGCACACCAACTCTGTTCGTTCAGTTCACATCGACGGCAAGCCCGTTCCTAATCACGTCGTGAGCAAGGTAAACACGTTTTTCGCTGTCTATATCGGCATCATCATGATTGTAGCGTTGTATCTCACGTTCTATGGCATACCCGTGTTTGATGCCATGTACACATCGATGTCTGCCATTAGCAACGTTGGCATCGGCCACGGTGTGACTGGCGCTAACGGATCATGGGTTTCACTGCATCCTGGAGCCAAATGGGTACTCGCTTTTGAGATGATGGTGGGACGTCTCGAGCTCTTTACCGTTCTCGTCATCTTCACACGTTCCTTCTGGAAAAAGGATTGATGAGATAAAAAGATTCCCGTTCATGTCACTGTCAAGGACTCAATGCCAAAATATTAAGGGATGGGCTATCATGCTCATTGTCATTCATAATTTTGTGGATCACCTCATGCGGTTTTACTGTAATGAGATGGTTTATTCCCAAGATAATACCGACGCATTCCTCAGCATCGGGTTCACTCCGGCAGCTGTGTGGCAACTGTTTGCCTTTGTGGGCTGGATAGGCGTTGCCTTGTTCCTGTTTTTAAGCGGTTATGGCTTGACCAGCAAATATGGCGACCGGCAAATCAATACAGTATCTTACATCAAGTCGCATGTTATTAAATTGCTGTGGTTGCTTGTTCCGGTCTATTTGTTGTATTTCTTCATTTATCATTACGGATTCGGTCACGAACACAACTGGCAGTCAGTGGTGGCACAACTGACATTCACCATCAACTTTTTAGATTACGGCAACAACAGTTTTCACACTGAACCTGGCGTGTACTGGTTCTTCGGGGCTATCATGCAGTTTTATCTCTTCTTTTTGGTTATCAGAAAGTTGAATGACCGCTGGTTATGGATTATTGCCATCGCAGGAGTGGCATTAAACTATCTTGTCCTTTACATGGCCAGTGACGACACGATGTGGTGGGTAAGACAAAACTGTATTGGCTGGATTGCGCCCTTCGTCATGGGTATGCTTGCAGCGCGCAACAGATTGGCGCTTTCGGGCAGGACATGTGCTTTGCTGTGTCCGCTGTCTTTGGTGATTCTGGGCGCATGCATGACGATCAAGCCCCTCACCCCCCTTACCGAAGTGTTTACCGTCCTGTTTATCGTCAGTCTGACAGGCTTGCTCACATGGCGGCCAATGACATGGTTAGGCACAATTTCAGCCAGTTTGTTTGTTGTTCATCCCTTTATCAGAATGATTTGCTACAACGTCATGCCCCGCTTCACTTTCTCAGCCAATCAGGTAGTGGCTTTGTATGAAATGGTTGCCATTTATCTTGTCGCAGTGGTTATCGTCGGTTGGCTGCATCATTTGATAATGCAAAAAACAGCACGCCGTTAATAGCACGAAATCTCAAGCGTTAATCCGATTTTAAGAGTTGTTTTTCCCGTTCTTGGATTTTTTTTGAAAAAAAAGTTTGGTTTGCGTTTGTAAATCAATTTTATTTTGTAATTTTACAACCCCAAATAATTTCGATAGCAAATCATGAGCAAAAATAGAGGCATCAAGAGCAAGAAAACCAGTGATAATCAGGGTATTTATAATCCCGACATTAGCGGAGTCAAGGAAACGAACGACTATCGCCAATTACAGGAGGAGCAGCAAGCCATCGAGAAAGACAAGTTGACCAAATGGCAGCGCTTCAAATCGTTTTTCCAAAACGGACGACTACGTTTTGCCACCGGCATCATTCTGCTGTTGACAGGCATATACCTGCTGATTTCGTTCTTGTCCTACTTCCTGTCGGCTGGGATGAGTGACCAAGACCGCATCACAAACTACTCGATGATCGAGAATGCTCAGGTGCCCGACCAGATTCGCAACGCGGGTGCTGCTGCCGGTGCATCGTTGAGTGACTTCCTCATCGCCAGCGGTGTGGGAGTTGCAGCCTTCATCATTGTCGTGTGGTTCTTGACACTTGGCATGAGACTGGTGCGTAAAGAGAAGAAAGCGCATTTCTTCCAATATACATTTGTGTGCTTGTTCAGCATCTTCACATTGTCGATGATAGTGGGAGCCGCCACCTTTTTCATGAAGCCTATCACCTTTTTCCCGTTAGGCGGTTATTTCGGGTTTTATGCCAACAAGTGGCTCATCGGCCTTTTCGGTATCTATGGTATGATTGCCGTCAATCTGATTATTTTCATGTTGTGGACATTTCTCACCTACCAGACTTTTGCAGAGCTTTACAAGCAATTGCAGCAAGAGATTGAGAAGAAACGCAGTCGCAGCAAGGCCGAATCCGAGAAAGTGGTCAGTTTGCCTGGTGAATCCACATTCCTGGGTGGCGAGCAACGCATTGATGTCAAAGACACTGATGCAGAAGCAGCCAAGGACAGCAGATCCGTGGGCAGACGATCACGCAGGTCACGCACCAGTCTGTCCTCCGATGAGAATATGGCTTCAGACGGTGAGGCTGCACGGTTAAAGCCCATCGCAATCAGCAACACCAATGTGAGCAATCCCCATGACCCCACAGGTGAGTACCGTCATTACCAGTTCCCTACCCTAGATTTGCTGCAGGATATCCGCATGAATCCCAACAGCGTTGACAAGCAGGAACAAGACGAGAACAAACTGCGCATTCGTGACACACTTAGCAAGTATGGTATCGAAATCAAGGAAATCATGGTTCATGTGGGTCCCACGGTAACATTGTTTGAGATTGTACCTCAAGACGGTGTGCGCGTCAACAAGATTCGTGGTCTGGAAGATGATATCGCCCTGAGTCTGGCCGCTTTGGGTATCCGCATTATTGCCCCAATGCCCGGTAAAGGTACCATTGGCATCGAGGTACCCAACCGCGATCCACAAGTCGTTCCCATGCGCGAGGTGCTTGGTTCCAAGGCGTTCCAAGAGAGTCGTGCCAAGTTGCCCATGTGCCTGGGTTGCACGGTGAGCAACGAGGTGTTTATTGCCGACTTGACCAAGATGCCGCACTTGCTTGTGGCCGGTGCAACCGGTAAAGGTAAATCTGTCGGTCTGAATGCCATTATCACATCACTGCTCTACAAGAAGGGCCCGTCGGAACTGAAATTTGTCCTGGTCGATCCCAAGCGTGTTGAGTTCAGCGTGTATGCTGATCTGGAAAAATATTACTTTGCCAAGGCTCCTGGTGAAGATAAAGCCATTATCACCGACACCGACCGTGTCATAAAGACATTGAATTGTCTGGTGCAGGAAATGGAAGACCGTTACAGGGTGTTTGAGGAAGTGAGGGTGCGCAATGTGAGCGATTATAACGAAAAGTGGCGGCGCGAGCTTCGCGAAGAGCGTGATGAGCATGGCGAAAAGAAATATCAGTACATGCCATATATTGTAGGCGTCATTGACGAGTTCAGTGACATGATCATGACTGCCGGCAAGGAAGTGGAGACACCGCTTGTGCGCATTGCTCAGAAGGCGCGTGCCGTGGGCATCCACATGATTATAGCCACACAGCGCCCATCATCCAAGGTCATCACTGGTCTGATCAAGGGTAACTTCCCCGGACGTGTGGCGTTTGCTGTCGCCCAGCGTGTCGATAGTCAAATCATCATTGACCGTCCGGGTGCGCAGCAGCTTATCGGACGCGGTGACATGCTGTTCCAGATTGATGGAGAACTGACTCGACTGCAGTGCCCCTTTGTTGACACACCGGATATCGTCCGAATCTGTGACTTCATCAAGGAGCAAGAGGATAATGACCGTGATATCAATCATGAGGAGCCTTATCTGTTGCCCGAATACGTCGGTAAGGACGAGGGTGGCGGTGGTGACGCCAATGTGGGCAATGTCAAGGATCGTGATCCGTTGTTTGAAGAAGCCGTTCGCTTTGTTGTCATGGGCAATACCGCCAGCACATCATCGCTGCAACGCCGTTACGAAATCGGTTACAACCGCGCCGGGCGCCTGATGGACCAGATGGAACATGCTGGCATCGTCGGTCCCGCGCAAGGCAGCAAGCCCCGTCAGGTGCTCGTCAGCCCCATGGACATTGATCAACTTTTCACTTGATTTATTCCTACAAGAGTGCCCACCCCAGCCGGTTGGCACTCTTTTTGCTATCTAGATGGAGTAGATATACTAGATTCACTAAAAAATCAAGAGATACAAGAGAGTGTGTCTATAAAACGAATAATGAGACTAAAATGAAAATGAAACGAATCCATATCGCTATTCTCATGGCTCTGGTAACCATTGTTGCTGTGGCCCAGACTCCGACTGCCATGCTCGACCGTTGTGTGGCAGCCATCAATACGAGAGGTGGCGTGACCGCCAATTACAGCATCACGTCATCGGAGGGCACGAGCAAAGGCACCATTGCCATGCAGGGCACAAAATTCCGCATCATCTCTCCTGAAGCCAAGTGCTGGTATGACGGTAAGACCCAATGGTCTTGGTCACCTGTAACCGGTGAGGTCAACATCACCTCGCCTACCGCCGATGAGCTGCAGATGACCAACCCTATTGCTGCCGCCAACCACTTTAAGGCCGATTTTAACTTGAAGAAAGCCAAGGCCAAGACGCCTAAGACCTATGTCATCAGGCTCACACCCAAGAAGAAAGATAACATCAAGACGTTGTGGCTTTACTTTGACGAGACAACATCGCTGTTGCGCACGGCACGGTTTGAGATGAACGACAAGTCGGTTTACATAATCAGAATCACTGATTACAAACACAAGTCGCTCCCTGCAAGCACGTTCACCTTTAACAAATCGCAAGTACCAGCCGGAACCGAGGTCGTTGACCTCAGGTAGGGTTTTGGTTTATGGTATAAGGTGTATAGGTCTTTGTTAAAAGCTATATCAATATGTTTCATTATTTAATAGGGCCTGCTGTTGGTGCTGTAATTGGCTATATTACTAATGACATTGCCATAAGGATGTTATTCCGCCCCCATCAGGCCAAGTATGTCATGGGCATGCGCGTGCCTTTCACACCTGGAATTATCCCCAAGGAGAAAGTGCGCATTGCAGGTGCCATCGGCAAAGCAGTGAGCGAGAATCTGATGAACCGAGAGGTGCTGGAAAAAAGCCTCCTCAGTGACGAGATGCTTTCAAAAATCAGCGATGCTATTGATGAATTCGTCAGCACGCAGAGCCATAATGAAGAGACTATCGAAGAATTTGCTCGCCATTATTTGTCACAAGATGATATCACCGCCATGCGTGAGAACGTGTCTGACGGGGTTGTCAAAATGTTTACTGCCAAGTTGCAGGACAGTAGTTTGGGCGAAAACATTGCCCACTTGGCCACAAAACACGTTATGGAAAAGACCCGTAACAGTCTTGCTGGACGTCTTGGGGCTGAAATGCTCCTGCAACCAATTGCCCAGCTCGTTGAGCGAGTGCTGGCCAAACACATCCAAGAGATTCTTCAAAACAATTCTCAGCAGATGGTTAAGGGCCTTGTCAATGATGAGTCGGATCAACTGATGGGGATGACTATGCAGAGCCTCATGACCGGCCATGATGAACAGGTGACTCAAATCAAGAGCGGCATTTTGAGTGCCTATCGTGTCATCATTACCGAGCATCTGCCACGTATTCTGCAAGATATAGACATCAGCGGCATCATTGAGCAGCGAATTAATGAAATGGACATGAACGAGGCCGAAGCCATCATCCTTGATGTAATGAAAAAAGAGCTCCGCGCTATCGTGTGGCTCGGTGCTTTGCTGGGTTGCATCATGGGCACTATCACATCATTATTTTGAATTCCACTCATTCACCGCAATAATGTTGGTGATCACACAAATTTGTCGAGAATCAGTTTAAGCAATGATTCATAATAAAAAACGACCCGAAGGGTCGTTTTTTTGCTGCATTCCACCAAGGAATACATTGATTAAACCTGTGTTCGAGAAATCAAACAAATCTTATTCAAATCAAGCAATTATTGAAATATTGCTCGAATTATCATGGATTTGTTTTGTTTTATGCCATTTTTTTAATAACTTTGCGCTCATGAGTTACTTTTTTGTTTAACGTTTTAATTAATTAGTCTATGAAGAAAATTTACGTAATTCTCGCAGCAATCGCTGCATTATCGATGGCCGCACAGGCCCAGAACTATGCTACAGTTGAGGTAGGCGACATAAATACTGCCTCGACCTACAATGGCTCTTACTTTGACATGGCTCCGACCAACTTCTATTTGGCTCACACTGGAGTCCAGATGCTTTATACGCCCGACATGTTTGCAGACATGAATGGCAAGCAGAACATAAAGATCAAATTACTGAATTTCTGGTTCTACAGTGAGTCATTTGAGGAGATAGTACGTGATGTGAAGATTTATCTTCAGGAGGTCGAAGCCACAGAGTTTGCTGTTAATGATCAAGGAGTAAAGCAATTCTTCGAATTTGGCGAACCTGTCAAGGATATGACAATCAGCTATGACTTATTGAATTATTATGGCGATAATGTATCTCTCAATCTTGACTTTGAGCCGTTCGACTTTAATCCCAACAAGAGTCTGCTCGTGACTATGGTCTTTGATGCACAGGATGACGATAATTGCACCATGGGTAGTGACTATGCGCCCTTCTATACTTCAGGAATTCGCAGCCAGGCAATGACCTACACCAGTAACTGGACCAGTTTCGTTGACTATGCTGTTGGTAATGACTTCCCCAATGCAACTGCTACGCTGGGCTGTGGCACCAACGTCGAACTCCCTGTAACCAAAATTGGCTACAACTATGAAGATGCACCCGATCCCACCGCAGTTAACGAACTGAACGGCCAGAAGGCTGTTGCCGGCGTTCGCTACTTCAACATGGCTGGTCAGGAGATGCAGCAGGCCGAGGGTCTGACTATCGTTGTGACCACTTACACCGACGGCACCAGCAGCGCTGTTAAGGTTGTGAAGTAAGGCTTTTCGGGCTTTAGCAAATTGAATTAAGAGTGGAGACGCTACATCTTGTGTCTCCACTTTTTCGTACGTGTCCCTGTAGAATAAAACAAATCAGACGACCCCAAAGGACCGTCTGACTTGTTCATATTATTGGGAATGTACCCCCTACTCCACTTGCCAAGTGTCACCAGCATGGATGACATCATCAAGACAGGTGAAACCATGCTTTGCCTTGGCTTCCTCGACCTGTTCAGCAACAGCAGTCTCGTAGGTGGGAGCCTCCACGGCGCGAATCACACCAAGTGCCACGGGCAAATCGGTGCCATCCATCATTGCCAGCATCTGGTGCAGGAAGAAGCTCTCGCAATGAGCGTCATGCACAAGCACGTCGTCAATAGTATAGCCGTCCTCGCCGATGGTCACTGCCTTGAGACCAAAACCATCCTGAACAAGACCACGGTTGTTGTCCTTGCCGAAAATCATCTTCTCGCCATGCACAAGGTGGATGGTGCGGTCGGGCCGGTTCTCGCGGTCGGTGATGTAGTTGTGGATACCGTTGTTGAAAATCATGCAGTTTTGCAGAATCTCAACCACTGAACACCCTTTGTGCTGTGCTGCCGCCATCATCACTTCTTGACTGATGTCAAGTGCCACGTCAAGGCTGCGTGCAAAGAAGGTGCCACGTGCGCCGAAAGTCAGTTCAGCGGGAATGAACGGGTCCTCGGTCGTGCCATAAGGGGAAGACTTGGACTTGAAACCGCGAGCGCTCGTGGGTGAGAACTGACCCTTAGTAAGGCCATAGATGCGATTGTTCAACAGCAAGAGGTTCAGGTCCACATTGCGACGCACCTCATGGATGAAGTGGTTGCCGCCGATAGCCAGACAGTCACCATCACCGGACACTTGCCAGACGGTCATGTCAGGATTGGCGGTCTTGAAACCAGTTGCGACAGCACCGCCACGACCATGAATGGTGTGGAATGCATAAGTCTTGGTATAGTAAGGCAGACGTGAACTGCAACCGATACCCGAAATCACTGCGGTTTTCTCGGGCGGGATATTCAGTTGAGCCATTGCCTTGAGCAGGACATTGAGCACAGCGTGGTCACCGCAACCGGGACACCAACGCACGGGCTGATTGTTCTTGTAATCGAGAGGCTTGTGAGCCATGGGTTGTTGATTATTGTTCTGTTCCATTACAATTCCTCCTCCATCATGATGTTTTTAACTCCGTCGACAATCTCCTGAACCAGGAACGGTTGGCCTTGCACCTTGTTGATGTGGCAGATGTTCAGGTTAGGAATCTTGCTTTGCAGGTAACTAGCCAGTTGCCCGGTGTTCAACTCGGCGACAATAACAGTCTTGAAGCGGCTTAGCAGCTCGGCGGTGTTCTTGGGCAGCGGGTTGATGTAGCGGATGTGGGTCATCGCAATGCGGACACCCTCTTCGTTCAAGCGATTAACTGCATCCAAAATGTGTCCGTAGGTACTGCCCCATCCCAGGATGATGGTGTCGGCACCCGAATCACCCTTAAGCTTGAGCTCGGGAATGTCGTTGGCCACATTCGCAATCTTCATGCGGCGTGTTTCAACCATGTGGGCATGGTTGATGGGATCATTGCTGAGCACACCCAGGTTATAGTCCTTCTCCAGACCGCCAACAACATGCTCGAGACCGGGAGTGCCAGGAATAGCCCAATAGCGGATGCCCAGGGCATTGCGCATGAACGGGGTCCATGTGGGTTTTAACGCTTCGGGAACATAGTTGGGCTTGATGGCTGGATATTCACCCTCTTCGGGGATGCGCCATGCCGACGAACCGTTGGCAATGAAGGCATCGGTGAGCAAGATGACAGGAGTCATGTGCTCAATAGCAAGTCGGGCTGCCTGGAAAGCCATTTTGAAGCAATCGGTGGGTGAAGCGGCTGCAAGTACAACCAGGGGGCTCTCACCACTGCGGCCGTACAGCGCCTGCTGCAGGTCAGTCTGCTCGGTCTTGGTGGGCAGGCCTGTTGAGGGGCCACCACGCTGCACGTCAACCAGGACGAGGGGCAACTCGGCCATGACGGCAAGTCCCAAAGCCTCGCTCTTGAGCGCTAGACCGGGACCTGAAGTCGTGGTCACTGCCAAGTGACCGGCAAAAGCAGCACCGATGGCAGAGCAGATTCCGCCAATCTCGTCTTCCATCTGAATGGCCTTGACACCAAGGTCACGGCGCTTGGCCAGTTCATGCAGGATGTCGGTGGCGGGAGTAATGGGATAAGAACCCAGGAACAACGGACGCCCGCTCATCTCGGATGCCTTGATCAAGCCCCAAGCGGTCGCCTTGTTACCGCTCACGTCGGTATAGGTGCCCGGACGCACCTCATCGCTCTGGATGCGGTAGGTCGAAACCGTAGCATGGATATTGTGTCCGTAATTGTAACCACCCTTGATGACCAGTTCGTTGGCGGCATAAACTTCAGGTTTCTCGGCGAACTTGGCCTTGAGGAACTTCAACGGAGCCTCCATAGGACGGTTGAACAGCCAGCACACCAGACCCAAGGCGAACATGTTGCGGCACTTGAGCTGTGCCTTCAGGTCCATGCCCGTATCCTTGAGAGCCTCTTTGACCATGGTTGTGATGGGAGCCTCAATTACCTGGGCCTTAAGGTTCAACTCCTCATAGGGGTCATTGGTCGTGTAGAGCGCCTTGTCAAGACCGGCTTGGGTAAAGGTGTCGATGTCAACGATAGCGGCACCACCCTTGCGCAGGAACTGAGCGTTTTGCTTGAGAGCGGCGGGATTCATTGCCACCAGCACATCACACTCATCACCAGGGGTGTGCACGCCGTGACCGATGTGAACTTGGAAACCAGACACACCGCCCAAAGAGCCTTGCGGAGCACGCACCTCGGCGGGATAATCAGGGAAAGTGGAGATGCGGTCACCTAGTCCCGCACTCACGTTAGAGAAAATGTTGCCAGCCAACTGCATGCCATCGCCGCTGTCGCCTGAGAAGCGTACGACAATGCTCTGACGGAACTGGACTTTTGCTTTTTCAGATTTTTCTGCCATTTTAGCCTATAAAATAAAACAGTGTTGTTTGTCCTTAAAAACGGCTGCAAAATTACAACTTATTTCTCGACCAAAACATTTTTGATGAATAATTCTTCCAAAATCAATGCAAGTAGTGCCCTTGTTCAGGAATGAGCCGACATACAATCACTTGATTCATGTAAAAAACTTCATGAAAACGATAACATTTTTTCATTTTTTTTGCCTGTTCTCTTGTGAGTTAAAAATTTACTTGTTACTTTTGTTGGTTAAAATGATTTCTTGTTCAATCACTTCGAACAGAGAAGTCAATTTGTGTGCGTCAATTACTTATCGATAGTGTTTGTATTTAATAAATATTGTTTAACATTAAAAAATTTCTATTAGTCTATGAAGAAAGTCTTTACACTTTTCACAATGGTAATGATGCTTGCCTTCTCATCACAGGCATCATATTATCTGGTTGGTGAAGCTCCATTCGGTAACGGATGGGATCCCAGCAATGGACTTGAGATGACCGCTAACGCCGATGGCACTTACAGTGTTACTGGCACCGTTAACGGCACCATCTACTTTGTGCTGGCTGACAATCTGGCTTCCCCTGGCGACTGGACCACGTTCAACAACGAGTACCGCATTGGCCCGCTCGGCGCTAACGAGGAAGTGACTGTTGGCACTTGGATCACCACCCAAAAGGCTCAAGGCAACGGTAGTGGCTCATACAAATTCACAGGTACCGGCAGTGAGTATGTCATCACCTATAACCCGTTCATCTCCAAATTCAAGGTTGAGGGTTATGTAGCACCTATCGTTATTGACGCTTATACTGTAGCAGGTACTCCTGCATCTGTATTTGGCTCGGAATGGGATCCCAGCAACACTGACAATGACATGCTGTTGCAAGATGATGGAACCTACAAGCTCACCAAGTACGGTTGTCAGCTGTCAGGCGACGAGTTGCAGTTCAAGGTGGTAGGTAACCACGATTGGGGTTTTGCTTGGCCTTCTGATAATTATGTTCACACTGTTGAGGAACCTGGCCTGTATGACGTGACCTTTACTTTCGATCCTGAGACCAAGGAAGTTGGTGTCAGCACAGTGAAGTCTGGCAGCATTGATGTGCTCACTGGTGAACTTTACATCCTGGGTGAGGTGAATGGCAATGGTTGGGATCCCAGCAATGGTGTCATGATGGAGACCGAGGATGGAAACATTTTCACCGCTAAGATCACTACCACTGGTGAGAATATCGATGAGGTTGATGGCAATGGCTACAGCTTCTTCTCATTTACCACCAAGTTGGCTGAGAGCAGTGAAGACTGGTCAAGCATCGGCGCTTATCGCATCGGTGCTACCGAGGACGGTTTCCCCTTGACCGACGATATGCTCGGCATCGAGATCGGCATGGGCAACTTTGGCTCCACCAACAGCTTCAAGATTCCCGCTGGTGACTATGATGTGACTGTTAATCTGGAGGCTAAGACCATAGTTGTCACTAAGGATAACGGTGGTGTGAATGAGCTCATCGACGGCAACAAGGTTGTTGCCAACAGACGTTACTTCAACACCCTGGGTCAGGAGATGAAGGACATCAACGGTGTTACCATCGTTGTTACCACCTACACCGACGGCACGACCAGCGCTGTTAAGGTTGTTGAGTAAGGCACATTGATTCTCCATCAGGAGATTGAAACAAAGAGTGCGATGCCGAAGAATCGGTACCGCACTCTTTTTATTATCATCTCAGAACTCACTTCACAGCAGTGTAGGTGTCATCGTCTTGATGCTTGATAAAGCCCTCATCAACGAGGAACGAGAGCATTGATAAAACCTCGTCGCGCGGAAAAGACAAGGTATTGAGGAATTCCTCGAGCCGACGGGGCCGCAAGCCAGCCATGTAAAGAATGCCCTGCTGCACATCTTCGGGTTGATGATCTCCACGTTTGCGCCGTTCAATGCACAAGTCACAATGACCGCACTCCTGGCTGGATCTCTCGCCAAAGTATCCCAAGAGCATACGCTCGCGGCACCCCGTGTCACCATAAGCATAGTTGATAACCGCCTCGATGCGGTCGGTCATGCGCTGACGCAAATCCTCATAGATGACTCTAGGAATGAGCACATGTTTGGGCTCCTCACGGGAAGTGGTATAAATAATATAAGGTGTACGCTTGCGGGGCACATAGTGCAGGATGTGCATGCGCGTGAGCTCGAGCAGTGATTTGTAGATGGTCTCTTGGTCTAGACCCGTGCGTAAAGCAATGACATCCTCATTGATAAAGACATAGTCTGCGAAAAGGCCCGTGTAAAGGCGAAGTATGGCCTGCAGCACCTGGTCGGCACCCGGTGTCACCGTTTCTAAGTCATACAACTCATCCTTGCGGGCATGAATCATCACACGTGACTGAGTCTCTATTTCTTCAACAAACTCAATATAGCCCGATTGGGTGAGAATCTTCAATGCGTTATGAGTTGGCAGAATCGGCAAATCATAGGTGCGGCAGAACAGGTTGAAGTTGAAATCAAACATCTGTTGAAAGCCCTCGCCAATGCTCACGCCCAGGAAATTGCCGACGAGTTCATAGACACGACGGATGTAATCTTTTTCGGGAAAAGCCTCAGTGACGTGACGGCGCAGCGTGCGTTGGTCGGTGTGCTTTACAAGCATCACAGCATAGGAGCGTTTGCCGTCGCGTCCAGCCCTACCCGCTTCCTGATAATATTCTTCGAGGGAGTTGGGAACGTCGATATGTACAACAAGCCGCACATCGGGCTTGTCGATTCCCATACCAAATGCATTAGTTGCCACCATCACGCGACACTCATCGCGGGTCCATTTGTCCTGTTTGTCCTGCTTGTCCTCGACATAGAGTCCCGCATGGTAATAGTCGGCATGGATGCCCGCACGGTTCAATTCATCGCTGATCTGCTTGGTGCGTTTGCGTGAACGCACATAGACAATGGCTGTTCCCGGCACTGAACGCAAGATGTGCACGAGTTCGGTGAGCTTCTCTTCGGTGGGACGAACGACGTAGGACAAGTTGCTGCGGGCATAACTCATCGAGAAGACATTGGGCGCCTTGAATTCTAGGCAGCGCTGAATATCTTCTACCACTACAGGAGTCGCTGTGGCCGTGAGCGCCAACACTGGCACTTCAGGAAACAGCTTGCGCACCTGGACAATGCGAAGGAAAGAAGGTCGGAAATCATATCCCCATTGCGAGATGCAATGTGCCTCGTCTACAACGATGAGTTTCACGGGCATCTGGCGCAAATGTTCAAGGAATACTTGAGACTGCAGCCGTTCTGGTGATACATACAAGAACTTGCAGTTGCCGTAGAGGCACTTCTCGTAGGTCCTGTTCACCTCGGCGCGGGTCAGACCCGCATACAGGTAAGTCGCTTTGATGTTAAGCGCACGCAGGCGGTCCACCTGATCTTTCATCAGCGAAATGATCGGTGTGACAACAAGGGCCATACCATCGATGGCCATTGTGGGAACCTGAAAAGTAAGGGATTTGCCGCCCCCTGTGGGCATCAAACCTAGCGTGTCGCGCCCTTCAAGAACCGACTCGATGATTTCTTGTTGTAGCGGCCTGAAGGTGTCATACCCCCAGTATTGCTTGAGGACATCAAGAATCGGCTTGGGTTGGCTCGGCATCATCGTGCAGTTTAATTGCCTTCACCATGAGTTGAACCGATGTGCTCATGCGGTGGCGTGTCTCCTCAATCGTATAGCAGATGTCGACGGGTTTGCCAGCCTTGAGCGCGTCAAAATAGCTTGCCATGCCAAAGGCTATGGCATTCAACACCTTGTTGCCTTCTTCATCGACGAGGTCGAGCTTGATGTGCTCCATCTTCTTGCCGACTACCTTGCTTGTGCCGGCGTCAAAGACCTTGCGGGTGATGAACACGGGCTTGCTATTGCCCGGGCCATATGGATTGAGCATACGCAGATAACGCAACAATGAGCCGTTGATGTCGCTGAACTTGATTTCGCAGTCAATGTCCATTGCGGGTGTGACCTGGCCATCCTCGATGTGCTCCTCGACGTACTCGGTGAGACGGCGACGGAATTCGGGAATATTCTCCTCCTTGATCGAGAGTCCAACGGCATTTGTGTGACCACCAAAGGTTTCCAGCAAGTCACGACAAGACTTGATGGCTGTATAGACATCAAATCCTCGCACCGAACGTGAAGAACCTGTAGCGATACCGTCGGCATAATACGTCAGAACCACCGAAGGGCGGAAGTACAACTCCGCCAAGCGGGCTGCCACAATGCCGATGACACCCTTGTGCCAATTGCGGTCGTAGATGACAATCGGTTTCTTGCCGTCGAGCACTTGAGCATGACGGTCAATGATCTCGTTGGCTTCGACTGTTACCTGACTGTCAAGTTCTTTGCGGTTATTGTTATACTGGTCAATGCGCTTGGAAATCTCCATTGCGCTCTGCATGTTGCGCGACACGAGCAGGGCCACAGACTCCTGCCCTGACTCCATGCGACCCGAAGCGTTGATGCGTGGACCTATTTTAAAGATGATGTCATTGATTGTGAGCTCGTGGCGGTTAAGGCCGCAGGTGCGGATGATGCTGCGCAGGCCGACGTTAGGATTGTTGTTCAAACGGCGCAGGCCAAAGAACATCATCACCCTGTTCTCGCCGGTGAGCGGCACAATGTCGGCAGCAATGCTCACGGCCACCAGGTCAAGCATCGCCTCGAGATTGTACATCGATCCCAGACCGTTGCTCTTAGAGAATGCCTGCATGAACTTGAACCCCACACCGCAACCCGACAGCCCCTTGTATGGGTAGGTGTCGTCAACGAGCTTGGGATTCAAAATCGCTGCCGCGTCAGGCAAAATGTCATCCGGAACATGATGGTCACAGACAATAAAGTCTATGCCCTTCTCCTTGGCATAAGCGATTTCGTCGATTGCCTTGATTCCGCAGTCGAGCACAATGATTAGACTCACTCCGATGGATTCCGCATAGTCGATGCTTTGCAGTGAGATACCATACCCGTCGTCATCACGTGTCGGGATGTAGTACACCAGATCGGAATAAATGTTCTGAAGATACTTATAGACGAGCGCTACTGCTGTGGTACCATCCACGTCGTAGTCCCCGTACACCATGATCTTCTCTTTTGCCCCTAACGCCTGATTGAGCCTTGCTACTGCCTTGTCCATGTTCTTCATCAAGAACGGATCGTGCAGTTGCTGGAGCGAGGGGTAGAGAAAGTCGTGGACTGCATCCGCGGTTTTCAAGCCCCTGAGCACCAACAACCGAGCGATCGCGGGGCAGTTGGGGAACTGGGCCGCCAGCTGCTCCTCGGCAATGCGTTCGTCGGATGTTAGAGGTAAGTAATTCCATTTACTTATCATTTATGTTATTCTTTTTTATATACAATCAAGGGCTCACCGCAATGCAGCGATGGGCTAGTGGAGAAAAGGGATATATGTTTGGGTTTCAATCCTTTATGCAACCGATTTTTAAAAAGCCGCCCCTGTGGGATGCCACCAGTTGCCATTATACCCTAATTTATAGGCACAAAATTACAATAAACGATGCACTTTTCAAAGAATTTTAGCCACAATTTGATGATTGGAACACATTTTTATGGAAAATTAACAACCCGCTTTGTCCTATCATTCATCAATAAAGCCGTTTGGTCGCTCTTTAAAGTGATACTTTAATGATACAATTTCTCTGTTTTGGGAAAAACAAAAACCGCTAACCATTCACAATGAACAAATTAGCGATTTTTATTAGAGGTCGCTAGCGGACTCGAACCGCTGTGCCCGGTTTTGCAGACCGGTGACTAAACCACTCATCCAAGCGACCTTTCGTGTTTAGCGGTGCAAAATTACTGCTGATTTTTGACCTGTGCAACTTTATCGGCACATTTTTTCAAGGAATTTTTCTCAGGCTTCTGGCAAATGTCTTTCAATTTGCATGCTGCACAAGCAGTTAGCGCTGATTTTTTATTATTTGCAGCACGAATTATCGAACGCACAGCGGCAACGATAGCCAGAGCCACAATCAGTCCCGCCAGGAAATATTGCACATAATCACCCATATCAACTCAGCTATTTAGTCTTGAAATTCTTTTTAACCAACTTGGACAACTTGGCAGGCGTCAGATCTTCCGGATAGTCTGCAAACGGCAACACGGTGTGACATCCGTTACGGTATTCACTGCATCCGTAGGCGGTTTTACCCTTGACCAGATGTCCTTTTCCGCACACGGGGCATGGAATCTCCTCAATGCTCTTCAATCGAGGAGCTCGTTGTTTTTTAGGTTTCTCGCCACCGTTAGCTGCAGCAGGAGACTTGGGCTTTGCCGGCTTACCTTGTTCTACTGCGATGCTGCCACTGTTATTGTCACGCAAGACGTTAAGTACAATCTCCCCTATCATCTTTTTGAGTTCATCGATGAATTGTGGAGCACTGTGTTCACCGCGTTCAATCTCGCGCAATTTTTTCTCCCACAGACCAGTAAGTGACGCACTTTTAAGTAATGGTTCATGAATGGTGTCAATCAGCTTGATGCCAGCCAGCGTGGGAGTGATGCTCTTGCGCTCCTTACGGATATAGCGGCGCTTAAACAAAGTTTCGATGATGGCGGCACGTGTCGAGGGGCGGCCGATACCGTTCTCCTTCATCGCGTCACGCAACTCCTCGTCATCGACAGTCTTGCCAGCAGTTTCCATTGCACGCAGCAGTGTGCCCTCGGTGTAAGGCTTTGGAGGTTGAGTTGTGCGCTTCAGTACCGATGGCTCATGAGGCCCGCTCTCCCCTTTCTCGAAGTGCGGCATCACGCCATTGTCTTCATCCTCAGGCTTTTGCTTGTCATCGTCCTCGGTGTTCTTGTCGCCAGGCTTGTTGAACAGCTCACGCCAACCCGGTTTGAGAATCTCCTTACCTGTGGCTTTAAAGCCGTATTCGCCCACTTGAGCCATCACGGTCGTCGTGTTAAACTCGCAATCAGGGTAAAACGCAGCAATGAAACGCATGGCAATGAGGTGATAAACGCGTTTCTCCTCAGGCGTCATTGCCACTGTCGCGGGATTGACGTTGGTGGGGATAATGGCATGGTGGTCAGTCACCTTGCTGTTGTCAAACACCTTTTTTGTCTTAGGCAACTTGTTGAGTGCCAACAAGGGAGCAGTGAGATTAGCATACGGCGCCATTGCCTGCAGGATGCCAGGCACTTGAGGATAAATGTCATCACTAAGGTAGGTGGTGTCCACACGGGGATAGGTTGTCGCTTTTTTCTCATAGAGCGACTGAATGGTCTTTAATGCCTCATCGGCTGACATGCCGAACTTCTTGTTGCATTCCACCTGAAGACTGGTGAGGTCGAACAGGCGGGGCGGCGCCTCGCGGCCCTTCTTCGTCTCGACAGAGGTCACCTCAAGCGGTAACTGCTTGATATCCTCAACAATAGCGCTTGCTTCGCCCTCGGTCTTGAAGCGACCACGGGTGCTGTTGAAGGTCACACCTCGATATTTTGTCTTGAGCTCCCAGTAGTCCTCGGGGACAAAATTCTCGATCTCACGATAACGAGCTACAATCATGGCAAGCGTGGGTGTCTGCACCCTGCCAACCGACAGCACGTCGCGCGACTGGGAATATTTTAAGGTGTATAATCTAGTGGCATTCATGCCCAGAATCCAATCGCCGATTGCTCGGGAGAGTCCTGCAAAGTACAGGTTATCAAAGTCCTTTGAGTCCTTCAGTTCATTGAAACCCTTGCGGATGCTCTCGTCGGTCAGTGACGATATCCATAAGCGCTTGACGGGTTTGTCGCACCCCGCCTTTTGATAGACCCAACGCTGTATGAGCTCTCCTTCCTGACCGGCATCACCACAGTTGATTACCTCATCAGCGCCAGCTATCAGGCTTTGAATAACATTAAACTGTTGCTCGATACCCTTGTCGCTTTTCAGTTTAATACCAAAGCGTTGCGGTATCATTGGCAGTTGACCAAGGCTCCACCATTTCCATTGGTCGCTATAGTCATTAGGTTCCTTGAGTTCGCACAAATGACCAAAAGTCCACGTCACTTGATAGCCATTGCCCTCGAAATAGCCATCGTGCCTGTCGTTGGCACCAAGTAATCGGGCAATGTCACGAGCCACACTGGGTTTCTCTGTAACGCAGACTTTCATTTAGGTGAGAGTGGACAGATGTAATATCTGATTTTTAAATGATTGTTTGATAAAATCTAAAGTGATTCTTTAATTTTTATTCGCCAAGGTGCTGAGCTTTGGCTTCATTCCAGAGTTCATCCATTTCGGCGAGGGTCAACTCGTTGACGTGGCGGCCTTGCTCGTTAGCTTTTTGCTCAATGTAATTGAACCGCGCGATGAATTTACGGTTGGTGCGTTCAAGGGCATTATCAGGACGCACACCATAGAGTCGTGCAGCGTTAACCAATGAGAAGAACAAGTCACCGAATTCTTTTTCGCGATCGGAATCGTCATTGCCTCGCAGTTCAGCCTCAACTTCATTGAGTTCCTCTTTTACCTTGTCCCACACATCCTCACGCTTTTGCCAGTCAAAGCCGACATTTGCAGCCTTCTCCTGAACGCGTTCAGCCTTGATGAGCGAGGGAAGGCTGTTGGGCACTCCGCTGAGCACCATCTTGTTGCCGTCTTTCTCACTCATCTTGATCAGTTCCCAGTTCTTGAGCACCTGGGCTGCGGTATCGGCCTTTTCGTCGCCGAAAACATGCGGATGACGGAAGATGAGTTTCTCGCACAGGGCGTCGCAAACATCAGCGATGTCAAATTTGCCCTTCTCGTCACCAATCTTGGCATAGAAGACGATATGCAGTAGCACGTCGCCCAATTCCTTGCGAATCTTATCGTTGTCCTCGCCCATGATGGCATCGGCAAGTTCCATTGTCTCCTCGATGGTATTGGGGCGCAAGCTCTCGTTGGTCTGTTTGCGGTCCCACGGGCACTTCACGCGCAACTCGTCCAAAATGTCGAGCAGTCGTCCGAAGGCCTCCAGTTTCTTCTCTCTACTGTTGTTAGGCATTTCTTCTTGTGATTGTTAAATGAGAGTGCAAAATTAAGAAAAAGATTTCAAACAAACGGCACATCATCATCCGCAAGAGTCGACAAAAGTGTTTTTAATATTTATTTTGAATTAATATTTTACAGTATGGAGAAATAGGCTTACTTTTGTAAATTCTACGAAAGCAGTGCTCTTCAATGGAAAAAAAAGAATGATTTCTTTGTTTTTCCGCGTGACAAGCACTACTTTTGTGGGAAGTTTAGAAAGACGTAATGAAATACCTGAGTCTGCCGGACAACGCAACACGTATTCTTCCATTCTATCTGGCAATGGAGGAGTATGCTGCACGCATTATTGGAGAAGAGGATATCTTTTTCATGTGGCAGGTTGAGCCGACGGTTATTTTTGGCCGCAATCAGCTCATCGACAGCGAGGTGAATGTGGACTATTGTCGTGAACACGGCATCGCTTTTTATCGTCGCCGTAGTGGTGGCGGCTGTGTGTATGCCGACCAGGACAACATCATGTTCAGCTACATCACACGCAGCGATGAGGTGCAGACGACCTTTAGGACTTACACCAGCGCTGTTGCGTCAATGTTGAGAGGGTTGGGCCTTGATGCTAGCTCCAGCGACCGTAACGATGTGCTTATCGGCGAGCGCAAGGTGAGTGGCAATGCGTTCTATCACATCCCCGGCCGTAGCATTGTGCACGGAACCATGCTGTTTGACACCAACATGGAACACATGCTCAATGCTATCACGCCATCACGTGAGAAACTGACAAGCAAGGGGGTGGAATCGGTTCGTAGCCACATCACCACACTGAGCGAGCACCTGTCGATTGACATTGAGGACTTCAAGCACTATGTGCGTGAAACACTGTGCGATGATGAGATACAGCTCACTGCCGATGATGTCAAAGAAATAGAAAGGCTCACCCTACCCTATTTGGAAACCTCTTTCCTGTGGGGCAGTAATCCTCGCCATGAGGTATCCCGTGGTGGAAGGATTGAAGGAGTCGGCAGTATCCACGTCAATGTAGAGCTGAAACACGATGTGATTCACGACCTGCATCTGGATGGCGATTTCCTGCCGTTGTGCGGTGATGTTCACAATGAACTGCTCAGCGCATTGCGTGGTTCCAAACTCGAAACCGACGCCCTGAGCACCTGCCTTGCAGGGTATGACGTCAGCCGATGGATACTGAATTTAACTAACGAACAATTAATAACACTATTAACCAATTAAAAACCATTTTAAAACCGTGACTGAAGAAATCAAAGTAACCTGTCTGCATGACAGGCACGTTGCGCAAGGCGCTCTCATGTCTCCCTTTGCTGGTTATGACATGCCCATCCAGTATGTAGATATCACCACCGAGCACAATGCTGTTCGCCAAAAGGTGGGAGTTTTTGACGTGTCGCACATGGGCGAGGTGGAAATCACCGGCCCCGATGCCGCCAAGTTCACCAACTACATCTTTACCAATGACATCAACGCCATCAAGGCCGGCCAGATCCTGTACGGCATGATGCTGTACCCCGACGGCGGCACTGTTGACGACCTGCTGGTTTACCGCGTTGACGACAACGACTTTTTCCTGGTCATCAATGCTGCCAACATCGACAAGGACGTGGCTTGGATTATGGAGCAGGCCAAGATCTTTGACGTGAAGGTTGACCACCAGAGCGCACTGTACGGCCAGATTGCCGTCCAGGGTCCCGAGGCCGAGAAGACCATGGGAGAGGTGCTGGGCATCGACACCACCGACCTGACGTTCTATACCTTCAAGAAAATGGAATATGACGGCAAGACCATCATCGTGAGCCGCACCGGTTACACCGGCGAGGACGGCTTTGAGGTATATGCCGACCCCGCTATCATCTGCAAGATGTGGGATATGCTCATGAAGGCCGGCGTACAGCCCTGCGGCCTGGGTTGCCGTGACACCCTGCGCTTTGAGGCTGGTCTGCCCCTGTACGGCGACGAGCTGACTGCCGAGATTTCACCCATCGCTGCCACCTTTGGCATGTTTGTGAAACTCGACAAGGAAGGCGGCTTCATCGGTCGCGATGCCTGCGCCCAGCAGAAGGCTGAAGGCACCCCCAAGAAACTTGTGGGTCTGGAGCTTGAAGGCAAGGCTATCCCCCGCCACGGCTATGAGGTGCTCGACGGCGAGAACGTCGTGGGTTACATCACCACCGGCTACCACAGCATCACGCTGGACAAGAGCGTAGCATTTGCCCTGGTTGACCGTGCCGTGGGCGCCCTGGGCAACACCCTGAACGTGCGCATCCGCAAGAAAGTGTTCCCCGCTGTTGTGGTGAAGAAACGCTTCTATACTCCCAATTACAAGAAATAATGCACCTATAGAAGCTATAGATACAATAGATACAATAGATGCTATAGGTTTTTCTATTCATGATTTTTAAAAGCAAACAAAATATTAACTAATTAATTTTTTATAAAACAATGAGTAAGATTATCGACGGACTCTATTACAGCGAGTCACATGAGTATGTAAAGGTAGAAGGCGACTTCGGTTTCATTGGTATCACCGACTATGCACAGCACGAGCTGGGCAACGTGGTTTATGTTGACATGCCCGAGGTTGACGATGAGGTTACCGCAGGTGAGGACTTCGGCGCCGTTGAGAGCGTGAAGGCTGCCAGCGACCTGATGTCACCCGTTAGCGGCACCGTTGTCGAGGTAAACGAAGCCCTCGAGGACGAGCCCGGCCTGATCAACAAGGACGCCTTTGAGAACTGGATCATCAAGGTTGAGTTGAGCGACAAGAGCGAGCTCGACAACCTGATGGATGCCGCTGCCTACAAGGCCATGATTGGCGAGTAATTTAGAGTTAGAAGTTAAAAGTTAGGAGTTAGAAGTTAAGAATTAACCGACAACTGTATACTAATAAATAATGAGCTATAAATTTTTTCCGCACACCGACGAGGAGATGAAGGCCATGCTCAGCACAGCTGGAGTCAAATCGCTGGACGACCTCTATCAGGATGTGCCCCAGGAGCTCCAGCTCAAGAAAGAGTATGAGCTTCCTGAGTCCATGAGCGAGATTGAAGTGCGCCGCTTCTTTGACGAACTGGGCATGGGCAACATCACCATGCGCACCTTCCTGGGTGCCGGGTTCTATGACCACTACAGCCCTGCCGTCGTTCAAGATATCCTGAAGCGCAGCGAGTTCCTCACCGCCTACACACCCTATCAGGCCGAAATTTCGCAGGGTACCCTGCAGTATATCTTTGAGTACCAAAGCATGATGGCCGAGCTGACCGGCATGGAAGTATCTAATGCTTCCATGTATGACGGCACAACCGCCACTGCCGAAGCGATGATGATGGCTGTCGCTAATGCCAAAAAGCGTAACCGCGTGCTGGTAAGCGAGACCATCAGCCCCTATGTGCTGCGCGTGATCAAGACTTACGCCAAGTATCAGGGCATTCAGATTGATATGATTCCCGCTAAGGGTGGCGTCATGGACCATGATGCACTCAAGGTGGAACTGGAGAAGGACGATGTGGCAGGTGTTATCGTTGCCACTCCGAACTTCTATGGTATCCTCGAGGACTACTCCGGTGTGGCCGAGATGTGCCATGAGCACAAGGCCCTGCTGATCATGAACAGTGTTGCCACCGCCCTGAGCGTTGTCAAGATTCCTGCTGAATGGGGAGCAGACATCGCATGCGGTGATGGCCAGAGCCTGGGTATCCCCTTGAACTATGGCGGTCCCTACGTGGGCTTCCTTTGCACGACGAAAAAGCTCATTCGCAAGATGCCGGGTCGCATCGTTGGTGCTACCAAGGATGCCGACGGCAAGCGCGCTTTTGTTCTCACCCTGCAAGCCCGTGAGCAGCACATCCGCCGCGAGAAGGCCACGAGCAACATCTGCTCCAACCAGAGCCTTATGGCACTGTATGTGACCATCTACATGGGCCTGATGGGTGCCAAGGGATTGAAAGAAGTGAACGAGATCAGCTACAGCAACGCCCACTATTTGGCCGAGAGTCTTGTTAAGACGGGTCTCTTTGAGATGGCTTATCCCGACAAGCCTTTCCTCAACGAGTTCGCAGTGAAGACCAAACTCAACATCGACGAATTGCAGGAATACTGCAACGAGGAGTATCTGCAGTGCGGTCTCAAGATCGCTGACGACATGTTGCTGATTGCCGTGACCGAGACCTACAGCCGCGAGGATTGTGATGATCTTGTTGACGCATGTGTAACCTTTAACGAAGAAAAGGAGGGCAAGTAAGTTATGAATAACACTTTTTACGGTAAACTCATATTTGAGTTGTCACAGAATGGCCGTCAGGGTTATTCCCTGCCCGAGAACAGGTGTGCCGAGTACAAGATGAGCGATCTGCCCAAGGGCTTGATGCGTGAAAACGCACCACTGCTGCCCGAGGTGGACGAGTTGAGCGTTGTGCGCCACTACACCAACATGAGCAACAACAACTTCGGTGTGGACACGGGTTTCTATCCTCTGGGTTCCTGCACCATGAAGTACAATCCCAAGATCAACGAGGAAATCGCGGCCCATCGCGAGTTCACCGGCCTGCATCCGTTGCAGAATCCCGAGACCACGCAGGGTGCTCTCGCTGTTTACTATTTCCTGCAGACCAGCCTGGCCGAGATTTCGGGCTTGAAGGAATTCACATTGAACCCGTTTGCTGGCGCACATGGTGAGTTGACCGGCTTGATGATCATGCGCGGTTATCACCTGGAGCGTGGCGACGTGAAGCGCACCAAGGTCATTATCCCTGACAGCGCCCACGGTACCAACCCCGCCAGCTCTGCCGTTTGCGGCCTTGATGTGGTGACTGTGAAGAGCCGTCCCGATGGCACTGTCGATGTTGACGACCTGCGTCCACTGCTCGATGACACCGTAGCCGGCATGATGATGACCAACCCCAACACGCTGGGTATCTTTGAGCAGAATATAGGTATCATCGCCAAGGCTGTTCACGATGCTGGCGGTCTGATGTACTACGACGGCGCTAACTTGAACCCCATGTTGGGCAAGGTTCGTCCCGGTGACATCGGTTTCGACATCATGCACATCAACCTGCACAAGACCTTCTCAACACCTCACGGCGGTGGCGGTCCCGGTAGCGGTCCCGTCGGCGTGCGTGAAGGACTGGAGCACCTGTTGCCCAATCCCCGTGTCGTGAAAGTCGAGGAAGAAGATTACGACTACTTCAAGCTCGAGTGCAGTGACAAGTCCATCGGCAGCATCAGCGGTCACCTGGGCAACTTCGGCGTGATGATGCGCGCCCTTGCCTACATCCTGACCCTGGGTCGCGACCAGCTCAAGTGGGTCGGCCCTCTGGCTACCCTCAACGCCAACTACATCAAGGAGTCGTTGAAGGACGTTTATGAACTGCCCATCGGCGGTGTGTGCAAGCACGAGTTTGTCTATGACGGTTTGAAGGACAAGTCCACTGGCGTGACCACGCTTGACGTGGCCAAGCGCCTGCTGGACTACGGTTTCCATGCTCCCACGATCTACTTCCCCTTGCTGTTCCACGAGGCCCTCATGGTAGAACCCACCGAGAACGAGAGCAAGCAGACCCTGGACGAGTTCATCCGCATCATGCGCGTTATTGCTCAGGAGGCCAAGGATGATCCCGAGATGGTGAAGACCGCTCCGCACAACACTCCCGTTCGTCGTCTCGACGACACCCAGGCCGCTTTGCACCCCATCGTGACCTGGCGTGAACTCGTAGCCGATAACCAGTAATTATTCAAACTACTAATTACGCGAATTTTACGAATTTTATCATTATTGAATTTGTTTAATTCGCGTAATTCGTAGTTTATAACTGTTAAAATATAGATTAACGAAAAAGTATGTTTGACATTATTATTATAGGTGCTGGTCCTGGTGGTTACGAGACCGCTGCCGATGCGGCTGCCCACGGCTTGAATGTAGCCATTGTGGAGCGCGACCAGATGGGTGGAACCTGCCTGAATCGCGGTTGTATTCCCACTAAAGCCCTTTGCCGGAATGCCGAAGTCATCAACCTCATGCGTGAGGCCGAAGTATGGGGCATGAAGACTGGCGAACTTGCCTTTGACTATGCCCCCGTATTTGAGCGCAAAGAGGCTGTTGTCAAGCAGTTGCGCGAAGGTGTGGAGATGCTTATGGGCGCTCCTGGCATCACTGCGATTAAGGGTGAAGCCATTCTCAAGGATGCCAACACTGTTGTGGTCGATGGCGAGGAATATAGCGCCAAGAACATCATTATCGCTACCGGTTCCGCTCCACGCGGCCTGCCCATCGAGGGCGCCGATCTGGCAATGACCAGTGACGATATCCTGGCGATGGAGACCTTGCCCAAGAGCCTTTGCATTGTGGGTGGTGGCGTTATCGGCGTGGAGTTTGCCGCTGTGTTCAGCACGTTTGGCGTTGAAGTGACCGTCATTGAGTATTGCAAGGAAATCCTGCCGCCGTTTGATAAGGATGTGGCTAAACGCCTGAAGACCGTCTTGAGCAAGCGTGGCATCAAGATCATCACCAGTGCCGCTGTCAACGGCATCACACAGGGCGAGGATGGTTATACCGTCTCCTATGAACTCAAGGGCAAGCCCCAAAGTGTTACCTGCGAGAAGGTCCTCATGTCTGTCGGCCGCCAACCCGTGCTGCCACAGGGTCTTGACACTGTGGGTATTACTGTAGGCCGCCGTGGGATTGAAGTGGACGACAACATGATGACCAACGTGCCCGGGGTTTATGCCATTGGTGACGTGAATGGTCGCATGATGCTCGCTCATGCCGCCAGTGCTCAAGGACTGCGTGCACTGCACACCATTATGGGCAAGGCCGACGACATCAAGCTTGACATTGTGCCCAGTGCCGTGTTCACCGTGCCCGAATTGGCCATGGTGGGCCTCACCGAGGAGCAGTGCGCTGAGAAAGGTCTTGACGTGACCGTGAAAAAGTCGTTCTTCCGCAGTAATGGCAAGGCTGTTGCTATGAACGAGACCGACGGCCTGATCAAGATGATCGTCGATAACGCAACGCGCCAGATTGTGGGCTGCCACATCTGTGGCGCACACGCAGCAGACCTCATTCAGGAGGTGGTCACCGCCATGAACGCGGGCGCCACCGTTGACCTGCTGGCTCGCAGCATCCACGGGCACCCCACCCTTAGCGAGGTGATGCTTACTGCTGCCCGCCAGTTCTGATTCACACCTTGCCAGGCGCGAGCCACATCATCACGGCCATTAAGCCAACAGTCACTGTGACTGTACTATCCCACCCTATCACCCATTGGAATGGATAGCAACTAATGACTAGCAACTAATTACTAAAAAAACAAAATATGAAGAGTAACCAATTGCACATTCAAGAAGAAGTGGCTCGTTGCCTGTTGTGTGAAAATGCGCCCTGCAGCCACGCCTGTGGCAAGGGTAATGTAGCAAGAGCCCTTCGTGCCGTGCGATTCGGCAACGAAGCGATTGCCCGTCAATGGCTGGAAGGGTGCGATGAAAATGACCTGCAAAGAGCTGAGCAAGCGTGTATTCACTATGATCGCCCCGTCCGCATTAGGGAAATTGCCAACCAACTGCCCGAGGTGGCACATGCCGACTTGCCCAGTTTGGCAATAGACTTCTGTGGCATGCCCTGCGAGAACCCATTCTTCCTGGCATCGTCATCGATCTGCACCAACTACGAGATGATGGCCCGTGCCTTTGAGGCCGGTTGGGCAGGCGTCTTCTACAAGACCATCTGTATGGATGATATCAATGAGGTGTCACCCCGGTTTGACGTCTTGCACCGCGAGGGCGACAAGGGCGACTTCAACGCTTTGCGCAACATGGAACAGTTGAGCGAGAACCCAGTCGAAGTCGATTTTGATATCTTGCTCCGCCTTAAGCAGAATTACCCCAACAAGATTGTGGTGGCCTCCATCATGGGCTCGACTGAGGAACAATGGATTGAACTGGCCAAAATGGCAGAAGCAGCCGGAGTGGACGCCGTGGAACTGAATTTCTCATGTCCACAGATGCGACTAACCGGTATGGGCAGCGACGTGGGCCAGGACCCCGAACTGGTAACCTTCTACACCGCCTATGTGAAGCATGCCGTCTCGATTCCCGTGATTCCCAAGATGACGCCCAATATCACCATGATGAGCAACCCCGCCATGGGTGCCTACTTCGCTGGCGCCGATGCCATCAGCGCCATCAACACCATCAAGAGCGTGACCATGGATGAACGCGCCGAGGTGTCGGGGATGTGGACCGTATCGGGACTCTCGGGACGTGCTGTCAAACCCATCGCTTTGCGCTTCATTCTCGAGATGGCCAAGAACCCTGTGATGAGCAACATAAAATTGAGCGGTATCGGCGGCATTGAAACCTGGCGAGACGCGCTTGAGTTCATCCAGCTGGGCTGCAGCAATCTGCAGGTGTGCACCGCCGTGATGCAATACGGTTATCGCATCATCGATGACTTCAAGTTGGGTCTTCAGCACTACATGGCGAGCCGAGGCATCACTAAACTCTCCACCCTGGTGGGTGAGCGGCTTTCCTCCTTTGTTACGCCCAACGACCTGGACCGCGATACCGTAGTCTATCCCATCTTTGAAAGTGACAATTGCATCGGTTGCGGCAGGTGCTACATCTCCTGCATGGATGGCGGACATCAAGCCATCACTTTCGGCGAAGACCGCAAACCCCACCTCGTGGGCAGCAAGTGCGTCGGCTGCCACCTGTGCCGTCTCGTCTGCCCTACCGGCTCCATCGGCGTCTCCAAGCGCGTCCCCAAACGCAAGGCAAAATAACGATGATGATTGATTTATCGTTCATCTCATTCCTAATTCATCATGCCTGCAAAGGGAAGCAAAGTATGGACTAAAGAAGGTGTGCTTCAAGAATCAAAGAAGTACTCATCTCGTTCTGAGTTTGCACATGGTTCTCCTGGCGCATATCAGGCAGCTAGCAAAAAGGGCTGGCTGTCAGAGATGGTATGGCTTATTCCCAAAGTCCGTAATTGGACGAAAGAAGCAGTCTTTGAAGAGTCTCACAAATATACTTCAAGAACGGAATTTGCACGGAAGTGCGTTGGTGCATATATGGCAGCCAAAAAGAATGGCTGGCTTGAAGAAATGACTTGGCTTCCGCTAAAGAGGAAAATTAAATGGAGTAAAGAGGAATGCCTCGAGGAAAGCAAAAAATATACTACTCGTAATGAGTTTGAAAGAAATGCTTCGGGAGCATATACAGCTGCAGTAGATAACGGCTGGCTAGATGAAATGACTTGGCTTCCGTTACAAGTCCATAGGAAATGGACTAAAGAAGAATGCATAGAGGAGAGCAAAAAGTATTCATCAAAAGTTGAATTTCAAAATAATTCAAAAGGCACATACCTTGCCGCTCGCCAAAACAAGTGGCTTGCTGAGATGGTTTGGTTGAAAACTCCAGTTCTACAAGAATTAAAACAAGTCAGAAAACATCTGGTGTATGTTTACATCGATGAAGATAATATGGCATGTTATGTGGGACGAACAAGCAATCTTAAACGACGAGACAGAGAGCACCAGAACTTAAATGGGAAGTATAGAAATGACTCATTGAAACAGTATTTTGACAATCTTGAGGTTGATATTCCTCAGCCAATTATATTGAAAGAGGCACTTCTTCCTGCTGAAAGTCAATACTGGGAGCACTACTTCGTTCAAGAATACGCAGCACATGGTTTCTTCATCATCAACTGGGGGAAGACAGGTGTAAATGTAGGTCCTCTTGGTGGGGGCTTTATCAAATGGACTAAAGAAAAAACATTAGAAGAAAGCAAGAAATATAGGACATTTGGTGAATTTGGACTTGGTAGTCCAAGTGCATACCAAGCAGCCAAAAAGAATAAATGGACATCAGAAATGACATGGCTGACTTATGACCAAATGCCTAATGACTACTGGACTAAAGAAAGAGTTATTGAGGAGAGTAAAAAGTATTCGTCAAGAGCTGAATTTGAAAAAAAATGTCCAGGAGGTTTTAGTGCCGCTCTGAAAAAGGGCTGGTCAAAAGATTTGCCACTTCCATACCTAAGAGTGCCAAATCAATTCTATACTAAAGAACAAGTTTTCGCCGAAAGTAAAAAGTATCATTCGCGAACTGAATTTAAGCAGAAGTGCAGTCGAGCCTATGTGATTGCACGGCAGAACGGCTGGCTTGACGAAATGCCGTGGCTTAAACTTCTTCGTCGTACATGGACGAAAGAGTCCATAATGGAAGAATCCAAAAAATACTCTTCAAGAGGTGCTTTTCAAAAAGGAAACGGAAGCGCATACGGAATTGCTCGGGACAAAGGCTGGCTTGATGAAATGACCTGGTTGAAACCAGTCAGAAGAAAATGGACGAAAGAGGCTGTTTTTGAGGAATCAAAGAAATATACATCTACTACTCAATTTGTTAAACATGCTCATCGAGCATATGAAAAAGCAAAGGATAATGGCTGGCTAGTTGAAATGCCATGGCTACATTCCAATAAGTGAATTTGATATTTTTAAGATACAAAAGCACCAGTCCTAGTGGTTAGCAGGTTTTTTTGTGGAATAAATTCTGAATTGCTTTAGACACAAAATAATTCAAGCTGAATGCCTTTTTTAGATCGTTTTTGAGGAAGGAGAAAATATTTTTTAAAAAAAGTTGGAATTTTTCTTGGTGGTAACAAAAAAAGCAGTACCTTTGCAGTCGCAATTAGGAATTGTCCTGTGGTGTAATGGTAGCACATCGGATTCTGGTTCCGCTTGCGAGGGTTCGAATCCTTCCAGGACAACA
>JAEEGF010722650.1_pt1 | contig 31817 bp, 28 predicted proteins | sample 9134171 | NCBI WGS metagenome assembly JAEEGF01 (sample SAMN16246542, study PRJNA631951) | gut metagenome | biome: gut microbiome; feature: rumen; material: AP-attached | host: Bos | place: Iran: Karaj | collected 2018-10 | reverse complement strand
CCGTGTAGTTTCCAGAAGGGTTCGGGCTTGTATTCCCTTACCTTGGGTTGGGACTATAGCCGCGATACGGATAAAGGTATCTGGTTATACGGCTTGAGCTACACGCACCCGTTTGCCATGCACCTGATTTCAGGCGAAAACGAATTCAACGATTCTTATTGGAAGGACTTGGATCACAAGGGTGACCGCTTCGAGTACCGTTTCAAGCCTTATGGCGAAAACGATTTGGGCGCATACACGCCGCCTTCCGTGGGTGGTTCCATTGCTTACGGTTATCGCGGCCGTCCGGGAATCGTGCAGAGTTTCGGTGTGAATTTCTCTGTGCCGCTCGGTGTGGCATGGATCAATTCCGAAAAGGTCGGGACCTACGATCCCCGTCCGGACCCCGATCATCAGGCGTGGTCCGTGGCCTTTGCCTACGGCATTGAATTTTCCGATGCGGACTTCCCGGTGTTCCTTGCGGTCTCCTTGCCGCTTCATGACAAGAGCAACGCTGCCGACCCCAAGGATGAATACGACGAAAGCCCCATGCGCAAGTGGGATGCTCCCGATTGGGATGACTTTGGCCAGCAGTGGACCATTGCCGTTGGCATCAAGGGAAGCTTTTTCTAATTGAAAATGTGAAATGTGAAATTGAGCGGCTCGAAGAGCCGTTCTTTTTGTCTACGCCCTTGGATGAGTCTTTTTGAAAGCGGCTCGCAGGCGTTCTGCATTTACGTGAGTATAAACCTGAGTGGTGGAAATGTTCGAGTGGCCGAGCATCTCTTTTACGCTCATAATCTCGGCGCCGTTTTCCAGCAAGTGCGTGGCAAAGCTGTGACGCAGCACGTGAGGGCTTGCTTTGCCTTCCCAGCCGATTGCGCGAAGCAGGTGCTGGATGTCGTTGCGTAGCGTGCGCAGACCGAATGGCTTGCCGTCTTCGCTCAGAAATACGTAGCCTGTAGCGGTGGGCAGATGCCCGGCGTCCTGCTGCATTTGTTTGTAACTTGCGATGCGGTTGACAAAGCTTTCGGTAAGGGGAACGATGCGTTCCTTGTTGCCCTTGCCCAAAACCCGTACTAAGAAATCCTTTTCGTTGATGCGATCCCAAGTGAGGTTCTGGCATTCCGAAATACGCAGGCCTGAACCGTAGATGAGTTCCAACAGGATACGTGCACGAAGTTGTTGAAGTGTCGGCGGATCCGGCAGCTCGGGGAATTTCTCTTCGGCCAGGTCCTTTTGTCCGAGTACGTTCACCAGGCGCTTGGGACGCTTGGGCATGGGGATGTTTTCGGCGGGATTCTTTTCGGTAATTTTGCTTTTGACCAGGTATTTGCCGAAACTCTTTAGGGCGGCCAGGTGTTCGCAGATGCTCGTGGGGGCGAGTTTCTGCTTCATTTTCAAATCCCACACGAAGGTCTTGACCGTTGTTTCGGAAAAGGCTGAAAGGGGAATGTCCTCTTTGTTCAGCGCCTCTTTCAGATGCACCTGGTATTTGTCGAGGGACTTGTGGTAGGTGTCTACCGTGCGCGGCGAAAAACGGCGCCTGTCCGCGATATACTGCAAATAACTTGAGATGTGTTCCGAAAGGTTCATTTAAGGCGCTTTGGTTCTGGTCTACGAACCAAAAATAATCTATCTTGAGGGGCAAAGTATGACATTTGCAAAAAAATCTGTTTGTATAGCTTTATTGGCTACCGCTGGCTCTTTTGCCGCAGACCGCGTGGTAGGCGCGAATGCAACCTTGGATATTGAACCGGGTGCACGATCTGCCGCACTGGGTTCTGCGACGATGGCTGTAGATGGCGATTATCTGGGGCTCATGTCGAACCCTTACCAGCTTGCAAATGTGAATTATGCATGGGCATCGTTCTCACATACGGAATACTATGAAGATACAAAGTATGACTTCGCGTCTGTTGTTATTCCGATGGGAACTGGCCAGGGCTTAGGTCTTTCTTTTTCTAGGTTCGGTGCCGACGATATTCCTTATATCAAAGAAGGCGAGCCGTTGCCCGAAGGTTCCAACTATAACACCCTTTCCATTGCAGACTGGGTGTTCTCGGCAACCTTTGGCCGCAAGTTGACGGACCGCTTGGAACTGGGGATTGGCTTCCATGGCCTTTATCGAGACATGGACCAGACCGGTTGGGGTTTTCGTGGCGATGCGGGACTTCGTTTCCGCGCTGTAGATGAACTTTATTTGTCTACTCTCTTGAAGGGCTGGACTTCTTCGGCCACATCCTGGGAATCGGGGGAGTTTGAGTACTCTTCGCCGGAACTTTATATTGCCGCAAGTTACGGGTTGCCGATTTCTTATCTGTACGGTAAGTTGAACTTGTTCTGGCAGGGTGCAGAGCTTTTGCATCGTGAAGCCCGTGATATGGATTTTGAAACGGACAAGAGCCGTGGTAAGCGAGTTTGGGAAAATCCCCTGGATTGGCTTTCGGGAGGCCGAGGGGGCATTGAATATGCCTTTGACTTTGGGCTTTCGTTACGTGCGGGCCTTTCTAGCTTTACGACTTTCAAGAGTGTGACCGCGGGTGCGGGTCTAGTTATTGCAAAATTTGTAAAAGTCGACTACGCCTTCGAATCCCATCCGGTGCTTTCTCCGGTACACCGTGTAAGTGTGAGTGTCAGTCCGTATTTGTTCTCCCATGCGCCTAAGCAGGGGACACCGGAGGCTACTAACCGTAGGGTGATTTTGACTGAAGAACCCGAAGATAACGATGCCGCCTACGAAGAAATGGAACGCGAACCTTATGAAGCGCCCGGTGCCGCGGTTTCCGATGCCGTTTCTCCTGAAGTTGCCGCTCCTGACGAGGCTGCATCTGATGTGGGCGCTCCTGCTGTAACGACTGTAGAAGAGCCTAGCCCGGCACCAGAAAAGGTGCAAAATCAGCCGAAAAGGCCAAATATCATCGAAACGGACGATGAAGTCCTTGAACCCTAGCCAATATTAGTCTATATTTCTAGCATGCCCCAATTAAAGAATTATCGCGAAGTTGGAATTTTTGATTTGATGTCGGCCCCCTTGAATCCGATTGGGGCTTTTGATGCGGAACAGTTTAAGAAAGACGTTCGCGCTTTGCTCGCCGAAAAAACGGAAGAAAAGTTCCTGGCGGTCGATTTGACTGGGCTTGACTTTGTCTATAGCGATGCTTATAACGCCTTTATCCAGTTCCAGCAGGAAATGGATGACCGAAAGGGTTTGTTCGCTATCCTGACGAACAACCAGACCATTATCGATGGCCTGAAGAAGGCCGGTCTCGATAAGAATATCAAGGTTTTTGCTTTCGAAGCCGACATGATGTCGTTCTCTTTGCAGGCCAGTGCTCCTGAAACTGCAGCTCCTAGTGCCGAAGTTCTTGAAGAACCGGCTCCGGTTGCATCTCAGAATATGGGTAGCACCATGGGATCGATTGAAGTGGCTCCGTCGCCCCACCTGGATCGTCGCACCGGTCAGCACCGCAGATTCACCAAGAGCTTCAATGCGATTGCCAAGGAAGAACCGGCGGAAAATTCGAAGAAGAAGGGCCTCGATGTTCCGTTCGACGAAGAACCGTCTTCGGCCAAGACCGTAATCATTGTAGCCTTGCTTTTGTTGGCTGCTGTGGGCGGTGCCATCGCGATTTTCAGTCTTTAGTCTGATGCCCGTCGAGTTTCAAGAATATAAAAGAAAGCGCAAATCTTTCAATAATCAACATAAGTTTCCTTTAATCCGACTGGTGCTTGTAGCCGTAGCCGCTTTTATGGCGTATTGGTCGGGGCTTGTCTCGAAAATCGCCAATGCGCTCCCGCTTCCGGGAAACAACGAAGAAGTACCCATTGAAACTTGGGAAACACGTTGCTCTGCTTATGGCGGAACCCCCTTTGAATTGAAAAAGGGACTGGCCCAATGTTCTTGGGTGCTGGTTGATTCGGTCCCCCTAAGACGTTTGCCGAATCCGTTTCTGCGTTACGTTGCCGGACTTCGCAAAGCGGAAAAGTCTAAGCTTCATTGGATTGCCCCGGTGGGGAATATCGAAAACCCCTTGCTGGTCATGCACGAAGATAGCGTTCCTTCGGTTTATTTACGTTATATGAAGCCGGATTCCAGCTATATATGGGTGTCCAAGACGACGGGATGTAAGTTTCCGGGTGTGTGCCCGCGACTTCCTTTGGAATGGTCCGCCCTTTCTATCGGAGAGGGGTTCGACTTCGAAGGCCAGGAATCCTTGTTGGCCATGGATGTCTTTAGCGGCATTGGTGAAGCCCCCATTTATCCGGTGCTTTCGGGACGGGTGCTTGAATCTGGCCGCGATACTTTAGGTTACTTTGTTGAAATTGATCACGGCTATAACGTGACTAGCAAGACATCGGGGATGGGGGCGTTGAACGATTCCTTGTCGATAGGCGATTCCGTTGGAGTACAATCCGTATTGGGGCGGCTCTATCCGAAAGACAGCGCCACCTTCTTTTTATCGGTTCGCTTGAACGGGCAGTTTGTGCGTTGGAACGAATTTTATACTTCGACCCATCCAGTCTCTCTAGATTCGTTGTATTCGTTTGAAAAGTTGAACGGTTTTTAATACCTTTGGTCTCATGAACCGCCTTTGTTCTAAATGCATGGTTTTTGGCTTGCTGTGGATATTGTCCGCGGTAGTGTTTTTTGCGGGCTGCGAAAAAGACACTGATGGCCCCATGAATGTATCCGATAACGACTTTAGCTACGATGGCGAAGGCTTTTTTGCCTATGCAAGGCTGGATTCAGGCAAGACCATTCACCTGTCCAAGGATACCCTGTATCTGGACATGGGAAAAATGTGGACCTTCTCGAATTGTGCGTTGCAGTCGATTCAGCTGACATACGGCAAGTTGGATTCGGTTCTCTGGCTTTTGCCGAAGCTTTCGATTCATGCGACCGCCGAAGATTGTGCTGCCCCTTATTACCGCCCCGATACAACGCTTAAGGTGTTGCTTACGTCGGAACAGATGGCTGGCATTGGGGTAATCAAGGTGAAAAATGATGCCGATACGACGCTGGATTCGATAATCCTTCGTCGTGGAAAACTGTCGCTGGACACTTTTTACGTGTATCTGGATTCTTCTTTTGCGGATCCCCATTCGTACCCGTTGCGGACTAAAGACAAGAAGAAGAGCAAGGCCATTCCCCAGATTCTTCGCGTTCTCGACTCCCTGACTCCTCGCGTGTTTTACTGGCGAACCATGAAGTCGACTTGTACCCATCGCGTGGACATGTGCAAGAAGACGGTTGCCGATACCATTTACCCCTCCAGCTGGAATATCAACGATACGAACTTGGTTCCGGTGCATTACGCTTGTGCCGATTCCGATTCGGTCTATTGCATCAATTCCAAGTGGGAAAACGATTCTACGGGATTGGGCGAATTGCAGGAACGCCCCGACACGATTTGGCATTACAGCACTTACTATACCGAAAAAATCCCGAAGTGCGGAACTTATAGTTCCTTTGCCGTGAGCAGCTTTACCATAGGCGACCGCGTGCGCTTTATTCGGGAACTGTTTACACCCGATAAGGATGAATCTTTTTGCGGCCCGAGTTCCCAAAAAGAATGGATGGTCTACAATTTGTCGGGTAACAAAATTGTTGTCGATTCCGATTCCGTCACCATCTTGGATAGTTTGTCTAAAATCTGGAAAAAGGCGACGGTCGCTCCGGACACCTTGAAAGAAAAATGATTGAATATTCCTATTCTCCTGAAATCGCCAAGGCTGACCGCCCGATTATCCTTGAATCCCGCATTTACAAGGATTGGCTCGAAAAGACTCAAGAAAAATTCGTCGTGACCAAAGTCCACTTTTCTTCAGTGGATTTTTTGCGCAAGGGCCGTCAGCCGTTATTCATTAAGCTCGATGCGACGGCGACTCTCCCGGATGGCCGCCCGGTGCATGGAATTGTGCTGGTGCGCGGTAATGCCGTAGGTGTGCTTGTGGTGTTGCGCTGCGAAGGCAAGAAGTATTTGTTGCTGGTGAAGCAGCCGCGCTTTGCCATTAGCGAACAAGCCTCTTTGGAAATTCCGGCCGGCATATTGGACTGGACGGGGGATTACCGCAAGGTGGCTCTTTCAGAATTGGAAGAAGAAGCCCAGATCAAGGCCGATGATTCGGAATTGATTGACCTCATGGATTTCTGGTACAAGGGCAAGAGCGATGGCTTTGCAGCCAGCTGCGGGCTCCTGGATGAACGCATTCGCCTGTATGCGATTGAACGCGACGTGACGCCGGAACAGCTCAAGGCCATGGACGGCAAGGATCAGGAATACACCGAAGAAATTGAGTGGATCAAGACGGTGGTGTTGCCTTATGAGGAGGCAGCCCACGAATTTATCGATGGAAAGAATCTGATTGCGCTCTTCTTGTACGAACGCTGGCTGGAATCAAAGCGTTAATTACCAATTGCCTAGGTTGTTGATTGTAAGGCCTAGGAAGAAAATCGTCAGGTAGCCGTACCAGAGTCCCGTAAGCACGTAGTTGAGCTTGCGCTTGTAGGCCTTGGGTTCATTCTTGTTCTTTTCACGAATGACAAGGATGTTCTTGCGCAGAAAATAAGCGCAGCCAGCAAGACCGATGAGTGAAGCGAGAATCAAAAGTACGTAAGCCATGCGCCAAATATAGCTTTTGCCCCCTATTTTCAGCAAATCCGGTTGCCTAGACCCTAAAAAATTTCTCTATTTGTTCTGTCTTGACGTTCGTGGACCCGATTTAGGCTTAAATGAGCAGATTTCGGGGCCGTATGCGAACGCCGTTTATTATACGAGGTCTATTTGGTAGCCCAGAAATTGGATACACTAATCGCCCAGGCATGCGAAGCTGCCGGCGTGACATTGGTGGAACAGGACATGTTCCGCGCAGGCAAACGTAAGACGCTGCGTCTTTACATAGACAAGCCCGAAGGGGTGACAATCGATGACTGCTCTAACGTGAGCCGTCACTTGTCCGATGCCTTGGACCTGGATCCTGAAATTATCGAAGGTGCCTACACTTTGGAAGTGTCGTCGCCGGGGTTGGACCGCCCCCTTAAGTCGGTTGCCGATTTTACCCGCAATATCGGACGATTCTTGCGGGTGACGCGCAGTACCGGTAAGCCTGTGGTTGGTAAGCTCGTGTCTGCTGACGAAGAAAATTTGACACTCACCCTTAAAGGCAATGCCGGTGACGTGGTCGTGCCCCGCAGCGAAGTGCTGGTGGCAAAAGTGGATGTACAAATATAATAGGAAGGTCATTTTATGAAGAACGAACCGAAAGTTAACTTGCTCGATGTGCTGAAAGAGGTGGTCGAAGCCAAGGATATGGATGATTCCGTTGTCATCAACGCTCTGAAAGAAGCCCTGGTGACTGCAGCACGCAAGTACTTGCACATCGAAAAGAAAATCGATGTGGATTTCGATACGGAAACCAACGAAGTTCATGTGTTCTTGCGTGTGGCCGTTGTGGATGACTATCCGGACTACGACCCGAACATGACCGCTTCCGAAGTGGAAGAACTCGACAAGGGTTACATGCTGGTCGAAGAAGCCCGCGACTTCAACGAAGATGCTCAGCCGGGTGACTTCCTCGAAATGGAAATTCCTATTTCTGCATTCGGTCGCCAGGCCATTCAGACTGCAAAGCAGCTCCTGAACCAGCAGATTCGCGATGCCGAACGCCAGAAGATCATGGATACCTACCGTAGCCGTATCGGTTCCATGGTGAGCGGCGAAGTGCTTCGTCTTGAACAAAGTAACATCATCGTGAAGCTCGGCAAGCAGACCGAAGCTATGATTCCGGCTCGTGAACAGATCCGTCGCGAACGTTGGGCTCAGGGAAATTCCATCAAGGCCGTGATTGCCCGCGTGGAAGAATCCTCCAAGAACGGTGCCCAGGTGGTGCTTTCCCGTGCAAACGGAGACTTCCTCAAGGAACTCTTCCGTCAGGAAGTTCCGGAAATTTACGAAGGTACTGTCGAAATCAAGGGCGTTGCCCGCGAACCGGGTTTCCGCGCCAAGATTGCCGTGTATTCCCGTGACGAAAAGATTGACCCGGTCGGCGCATGCGTCGGCATGAAGGGTGCCCGCGTGCAGACCATCGTGCGCGAACTCGGCAATGAACGCATTGACATTGTGCAGTGGAATCCGGATCTGGACACCTTCATTACCCGTGCCCTTACCCCGGCTAACGTGATCAAGCTGATTCACGTTCCTGAAACCCGCCGCACGGTAGTGATTATCAGTGACGAAAACCTCGCTCTGGCTATTGGCAAGAACGGCCAGAATGTGAAGCTTGCTGCAGAACTCGTGCAGCGTAACCTCGACGTGTTCGGTGAAAACGAATGGAACCAGAAGGACGACGAAACGAAGGCTAAGATTACCTCTCCGTCCGCTGCCGATTTGAACCAGAACCGTAAGGCTGCTCGCTAATTTTTAAAAGGAACATTGGAAGCTATTCATGGCTAATGAAGAACAAATTAAACCAGTAGATTGGGCGAAGGAACACGGAGTCAAGAGCGACCTCGTGATGAAGCTTTTGCGCGAGAACGGTGTCAAGGTCTTGACACAGGTGTCTAAGGTCAATGCCTCTGAATACGAAAAAATCGAGGCAACCGTCGATGCCGAACGCCAGAAGGCTGAAGCCCGCAATAAGAACCTGAAAAAGGCGTCTTCCGCCGAAACTTCCAATGCCTCTTCTGACAAGAAGAAAGAGTCTGCTTCGGCTGGCGACGGCAAGTTGAAGGCTAAACTGATCAGAACCAAGAAGCCGGCTGCAAAACCGGCCGCAGCTGCTCCGGCCGCACCAGCTGCAAAGCCTGCCGCCGTCGTGAAGCCTGCTGCCGCACCTGCTGCTCCGAAGGCTGAACCGGTTGCCGCTCCTGCCGCAGCTCCTGCTCCGGCCGCTGAAGCTCCGAAGGCTCCCGAGGTAAAGCCCGCCGCAGCACCTGCTGCTCCGAAGGCTGAAGCCGCTCCCGCAGCTGCTGCCGCTGAAAAGCCCGCAGCACCCAAGGCTGAACCGAAGCCCGCTCCCGCTGCTCCGGCTCCCGCAGAAGTGAAGCCCGCTGTGGCTCCTGCTGCAAAGCCTGCCGCACCGGCAGCTCCCGCAGCCCCCGCTGCTGCACCGGCCGCTGCAAAGCCTGCCATGGTTACTCCGGGCATGGAACTCAAGCAGCCCCCGATGAAGGCTCAGGTCTTCAAACCCGACGAAGCTATTCTCGCCCGTATCAAGAAGTCTCAGCAACAGGCTCAGGCAACCCGCGGCGGTCACCGTAACAACAACGGTAACCAGCAGGGTTATACGGGTACATTCGGTCGCCTTTCCAACAACAATGGCGACAACCGTAACGGAAATCGCCGTAACGACAACCGCAACGGAAACGGTGGCCAGAACAACAACGGCGGTCGTACCTTTACGGGTCGTACCGGTGGCTTTACCGGCAGTTCCATGCAAGATGCCTTCAATGCTAGCAATGGTGGTGCCCAGGGATTTGGCGGCCAGAACCAGGGCGGCAAGGGTGGCAAGCAGCAGAACGGTCGCCATGGCAGCAACGACAAGAACCGTCGCGGCAATGGCAAGGACCGTCAGGACCAGCAGAAGGAAATCCAGCAGGAAGTCGTTCGTCAGAACGTTTCCCGCGTGATGGCTGACCTGTCCAAGAAGCCTGTCAAGAAAGTTTACCGCAAGGAACATAACGACAATTCTCCGGGTGAAGAAAAGAAAATCCTCAAGACTTCCGACTTTATTACCGTGGGTGAACTCGCTGGCCTTATGGACCAGATGCCGGCCCGCGTGATCGCGAAGTGCATGGAAATGGGCATGATGGTGACCATCAACGCCCGTCTCGATTTTGAAACCATCCAGCTCTTGGCTGACGAATTCGGTTACGAAGCCCAGCTGATGGAAGAATACGAAGAAGAAGTGCTCGGCGTGGAAGAAGAATCTTCTGAAAACCTGAAGCCGCGTCACCCGGTGGTGACGGTGATGGGCCACGTTGACCACGGTAAAACTTCTTTGCTCGACTGGATTCGTAAGACCCACGTGGTGTCCGGCGAATCGGGCGGCATTACGCAGCACATTGGTGCATACGAAGTCACGACCAAGCAGGGTAAGGTGACCTTCCTCGATACTCCGGGTCACGAAGCATTCAGTGCTATGCGTGCTCGCGGTTCTCAGGTGACCGACGTGATCGTGCTCGTGGTGGCAGCCGACTCCATGGTGATGCCGCAGACGGTTGAATCTATTGAACTTGCCAAGCGCGAAAAGGTGCCGATGGTCGTGGCTATCACGAAGATCGACTTGCCGACCGCTAACCCCGACAAGATTCGCGCCCAGCTCGCTGAACGCGGCGTGGAAGTGGAACAGTGGGGTGGTTCTACCAGCTGTATCGAAGTTTCTGCACGTACGGGCCAGGGCATGGACGACCTCTTGGAAACGCTTGCTCTCGAAGCCGAAGTGCTCGAACTCAAGGCTAACCCCGATGCTCACGCTCGTGGCGCCGTGGTGGAATCCAAGCTCGACGTGGGTAAGGGTTCTATGGCCACGATCCTCGTGCAGAACGGTACGCTCCATGTGGGTGACCCGTTTGTCTGCGGTATTTACGCTGGTCGTGTCCGTGCTATGTTTAACGAACGTGGCGAACAGATGAAGGAAGCTCCTCCGTCTGCTCCGTGTCAGGTGCTCGGCTTTGACGGTACTCCGCAGGCCGGTGACGACTTGATCGTGGTCGAAGACGAAAAGACCGCACGTGAAATTGCCTCCAAGCGCCGTATGGCTGCTCGTGAACGCGACCTGCGTTCTCGTAACGTGAAGACTTTGGAAGATACCTTCAACGATCGTAAGGAAGGCAAACTCTCCGAACTCAACCTTATTGTTAAGGCCGACGTGGGCGGTTCTGCAGAAGCTCTTGCAGCAAGCCTCGAAAAGCTTACCAACAAGGAAGTGCGTGTCAACATTATCCGCAAGGGTGTGGGTACCATTACGGAATCCGATATCTTGCTCGCTACGACCGCACAGGCAATCATTATTTCCTTCCACTTGATGCCGTCGCTCTCTATCCGCGAAATGGCCCAGAAGGAAGGCATCGAAATCCGCAACTACCGCGTGATTTACGACTGCATTGAAGATATCACCAACGCTGTGGAAGGCCTCTTGAAGCCGACCATGCGCGAAGAACTCTCCGGCGAAGCCGAAATCCGCCAGGTGTTCAAGATTCCGAAGATCGGTCTCATCGCAGGCTGTATGGTTACCGACGGCGAAGTCGACCGTACCAGCCATGTGCGCGTGTACCGCAACGGTGTGGAACTCGGTACGACCGTGGTCCAGTCCTTGAAGCGCATGAAGGACGACGTCAAGTCTGTCGCTCGTGGCTTTGAATGCGGTATCGGTCTTAAGGGTTACGAAGACATCAAGGAAGGCGATAGCTTGATCTTCTTCAAGGAAATCAAGGTTGCCCGTACCCTGAAGGATGTCGCTCGCGAAGAAGCCGAAGAAAAGGCCAAGAAGGCTGAGGAGTCCAATGAGTCGTAGAACTGACAGGTTGGACGAACAGTTCCGCGAGGAAATCGGCAAGCTCTTGCAGAAGGGCTTGAAGGATCCTCGTGTGAGCAGCCTCGCAAGCATCACGCGCGTCACGATTACCGATGACTTGAGCTACGCCAAGGTCATGGTGTCCGTGATGGGTTCCGACAAGGAAAAGCGTGATTCGCTGATTGGCCTCAAGAATTCGGCGGGTTATATCCGCACTGTTTTAGGCAAGGCGCTTAAGATCCGTAAGATTCCGGAACTGAATTTTGTTCTGGATGAAAACTTGGAACACGCCATGCATATCGAAAGCATTCTGGCCGAACTGAAGCAGAAAGGGGACTTGTAATTGAGCAATTCCGGCTTCGTTCTTTTGGACAAGATTGCTGGCGAAACTTCTTTTAAGGCCCTTTTCCCACTGAAAAGGGTCTTTTCTACGAAGCGCGTGGGCCATGCAGGCACGCTGGATTTGCGTGCTTCGGGCTTGATTATTGCGGCTACAGGCCGCTGCACGCGACTGTTGCCTTTTATCGAAGCCAAGGACAAGTGCTATAGCTTTAGGCTGCATTTGGGCTACGAAACTGATACGCTCGAATGGGACGGCGAAGTGGTGGAGCAGGATGAGAGAGAATTCGGAGTTCGGAATTCGGAATTCAGCGTTGACAAAGAAGGTGTCATCCTGAGCGAAACGAAGTGTAGTCGAAGGATCTCTCGTGCTGATGTCGAACGTGTATTGCCGCAGTTTGTGGGCGATATCGAGCAGGTGCCGCCGAAGTACTGCGCCGTAAAAATCAATGGCGTGCGTGCCAGCGACTTGATGGAACGTGGCCGCAATATTGAATTGAAACCCCGCAAGATTCACATTGGCGAACTCAAGGTGATCGGCGAGGGCGAAGTGACTGAAGGTTGCTCCGGCAAGGAATTTGCGACCTTCGACTTGATTTGCGAATGTTCCAAGGGAACTTACATCCGCGCTCTCGGTCGCGATATTGGTCGTGCGCTCGGAACCTACGCGTGCGTATCGCAGATACGCAGACACCGCATCGGCAATGTGACGCTCGATAAGGCGGTGCGTGGCGAGAACTTGACCCGTGAAAATCTTTTGCCGGTCGATGCGGTGCTCGACTTTCCGGTGGTGCGCCTTACCGACGAACAGGTGGCCGTGATTCGCCAGGGCAATTGGTTGCCGTGGAAAGAGAAAGTCGAGGGCGTAGGCCCCGAAGGCCATGTGTTTGCCGCGAACATGCAAGGTGAAGTCTTGAGTCTGTGTTTTTATGAGCCGGGGCGTATAAAACCAAAGTTCTATTTGGGTGAGGATGAATAGAAATGGAGGTTCCCGCCTTCGCGGGAATGACAGTAGAGCGTTGGGCATGACAAATGAGGTAAAAATGAAGCGTGCTGTGACGATGGGTAATTTTGACGGATGTCACCTGGGACACCAGGCGCTTTTCCGCACGCTCAAGGCCGTTGCCGAAGTGAACGGCTTGAAGCCTACCGTCATTAGCTTTGAGCCGCACTCCAACTATGTGTTGCACACTCCTGGCGATCCGCTGCTCCTCACGACCACCGAAGAAAAGCGCGAATTTATCGAAAGTCTGGGTCTTGAATTTTTGGTGCTCCCGTTTACGCCCGAAGTGGCAAAGCTCCCGTTCGATGTTTTTGTCCGTCAGGAACTGATTGAAAAGCGTGGAGTGTGTTCCATGTTCTTTGGACATGACCATTGCTTTGGCGCCGGTGGCAAGGGTAACTACGAAACGATTACGGCTGCATTCCCCGAGCTTTCGACGGCCATGCTTTCGATTGTGCTCCACAAGGGTGAACGCGTGAGTTCTTCCGCTGTGCGAAATGCGCTTTTGAACGGCGATGTGTCCCGTGCGCAGACTTATCTGGGCCGCCCGTACCGTTTGTCTGGAACGATTGTCGAAGGCAAGCGTCTGGGACATACGATTGGTTTCCCGACGGCGAATTTGCAGGTGGAAAAATACAAGTTCTTGCCCAAGCATGGCGTGTATGTGGCAACAGCCCGCCTTCCGGGCGGTGTCGATGCGGACGGTGCTCATGAAGAACGTTGTTTCCGTGCGGTGGTGAACATTGGCACGCAGCCTTCTACCGGCAACCAGCGCCTCGCTATCGAAGCTTACTTGCTCGACTTTAATGAAGATATTTACGGCCGCCCGATGGTGCTTGACCTGATGGCATATTTGCGTCCTGAACAAAAATTCCCTAGCTTAGATGATTTGGTTCGTCAGATAGGGATGGATGCGGATACCGCTCGCAATTATAACGGCAACCATTGGGCCGAATAATTAAGTTTTTTCCCATTTGCCTCAAAAAAGAGTATATTAAAAGTACTTATTTGAGGTGTATATGGGAGCAAAGTTCTTATTGACATTGGGGTTCGCCCTTTCGGTGGCACAGGCGTTCGGTGCCGTGTACTACGTGGCGACCGACGGAAGCGACAATGCGGCGGGCACAAAGGACAAGCCTTTCGCTTCGCTCAACAAGGCGAATGCCGTAGTGCATGCGGGCGATACCGTCTGGATCCGCGGCGGCATCTACGACTTGCGCGACACAGTTTTCTACGCACGATACAAGATGACTGCGGGCATTCTGTTGACCGCCAGTGGTGAAAGCGATGACAACCGCATCCATTACCTTGCCTATCCGGGTGAACGCCCGATTTTTGACGCGACGAACCTCCCCGTGGCCGCAGGCGGGGAGCATAGTGACGGCACACCCGAAGGGGCGATGTACACTTCGCCTATCGTGATTGCGGCGAAGTTTCTGCATCTGAAGGGTTTCGATGTCCGCAACACGCCCATGATACACAATTCCAATTCCGGAATTTTCCTTTACGCGAGCAAGCATATCTTCTTGGAGCAGATAGATAGCCACCACAATGCGGGCCCGGGATTCTTTGCGAACGACGGTGCCGCCGATGGCGGTGGACACATCTTCTTGAACTGCGATGCACACGACAACTATGACCCCTTGGGCTGGCAGGGCGACGGCGAGAATGCCGACGGCTTCGGTGCGCATTACCAGAAACCCGGCGAAGGCGATACCACCAAGTTCATCGGGTGCCGCGCCTGGTGGAACAGCGACGACGGCTTTGACTTTATCAACCAGGAATTCCCCGTGGTGCTGGAGAACTGCTACGCCATGGGGAACGGCTACAGCGACTACGGGCTTGGCAATCCGAAAAACGGAAACGGACACGGCATCAAGATGGGCGAAAGTACGCTCGGTGGCGGGCGACACACCATCAAGTTCTGCGTCGCCTGGAAAAACAAGTCCACGGGCTTCTATGCGAACTACACCGGTGCCGGCAGCAAGTGGCTCAACAATACATCCTACATGAACAAGGACCGCGAATTCTCCATGGCATCAACACTTTTCGACTCCGAAGGCAACCGCCTTGCCGAAGTGGCTCCGCTCACGGGCGATAACGCGCACGTGCTCAAAAATAATATCGCCTTCCCGAACAAGCTCTCGCAAATCGGGGAATGCTGGGAGAAGATTTCGAGCCAGAACATCGACCATTATGTGGAATGTCCGGCAGGAGAAAATAACACGTGGAACTTGAAACTCGATCTGACTGAAGACGACTTTGTAAGTCTCGATGACCCCAGTATGACCGTGACCGGCGAAGACCTTTCGAAAATTCCGGGAATGCTTGGCCCGCGCAATGCTGACGGCAGTTTGCCAAACGTAGATTTTCTGAAACTTAAGAAGGGTAGTCGTGCCATCGACAAGGGCGAAGATCTCGGCTTTCCGTATGCAGGCGAAGCTCCTGATCTCGGCGCTTATGAATATGGACTTTCGAGCAGCTCTTTCGCAGGGTCTTCTTCTGGAACAGCTCATATCATGCCGCAAAAGAGAGTTGGCAACGGGACGCCGGTACGTCCCAATCACTTGAATGGATATCGCGACCTCAATGGCCGCCACTATGAGAAACTGATTCGCTATCGCGTGATGTTCTAGCAGAACTTTTTATATTTGCGCCTGTAAAACGAATGTCCAAAATTCTGGATTAGGTGGAATTTGTGAAATATTTATTTGTTCAAAAGCTCGCACTGAATGCGTTGCTTGCTTGCAACATGGCGCTCCTTTTTTCTTGTGGCGATTCCTCGTCGGCAAACGATGACGAAACGGAAAACCTGAGCAGTTCTTCGTTTGTTCAGGGTGAACCGGTTGATTCGTCTGAATCCCAGAATGGAGTGGCGGAAGGTGGCTCGTCCAGCGAATCCGATGTGGCTGGTGATGGAACTGCTTCTAGCAGCTCCGTTGCCCGAGTTTCTGCTTTGCCGCCTTGCAAGACCGATCGCGAAGACGATTGCGAATATGGCTTTGTGGTGGATGCCCGTGATGGCCAAACGTATAGGACCGTAAAAATCGGTAAGCAAGTTTGGATGACGCAGAATATGAGATACGCGGCTCCCAAGTCGGCTGAAACGAAGGATTCCATAGGAACATGCTATAAAGACCAGTCCTCATATTGCAACAGGTATGGACGACTCTATTATTGGAACGAAGCAGTCAATATTTGCCCGGACGGTTGGCGCTTGCCCGATTCGTTGGATTTTGCCATACTGGTTGCTTCGGTGGGTGGCGTTGATGCTGCCGGCAAAAATTTGAAATCTATCAAATATTGGGACGATTATGAAGGGTATGACACTAAAACGGGAGAGCATATAGAAAGGCCTGGCAACGGAACTGATCAATATGGTTTCACTGTGCTTCCGGCAGGCTATACAGCCTATAACAATGAGGTTTCGGCTGTAGGTGTAGCAACCTACTTCTGGACGACTTTGGAACTCAATGCTGAATATATGAGAAACGTCTCGTTCCGTAACTCCAATGGCAAGGTCGAGCTCGATGCAAGAGGTAAAAAGGAAGGGGATCTGCGTTCTGTGCGCTGCCTTAGAAACAAAGGTTCTGCCGTTAGCGAAGAACTTAAGATCGGTTGTGAAAACTGTGAATATGGCTCCTTGACGGATGAACGTGACGGACAAACTTACAAGACGGTAAAAATTGGAAGTCGTTGGTGGATGGCCGAAAATTTGAATTACAGATACATCCAGCAAATGGCAGACGACCGTGGGGAAGACTCATCGAGCTACTGCTTTAATAATGATCTGAGCTATTGTGAAAAGTGGGGCAGACTCTATTCCATTAGTGGGGCGTGGGATAGTGTTGGACGTTTCTCTTCTAGTAGTTTGGGGTGCGGCTATAACACGAAGTGTGAGCCAAGCGAGAATGTTCGAGGTGTCTGCCCGGAAAATTGGCATTTGCCTAGCTATGAGGATATGGATGACTTGATGGAAACTGCAGGTCCCCATATGGAGACGGCGTTAAATTTGAAGACTGTTAATGAATGGGAAGGTTATGACGTTGGGATCGATGCCTTTGGATTTTCGGTACGTCCTGCAGGCATGAGGCAGGGACATGATTCTAAATATGTAAGTGAGAATACCGGCGCTTATTTCTGGACCGCACAGCGTACTAAAGGCGATGGTGTCTACATCATGTATTTTGTAAGCGGACAGCCGTATGCTTGGACATTGCAAGATGCAGGTTTCAGGGCTGCCTATTCTATCCGTTGCGTGATGGATGAAACCCCGTAGGAATTGTTGCGATTCTTGTCATACAAGGTGAAGTAATCTAGGTTATTTTCGCCACCAAAGTACGGTCTGGCTCGACAGAGTCATGATTGGTTACTATATTTTTGTGCAGTAAAACAAATGTTCACTATGTGATAGTAGCAAAGTTTGTGAGGTGCACATGGCCCTAGAAAATATGGATCAGGAACAGCGGGAAGCGGTGGAAACCACCGAGGGTTTTGTGCGCGTGGTGGCGGGGGCTGGGTCCGGTAAGACCCGGACGCTGACCCAGCGTTACCTGTACCTGGTGAAAGAGATGGGAATTTCGCCGTCGAACATCCTTTGCGTTACGTTTACCAACAAGGCCGCGAACGAAATGAAGAAGCGCATCCGTACGGTGTTGGGCGGCGACGACAGCGGCTACATTTCTACGTTCCACGGCTTTTGCGTACGTTTTTTGCGCGAAGAAATCCATGTGCTGAATTACCCAAAGGAATTCATGATTCTGGACGAAGACGACCAGAAGTCCCTTTTGCACAAGGCCTACGCCGATTTGGGTTACTCGCTTAAGGATTTGAAAATCAGCAGCGTGATTGACTACATCGGGGGCCGTAAGGCGGCCGACATCAATTACGTTTCGCTTTTTGCGGAACTGCCGTCAGAAGGCATGACGACTAAAGACCATTTGCTTGCGCTTTCGGAAGCGGCCGATGACAAGTGGATGCGCGTTTATTACCGCTACCTCTACGAACAGAAAAAGAATTATGCACTGGATTTTGACGACTTGATCCTTTCGACGCTGTACATTCTCGAAAACTTTCCGGAACAGTTCGACAAGTGGCGCAAGCGCATGATGTACATCATGGTCGATGAATACCAGGACATCGATGGACAACAATACCAGCTGGCGGATTTGCTGGCAAGCTACCACAAGAATCTTTTTGTGGTGGGCGACCCGGATCAGACCATTTACGGTTGGCGCGGTGCCGATGTCAACCGCATTCTGGAATTTGATAAGACCCACGAAAACACCAAGACGATTTTGCTGCAAAACAATTACCGTTCCACGCCCAGCATTTTGAAGGTGCCGGATGCGGTTATCAAGAACAACAAGTTCCGAATCGAGAAAGTCTTGAGGCCAAAGCGTGTCGGCGGCAAGACGCCTGTCTTTTACCACGCCAAGAACACCCGCGAAGAGGCCAAATGGATTGTCGAACAAATTCAGAACGCCGTGCAAAGCGCAGCCCATTACAAGGATATCGCGGTACTTTACCGCATGCATTCACAGTCGCGTTCTGTAGAAGAAGCCTTGATGGCCGAAAATATCCCTTACAAGGTTTACAGCGGCGTCGGCTTTTACCAACGCAAAGAAATCAAGGATGTCATTTGCTACTTGCGAATGCTGGTGTACGCTGACGACTTGTCGTTCATGCGTACGGTGAATACGCCCAAGCGCCAGTTCGGCCCGCGCAAGATTGCGACGCTGCAGGCCTTTGCCGATGCTCGCGGCGTCGGGCTCTACGAGGCTCTGCTTGAAATTGTTTCGGAAGCGGGACTTTTGAACAATGTGGCGGCCGATGTTTCGTCGCAGGCGGAACTTTCATCTGTCGGCGACGAAAATCAGAAGATTGATTTTGACTGCAAGGGATTCTTGGCCCGAAGCAATGTCGTGGAATACGTGAAGCTGATTGAAAAGTATCGTTCCCGCTACAAGGACATGAGCGTCTCCGAAGTTCTCGCGAAAATCCTGCGCGAAGCCAAGTACGAAGAAATGCTGCGTCTAGACGGCGACGAAGACCGTCTGGACAATCTGGCGGAACTCAAGCAGGGCATTCTGGAATTCGAGAATTACTACGAAGAAGACGCTTCGCTAGATGAATACTTGCAGAACATCGTGTTGTTCACGAACACCGACGAAGATGCCGAAGAAAAAGACCGCGTGCAGCTCATGACGATTCACAATGCGAAGGGTTTGGAATTCCCCTACGTATTCGTTTGCGGCTTGAACGAAGGCTTTTTTCCGGTCAAGCGAGTGCAGAACAAAGTCCAGCTCGAAGAAGAACGCCGTTTGGCCTATGTGGCGTTTACCCGCGCCGAGAATGTACTTTGTTTAAGCGATGCCGAAGATGGCGTTGCGGGCGAAAGTGGAACCCGCTACCCGTCCAGATTCCTGCTCGAAATGGATATGGGCGGATTGAATATCGCCCGCGGCATATCAGAAGATTTTCTCGAGGCCGCGAAAGCCTACATCGCAAACATCGATCGCGATCGTGAATTTTTGAGCGACGAAAGCCTTGGGCTCGTAAAAAAAGCGCCTTCGGCTGAGTTTGCCGAGGGCGACCGCGTAATGCATAAAATCTTTGGCGTAGGAACCGTGAAGACCGTAGACGAAAAGAATTTCTGCTACGAAATCGCCTTCGAAAAGTTCGCGACCCCGCGTTCTATTCAATTTGATTTCCCGTTGACACGAGCTTAGAAGGAGCTATCCGTCCGCTTGTCTTTCACGACTTTTTCGGGCGGGAACGGAATTCCATGCTAGAAATTAAACAATGCTGCCAATTTAGCGATTATGAAGGTTGGTGCGTCTTTTCTATTAAGCAATTTATCAAAACCAACGGAGGCGTCGAGAGAGACAATCTGATTGATGTCGTATTTTGTACCAACGCCCAACTCAATATAGGTGATTTTGTTTCCAATAGAAAGTTTATAGCCTTCGTCTTTATCAAATCCACCGAGTTTAACATTCACATCAGCGCTGATATACGGAGTGAACGACGGTGTTACTGCAAAATCAAGTTCTGTGTCTACAAATGCGCAAAGTGTGGCGATATCGTCTTTTCCGTATGTAGAATAACAAGCGCCGAGTTCAGAGCCGAAATTGAGCAGTGGGCTGAATTGTGTTGAAAACTGCAAGCCGGCGTTGAATGCCTACTCTTCGGTTCCAATGAGTGAATCGTCGCCAATGGGAAAATAAATGTCAGCGAATGCGCTCATAATTGGAATGAATTGATAACGTGTCGAAAAATGAGGCCTTCCGAATCCGTCTTCACCCATATCTTTCCCCGCAAAATATGAAAAAAATCTATATGGAACGCCGAGAGCTAGTTCTAAATTCGGTATAACCGTATACCTTATGTCTGCAGACATGATTAGTGTCTTGTAGTTGTCGTCGTGCCATGTGTATGTTGTAAATGATGTAGCAAGTTTTGCTTGGCCTTTATGGTTTTCTAGAATGGGAAACTTCTTATGTTTATAGTGAACTAATGTTCACTAATTCTGTTTCGGACCTGGATCCGAAGTATGTTTTTTGTATGCTTTGGGTGCGAAAAATGTCCCTCTATCTTGCCAAAGTGGTAGAAAATGGTAGATTTGTATCGTGTTGTGGTAAAATGTGTCAAACTAGTATGAACTTTACGTCTTTCATAGGTCAAGCCCAGACGGCTATCGATGGAAAGGGAAGGTCCTCCTTCCCCAGGGAATTCCGTCGTCAGCTCGGGCCAACCGAAGGGAATGAATTCGTGGTCACGCGTGGTCCGAATCAGACTCTACGGTTGTTTACCTTGCCGGAATACGAAAAGTTCATGGCGGACTTGGACTCGAGGTCCGACCGCCGTCAAGCAGACCTAGTTCGGAGAGGCCTCGCGCCCACTGTGGTGGAGCTCGATGGTCAGAACCGCATTTTACTTCCGAAGATTTTATTGGAGTATGCTGGTCTTAAAGGTGAAGTCCTTTACGTACAAGCTAGCGGAAAAACTCTTGAACTATGGAACCCTGAACGCTTCAATGAAAAGTTCGGATTGCAGACAAACGAAGCAATCGCCGCATTCGATGCCGCGTTCTATGGAGAAAGCTTGACGGAGGACCTCGATGGCAAAAAATAGCCTCTGTCAACATTCCGCAGCCGCTCTGGCCGGCATTGAAAACGGTGTGTTCTATCACGATCCGGTAATGCTCAAGGAATGCCTTGACGGCTTGAATATTAAGCCCAATGGAACTTATGCCGACTGCACTTTGGGCGGTGGCGGACATTCTTACGCGATTTCGAACAAATTGGATGAAAACGGCGTGTTGCACGCTTTTGACCGCGACGAAGAAGCGGTGGCCTTTGCGACGAAGCGTCTTGCGGGCGTGAAGCCCAAGTTCATTGTGCATCCGGTGCGCTTTGGCGAATTGAAGAACGAAATTGCTCCGAATACTTTGGACGGTATCCTTTACGATTTGGGTATTAGCAGCCACCAGGTAGATGATTCTGCCCGCGGCTTTACCTTTGTGGGTGACAATCCGCTGGACTTGCGCATGGACCGCCGCGAAGGGGTGTCTGCCCAGGAATGGCTCAAGACGGTGGATGCCGATACGCTTGCCGCAGCCCTCCGCAAGAATGCCGATATGGATCGCGCTTTTAAGCTGGCGACCCGCTTGATTGAAATGGCCGCCTCCAAGGGCGATAGCGAAATTTTGCCGTCTGATGTGAAGACGGTGGTGGAATCCGTGTTCCCCGACAAGCGTCGTGAAGTGAACGGCCTTCTGGCCCGTGTGTTCCAGGCGATTCGCATGGAAGTGAATGGCGAACTCAAGGAAATCGAAGACAGCCTGCGCGCCGCCGTGGATTGCCTCAAGGTGGGTGGTCGCCTGGTGGTCATGAGCTACCATTCCGTGGAAGACCGCTGCGTCAAGGAAACTGCCGCTGAATTCGAGAAGGCCTGCATTTGCCCGGAGAATTTGCCGGTGTGCATGTGCGGCGGGAACCATCAGCGCTTAAAGAAGGTGAATCGCAAGCCGATTTTGCCTACAAACGAAGAAATTGCGAACAACAGCAGGGCTCGCTCTGCAAAGCTTAGGGTGTACGAACGGGTATGAGTGAATCTGTCAAGAAATCCCTGTTCAACTCGAACCGCACCATTGTGTGGGTGTTCGTGGGCGCCGTGTTGGTGGCCGGCCTTTTGCTGATTTTGCCGTTGTATATGCAGAACTGCCTTAGCAAGCTTTATTCCAAGTCCAACGAGCTGACTTATGAAATCGGTCAGTTGCAGCGTCAAAGGACTCTGCAGGAACTTGAAATCAACAAGTTGTCTTCGCTGGAAAACTTGGCTGGCTTTGCAGACAGTGTTGGTCTTGACTTGAATGGCGTACCTACCAAAGTGCGTATAACGGGGGCTCCATGAATATTGTGAATATGGATGCTCTGTCGGTGGCAAAGATGATCGTGCTGGGCGCTATTGGCGTGCTGGCTTGGCAGACTTTTAACATTCAAGTGCTGAACCGCGAAGTTTACCAGAAAGAAACCAAGGACCAGACGACCCGTACCAAGAATATTTACGCCGAACGCGGCGAAATCTTGGATCGCAACGGTGTCGTGTTTGCCAAGAATCTGCGCGATACAGGTAAGGCTGAAGACTATAGCCGAATCTTCTTGCAGGGTAAGCTTGCTTCGCAGATTGTGGGCAAGGTAAATTACGACGGTAAGGGCAGTATGGGCATGGAACGCATGTACGACTTGCGCCTGCGCGGTAACGAAGGTTTCCGCGTGGGTGTGAAGGATGCCCGCGAACGTGAAATCCTTGGCCGCTCCGAAAATGTGGCAGAAGCCAAGCCGGGCAAGAACCTGGTGCTGACTATTGACCGCGACATGCAGGAAATCGTGGAAAAGGCCCTGAAGGACGGCGTGAATGAATTTAGCGCTGCCAGCGCCTCTGCCGTGGTGGTGGACCCGTATACGGGTGAAATTTTGGCCATGGCAAGTTACCCGACTTTTGACCCGAACTCTAAAAAGCAAGGTGTGGGCAAGATGGCCAAGAACGACATTGTGGCCATGTCCTTTGAACCGGGCTCTACCTTCAAGGTGATTACGGCTGCTGCGGCTCTTGAAAACGGCTCTGTTCCCGAAGATACGGTTTTTGTGAACGAAGGGAAGTGCTGGAGCTGGAGCGCAAGGGCTGAACGTATTTGCGATACCCACATTTACGGCGATATGGATATGGCCGAGGGTATGGTGCAGTCCTCTAACATCGTGTTTGCCAAGGTGGCCGACAAGGTGGGTGCCGAAAAGCTTTACCGCATGGCCCGCAACTTTGGCTTTGGCATGAAGACTTCCGAGAACCTGGCGGGTGAAGAAGCGGGCCGCCTGTACATGCCTTACGAACTGACGAGAGATGACCGTACCCTTAAAACCATGGGCTTTGGCCACGCCGTTTCTGTGACGCCGATTCAGATGGTGATGGCTTATGCCACAATCGCCAATGGCGGCACCCTGATGGAACCAATGATTGTAAAGGAATGGCGCGATTCCGACGGTAACCTGGTAGAAAAGAAAGAACCGGTGAAGGTTCGTCGCGTGATTTCCGAGAAAACGGCTGCTTCCATTCGCAAGATGCTTAACCGCGTGGTGAATAGCGGTACGGCAAAGCGCGTGGCCAGCAAGAAGATTCCCGATGTGATTTTTGGCGGCAAGACGGGTACGGCTGAAAAGTACAACCAGGAAACCGGCAAGTACGATCGCGAACACCAGGTGGCTTCATTTATTGGCCTTGCCCCGGTAGAAGATGTTCGTTATGTGTGCATGGTGCTGGTGGATGACCCAAACGCCGATAAGCTTTATGGACATACGGGTGGTGCGACGGCGGGCCCGATTTTCCGCCGCATTATGGAAGGTATCTATTATCACCCGAAGCTTTCGCCGGCGTCTCATGAGCTTGCCTTTGTAAGCAAGAAGTCTGCTTGCGAAGGTGATTATGTGGGCATGCTTGCCCAGACGGCAAAGTCGGTAGCGGCAAGCAAGAAGTGCCCTGTGACTTTTGAAGGTGAAGGATCCCGCGTACTCTCGGTTCGCAGAGACATGACGGATTCTATTGGACTTGTTTTGAAACTTGGCGATGTTGATGCATCGACGATGCCCGACTTGAAGGGGCTTTCGCTGAAGGATGCTCTTGAAATTGCCGGAAATATCCGTATGAGCGTGGAATACACCGGAATGGGCCGTGTGGTTTCGCAAACCCCGAAGGTGGGGGAGATGCTTCATAAGGGACAGATTTGCAAGCTGACGCTTAAGGAGAAAGGCTAGATGATTTCTGAAACATTGATGCAGAAATTGAATGTGCAGGGCCTGTGCGACGACTCCCGCCGCGTGAAGGCAAAAGATTTATTCTTCTCGATGCCGGGCGAAAAGTCCGATGAATTCGCGAGGTCTGCGGTGGCTGCCGGTGCAGTGGCTGTGGTGAGCGAAAATGTTGCTCCTGAAGGACTGACTTCCAAGTGGATTCAAGTGGCCGACGTGAAGGCTGCACGCCTTGAAGCGGCAAAGATTTTCTATAAGGATCCGTTCGCAAAGCTTAGCGCTCATGCGGTGACGGGTACGAATGGTAAGACGACGAGTGCGTTCCTGATGGATGCGATGCTGACGGCTGCAGGCCACAAGGTCGCGCTCCTCGGAACCATCAAGAATAAAATTGGCGAAACTTCGGTGCCCGCTACATTAACGACGCCGGGGCTATTGGATTTGTATGCCTTTGCCGCAAAAGCAGTCGAGGCCGGTTGTACGGATTTGGTGATGGAAGCGTCTTCGCATTCCTTGGATCAGGGCCGTATGGCGGGTGTGCTTTACAAGAGTGCCTTGTTCAGCAACCTGACTCAAGACCACCTCGATTACCATAAGACGATGGATGCCTACTTTGAGGCAAAGAAGCTTTTGTTTACGCGTTACCTTGCTGATGATGGCGTTGCCGTTATCAATATCGATGATGCGTACGGAAAGAAACTATACGATTCCCTAGCCGGGATAGAAGCGGACCGGAGGGTGGCTGTCTCGCGTCTAGGGGTCGTTAGTGCTTTGGTGAAGCCCGAAGGCGCTGTGCAGAATACCGAAGACGGACTCAAGATGCTGTTGCCTGCCATTAGTGCAGAACCGTTTGAAACTCCGTTGTGCGGTGACTTTAACGTAGATAACGTGATGCTGGTGCTTGCTTGGGCGAAGTCGATTGGTCTTGCCGAATCTGCCATGCGCAAGGCTTTGGCAGAAGTCCGCGTTCCGGGCCGCTTTGAAAAGGTCTGGAACAAGAATGGCCGCCACGTGATTGTGGACTATGCTCACACTCCCGATGCCCTTGAACGCGTCCTTACGACCGCTCGTAGCCTCTGCCGAGGCCGCCTCGCGTGCGTATTCGGCTGCGGCGGTGACCGCGACAAGACCAAGCGCCCGATTATGGGAGCAATCGCTGAACGCATTGCAGACAAGGCTTGGCTCACCTCGGATAATCCGCGTACCGAAAATCCGACCGACATCATTAACGATGTTCGTGCCGGCATGAAGACGGACAAGTTTAGCGTTGTCGAAAAGCGCGAAGAAGCGATTGCCAAGGCTTGTGCAGAACTTAAGGATGGCGACTGGCTCGTGATTGCGGGCAAGGGCCACGAAGACTACCAGATTGTGGGTAAGACCAAACACCATTTTGATGACCGCGAAGAAGCGGTGAAGGCAATGGAAAATGTATAAGCTGGACTTGAAAATCAAGGAACTCTTGGAAATCCTCGAAACCTACTCGGTAGGCGTAGATGGCCGTACCAAGAATCGCAAAGTGAATCTTTGCATGGATTCCCGCGAACCTGCCAAGGGCGTGGTGTTTTGGCCAATCAAGGGTGCCCGATTTGACGCCCACCAGTTTGTTACACAAATGGAAAAAAATGGAGCATTGATGAGTGTCGTGAACGCTGATGCCGAAGGCATTGAAAACTTCAAGATGTATGCGCCCGTCGACGATACGACGAAAGCGCTCCTCAAGCTCGCCAAGGGCTATCAGAAGAATTTCAAGGTGAAGAAGGTTGCCATTACGGGCAGCAACGGCAAGACCACCACTAAGGAAATGGTGAAGGCCGTTCTTTCGCAGAAGTATAACACCCACGCCACCGCTGGTAACTTCAACAACCACATCGGTGTGCCCATGACGCTGTTCCAGCTCAAGCATAGCCACGAAGCGGCAGTTATCGAAATGGGCACAAGCGGTCCGGATGAAATCCGTCCGCTTTCGCTCGCTGTCGAGCCCGATGTGGCCGTGATTACCAACATCGGCGCTTCTCACCTGGAACGCCTCAAGGATTTGGACGGCGTGTTCGCCGAAAAGAAGACGATTGTCGCTGGCCTCAAGAAGAACGGCGTGCTCATTGTGAACGCCGATGACCCGCGCCTTTGCAAGTGCCGCAGCAATACCAGCTACAAGGTGGTGACCTTTGGCGTGAAGCGCGGCATTATCAAGCCCGAAAAGCTGGAATGGAGCGAAGACAACTGCGCTACCTTCTTTGTGGAACGCACCAAGTTCACGCTGAACGTGCCGGGCATTCATAACCTGTATAACGCTCTCGCTGCTATCGCCGTTGGCTTGCAGTACAGAGTGCCGAAGGCAGACATCGCCAAGGCTCTTGCGAACTTCCGTTCGACCAACATGCGCATGGAAATCAAGAACGCGAACGGCTTCAAGATTGTGTCGGACTGCTACAATGCAAACCCCTCTTCGACCAAGATGGCTTTGCAGACCATCGGCAATATGAAGGTGAACCGCCGCATTGCCATTTTGGGTGATATGCTGGAACTCGGCGCTCAGACTGACGCTCTGCATCAGGAAATGGGAGCCATGGTTCCCGAAATGAATTTTGATATGCTCCTGACTGTGGGCGAAAAGGCAAAGCTTTATGTGAAGGGCGCCAAGTCCAAGGGCATGAAGGCTGCTCACCACTTTGCAAGCGTACAGGAACTAATCGACACCCTCACCGAAATCGTGGCCGAAGGCGATGTGCTCTTGATTAAGGGCAGCCGCGGCATGCATATGGAACAGGTGGTGGATGCCATGCTTAAACTCACGAAGGTCAAGGCTTAATTTAGGACTCACGAAGGAATGGAAAACACAGTGGCAAATACCGGCATGAACAAGCTACTCTTGGTAGTAGTGTTGCTGCTGATTTGTTTGGGCGTGCCTATTGTCTATACGGCATCGGCCCATTTTGCTGTGTCCCATGGACTTCCTGCAGAATACTATCTGCAAAAGCACTTGATCAAGGCTGTATTCGGTTTGATTCTGATGCTTGGCTTGGCCCGATTCCTGGATTACGGTCATTGGGTCTGGCTAGGTCGTGTAACCTTCTTTGTGGGCGTTGTCCTTACGGTGGCGGCCCTTGTGGCTGGCCATGGCGTCAAGGGCGCAAACCGTTGGATTTTGGGTATTCAGCCTTCTGAAATCATGAAGCTCGGTATGCTGATTTGCATTTGTGGAAAATTCTCCCAGGCGGGCGATAATATCAAGAGTATCGCTTGCACCTTGGTGCAGCCGGGTATTTTCTTTGGCATTACGGCATTCCTCTTGATTATGCAGCCCAATTATTCCATGCTCATGATGCTTTCGATGATCGTGATTTGCGTGATGCTGACGGCGGGTGTGAATTACAAGTACCTTGCCATTACCATTGGCGCTTTGATTCCGCCGGGAATAATCATGCTGCTTTTGACGGGACATTCCAGCAAGCGTATTCATGCGTTCATGGCTGCCGAAGGTGAAATGGCCGCTTCTAACTGGCAGGGTGAACATGCCTTGCTCGCTTTGGGTAACGGCGGTTTCTCGGGAACAGGCTTTGGCTTGGGCGTGCAGAAGTTGGGTTACTTGCCCGAAGTCCATAAGGATGTGATTTATGCGGTGGCTGGCGAAGAATTCGGGTTCATGGGAACCTTCTTCTTGCTGGCTCTGTATGCGGTTTTGTTTGCGCAGGGCTTCAAAATTGCCCGCCAGTCTTCTACCCGTTTTGGAAAGTACTTGGCGGTGGCTCTTACGTTCTCGCTTTTCTTCAACTTTTTGGTTCACGTCTGCGTCTGTGTGGGACTTTTCCCCACGACGGGCCAACCTCTCCCGTTTATCAGCTTCGGCGGAACCAATTTAATTTACAGCTGTGTGGCAGTGGGAATCCTGTTGAACATTTCCAGACCCAATACGGGCAAAATGATCAAGGAACCGTATATGAGCGGAGCCTCGCTGGAAAGCAGTGCCTACAGAAACTATGAATTTTCAAGGAGTGGCGTATGAAAAAATTCCTTTTCGTATGTGGCGGTACCGGCGGACATATTTTCCCGGCCGTAGCCATTGCAAATAGCCTCAAGAAGATGGGCGTAACAGATATTACTTTTGCGGGCCGTAAGGATTCTATGGAAGAACGCCTTGTGGCTAAGGACTGGCCCTACGAATATATTTCGGCGGTTCCTCTGCATCGTGGCCCGTTCCTCAAGAATTTGGCTCTGCCTTTCAATTTGTCCAAGGCTTTGGTGCGTGCCAAGAGCGTGATTAAGAAGGTGAAGCCCGACGTGGTCGTTGCAACGGGTGGCTACGTGTCGCTCCCGATTGTACTTGCCGCAGGTACCGCAGGCATTCCCGTTTATCTGCAGGAACAGAATGCAGTGGCCGGCGTTGCCAACAAGGTAGGCGCTCGCTATGCCAAGACGGTTTTCGTGACTTCGGATGATGCCGCCAAGTATTTCCCCGCTGAAAAGTGCATGATTTTTGGAAACCCGGTCCGTGAATTGCCCGTAGGCGATTCTTTGCCCCGTCCTGCTGAATTTGCTCCGGGCAAGAAGGCCGTGTTTATTGTGGGTGGTTCCCAGGGCGCTGTGGGTATCAACAACAAGATTGAAGAAAGCATCCAGAAGATTGCCGCCCGTGACGATGTTTCTGTCGTTTGGCAGGTGGGTGTCAAGAACGTGGAATCCATCAGCTCTCGCGTCGGCGAAGTGAGCAATGTGGCGATTCGCGGTTTCTTGGATGGCATCTATTCCTACATGAAGCATGCTGACTTGATTATTAGCCGTGCCGGTGCTTCGGCCTTGGCTGAAATTCTTGCCTTCGGTAAGCCCTCGATTCTCTTGCCGTTCCCGCACGCAACCGCTAACCATCAGGAACATAACGCCCGCGTGGTGGAAAAGGCTGGAGCTGCTTTGGTGGAACTCGATGCCGAAGAAAATCACCTGTGGGAAAAGGTGGAACAGCTTTTGGGTGATGAAGCCCGTTTGAATTCCATGGCCATCGCGGCTAAAAAGCTCGGAATGCCCGATGCTGCCGACCAGATTGCTCGTGTTATCCTCTCTAAGGAGAATGATTAATGCAGATTAATGATTGTAAGCGTGTTCGTAAGCTTCATTTTGTAGGTATCGGTGGTGCCGGTATGTCCGGTATTGCCGAAGTGCTCCACGATAACGGTTTCGTGGTGAGCGGTTCCGATACCGGTGAAAGCCAGGTGATTGATTACCTGAAGGGCCTTGGCATTAAGGTGTTTTCGAAGCACGAAGCATCTAACGTCGAAGATACGGACTTGGTGGTTTATTCTTCTGCTGTTCCGCACGATAACCCGGAACTGGTTGAAGCCCGCAACCGCCGTATTCCGGTGATTCGCCGTGCCGAAATGCTGGGCGAACTCATGCGCATGAAGTACACGCTTTCGATTGCAGGCACTCATGGTAAGACCACGACCACCTCTATCGTGGGTCAGATTTGGGAAGAAGCCGGCCTTGACCCGACCATTATCGTGGGCGGTGTGGTCAAGGGTAAAGGCTCGGGCGCTAAGGTCGGTAAGGGTGACTACCTGATTGCCGAAAGTGACGAATTTGACCGCAGCTTCCTTTCGATGATGCCGTCTTCTGCAATTATCACCAACATTGATGCCGACCACTTGGATACTTACGAAAACATCGAAGACATCAAGGATGCCTTCGTGCAGTTTGCGAACAAGATTCCGTTCTACGGTCAGGTGATTGTTTGCCTCGACGATCCGAACGTGCAGCAGATTCTTGCTCGCCTCAAGAAGCCGGTGATTACTTACGGCTTTACGCGTCAGGCAAAGTACCGTGTGGATAACCTGCGTTTTGAAAAGGGTTATCCGATTTTTGAAATTTTGAACGATGGCGAAAGCTTGGGCGAATTTAAGCTCCAGATTCCGGGCCGTCACAACGTGCTGAATGCAACCGCTGCTGTTGCGCTTGCAATTGAAGAAGGCATCTCTGCCGATATCGCTCGCAAGGCCTGCGCCGAATTCGAAGGCGTCAAGCGTCGCTTTGAATTCATCGGCGAAAAGAACGACGTCTTGGTCTTTGATGACTACGCTCACCATCCGACCGAAGCGACGGCTACCTTGCTCGGCTTTCGCGATGCTTTCCCGGATCGCCGCATTATCGTGGCCTTCCAGCCGCACCTGTTTACGCGTACCCGCGATCAGCACGATGCCTTTGGCGGTGCCTTTGCGAACTGCGATGTACTCCTGGTGACCGACATTTACGCCTCCCGCGAAAAGCCCATTGAAGGCGTGACGGGTGCGCTGGTGTCTAACAGCGCTTCTGACCGCGGACATCGTGATTCCCGCTTTGTGGGCGACCAGATGAACTTGCTGCCGATTCTCAAGAAGGAATTGCAGCCGGGTGATGTGGTGGTACTCATGGGTGCCGGAAACATCTGGAAGCTGGGCGAAAGAATTTTGAAGGAATGCCTGTAGGAAGTATTGGGAGAGAAGATTGACAGGACGTAAAACCACATTGCTTGGCCGCCGTATTGGCACCAACGAACGTCTGCGCAAACAGGAACGTGTTCGCAAAGTGAAACACGGGTTTGACTGTGCGTGGTGTTGGTTCAAGCGCCGTGGCTGGATTCTGGCCGTGGTTTTGGTGGTTCTTTCGGTTCTGGCGATTCACAACCGTTTCTACTTGCAGCGTTTCAACCCGCTGGAATTGCGTCACCTGCAGTATGTGGAAATCGAAGGCAACCGCATGCTTTCTTGGGAAGACGTGATGCAGGGCGCCCAGGTGGAAACTGGTATGCTCATGTCGGAACTGAACGCCGATTCTGTGGAAGCGGCTTTGAGTCAGCTCCCCATGATCTTGTCGGTGAAGGTGGAAAAGAAGTTCCCCTCTTCGCTCTATATCAAGCTCCACGAAACATCCCCGGTGCTGACGGTGCTTTCGGAAGGTCGCGCGACGATTTATTCCGAAAAGGGTTACCCTTTGCCCTATTCCGTGGCTACGGCCATGAGGCTCCCGGTTTTGGATGTGGCGTCTATGGAACATGTGAAGTCGGTGACCCAGTTCCTGGTGGAAATGCGCAAGTGCGATATGGAACTATACGATCGTGTTTCGCAGGTTTCCTGGTCCGACGAAGATAATTGTATGAAGGTCTATTTCAGGGATGTGGGTTTTACTGCGCTCTTTAAGGACCGCGATTCCAACAAGGATCAGTTTACGCTGTACAAGTCCTTGGAAAATGGATTCGCAAAGGATTTGCTTTGTGCCGGTGAGGTCGATATGAGGTTTTTAGGCTTTGCCTATGTGAGAAATTATGATAAGAGGTGCGTCAATGGATGACAATAAACTGGACAAGAAAAAAGACGAATACATCTTTGGCCTTGACATTGGGGCTTCAAAGATAAACCTGTTCGTAGGTGTTTCCGAAGGCGAGAACGTTCGCGTTGTGGAATGCGGCGATTTTCCGCTGAAGAATGCAGACGACCTTGACTCTGTGGTGGAAACATTGCAGCAGGCTGTCCAAGTCATTGAAAATACGACCCGTGTCGATGTGCACGATGTCTATGTGGGCATTGCCGGTAAGCACGTCCGTTCCTTGGATACCCAGGGCATCGTGACGCTCCCTATGGGCGAAGTTCGCGAAGAAGACATCGAAAACGTGACGAAGCAGGCAAGTACTTTGCCTACCCAGGCCGGTG
>JAEEGF010953949.1_pt1 | contig 31819 bp, 27 predicted proteins | sample 9134171 | NCBI WGS metagenome assembly JAEEGF01 (sample SAMN16246542, study PRJNA631951) | gut metagenome | biome: gut microbiome; feature: rumen; material: AP-attached | host: Bos | place: Iran: Karaj | collected 2018-10 | reverse complement strand
TGGCTTATTGACCACAATTTCATGAACGAGCCTGGTCAGGTAATGCCTGAGATTACCGACGAGTATGCCAAGTCGGTGAGCGACCGCTATATCGAACTCTATGAGCACATTGTGGGCGAGAAGTTCGTTCCTGCCGATGACAACGGCGACATCGCTGCACGCATCGAGCGCAATGTGAGCGGCTATCTGGCCACGCTTTGAACTCCCATTGTGGAGCGTTTCATATGTAAAAAATGTCAATAACAAGAAAAAAATGAGGAAACACTTGGCGGTTTCCTCATTTTTTCGTATATTTGCGACCTCATTTCCGATAAATAGGACCTAATTCGGGCAAATACGACATAGAATGAATATCACGATAGATTATCCCTTTTGGCTGGTGGCTATGGCAGGCTTGTTTGTCCTGGCATGGCTCATTCAGCTCATTTTGAACCTTGTGGTCTGGCAGGGCTTGAGACGTGAGGCAAACCGGCAGGCCAGGACACCTGCATATGTGGGTGGTGTGCAACCCGGAGTGAGTGTGCTGGTCTATAGCCACAACGAGGCTGAGTCGCTGGCACGCAACCTGCCCGTGTTGCTCAGCCAGAACTATCCCAAGTACGAGGTCATCGTGCTTGATGACAATTCGCGCGACCATACACGGGACGTGTTGACGATGATGGATCAGCGTTCCGACATCCTGATGCATACCAAGATTGACGAGAAGACACGTGCCATGAGCCACCGTAAACTGGCTGTACTTCTTGGAACCAAGTCCGCCCATTATGACATCATCCTGATGACCCACGCGCAGTGCATGCCTGCGTCGGCAGAGTGGATCAGCGGATTGGTCAGTCATTTCGCCAATCCGGCTGTTGAGGTTGTGCTTGGGCCTGTCGTCTATGAGCGGCGTGCGAGCTTCCTGTCCCGTTTCTGCCAGTTCGACCTCTTTCAGCGTCTGCTGCTGATGTTCGGTATCACGCTAACGATGAAGGCGTATGCCGGATGGGGACAGAACCTTGCATTCCGCAAGAGCACGTTCTATGCCAACCGCAGCCAGGGCTTCCAGCGCCATCTCAAGATGCAGCCCGGTGAGGATGACCTCTTCGTGGCCGATGTGGCACGGGGAGGCAATGTGGCTGTCGCCTGTACTCCTGCCACTGTCATGACCGACCAGTCACAGCCCCTCTTTATCAACTGGTCCATCGACCGCTGGAACCGTGGCTTCACGTCGCGCCTCTATCCTTGGCTGCCTTTCGTCGTGAAGATCTTCGAGTATCTTACCCGATACTTAACCGTACTGCCCGGACTGGCCATCATGGCCTATGCGCTTATGAAGATTGTAGGGAGCGGGGGCACGCATTCGCATGCATGGATTGTCCTTGGTCTCGTGCTGGCCATGCTGTTGATTCGCCTGGCTCTCATCGTCTTCACCTACATCAGTTCGGCTAAGGCCCTGAAGCAGCGTCCATTCATCGGTTGGCCGATTCTTTGCGACCTCTATACTCCGTTGGTGGATCTATGGTTCCGCTGCAAGGCGCTGATCTATCACAAGCGATTTGGAGTCAGCAAGGTCGGCCTGTATTAAGCATCCTTCTTTTCAAACTATGTGTCCTTCTCGCAAGCTCTTCCTATTGTTCTTGTTCGTCTGTCTTGCAACCTCATTGCGGGCACAGACCTCGTGGCTTGAATCCTTGGGCATCAACTTCGATTTTGATGTGCCCAAGCCTGTGGTCACCTATAAGGATCTGATTGACGTAGGTTCCGCTCGTCACCTGTCGGGCAATGTCTGTGTCCTCTATCTGTTTGTAGGCACCGAAACGAGCCGATGGAGTCAGGACGAGATTGAGGCCACGGCTCAGAAGCTCTATGCTGCCGAGGACTGGCTCAAGTCTGAAGCACAGAGATATGGCAAGAAAGTCGAATTCAGGAACTATTCCATCAAGCGACAGCTGATCGACAACAACATCCCTGACAATCCATTTAAGCCCGATGCAGTAGGTTATCCCAAGACTGTTCTGCGACGCTACGGCTACACCGGGGACAAGGAGTTGCACGAGATTCTCACCCGCAAGACGGGCTGCCAGCAGTTCCTTGTGCTTGTCTTTCCTCACGTGTCAGGACGGTGCTATGCTTCGGCTGTCAACCGCAATATGGCGCGTAGTGGCTCAGGCCGTTCAATGCCGGAGTGCTGCATGCTCTATCAGATCTCCAGCGATACGGGACGGGAACTTCAGGTCGGACGCATTGCTCACGAGATGCTGCACCTCTTCGGTGCCTGGGATTTCTATGCCGTTAGCCCCGAAGACAAGGCACGTTCCGAACGAGCAGCTGAACTCTATCCCGAGAGCATCATGCTCCGTTCGTATGGCGACATCGACCAACGTTCCATCGACCCGCTTACTGCGTGGCTCGTCGGTCTGTCGCACAAGGAGCAGGAATGGTTCAAGGAACTCATGCCTCCACAGCCCTAATAGGTTTCCCTGTAGGAGCAGGCAGAGGGGAATTCTGTCTCAGATATTGATGCCGTAGTTTTGCTTCACCTCGTTCATGACGAAGGTGCTCTCGATGGACGCAACCGAGTCGATGTCCCCAAGCTTGGTAAGTACGAACTCCTGATACTGCTTCATGTCGCGTGCGCGTACTTTTAAAAGATAATCGTAGGCTCCGCTTGTATTGTAACATTCGGTCACTTCGGGGATGCGCAGGATACGACGAGTGAAGGCATCGGCAATTTCGTGGTTGATCTGCTTCAGCTTCACCTTGCAGAACACCAGCAGCCCCAGTCCCAGTTTCTCGGGGTCGAGCACGGCGATGTATTTCTTGATGTAGCCCTGTCGTTCCAGGCGTTTTTGCCGCTCAAAAACGGGCGTTGGCGTCAAATTTACGGCATCTGCCAGCTCTTTTGTGGTCAGTTTCGCATTTTTTTGAAGCGTTTTGAGTATCAAAAGGTCTGTTTTGTCTAATGTTTCGGTCATGATTTCAGAGGATTATTCTGTTCGAAAGGATTTTGACTGCTTGTTGTAGAAATCTATTCTTTCAACGGCGCAAATTTAGTGATAATTTCCAATATTTGCAATAAATTTGGAGAAAAAAATTAGATGCCGTATCTTTGCACCCGTAAAATCACTAAAAACTGTAAGATTATGTGTGCAAAAAAGAACTATCGTTTCGAGACTCTCCAACTTCATGTAGGACAGGAACAGGCCGACCCCGCTACCGATGCACGTGCGGTGCCCATCTATCAGACCACGAGTTATGTATTCCATAATAGCCAGCATGCTGCCGATCGTTTCGGCCTCAGGGACGCCGGCAACATCTACGGACGTCTGACCAACTCGACGCAGGGTGTGTTCGAGGACCGAGTAGCTGCCTTGGAGGGTGGCGTGGCTGGTCTGGCTGTAGCCAGCGGTGCAGCCGCCATCACTTATGCGCTGCAGAACATCGTGCAGGCAGGCGACCACATTGTTGCTGCCGACAACCTGTATGGCGGTTCGTACAATCTGATTACCCATACACTCGCCACGCAAGGCATTACCAATACTATTGTTAATGTTAATGATCTTGCTGCTCTGGAGGCTGCCATCAAGCCGAACACGAAGGTGGTATATGCCGAAACCTTTGGTAATCCCAATAGCGATGTGCTCGACCTCGAAGGTGTGGCAGCTGTAGCCCATAAGTATGGCATACCGTTTGTCGTGGACAATACGTTTGGTACACCCTACCTAATCCGTCCCTTGGAGCATGGTGCCGACATCGTAGTCCACTCTGCCACCAAGTTCCTCGGCGGTCACGGTACGAGCCTCGGTGGTGTCATCGTCGATGGCGGCAAATTCGGTTGGAAGGCCAATCCTGACAAGTTCCCGACTTTGGCCAAGCCTGATCCATCTTATCACGGCATCGTCTTTGCGGATGCAGTGGGTGCAGCTGCCTACGTCACCCGCATCCGTGCGGTCATCCTTCGCGACACAGGTGCCACCATTTCGCCCTTCAACGCGTTCATCCTTTTGCAGGGTGTTGAGACGCTGAGCCTGCGCGTGGAGCGTCATGTCGAAAATGCCCTGAAGGTAGTCGATTTTCTTGCCAACCATCCGAAGGTGTCGAAAGTGAACCATCCTGCTTTGGAGAATCATCCCGACCACGAACTCTACAAGAAGTATTTCCCCAACGGTGGCGGCTCCATCTTCACCTTCGAGATCAAGGGCGGTCAGGAGGAAGCCTGGAAGTTCATCGATGCATTGCAGATCTTCTCGCTGCTGGCTAATGTGGCCGATGTGAAGAGTCTCGTCATCCATCCATATACCACCACCCACTCGCAGCTTTCGCCAGAGGAACTGGCCGAACAACATATCACGCCTTCGACCATTCGTCTCTCCATCGGTACCGAGCATATCGACGACATCTTGGAGGATCTTGCTCAGGCATTTGATCAGATTTAATCAATATCCCGTTTATCAATCCACTCTATGAACGAACGAGTTGCATTCGTAACAGGGGCCAACAAGGGCATCGGATTTGGCATTGCCAAGCAGTTGGGTCTCAGTGGCTGGAAGGTCATTATCGGAGCACGTCATCCGCAGCGTGCCTCAGAAGCTGTCGATAGGTTGGTTTCTTCGGGCGTTGACGTACTCGGTTGGGTGAACGTCGAACTACGGAACCTCGATAGCATCGAACTGGCCGCCAAGGAACTAAATGAGAAATACCCTGATTTGTCACTGCTCGTCAACAATGCTGGTATCCCAGGCGACATGAGTGTCGATAGTCGGCACACCGAGATCAGCGACATTCGGGAAACACTCGACGTGAATTTCATCGGCACCTTCACGCTCACCAAGTTGCTGATTCCTCTGCTTGAAAAGAATCGGGGAAGGATCGTCAACATCACAGTTCCTTCCGAAATCAGCCCCTATTGGCATCCGTTGGCTTACGTGGCCAGCAAGGCTGCTCAAAACGCCATGATGGGCGTAATGGCTATCGAGTTTCAGCAGAGCAACAGTCCAGTGGAGATCTTTTCAGTTCATCCCGGTCCCACAACGACCGACCTGAACGGAAACATGAGCCTTCCCGGGTTCCATGACATCGACACAGTGGGCAGAAAAACTGCCGAACTCATCAACGACGAGCTTAGCCACCAGGGAGAGTTCATAGAGCTTTACCCGATTGTAAAAGAGAATTAATAAGTTAGTAAAAGAATACAGACATGACAAAGATTGCAAAACAACTGACCGAACTTATCGGTAACACTCCCTTGTTGGAACTCAACAAGTTCTCAAAGGCAAAGGGCGTCGAAACACCCATCATTGCCAAAGTAGAGTTTTTTAACCCGGGCGGCAGTATCAAGGACCGCATCGCATTGGCGATGATCGAGGATGCCGAGCAGCGTGGTTTGCTCCAGCCTGGTGCCACCATCATCGAGCCCACCAGCGGCAACACCGGTGTAGGTCTGGCTATGGTCAGCGCGGTGAAGGGCTACAAGTTGATTCTCACCATGCCTGAGACAATGAGCATCGAGCGCCGCAATCTCGTCAAGGCGTATGGCGCCGAAGTTCGTCTGACTTCGGGCAAGGACGGCATGCCCGGCGCCATCCGGGCAGCTGAGGAGCTGAGGGCACAGATTCCCGGCAGCATCATCCTGCAGCAGTTCGAGAATCCCGCTAATCCCGCCAAGCACTATGCCACCACGGGCCCCGAGATCTGGCAGCAGACCGACGGTAAGGTAGATATCCTGGTTGGCGGTGTTGGTACAGGTGGAACCATCAGCGGAACGGGCAAGTACCTGAAGGAACAGAATCCTCAGGTAAAGGTCATTGCCGTGGAGCCGAAATCGTCGCCCGTGCTGAATGGTGGTAAGAGTGGTCCGCACAAGATTCAGGGCATTGGAGCCGGCTTTGTGCCCAAGACCTACGATGCACAGGTGGTCGATGAGGTATTCGACGTCGAGAATGACGATGCTATCTTCACAGGCCGCGAGATAGCTCGCCAGGAAGGTTTGCTTGTAGGCATTTCGGCAGGTGCTGCGCTCTTCGCCGCTTCCGAGATTGCTCGTCGTCCAGAGAACAAGGGCAAGCGTATCGTTGTTGTCCTCCCCGATACAGGCGAACGCTACCTTTCGACGGTCCTCTTCGCAGAATAACAGTATCTTACCTATTTTCAAAGCCAAGGGGCTAAAGGAGAAGCGATCATGCCGATCAACCTCCTTTAGCCCCTTGGCTTTGGGTTATATGTTCTCTTCGATTACGTCCGAGGGAAAGGTTTTATTTCTTTGCCTCGCCTTCGCCATAGATGAAGCCGAAGGCACCGCTGGTATATTCGAAGATCTCGTCATCGCGGAAGAAACGCTTCAGCTCAATCTCGGCATTCGAGGTGGAGTCGCTGGCATGCACGATGTTCTGCTGGTTGCTCATGGCATAGTCGCCACGGATGGTTCCGGGAGCAGCCTCACGTCCGTTGGTGACGCCAGTCATGACGCGAACCACCTGAACGGCATCCACGCCCTCCAGGGCGAGAGCTACTACGGGCGAAGCCTGCATGGAGGCTGCCAGCGAAGGGAAGAAGGGGCGGTCAACGAGGTGGGCATAGTGCTCGCGCAGAATCTCGTCCGAAAGCTGCATCATCTTCATGCCGGCCACGCGCAGTCCGCGACGCTCAAAACGATTCACGATTTCGCCAATAAGCTGACGTTGTACACAGCTTGGCTTCAGTAATACTAAAGTTTTTTCCATAATGTTATTCATTTAATAGATGAGGTTTTGTGGGGACAAATATACATAGAATGGCCGAAAAACACGCATCCTTGCGCATTATTTTAATCAATTATAGTACATTTTGGACATTTTTGTGCCAAATTGATATTTAGACCCACATCTTTGCGAATCAGACAAAGGTCCGTACCTTCTAATGAATGATATTTTCGGAGATGAAACCCTGTCAACAGTTCGTAAAAGTAAACAGGATTTGCAGGATAATGTTTTCAAGGTTGAAAGGTATTTGAAAAGTGGAGCATTGGCTCTATCTTTGCAGCCGGAATTCGGGAACAAGAGAAAATGAATCCCAGATTAAGATAAATTAACTGAGGTGTACCAATGTTGGTGACACCCGGGTGATATCTTTGCGGCGTGAACGAAGAAGCAATTGACAAGAACCCATAACACGACAACAGAATGGAGCCAAAAGACAACCAGATGAAGCAGATGGAGGTGGCCGACACGGTGACCTATCAGCCATATAGTACAGGCGGGCGCATCGGAACGATGATTCCGATGGGCATGGCCGGAGCTGTAGAGAATGTGCTCAAGGAGATTGAGCAGGAGAAGGGGCCGGTGGACCGTTGGGTGCGCCAGCAGCTTGGCTATGCCACCATCGACGAGATGCAGCGCGTATTGAGCGCCGAGCAGATCGATGGCGTGGCGATGGCTATCTTCCAGATGGGGCGGGGACGTGGCTTCATCCTGGGTGACATGACAGGCGTGGGCAAGGGGCGTCAGCTGGCGGCTCTGATCAAGTGGTCGCTGCGAAAAGGCAGGATCCCCGTCTATGTGACCGAACGTTCGCTGCTCTTTTCGGATATGTATCGTGACCTGAACGACATCGGGTGCGGGGCATTGCGTCCCTTTATCCTCAACGCCGACCATGAGGCGAAGGTGACCGATGCCCAAGGTCAGGTGGTGTATACCCTGCCGACGAAGGACGAGATGGAGCAGTTCCATCAGACGGGCAGGCTGCCTCAGGGCTACGACTTTCTGATGCTGACCTATTCGCAGCTGATGCGCAGCGAGAAGGTCAACTGGAAGGCCTCCTGCGTGCGTGATATGATAAAAGGTTCGTACCTGCTGATGGACGAATGCCACAATGCAAGCGGCGATACAAGCAACGTAGGCCGTTTCTTCCGCGAAGCTGTCCAGCTGGCACGGGGTGTGTGCTATTCGTCGGCCACCTACGCCAAGTATCCTTCTTCCATGCCCCTCTATGCCCTCAAGACGGCTATTGGCGATGCCAAGATCGGAGCCGAGCAGCTCATCAGCATCGTGGCAAATGGCGGTCCCATCCTGCAGGAGGAACTGGCCAAGGGACTGACCGAGTCGGGCAGCATGACGCGCAGGGAGCGCGACATGAGTGGCGTGGTGCGCGAGCTTCGTATCACAAGCGACGAGGATGCCATCGCTCGTCGGCGGGGGCGATACGATGCGGTGATTGAGATTGTGCAGGACATCTATGACTTCCAGGAACGCTTCATCGAACCCTACCTCAAGACCGTCGATGCCGAGGAAGTGCTGCGTCAGCGGTGTGGACTCGAACCCTATATCCCGTTGTCCGAGAAAACAATCCGAGTGGTCTATGATCGTTTCGCCAAGCGTATGATGCCCATCGTCCAGCAGCTGCTGATGGCTACCAAGGCCGAGGACGCGGTGGAGGCTACCCTGGAGGCATTGCGCAACGGCGAGAAGCCCATCGTGCAGATCAACCACACGATGGAAGCTCAGATTACGTCGTTGGCCAAGGTGGGTGACGTGCTGCCTTCGGCCGAGTTCGCTCAGGTGATGCACAAGGCGTTGAACGGCATGTTGCACTACTCCGTGATGGGTTCAGGCGTGAAGGCAACCAATACCAAAGGCCATGCGCAGGTACCGCACTATTCCTGCGACGAAGTCATCACCCTCTGTGAGCTCCAGGCAGCCTTCCCAGGAGGTGAGGCAAGGGATGCCTACGAAAGCATACGACGTCGCATCGAGAAGACGTTTACGGGCCTGCCATTGAGCCCGATCGACTACTTCGTGCAGCACATCGAGGCAGCGGGCTATAGTGTGGGTGTCATGACGCAAAGGAACTGTAGGCTCCAGCTCGATGCGGCAGGTGGCGGAGCTGTCTGCGTGCGCTGTAAGCGAAGCGACAAGAAGCAGCTGGCTGCCGACTTCAACAACGGTCGGCTGGACGTCTTGCTTGGCAACCGCATGATGAGCACAGGCATCTCGTTGCACAACACCCCTGACTACGAAGACACCCGTCCCCGCGTCGTCATCACCTGGGAGATGCAGGATAGCGCCGACCGGCAGACACAGTTCGATGGGCGTGCCGACCGCACGGGCCAGCTCGACCATTGTCACTATTTCGTTCTGGCTTCGCCTGTTCCCGCCGAGCAGCGATTCCTGATGATGAACGAGCGCAAGCAGCGTTCGCTCAACGCCAACGTGACCGCCAACCAGAAGACCGATGCGCCCTACGAGAACATCCTCAACCCTTATGGTTCGCGTGTGGTGAAGGAATACCTGATTGACCATCCCGAGATGGCGGCCTTCATCCCCGACCTGCCCAATGTCGAAAGCGGGGCGCCGCTGGAGGATCTGGTTCGCACCTTCATGAACTCCCTGGCTCTGATGACTTGCCGCGACCAGGAATCGATGCTCGAGGAGATAATGCAGCGCTACCACAGCCTGCTGGACTATCTGAACGAGAACGGCGAGAATGAGCTTGAGGCGCGCGTGATGCCGCTGCGGGCCACACTGCTCAGCCGGCAGGTCTTTGCAGCAGGTACGGAGGAGCCCAAGAGCGTCTTCGAACAGGATGCCTGGCTCGACGAGGTCGAGGTGGATGTTCTGCGCAAACCCATGACTGCCTCCGAGATCGTCAAGTTGAAAGCCACGCTCTCCACCCGTCAGGTGGTGGATAAGCGCCTGGACGAGTCGAAGGAGGAGAAGCTGAAGAGCATACTGGTGCGCTACAAGCAGCTGCGCATGGTAGCTGCACGGAAACTGGCCGAACTGACACGCTTTTCCGATCAGGACTCACAGGTGAAATATACGCCCAAGCGGCTCGAGACCTTGAAGCGTCAGGCCTACGACCTGGAGGGGCAGAACAGGCAGATCGAGAAGATGGAGGCCGACATCTGCGACCTCAAGACGGAGCTGCGTATGTTCGTGCCGGGCCAGGTGGTGGGCATCCCCATGTCGCTGCGCGAAGATGTCATCATCGACGATGCCGGTATGATCGACTTCGTGTCGGTCGGCTTCTTCCTGGGCTATCGTATTGCCGCCGGACGTCTGTCGCGCTCCAACATCAAGGCCGTCTTTGCCGTGAATGACGGACGTCGCAAGCTCGAGGTGCCCTTCACCGAGCATGCCATCCTCGACACCATCTGCCGCCAGTCCCGCCTGCTGGTGTTCCGCAGTCGCGTGCGAGGTTTCACCTTGAAGCATTGGGACAGCATCAGGCCCAAGCGTACGCGTGAGGTCGCCTACATCGTGACGGGCAACATACTTCAAGGCATTGCCCAGGCTCAGCGTTTCGGCGAAAACGTCTCCGACTTCCGGGAGCGGCTGCTGGCTCAGAGCAAGGGACATGGGCATCTGGTGACTTATTCCGACGACAAGGGACGCCTGCGCCACGGCTATCTCATGCCGCGGATCTTCCGCCCCAGGGATTTGACAATGCTGAACAATAACTATAAATGATGATTACGAATGAGAACAAAGAAAATGACATTAGCAGAGGCGTTTGAGCGGGTTCTGGCCTTTTCGAAGGACAGCCAGTTGAGCGAATCGATGTTGGACGCGATCAAGGACGAGACCACTTGCATCAAGCGTAAGTTCAAGATCAATCCGGTGGAGTGTGTCATCCTGGCCATCCTGCTCGACAACGACTCGATCATGAGCCGTCGGGAAATAGCACAATACCTCGACTGTACGATCATGAAGCTCCTTACGTATGGAAAATGCTTCGAGACCTTGCGCCAAAGGCGTATGATTGTCAGCCACTATTCCAACGAATACCGTTGTCCGCGACTGGGGTACCGCGTTTGTCGAGAGGTGTTCGATGCCGTGCAGAACGATACAGATTTCGCACAATATGACTCGACCGATTACACGGCTCTCGATGTGATGCGTCAGATTCGTGAAGGGTTGGAGTTCACCGACCATTGCAGCAACAACTATGGCAATCTGATTGTTGACATCCGCGACTTGCTTAGCCGAACCCAGCATCTGGAGCTGTCGAGGCAATTGCTCGCGCTCCCTCTTTCGGCAGCCGAACGGGTGATGTTCCTGATTGCCGCGTCGGAACTCATCTTCCGTCGCTGCAACAGCATCAGCCAGGTGGATTATGAGGACATCCTCGAAGATTCGTTGGAGACCTTCGACATCTGCAACGGCATCAACGAAGGTACGGGCAATCTGGCGAAACTCAACCTGTTGGAGAACACCATAAACAATGGCATGGCCGAGCCCGACAGCTTCCAGCTCACCGATCATGCCATCAAGACCTTGCTCCAGGAGTTCAACATCCGGCTGAATGCACGAAAGCCGGTGACCCCCGACAACCTCATCCTGCCCGAGAAGCTCACACGCAAGGAGCTCTTCTACAATGTCGAGGAACAGCATCAGGTCGATCGGCTGATGGACCTGCTGAGTCCAACCACTTTCAGCGAGGTGCAGAAGCGCCTGAAGGAGAGTGGCATGCGTACGGGCTTCTGTGTCCTGCTGCATGGTGTGCCGGGCAGCGGAAAGACCGAGCTGGTCAATCAGCTCAGCATTGCCACGGGGCGCCCTGTCCTGGTGGCTCAGGTGTCGCAGCTCATCTCCAAATGGGTGGGCGACTACGAGAAGCGCATCGAAGAGCTTTTCGACCAGTATGAGTCACTGGTCTCCAGAAGCGAGATATGCCCCATCCTGTTCTTCAACGAGTGCGATGCCATCCTGGGCCGTCGCAACGAGCAGGGCGATGGCGATGCCGTCAGCAAGATGTACCACAGCGTACAGAACATCCTGCTCGAACGGATGGAGAAGCTCAATGGCATCATGATCTGCACCAGCAACATGCCAGGTTCCCTCGACAAGGCATTCGAGCGCCGCTTCCTCTTCAGCATCGAGTTTCACAAGCCACAGCGCGAGACCAAGGCGAAGATCTGGCGCACGATGATGCCCGAGATCGACGAGCAGATGGCACAGGAACTCGCCGCCCAGTATGACTTCAGCGGTGGCCAGATCGAGAATGTGGTGCGTCGCCAGCGCGTCGATCACATCCTCTACGGCCACGCTGTCACTCTCGACTCGCTCAATCGGATTTGTCGCGAGGAAGGCTACGGCAAGAAGGAGCGAAGCATCGGATTCGGTTCATAATCAGTTTCGGTGCTAAACCCACGTCAAAAGGCCTCTACATTCGTGATGGACAGAAAGTTGTTATCCTGGTACGGGGTAGTGCGAACTAATAATTTATGAATTATTAACAATTCTGGCCCGAAAAAACTTTCCATTTTATTTGTATTTCTCAACAGAATGCTTTATCTTTGCGCCGCTAAACCGATAAAACATGTTGATGTGATATGGATAAGATGGAAGTTATTCGCGAGTCAGTTGTTGAGCGACTGACAGATAGGTTCAAGGATGCGGAGTGGGCAAACTTTGTCACCATCGAGCAGATTGTCGATGTGATGTTCGAAAGCCTCGGGTTAGCTAATCCGGTTTATACACTCGAGTTGAAGAGTTTGGGAAGGAAGGGCAATCCCGAGAAAGTGTCAGGATTCTGGGAAATCTATGCCGTATGTGGCAGCAATCAGGTTCCCATCTCATTCGCTACCAAGGTCTCGAAGGTGCTCTTCACCTTCTTTATGTTGCACCCCGGAAAGGAGTTCTCGCTGGCAGGACTCCAGAAGTACCACGAGGAGTTCAAGCGTATTGCGCTCGCCCTCTACACCGATTCTTCGGTCCCCCACACCCTGCAGACACAGTTGTGGGCCGAAGACATCGCCCAGCGTCTGAGCAGTCGTCATGGACTGGGTGACGAAGGTAGCAACGACGAGCGTTCAGTGGCTTTCTCCAAGGCCAAGAAGGCCATTCAGGCAGTGGTCGGTGGTACAGGGGGGAACTACGTCATCCAGGTTACAAAGGGCAGCAGGAAGCGCGTGCTGTCTCTTTCTCCCCAGCTGATTAGTGTGCCCGATTCATTCCGTGATGAGGTTATTGACTGGCAAGGGATTCCTAAATCTTATGGAAGTGGTTAAGGATTACGCGGATGCGTTTCGATGCGCACGCCGTTTTCATCCACTATCATGATGGGAGCATCGCTTTGCACGATGACAACAGGTGCCTTGCGCTTCACGACAACAACTTCGCTTTCGGGTGCTGCCTCGATGGGAGTTACGTCCTTCTCGATGGGAGCTACATCCTCCTCGATGGGATCCCAATCTGCATCAATAGGGTCACCGTTTCGATCGACATAGACCGTGCGCTCCACGACCACTGGACGGGTAGCAGCCCGATAGATGGCATGATCGACAACGGCTCCGATGGCTGCTCCAAGGATGAACGAGCCGAAGCTGCCATGATAGTAGGGGGCAGGGCCGTAATGAACATATCCGTAGTGAGGACGGCCGTAGTGGTGTCCGTAGTAGCCGTGGTGACGAGGCTGTGCGAAAACGGTTCCTGCGGCGCAGGCTACTATCAGTACGAGGGTCAAAAGGATCTTCTTCATTGTCTTATTTCGTTTTGAGGTGAATAATCTTGCTTCTTTGCCTCTTCGACAACGATACGCGATGATGGTTTATCGCCGATCCTTCATATTTAGCATTTCTTTACAACAATCCTAAACTTTCCTAACGATTTAAACCTTTGAGTCGCTTTTCAACGTTTGAAGCTCAAAGCATGGCTTCCACGTCCTTCTCGAAATCCTTGGGCTCGGCTGTTGGAGCATAGCGCTTGATGGTCTCGCCATCCTTCGAGATCAGGAACTTGGTGAAGTTCCAAAGGATATCGCTGTCTTTTTCCACACTGGTGCTGAGCTTCTTGAGCAGCGCGTGGGTGGCCTTCGCCTTCAGACCTTTGTACTCCTCGGTAGGAGCCTGGGCCTTCAGATACTCGAAGATGGGGTCGGCAGCAGCACCGTTCACATCAATCTTCTTCATGATCTGGAAGGTCACGCCGTAGTTCAGCTGGCAGAACTCCTCAATCTGTGCATCAGTGCCAGGATCCTGCTCCTTGAATTGGTTGCAGGGGAAACCTACGATAACGAGACCCTTGTCCTTGTACTTCTGGTTCAGCTCCTCCAGTCCTGCAAACTGAGGGGTAAAACCGCACTTGCTGGCCGTATTAACTATCAAAAGCACTTTGCCTTCGAACTTCGAGAAATCCAACTCCTTGCCTTTGCTCGTGAGAGCCTTGAATTCATTAATTTTTTTCATACCTTTATATATTTAAATGTTATTTGTATCGTTTGCGATGCAAAGATAGACATTAATTTATTATATAGCAAGCGTTGTGTTAATTATTTTTGATTTTTTAACGATAAATCGCGTGCGATATAACATAAAACATTCTTTTTGAGTGATTTTGATAAGGCGACTTTTCAATTTCTGACCGTATTTTTCTTCCTTTACCCCCTCAATTAAGACAGTCGTGCCAATGCAGATGCGTCGAGGCGATAGACGGTCCAATCCTTCATGGGGACAGCTCCGAGAGAAAGATAAAAGTTGATGCTTGGCTGGTTCCAGTTCAGGCATGTCCACTCCATACGTCCGCAATGACGCTCCCTCGCTATCTTGACCAGATGTAGCAACAAGGATTTTCCATAGCCTTTGCCTCGATCTTCTGGCCATACGAACAAATCCTCCAGATATAGTCCTGAATGACCGATGAACGTTGAGAAGTTGTAGAAATAGAGCGCAAAGCCTACCTCGAGGCCATCTGCCACAGCAAATATAGCTTCTGCCCTGTGCTCATCGAACATTTCCCGCTCCAGCACATCTGCCGTAGCAATCACCTCGTTCTCAAGCTTCTCATATCGGGCAATTCCCCGTATGAACTTCAGCAGCAATGGCACATCCTTTCGCTCTGCCTTGCGAATAACTATATCGTTTTTATCCATCTTAATAAACTATTGTTTTCGATCTATCCTCGGTTTGATTTCCCGTTCAAAGATACCCTTCTCCACAATTCTATAGTGAGGACGATATGCCTCGCGATACTCTGGAGAATGGCTGATGGCATATTTCCCTGCGGAAAGGATGCTGTCGATGAACTGCTTGTCCTCTTCGTAGTGGGGGAGGGCGAGATTCATCTGGTCGATTGTACCAATGATTATGTGCCACCTGTCACACCATGACTCTACCGAAGGACGCTCAACAGAATTGGCACTACGCACGAAAGCATCGAGCAGCATCTCCTCCGAGATGATGTTCTCCTTGATTGCCCTGATGCTCACTCGATAGTAGTTGCTGTCTATGCCACATGGCTCATAATACCATGGCAAAAGGTCATCCAGCGTAGTCGTCTCAAGTTCTTCATCAAGATATGCCTTCACCCTCTCGCTGTCCGTAACGAGATGCTCCGCACCCATGTAGTCCTGAAAGCACGACTTATAGATGTCCAGCAGTCGTGACTCCGGATAGGTTTCCATCTGCCACTTGACAAACTTTTCTATGTCTTGTGCGTGAAGCGTTAGGGCGCATAGAAAAGCAAGTGATAGAAGGATTATTTTTTTCATAAAGATATTTTTGTTTTCAGATTATCGTTACCTTGTCTATGATGTTTCTTCTATCTTGAACTTATACTACATAGGTATTCATCAATTCTTTGCCCTTTTCAGTAAGAGTATATCGTTGTTTCGGACTGCTTGGCGTTTCTGTGAGTGTTGGAACTATCAACTCTGATTCTATTAAGTGGGATAGAATGTTCCGTTTGAATCTATTCCTATTTTTCTCATTCACCATTTTCATCAGGGAACTTGCAGGTAAAGTGTCTTTTTTCAATGCATTTAGAACAGCGATTGTGTCGTCCATATACTTAAAGAACATCTTAGGACAAGCTTGGGACAAAACTTGGGACAGACTTGGGACAGAACTTGGGACAACTTGGGACAAATCAGGGGTCGCAACCTTTTGAACCTCTACGACTTTATTTGAAACATCTTTGATGTTCACTTTGAATGCCGTGATAAGGTTTACAACAAATTCGGCTGGCGGGTTTCCATTCTCCTTCAGGTCCGTTTGCACTTGACCCACACCTCGGTTGAACATATTAACATAGCCCATCGTCTTCATGGCACTGGCGATGAGCGGATTGCGGTAGTCGTTGATTGTCGGGAAATTCTCTGGTCGTGCGTTTCCGTACAGTCCACCAGCATTGGCAATTTCGAGATGGTGGGCAAATTCATAAATGCGCAGAGGCATGTTGCTTTGAAGGTCACGGTGCATGCAGCCATTCATCACCAGTTCTCGTATGGCTGTGTAGGGGAAGTTGCTGACCATTTCCTCCCGAAGCATGGAAACAAAAACAGGCTTTTTCTTGATAACGGAAAGCTCCAACAATGTCTCTAAGCGTGGCAGTAATTCACAATAGTTGCCTTCCAACTGAATTTCATTCTCCACTTCACTGCTCACATCCTCACCCTTAAAGCGTACATATTGCACGTATAGTCCAGGCATGAAGCGTCGTGGATGTCTGCCGAACAATACCATAGCGGCATTGGTGGGACAATTATTCTCTGTGTCATACATACCGACAGCAGATAATTGTTCCTCAACGGGTCGGCTGTCAACTGCAAGCAATTTCTTGTCAATCAGTTTCTCCAGATATTTGCTGCGAACGAGTTCCGTATCAATGTCTGAAAGTTTTGCAGCCAGACAGGGCATCGTGTCAAATGTAGCCATATAGGATGTGCGACGTTCTGCCAAGATGCGTTCTTCGGCTTCTGTGGCAATGTCACGACGCGGGCCAATGCGGATGAAGGTGCGTCCACGATAACGCACTGGCGGCAACATGGAAGGTGTAACCTCTGCCACTAATACTTCTCCTTCTGGAAAGACGTACTTATCCACACTCATTACAGGGATGGGCAGTATGTTTCCACTGGAACGGATGGCAGCGATCTTCTTCAACATGTCATCAGTTACCTTCAAGCCTGACAATGTGCCGTTGTCGTAGGCCCCCAATATCAGATAACCCTTCTTCCGTGAGTTGGGTAGGTCGTTGGAGAAGGCACAGATGGCTTCCTGAAACTTATCCATGTCACTGGTCGAAATGGTGCGCTCCACGCGGAATGTCTCTGTGCTATGCAATAGTTCCTTTATTTCGTCTTTCGTTATCATATTCTATTGTTTTTATTTATAACGTGCGTTAGCAAAACGGCATATCATTTCAGATATTTCTTCAGCTAGGATTTAGCAGATGTTATTTCAGTGTTTTGTAGTGGAGAAATAAACTTCCAATTTATTAGTCGGTTTTAGAGGAGTAACCACTGGTTAGTAATTCATCCCTTTGTTCACCAATGAAATCCTGAAAGCACGACTTGTAGATGTCAAGCAATCGTGTCTCCGGATAGGCGTCCATCTGCCATTTGACGAACTTCTCTATGCCTTGTGCGTGAAGGGTCAGGGCGCTCATTAGGGCGATTGATAGGAGAATTATTCTTTTCATTGCACTTTCAACTTCCGATAAATGAACTTGAAAAAACTCAGTAGCCGAGGAAGGCCTTGAGACCTTCGGCTTTCTCAAGATCCACCCTGCTCACATAGAAAAAGCTTGGGGGAACCAATTCAAGATACTTATCCAAAAACTCCTCCCATGGCAGGTCGAAATAGGAGGGCGGAATGAAAAACGTTCTCGACCCACCCGTCACGCGGTCGCCAGCCTGGACATAGGCCGAATAACCTCCTAATTGATGCTTTTGAAACCGGTAGATTTCCAGATACCAATCTCTAATGTTTCCTCCATATGAGGATGGCACGTTGAAGGTTTCCGTTACCGGATTCTCTTTCTCTATCCAGCTATGATGGTGTTCAATAAAGATCTCAATGAACTGCTCACCATTGCAGTTTAGCTTGTTACGCTCTATCTCGCCATCATCCCATTTGTAATAAGTGACATATTGATATTCTCCATCTACTTGTTCGATAGCGTACGACCAATTCTTCTTGAGCATCTCTTTTTTAGCCCAGGGATAGAGTGCTTTCATCCGCTCAAATGCCTTGTCGATATAAGCATTCACGTCATGACCGTATGGAAACTTTTCGTTCATGATAAGGTTTTTTATTTATACCTAAAATCTTCAGTTTTGTTAAAATTATTTATAAGAATAACTTGGGCAACAAAAAGTTACCCAAGTGTTTGTCATGTCAAAAATTCACTTATCTTTGTGCAGCGAATAATCAAACATAATAAAACCATTAACAAGACGTGGCAAAGATATAAATAAAATCTGAAAAAGACACACCTTTTGGTTGTTTTTTCCGCAATTAAGGGTGCATTTTGTCGATTTTTAGGCGGAATTGTAGAATCCGCACTCGGTTCTAGATGCAAATTGGTTTGGTTATCAGTACAGCGAAATACACCTTTCGCTGATGTGCGTTTACTTTTGCGGAGGCTCATGCATAGAAGATGTCTCCAGGCATCTCATGCCCTATTTGTCACAGCATCCGACACTCAGGACTTGCAGCTCGGATTCTATCCTTCGTTCGATAGAGGTATTGACGGAGGACAATATTAAGTATGTGTCCGACCAGGGCCGCCTATACGAGTTCAATCCAGCAGAAAAATCAATTCCCTGCTTCTCGACGCCCTACTTGAGACAGGCCAGTTGGAGAAGGATGGCGAATATGACCTTGACTTCGATCATCAGTTCATCGAAAGTGAGAAATATGATTCCAAGACCACCTATAAGAAATACAAAGGATATGGCCCGAGAGTGGCCGTGATTAACGACTTCATAGTCGGTGTCGAAAACCGTGACGACAATGCGAATGTCCGTTTCCACCAAGGAGATACGCTAGAGAGGATTTTTGCCCGATTGGAGGCAAGGGAACTGAAAATCAACCGATCAAGGATGGGCTGCAGTTCCTGTTCGGAAGAAATCGTCGGGACGGCCGAGAAGCACTGCCGGTATTTCTATATTCGCGCCAACCGCTGTGCGTCCCTATACGATGAAATCTTTGCCCTGAGGGGATGGCACAGGGAAGAGATCAACGGACAAGTCTTCGAGTTGAACTCCATTCTGGTCGAAAAGTGGAAGGGAAGGCATACCGTCTTGTTATCCAGTGCCAACGGAGAATCGATGGAGAACTCGACCTCTGGGAGGGGGAATACACTTACCGATGCATCCTTGCCAACGACTAGGTTTCCTCGACACGGGAAATCGTGGAGTTCTACAACCTGCGTGGTGGCAAGGAACGCATATTCGATGAGATGAACTACGGCTTCGGATAGAGCCATCTGCCAAAGTCTTTCTTGTCGCAGAATGCCGCATTCTTGGTGATGACCGCGCTCATTTACAACTTTTACAAGTTCCTGCTGTCTCGTATTCCTTTGTCCGATTTCGGGCTGAAGAAGACAAGCAGAATAAGGACTTTCGTCTTCAAGTTCGTCTCCGTGTCTGCAAAATGGATCATGGCGGCCAGACAAAATGTGCTTAACATCTATACCAGTAACAAGTCTTACGCCAATCTGGACTTCGGATAGCGTCACGACTTAATGGAACTCTATGCGTATTGCCTCAAGTCGCTTTGTGGGGCAATGGGGGTATGCACGAATGTTCGGGATTGCGAGTCTCCGAAACCATGGCTGCTCGCAACTCCTCAATATTTCATGCTAATTCGGCTTTGCAAATTAGGTTGCGGAGTTGAGGTAATTGCATCGGACAGAAGGTATAGTTCACATTTTTCTCATCATATGAAGTTGTTCGGAAGTTTCCAACAACTATAGGTTCTGCATTGATATTGAGCCGATGAATACTGCACTTGAGACCATTTGTCCAAGTCTTACAAAATATATTGGATAGTGTAGGACAAATGGTCTTGTAATCTTACATTTTCATGGCCTTTTTCGACAGGAAGGACGAACATATACATAAAATTCTGTTAATAAACATGAAATGTTTAAAGCCAAATTTGGCTTTTTGATCCAAATGCATACAGTTGTATGTTGACAATCTCTTATATTTTATACAAAAAACTACAATATATTTGTGTACTATATAAAATGGAAGATAAGGAATATTTGAAGCAATTTGCTCAAAGAGTTAGAACATTAAGAGAAGAGCAAGGTATCTCACAAGAGAAACTTGCAGAACGTTCAAATCTTCATCGTACATATATTGGGATGGTGGAGAGACTTGAACGTAACCCATCACTTGTTTGTATTCATAAGATTGCAAATGGATTAGGTATTAACATAAAAGAGTTATTTGTATGACAATAAAAGAAACAGAAACTTTGAGGGCCAATATTCAAAATTGTTTTGAATTGCTAATAAAGAAAATAGGTGCAATCCAAATAGGCTTACCTTCGCAATATCCATACGGTTGGAGAAAGGCTGCTAAAGGAAGAACTGTTTGGAGAATTGTAGAAGAGATAGTTACACAAAATTTGCAGAAATACCATTCGGATTTTAATCTCGACAAAGCGGAGCCTTCCCCCTCCGAGGTGTCTGTTTATGATATTAAATGCACATATAATAAGCAGGATGCCTATGTGAATATAAAGTCTGCATTGGCAAATGTAGGAATTAGTAAAGATGATATTTCAAAAGCTAATGGTTTAATTGATTTCTACAATCAAGACAAAGAGAAACAGTTCTTTGTAGCAACCTTTTATATAAAGTTTAATTCTAACATGACTATTGAAATTGAGAAATGTGTTGTTTTCCCTGTAGCATGGATTCCAGACATCTATATTAATCCCAGCAACAATGGCAACTTACAGTCATCAAAATACAAAGATTTGTTATTCGCACAAAAAAGGACAAATGACGCCTTTATAAAAGAACTCTTGATAGCCAAAGCTGTCGCAGATAACAAGAAAGCTAACAAGAAAGGAAAAGTCACAAAGAAGAAGTCAACAAAGAAATAAAGTCAGTGACATTCTGTTTAATCATTTTAGACTTGTGCAGAATGCCACTGACTATCATCTATTAGAGTATTTTTTCCATCGTCGTATCCGTAAACGTACGCCAAATTTCGAGTTTCACTTTCTTGTAGTCATCGAATAACTGACCGATACGTTCAATTTCGAACACTAATCGGAGGTCATTCTTGTCCTCATTTTCTTGTCCTTCCTTGCGATAGCCAAGTCGAGCTATCTTTATATAGTAAAGATCGCGGATTCCTTTACCAGAGAGATACGGCATAAAGTAGTAGAGCTTGTTTAGTGCTACTGTTGACGGGAACTTCTTGCCTGTATAGTAAATCTTGGCCGAACCGTCGAGATAATGCTCCCAATTATCCTTCTTGACGTTGCAGATAAGGAGGTTCCTTGCGCAGTCGATAGGCAGGTTACGCTGAATGCTACCCATATTGTATTCAATCCCATTGTCCTCACAAACCATATCATTCTGGGTAATAGGCTCAAAATCATATTGGTCGAAAAGGTTGAGAAAATTGAGCTGTTTTACACGTGATTTGCTTGTCTTTTTGACAGATTCTTCTGTATTAGATAAAAAAGTCTCTTTTAGGATTTGAAGCCTTTTATTAAATACGTTTATCATACTTATGCCGTCAGTATATCTCAGTGAGAAGAATTCGTTCAGCAACTGTATCCCATCTTTCTCTTTTTGAGTGTCTTTAATAAAAGCATACACATTCTTAACAAACGAATTCTCCTCTGTTCTCAGCAAGGTCAAATCCACAACCATGCCTTTGTTTAGATCGTTTGGTTCGAATTTAACAAGACCATTCCCGTATTGACGCGAATTGTCGAGAAATATCTCCTTTGCCACATCAGTAATGAGGTATGCAAACAACACCTCTACATCAACCCCGGTATTTTTGGGATATACGCAATGGAATGTTGTGAGGTTATATATATTTGCTTCGTTGCGAATGAAACGCAAGCCACTTCTGTTGAAGACAGAAACCCATATTGGTGCAGGAGGCCGATTCTCAATAGCATACCATGGAGACCGACTTGCTGTAAGATAACGCTTATTGATTTCTGATTCTTCACCAAGATGTATGTACCTTAGCACATTTTTGTTGTTTGGTGCAGTGCAACCGTTGAATAGATAGACGGTCTTATCACCGTTTATTAAATTTGTAAATTCATTCTGAGTAAAAAAAGTCTGTGGAGCATCTACAGCTTTACAGATACATGGCATCAAGCACTCTTCGGGAATATTATAGTCATCTGCTTTTGAAGGCTTGAACGTAAAAAAATCGTTTGCACCTGTGGCGATACCACGCGAAACCTTGGCAAACTTAGAGAATGGCACAAGATGATTATATTTACAACTATTACCTTCCTCATAGTATGATTTCCACTTTATGCTTGCATCAAGCTCCGAGGTGTTGTATTCCGTATATTCACTTAAACAAGTGTTTAACCCTTCTATGTTGTTGATTAATGAGAAACGTACACTTGCCGAACCGGTCGTTCTTTCACAAAGGAGAATACAAGCAGTTGTTAAAGCATCGTCAAAAGCACATTCTGTAAAATCGACAACTATTATGTGATGCAGAGTGTTACTCTCTATCAAAGCTTGTTTTACCTCTACACCATAATCGGAATTGAGAAATTCCGAGGGAATAATGTATGCCAGACGTCCACCTTCTTGCAACTGGGCGATTGATTTTAGGAGGAACAAAGTATAGAGGTTAGTGAAGCCATTAAGCTTTGTTCCTAAATGATTATTTACATCTGGTATATAAGTAGCATTGTCGTAATCGTGAAATTTCAGATAAGGAGGATTACAAACAATAGCATCATATTTTGCATCCCAATCACTCGCAAAATAATCTTCATTCCTAAGATTCACTCCATTTGGGCGAGCAGTAATTGCACTTGCAAAAATATGTCTATCAATTTCGTACGCATCGACAGGTAGAGTCGTATTCTGAGCAAGGATGCGCGAAAAGATTCCCAAACCGTATGCTGGTTCGAGAACACGAGTTTTCTGCTTTCCCTGTAACACCCATCGACACATAAACTCAGCAATCTTTTCTGGTGTGAAGAACTGAGCATATCTTTTGCGGTGGTCAAGAGGTGTTGACGTAATGTATTTTTGTTCGAGAGTCATCCTATTAGAGTTTTATTCCAAATAGAGATTCAAAATTGTTAGCATCCAGGCATGCCTCACCGCCATCGAATTTTACATAAAACAATAATCTCCCTTTGTTTAACTCCTTTCTCACACTTTGATGATTTGGTTCGGTAACGGCTTCTGCAAGACAAATACCATCTTGGGAAGGTATCTTGATGGTTGTCTTGTTTTGATTCTTTGTGTCTTGTTCAATGAAGTATTTATCATCCTCTAAATCGGGGTTTGACACAAGCTCCAGAATATGCTGGAATGATACACCATACACTTTATCAAAAAATACTTGTACGTAAAAATGTGGCACGTCGTAGGTCATTATCCATTTGTGAACCACCTTCAAATCTTCCACCTTCGGGGTGATGGATAATGAATTACGTTTCTGAATTATCTTCAGACAATCTTTTAGTTCAGACAAATTTTCTGTTAATTCTTGAAGCCTTTGCGAGGTCTTCCATGTTGGCTTTCGGTAGTCGATAGAACGTACTGAAGTTTCGTCAAGCTGTTGAAGAATAGCTATCAACTCGGGACGTTTCTGCATCAACAAGTCAACGTATTCGTCTAGTATAATATTCTTTAACTCGATAGCTCTTTCTGTATTCTCACGAACAACTCTGTTAGCTTCTGCCGTGTATTTATTGATGAGAAAAGCACTTGAACGAACCTCAATGCCTGCAATAGCCTTAGCTACATAATCAGCAATCTCATTACTTGTTTTTATACTAATGTCATAACCAAAAGATTCATCAAAATCCTCCTTCTTAAACAACAGAATGTCTGGGCGCTTGCCAATGGCATCGAGTTCTGCCTGATAGTCATTGAAGAACTTCTCAAATCCTTCATCTCCAGCAACAAGGTCATCTGATTTACCATACCTAACAGCAACGATATTCTTGGAATTGTCATTAATCGCCCTGAAAAGAACATCTTCCGCCCAATCTCCTTGCTGTTTATTAGTAATGAACTCAGAAGATGCCTGTGTAGGCATTGAAGCTTCGCTACGTGGTTCATCAAAGTCGATAAGACCTGTATGAATGTTACTGCAAATGTCGTTAATGATATCTTTATATGCCATAATTATTTTGTTTTAATAATGATTTTATGTTAATTCCCAATATGATTTACTGCTATGGCTTCTCTATCACCATATACTTGGCACCACTTTTTACGAGTGTACCCCAGCTGTACGGACAATTATCATACAGGCAGATGGATTGCTTAGTAATGGTTTTATCATTTTTGTCATCGTAAGAACCGATTCTTACACTTACAAGTGTGGCATACTTGTCACTTAGTTCTGAGTCTTCTTCCACCCAGTAGTTGTCATCTTCACAGTCGAGCCATTTGTTTGTGATAATCTTCTTTTTTTCTTGCTGTGCAAGTTCTAGTCTGTCTTCGGCATCGGGAAGCAACTCTATCAACTTACGATTATATTCTTGGTACAGCGACTTTATGTCTTTCCCATCTATCAATTTTTTTACATCTGCATCGTATTGGCGCATCAAGCTTTTAGCTTCTTTGAGAAGGCGGCGGGAAATCTGTTCAAAGTCGCTGAACTTGCCATCACGAACAGCCATAGGGAATCGTCGCTGAACGTTGAGTCCCTTTTCGTCAAGCATATACCATGTGACAATACAGAAATCCATATTCTTGGCACTCTCTTTCACCTCGTTTATCTCCATGAAAACGAGAGGGTGTGGAGCCATTTCTACAAAGGTGTCGCCTTTCCTGAAATGTTGTATGGGTTTTGATGCTATTTCATTCATAATGATTATCGCTACAAATTAATCCTCATTTGCTGTTTGTATCCATAACTTCGTTAAGGCTAGTCACAGAACAGGCCTGATTCAAGTGGCGCTATAGGCTGAAAGATGATGATAGCTCATATTTCGGGCTGCAAGATACGCATTTTTTTTGACATAGTGCGCAAACAACAAGAAAAAAAAGTGTAATTTGAATCAATTTTCATAATTCAACCGATTGCACGAGGACAAATAAACGAAAAATTAATGGAAAATCGCGGCATGACCAATCTTGGCCAGGAATGGTTATTCTTCGATGGGAGCATGACCTTCCTTGGCCAAGATTGGTTATGCGGGGATGGGTGGTATGACCATTTTATGCCAGGATTGGTTATGCGAGGGAGGTGGCATGACCAATTTATGCCAAGAAAGGTTATGCGGTGATTGCGGCATACTGATTTTGTGCATGGATTGGTTATGCACCTGTCGTAGAATGACCAATTTGTGCCAGGAATGGTTATGCCCTGATTTGCGACATGACCAATCCGTGCGCAGAATGGTCATGCCGCTTCGGGATGGAGCACTTTGTCGGCCGTGAGAATGCTTGCGCCGATCGCGCATAACCATTCTTGGCCAGGATTGGTCATGTCGTGGTCGCTGCATAACCAATCTGCGCCAAGAATGGTCATGGCGCTGTTGGAGATAGGTCATTCCACGTTCGGAGCGGGTTCCTCGTTGCGGGAGCGGAGCTTCTCGGCATTCTCGATGATGCGCTTGCGCTGGTGTGCCTCGCGGTTGAACCGGTAGTTACTGTTGCGGAAGACGGAGCCATTGCGGTAGGCATACGGAGTGGTGCCGTAGCGTGCACGGAAGGCGGCAATCAGGTTCTTCTCGAGCTTGAATCCACAGCGTCGTGCCACCTCTTCGACCGAGAGGCTTTCATCGTCGAGCAGGTCGATGGCCTGCAGCATGCGCCACTGCAAGATGAACTCCTTGAGGGTGACGCCTACGAAGAGCTTCATCGTCTCGTTCAGGTAACGCTGATCGACGTTGAGGCAGAGGGCGACTTCCTGGGCGGAATGACTCTTTACTCGCTTGACATAATCGACGATGGCATCGACGGCTGTCTGTCCGGTCGGAGCTCCTTTCGTCTTGTAGAGCTCCTCCACTGTGGTGATTTGTTTGATTAAAATCATACTGTTTGTTTTAAAGGGTTAATAATTTGTTTATTTATCACGAATTATCGAATTATAGAATAATAGGCGGTCGGACTTCTATTCAGTGAATTCTTTAATTCTCGAATTCTTGATGAAGAAATGCTTCGCTCAACAAATTCTCTCGGAAATAGTCTTAGTGGGGCTTAGCCTACCCCGCCCCCCTTTGAGGGGGGGGAGGGGGGGCTATAAGCCCCGACTATTTCCTCCAGGAGAATTTGTCTCGCTTTCCTCTCTCCTCTCTCTTTATCACGAATTAGCGAATTATCGAATTTTGAGTATTTGAACTTTAACACAATCAATTCTTTAATTCTCAAATTCGTGATAAAAAATATCGTCTTACTCTCTCTTCTTTACCCTTCGTTTATTTATAGGAGGACAAAGTGGACCCGAGGGGAAGGGAAGGGTTAAGAGGGGTTAAGAAAGGTTTGAATGGTTAAGAGATGTTGTGGGTCGAACCTTCCTTAGTCATAGAGGGCGTGGAGATCGGTCTGGCTCAGGACCTCACCGGGATGGAGGGTGAGGTTGCGGCTCAGACGGCCACGATGGGCATAGAGGATGTGCTGGAAACGGTGGCGCCATTCCCAGGAGAGGAGCTGGTAGTCGTTGCATTGGCGGGTGAAGCCGAAGAAGCCAATGCGGATGACCTTGCCGACTGTTTGAGGAGACTGGGTGTGGAGGATGTCATTGCAGCACCGGACAAGCGGATACTGGATTACACTGATCACACGCTGCTGACGAGCGGCCTTGGTCATTCGACTGACGGTGCGAGGGCTGCGTCCTGTTGCCTGGGCCAGGTAGTTCACTGACAAGATGGTCTTTGCCGCATGAGAAGCACTTCCCGTTAGGGGAAGCCCCTTCGATTGTAACTCGTCGGCGCGGGTCTTGGCACTGATGCTGGTCAGGAGAAGCAGTTGGCGCATCTCGCTTTCGATGTCGGTGACGTGGAGGTTTTCGCGGGTGCAACACCTTACCTTTCCTGCCACCATCTCTTGGCTCTTGCGTCCGTCTTTGAGGATGACTTTGGAGGCGTACATCTTCTTCAGCGAGCGGGCAACGATAATTGTCCTGCCGTTGGGGCATGACGTCATCTGGAACAGGCTGTTGCCTTCGCGGATGGCTTCGAGGAGATTTCGCGCCTTGGTGTAGCCGAGGTGGAAATCTCCACGGAACTTCTTTTCGTTGGAGAAGATGTAGGTGCTGCTGGGACTAAGGCACTTCATGGCTACGCTGAGGGCGACGAGGCTCCACTGCAAGGGGTCTTCCTTGACCTCCTGCAGCAGTGCCATCGGCACGTTGATGTAGTCCATTGTCAGTACTCTTGGTCTCATTGGATTATTCGTTTATTTCACGTTGCAAAGTTACGAAAAGGAAATTTGGCACTGTCACCTTTTGTCACTATTTGTCACCTTTTGTCACCTTTCAGCAAATTGCTATTTCACGATGCAAAGTTACGAAAAAGGTTTTTGGCACTGTCCGCATTTGTCCGCATATGTCCGGAAATGTCCGCTTTTGTCCGCATATGTCCGGAAATGTCCGCTTTTGTCCGCATTTCTTTTACGCTGCAAAGTTACGAAAAAGAAATTTGGCACTGTCCAGCTTTGTCCAGCTATGTCCATTTGTGTCCAGCTACGACATAACAATGCCTTGCATTTACGTTGCAAAGTTACGAAATCGAAATTTTGCACTGTCCAATTTTGTCCAATTATGTCCAAATTTGTCCATTTAATATTTGAACGACTCCTCTTTTTCCCCAAAATATTTGGAAAGTCCTCAAAAATAACTTATCTTTGCAGCGTCACCATCACATACACATAGGGGTTATGAAGAAATACTTAATATTTATGTTACTGGTCCTAGTACCTCAATTATTCGTTTTTATTATATCTTTGGCCAGTGTTTGTAATATCATGACAGATGGCATTTATAATAATTCTGACGAAGCAGGAAAGATGGCGGTGGCCAAAGATTCATTGTCACCCTATATTTACGATATCATGATCGATGGCATATATTATAAATTGGACGAGGGGAAACAGGTGGCTAAGGTTACATGTGGCGACAATGATTACACAGGAGACATTAAGATTCCATTGCATATTTGTTATAAGGATGTTATTTATGAAGTGGTGTCGATTGACTATGCCACTTTCAAAGAAAATATTGGTCTGACCTCAGTCGCCATCCCTAATAGCGTTACAAAGATTCTTGATAGTACCTTTGAAAATTGTACTGGCCTCAAATCAATCGTGATTCCAAGCGGAATCGATTCAATCGGAGAGCATGCGTTCTTGAATTGCCGTAGTTTGACTTCTATCAAAGTCAGCCCCAATAATCCCAGATTTGATTCAAGGGGAGATTGCAATGCTATCATCGAGACATTCACAAACAAATTGGTTCTAGGTTGTAGGAATACTGTCATCCCAGAGGAAGTTACTGCTATAGGCGACGATGCCTTCTCGGGATGCGATAGTCTTTTATCTATTGATATCCCCAAGGGCGTAACCTCGCTAGGCAAAGGATCCTTCAGTCACTGCACCAGATTAACCACACTTGATATTCCTGAAGGTGTAACTACAATTGGCATGTACGCTTTTTCAAAATGCAGCCGGTTAAGTTCTATAAATATTCCAAAGTGTTTAACAAGGATAGACTTCGGAGTTTATCGTGGTTGTAGTAACTTGACATCCATTGACATTCCGAGCAGTGTGAAAGTTATTTCTTTCAATGCATTTGCGGAATGCGATGGGCTTATATCAATAGTCATACCGAACAGTGTTGATACCATCGAAGAACGAGCATTCGCTTTCTGTAGCGGATTGACTTCGGTAACTATTCCTAACGGTCTAATCTCCATTGGAGAAAGCGCATTCTTGCAATGTTGCAACTTGACCTCATTTAACCTGCCTGCTTCTGTCACTGATATCGGCAAGAGTATTTTGGGCGAGTGCAATCGTTTGAATTCGATTGTGGTCGATCCCGACAACCCGGTTTATGATTCCCGAGAGAACTGTAATGCCATCATAGAGACTTCATCCAATACATTGATTATGGGATGTCAGGAATCTTTCATACCTAATAGTATTGACACAATTGGGAAGGGGGCATTTTTCGCCTTTAGTGGAGTTAAGTCTGTTGACATACCCGATAGTGTAGTCAATATTGGGGATTATGCGTTTGTTGGATGCAGTAATTTGCCTCATGTGGAGATAAGTCGAAATGTGGAAAGGATTGGAGAAGGTGCATTTTATGAATGTTATGGTCTGTCCTCGATTTCTTTGCCCAAAGGATTGACCTACATCGGAATGGCTGCTTTCAGCGAATGCATTAGTCTGAAGGAAGTCTATTGTCTTGCCGAAGGTGTCCCCTACTGTGAATACGATGTCTTCGAAGGAACGCCTATCGAGAAGGCGACACTATATGTGCCCGAAGCATCTATCGAAGAATACAAGAGTAACGAAACTTGGGGTAGATTCAAGGAGATAAAGCCTATTCATATCCAGCCATAATCCTTGACCATATCCCCCGTTCTCTATTCTGCCAACAAAAAACGAAATCCATAATGAAAAGAAAAATGAAACGATTATTATACTACTTATTTTTTTGTATTTCCATATGCTTCTCATCAGCAGCCTATGCTCAAAGGTCTGACGATGTGGAGACAAGTTATGATAGTCTTGTAATAATAGCATTTAAGGAACCCTTTGAAGCTGAAATACCGATTTCAAGATATGCTTTTCTTTTAGCAATGCAATCGGGGGAAGACAGGATGGATACAACAATCGTATGTAAATATGATATTGCTAATTTCGAATATCTATTCAATTCGTGTCCTAAACTATCATATTGTTTCCCCACTTCAAATGAAATTATTTTAGATTTAGATTATAAAAAGGAAGAATCTTTTATCTTATCTCCTCGAAATGATCAAGGAGATAACAGAATGCTCATCATCATGTGCCGTAATTCGAGCAAAAAATTCCTTTGGTTTACGACTAGCGGTTTTTACAAAGATAGCGGATATTTCTCATATTCTGAAGATTTAATTCAGTTTATGCAAAAATGGACAAAGTGCCTTGACTGAAAAAACTTAACTATATTCCACATAGAAGCATAGAACCTCAGTCCTTTCTCGCTCTATCCGCTGAAATCGAAGGCGCGGCATCGTATGGTGCTGCGCTTTTTTAGTGAGATTGATTTTGGCTTATCGTTAAAACCCTTTTTTGCTTTGGATTTTTGACTTTGCGTAATCGGTTGTTATAGGATTCGAGGATGAAAAAATGCCCGATTTTTGAATTTGGATGGGAAAGGATTTAGATATGTGGGAGATTATTGTTATAATTGCACGTCATATTCAAAATTATATGAATGCTGAATTATTTTTGCTCGGTTTGTTGACTATATGCGTCTTCTGCATACCTTGTGGCTATAATTTATATAGACCACATTTGGTTATAAGTAAAACAAAAATTTTAGCAAACCCGTCAAAATAGACTATTATGAAAACAATTCTAATATTGTCAATGTTACTAATTGCTCAATGTGTCACGGCTAAAGTAACGCTGACCAAAATGGATGTTCAGAATAATATTGTTTACGATATTATTGCAGTTGTGGACAGTATTGCCCCCAAAGATACCTCATATTGGAATTGTTATGACTTGTATTTTCGCCAAATACAGGATGACATCATCTGTGAGGCATCAAAAGACTGCAGACAAGATTTATACGTAGTTGAAGAATCCGAAAACGACTTTTTCGTCTATGTGGGTTATTGTGTCATAAACGGACAAATTGCACTGCTAAGGGGCACAAAAACCCTTGAGTTTTTTCAAAAAAGTGAAAACCAAGAGACAATTACTATCGAAAACAATCCTAATTGCAGTTTTGCCGAATACGTGAAACCTTTTCCCGTTTTCTGTATTCGTAACAATGTCGCTTTACGAGTTCTGTGGATTCAGGCCATTTATGACTTATATCATTATGCCGAAATGTATGTTGCAACTGACAACGATTTGAATAGAGAAGACATTCTTATCGACAAATATCTTAATCCTACTTGCGAGGACAAGACTCTAAAGTCTTTAAGTTCGCGTTATGGAGCCAAGCCTCTTATTTGGGAATTTGAGGCTTATCATGCAAAAGATGAAGTTAAAAATCACTATTTAGTAGGCAACGTGTCAGAAGCTGACCATCTGAATCGTTCAGCAGTCATTTATGAAAGCGATATGAAATGGGGCTATTTCTTTCTTGACTTTAAAAGGGAAGGAGAATACAAACGTTACTATTTTGAGATAAACAGAGACTTAACATGTCAATTACTTTATCAAGAATCATTGTTGTGATTCTAAAATTTCAAGAATTTCAAGCAACATTAAAAGATTAAGAAACAAACAATATTTTGGTAAAAGAACGATGAAGGCGATTGTTATATTATTTTTTTGTTACTTGTTTTTATCACCGATTCATAGTCTGGCTTTTTTTGGTGATAATTATGAAATCACATATCATCATGCCATGCCCAAGGATGAAATGTTGAGCGAGGTTCTTGAGAGAATAAGACAGTACCCTCGAACGGATTATTGTTGGGATTATATTGGATTGAGAATAGTCAATGACTGCTTGAGATTGGTGAGACAAATGTAGCCATCAAGGCCGACGCTGAAGTGACGGGCAAACTGTAGCTAACGGAGACTGCTGAATAGATGGTGCTAAGATACGGGATTTCTTCGACATAACTATTACTTTTTGTAAACTACAGCAAATATTAGTAACAAAATAGCGCAATTTATAGTTTTAAAATGCCACAATTCTTAGTTTCACTCTTGTTTGTTTGATGGATTTTATCTATATTTGTACCCAGAAAAATACTATTTTGGATATG
>JAEEGF010525703.1_pt1 | contig 31819 bp, 29 predicted proteins | sample 9134171 | NCBI WGS metagenome assembly JAEEGF01 (sample SAMN16246542, study PRJNA631951) | gut metagenome | biome: gut microbiome; feature: rumen; material: AP-attached | host: Bos | place: Iran: Karaj | collected 2018-10 | reverse complement strand
CGGGGTACAAGCTCCGACTGAGTTAAACGCTCCGCGAGGATGCGCACGGATTCGGACAGGAATTTGTCTGCTGAAGCAGACCCGAATCCGGCGCGCAAGACTCGCGAGCGAGTCTTGAACTATCCTTTTTTTCCACTCTAGAATAGACACAACCGCAGAAATTCTGTCTATATAGATTGTACTCCTTAGATAATTCAATGGATCTTTTGTAACCATTTTTCTTTTTAAAATCTGACAATAAATACTTCATACCGTATTCTTCTTCAAGCTTTAAACCGATCTCATTAAGCTTAAGGCTTGATTTTAAAGGACTTATACTAAGTGTAGTTGTAAAGTAGTCAAAGCCCTTTTCCTTAGCTAATTTAGCTGTTTCTCGTAGTCTAAGTTCATAACACTTAAAGCATCTTTCCCCACCTTCAGGACATTTTTCTAATCCCTTAGCCATATCGTAAAACTTAGAGGTATCATAGTCTCCTTCTATAAACTCCACCGGATACTTAGTAGGGAATTCCTTAATAAAACGCTTCTCTTCCTCTACTCTCTTTCTATATTCCTCTTCATAGGAAATATTAGGATTATAGTAAAAAACTGTCACTCTAAAATACTGAGATAAATACTCAATGCAATGACTTGAACAGGGCGCACAACAACTGTGTAACAAAATTGTTGGCACCTTTTTTTCTTCTTGTAATTTTAAGACAAACTTATCTAGTTCCTTTTGAAAATTTCTCTGATTAAAAGGAATAGCCATTATAAAATCTCCTTCAACGCCTTTATTAGAGCATCCATCTGCTCATCTGTACCTATTGTAATTCTTAAGTAGTTATCAATTCTTGGCTTATTAAAATATCTTACGAAAATGTTCTTCTCTTTTAGTTTTGTAAAAATAAGACTTGCAGGAACATCTTTATGCTTAGCAAAAATGAAATTAGCCTTTGACTCTGGGAAGCTAAAACCAAGCTCCTTTAAGGCCTTCATAGCTCTTTCTCTAGTTGCCACAATCTTTTTACAGCACTCTTCAAAGTAAACCTTATCATTAATAGCCGCAGTTCCTAGTTCAATAGCTGTTCTATTCATTGTGTAGGAATTAAATGAGAACTTCACATCATTAAGAGCCTTAATTAACTTCTCATTAGCAATAGCATAACCTATACGCATTCCAGCCATAGATCTGGATTTTGAAAATGTCTGCACAACAATTAAGTTGTCGTATTTATTCACAAATTTAATTGCCGATTCCCCACCAAAATCGATGTAGGCTTCATCAACAACTACTACTGAATCCTGATTATTCTTAATGATTTCTTCAACACTAGAAAGCTCTAAATACTTAGAAGTTGGAGCATTAGGGTTTGGGAAAATAATACCGCCATTCTCTCTATTAAAATCCTCCACTAAGATGTTAAAGTCCTCATCAAGTCTTACAGTTTCATATGGGACTTTGTGTAAGTCGGCCCATACACTGTAGAAAGAATAAGATATTTCAGGAAATAAGACTGGCTTATCTGAGTTGAAAAATGTCATAAAGATCATTGAAATAACATCATCTGAACCAACTCCTGTAAATACCTGATTTTTATTAACACCATAGAAGTTTGCAATAGATTCATTTAGCTTTGTAACCTCTGGGTCTGGATATAATTTTAAACTATCAAGATCTACCTTAGTTAAGGCATCCATTACCGCCTTTGAAGGTGGGTAAGGATTCTCATTAGTATTAAGCTTAATTACATTCTTAATCTTTGGCTGTTCGCCTGGAACATAAGGCTCCACTTTTCTAATATATGATTCCCAAACTTTCATTTAATTCTCCTTTATGGGTAAATTTTTTACAAAAATTATAAATTGAACTCCTTAGCTAATTCTTCAAAATGGCTAAGAGAATTAACTATTGTCTCATAGCTTACGCAGTAGGCAATTCTTACATAACCCTTACAGCCAAAGCTTGTAGCTGGCACCATTAAAATGTTATGCTTCTTAGCTGCATTGCAGAATTCCATCTCATCCTCTGTTGGAGATTTTACAAAAAGATAAAAAGCGCCTTCTGGCTTAACGCAGTCAAAACCATACTTTGTTAAGGCCTCATAAAGTGTCTTTCTATTCTTATCATAAACTGCAATATTCTCAGAAATATCTACATCTAAAGTCTTTAAAATTACTCTTTGAAGTAGAGATGGTGCATTAACAAAACCTAAAATTCTTGTGGCAACTGCTGCGGCTGTCTTAATATCATTTGCATCATCAAGTTCATCTGGTAAAACGAGATAACCAATTCTCTCACCTGGAAGAGAAAGAGACTTACTGTAAGAATAACCAACAATAGTATTCTTATAATACTTAGTTAGGTAAGGAACTTCTATACCATCATAGGCAAGTTCCCTATATGGTTCGTCAGAAATAAGGTAAATGCTAGTAGCAAGTTCCTTTTGCTTATTTTCTAAAATCTCTGCTAGTTTCTTAATTGTAGCCTCACTATAAATAACCCCTGTTGGATTGTTAGGATTATTAATAATTACAGCCTTAGTCTTAGCATTAATTAGCTTTTCAAATTCCTCAAAATTAGGATTAAAATCCACTGTATTAGCAGGAACAACTACAAGTTTTCCTCCAAAGTTTGACACATAATTTCTATATTCACTAAAAAATGGAGCAAAGCATAGTACCTCATCCTCGGGATTAAGTAAAGTCTTTAAAATTGAATTAAGACCCCCTGCTGCACCAACTGTCATAATTATATTAGAAGCATTAAAATGTGTATCGTGCTTCTTATTAATTGAGCTAGCAATTCCTTCTCTTACATCTTCGTAACCTGCATTGCTCATATATCCATGGACAAATGTAGACTCTTCATTGTCAACAATCTCTTTGATTGCTTCATTAACTTCCTTAGGGGCTGGCACATTAGGATTACCAAGAGAAAAATCGTAAACATTCTCTCTACCATATATCTTTGCCAATCTATTGCCTTCCTCAAACATTGCTCTAATTACAGAGCTACCCTTAACTAAAGATACCATTGAATCTGCTATCATTTATCTTCCTCCCAAATTTTAAAATACTACATATCATTATGTCTTTTCTAAATCTAATAGATAATTAATCTAACTTTAGGCGTGATTCTAGCCTTCATCAAGATAAAAAAAGACAGGAGAAATAAAATCTCCTGTCTGATATTATAAGCTAATTATTTAGATAGATGCAATAAAATCTATTAAAAACATAAAGGCTGCGCCAACCTTAGCCTCACTTTCAGAGCAAGTTGTAAACTGTAAATAACTTGCATCTGTATCAAAGGCACAGTAATCAATAAGTCTTCTCTTTAAATCCTCTTCATAATCCTTAAGATATGTTGCAACTTCGCCGCATAGACAGATGTTACTATCATTCATAAGGAAAATGTTATTGATTCCCACTGCGAGATCATCTAGATACTTATCAAATACCTTTGAATACTCTCTGTCGTGTTCCTTTAGTTTTCTAAAGAAAGTATCGAGACTTACCCCTAATTTAGTTGATAATACTCTTGCTGAAACATAGGATTCATAGCAACCTCGCTTACCGCAATAACATTTTTCCCCACCAGGATAAATTGTCATATGACCAAACTCACCGGCTCTATTATGAATACCCTTTCTTATTGTTTCTCCATCAATAAAGGCACCACCAACACCTTCATTAAGCATAAGATAAACGCTTGAAAAATCATTATCCATAAGCTTTTTCTCATCAAAGTTTCTTACAGTGATTAAACCTGCTGCCTCTCTTTGCTTATTCTTCCAGTAATTAGCAAAAGCATAGGCCTTTGCATCATTTACAACAATAGTCTTAAAGTCAATATTCTTTGTAAGATTCTTAACCTCGTAGTTTTTAAGACCCATAGTTGGTGCTGATAAAATAATCTTATTATCGTTATCAAAAATACCAGGCACTGTAATTCCGACGCCAAGTACATTTTCCTTAATAATATTGTTCTTACTAATTAAATTATTAACTAGAGAAGCTATATCAGCCTCAAAATCGTTATTAACAATATTAACTGAAAGCTTAATTTCATCGATTACCACGCCTCTTAAATCTACTAAATAGGCTACTATTTCATTAGCTGTAATGTTAACGCTAATAGCTAATTTTGAACTTCCCTTAACCATAATAACCTGGGCTTTACGACCACCTGTAGATTCAAAATTTCCTGCATATTCAATTAAGTCTTCGTTAAATAAGTACTTTAAATTCTGATTAACCGTTGGTAAGGATAATCTTAGGGCATCTGAAATTTCCTGTCTTGCTACTTTTCCAGAAAAATGGATAAGTCTAAAAACCCTGTTCTTATTAATCTTTTTTACGTCAGTTGTTGTAAGCTTTTCTGTAGTTAACATTCTACACCTCTATTCTTATATTTTATTCACCAAATACAGCAATATAATCCTTCTTGAATTTTTCAATTCCAGCTGTTGTAAGTGGATGATTTACCATTTGTTCAATTACCTTATATGGAACAGTTGCAATGTCTGCACCTGCAATAGCACAGTCAGTTACATGAATTGGATTACGAACGCTTGCTGCAATGATTTCAGTCTGAATATCGTAATTAGAAAAAATTGCCACAATATCTTCAATTAAGTTAATACCTGGCTGAGAAATATCATCTAATCTACCAAGGAATGGTGAAACATAAGCTGCACCAGCTCTAGCTGCAAGTAAAGCCTGATTAGCTGAGAAAATCAATGTCACATTTACCTTAATTCCTTCACTAGATAATACCTTAGTTGCCTTAAGTCCGTCAACTGTCATAGGTATCTTAACTACCATGTTTGGATGGATCTTAGCAATTTCTCTACCTTCCTTAATCATATCTTCAGCCTTAGTAGTTGTAGCCTTAACCTCTCCACTAATAGGGCCATCTACAATGCTTGTGATTTCCTTAATTACTTCCTTAAAATCTCTACCTTCTTTTGCGATTAATGATGGGTTTGTTGTTACGCCACAAATAACTCCCATATCATTAGCCTTCTTAATGTCCTCAACATTTGCTGTGTCAATAAAAAATCTCATTATAACTTCCTCCATTTTTTAATCTATCCCTTTAAGTCAATTAGGGCTTATGCACCAATTGACTTAAAGCTATCTTTAAGGGCTGGGTATAGCTCCTTAAATTCCTTATAACGAAGCTCGTAAGCCTTGGCAATATCTTCATCTGGTTCAATTGTCTTAGATAGCTTAACAATCTTACTTACTGCTTCCTCTAAGCTTTCATATTCCTTACATGCAATCATTGCTAAAATGCATGCTCCCATAGATGGGCCTTCTTCACTTTCAAGTTTTGCTACTCTGATATTAAGTACATTTGCTAAAATCTTACACCATAATTCAGACTTAGCACCGCCTCCACAAAGCTTTGTCTCTGGAATTACAAGTCCTTCTTTTCTTGCAATTTCAAGAGAATCTCTAAGACCAAAGGCAACTCCTTCTAAAACTGCCTGAGTCATGTCTGCTCTTGTAGTATCCATAGTCATTCCAATAAAGCAAGCTCTTGCCTTTGGGTCATTATGTGGTGAGCGCTCACCCATTAAATATGGTAGGAAATATACATGATTCTTAGCCAATTTAGAATCATCTATATCCTCCTGCTCTTTACTATATTCCTTAGTATTTAGGACATTGTCCATCCACCACATATTACAAGAAGCTGCACTAAGCATGCAGCCCATTAGATGATAGGCTCCATCTGCATGGTCAAAGGAATGTAGAGCATTATTAGGGTCTACTTTAAAGCTCTTGCTTGAAATAAATACGGTTCCGCTTGTACCTATGGAAATGTTACATTTTCCCTCTCCAATAGTGCCCGTACCAATAGCTGCTGCTGCATTATCACCAGCTCCTGCTGCCACTACTAAATCAGAAGATAGACCAAGTTCACTTGCAAGCTCAGCCTTTAAGCAACCAATTGCCTCATAGCTTTCAAAAATCTTTGGCATCTGTTCTAGTTTAATGCCGCAGATATCAAGCATCTCTTTAGACCAAGTTCTATTCTTAACATCGAAAAGTAATGTTCCCGAAGCGTCAGATACATCTGTTGAAAATGTGCCTGTTAACTTATATGCTAAATAATCCTTAGGTAGCATAATCTTCTTGATTTTATTAAAATTTTCAGGCTCATTGTTTCTTAGCCATAAAAGCTTAGGAGCTGTAAAACCAGCAAAGGCAATGTTAGCTGTGTATTTACTTAGCTTATCCTTACCGATTTCGTTATTTAAATAGTCACACTCCTTGCCAGTTCTAGCATCATTCCAAAGAATTGCAGGTCTAATAACCTCATCCTTCTCATCTAAAATTACGAGGCCATGCATCTGTCCGCCAAAACTAAGGCCCTTAATACTTGTCTTATCAAAATCCTTTATAAGCTCTTTAATTCCAAGAATAGTCTCTTTATACCAGTCTTCTGGATTCTGCTCAGACCAGGCTGGCTTTGGAAAATAAATTGGATATTCTCTAGACACTGAGTTTAGAATTTTACCTGTATGCTCCATTAAAAGAAGCTTTACAGAGGATGTCCCCAAATCAACACCTATATAATTCATACTACCTCCCTTTGATACAAATTATTGTTAATTCACTTTTAGCAAAACACTTTCTAAAAGCTTATTTCATTGTAACACTTATCTAAAGTCCCTTCAATGAGTTTTAAAAAAATATTTTGTAAAATTAAAAAAGGAAAGTTTTATATTTCTATAAAACTTTCCCAAATTAATTCTGTTATATCTTTTTTGATATATCCTATGAAAAATTATCGCCTACTAATTAGCTTCTTTTTTTACGAAGAGATATTTATAACTCTCTCCATCACAAAAGACAGCTCTAAGTCTGTCAAACTTCTTTAAGGCCCACTTTACAAGCAAGTAAGCAAGAAGACCATAAAGAGATCCTAGTACTAAGCTTACTAGTACATCTGTTGGATAGTGAACTGTTAGGTATAATCTTGAAAATGCAATTAGTACTGCAAGACAAAGGGCACATATACCCTCTCTCTTTCTCCACAAAATAATAGCAATTGCTGCTGCAAAGGATGCTGATGTATGTCCTGATGGGAATGACCAGTCATCAATTGAGGCAAATACATTAAATATCTGTGTCTCAAAAAGTGAACTATCAAAATTAAAAGGTCTTACTCTATGTGATACATTTTTCATAACACCATTACACATGATTACTGAGAAAATTAAAGCAACTGCAACAGTTAAGCCTACCTTTCTATATTTCTTAGGTAGAACAAAAAGCATTAATAATCCAAGTAAAATCCAGATAATTCCCTTATCACCAAGTTTTGTAATTACAAACATGATTGGGTCAGTAATTGGATTGTGTAATGTAGCAAACCATTTTAATATTGGAATTTCGCCAGCATTTAAGCTGTTAAAAAATTGATCCATGTTAACCTCCACTTATTTTTTAAATTTTTAACACTTCTCAATCTTAAGCTAAATACTAGTTCATGTCAATTTTCTACTAGGTCAATTTTTTACTATCTAGTTTTTAGTTACACCAGACTTTGTAACACTATATTCGCCTTTATAAGTGTCTTTACCCATGTCCTTATTTTTCAAAATAAAACTCCTATTTAAATAGTCTTTTTTAAAATAAGAATCAGAAATTGCTGCAGCTTCTTTACTTACTAAAATACCATTATTTTGACTTGAATTAATTAAAAATACGTCCCAGTCCTTCTTTTCCCAAACAGCATAAAAATAAACCACTGCGCCATTATTTTCATCTAAATTCTTTAGGCATTCCCCCTCTCTATAAATATTATTCTTTGAATTCCTTTCTCTACTCCATCCCAGAAAATTAAAGCCATCTCTAATAAAGCTATTCGCCTGCAAATTAAAGTTTTCACCATAAGTTACTTGCTGCTCTTTTGACTCTCCTGCCCCGTTTGAATCATAAATCACCCTATATTTATGGGGGCTACAAATGTAATTAATCTCGGCACCATTAAAGGTTAGACCCACGTATTTATTTAGCTCGCCATTTTCATTAACAGGAATAGAGCCTTCGTAATTTGGCTCAGCAAGGCTTTTATTACGGCCCTCAATTACACTATTAGCCACACCTGTTTCAATGGCTGAGGACACATCATATCCTTTAAGGACAGTACCTGTAATCCTAAGCCAAGGGGTTTGACGGTAAATGCTTACTTCATGAAAGGTTACGTAAAAGCCAGTACTTGCACTACCTTCAATAGATATGCTACCACCATCAAAGCCATCATATAGCGAGGGCACTCCCACCTCTCTTAAGGACTGATAATCTTCTCTTACATTAAGACTTAAAATCCTAACCTGATTGTTTTTATCATCATCATCAATTAAATAAAACTCAATAACAGAGCCTACTGGAGCGCCATTAATTCTAAAATTCATGCTTTTATAAAGGGGTGAATTTGAAGCATAAGAATTTACTGATATAAGACTGGAAATAAATAATAAGCCATAAAGAAAAAGAATTATTTTACTAATGTAAGCCCATAAACTTTTCATAATAACAATACTCCCTTCCCTTTAAACTGTGCTTAAAGCTCATAACTACCTCCACATCTAAGTAACCCTTTTCAAGGTTTATCTCTTTAAAATTTATCTCATAATTTGCATCTGAACTTATCTCTTTACTTAGACAATTACAAAAGGCTAGCTTAATTTCCTCTTCTAGATCCTTTTTCTGGCTAAAGCTAAGGCCATGGACATTTATAGTTTCGTACTTTTCATTTAGCTTATCAAAGCTGTAATTTAAAGAACTATCCACAGCCCTTATAAGTTCTTCATTTCTTGCATTTTTTTCTATTAAAAAACCATGTGTAACCACTAGGATAAATATTAGTGATAATAGGCCTGAACCTGTGATTAATGCTCTCATATTTATCCTCCATTATTCCTTTTATACCTGGCTAGACCGTGATAAGTATTTGTCTTATTTATTCTAAAACTTGCTGAAAGAATCTTATAGCTAAGGTCATATTCGTAATAGCAAAAATCTGTGGTGCTTTCTGCATTTTTAAATACCAAATCCATACCATTAGACCTGGCCATTGAAATTGCCTTAGCCTTTCCTTCTTCTTTATTTACCTCAATTGTGTTCTCCACATATCTAGCCACTGTGTTTACCTTTGAAACCCTAGCATTAATCATAATAAAGTCCAAACTAAAGTAGACGATTAATACTAGAATTATCAGGTATATATAACTTTCTATTACTGACTTCATACCTCTCCTAACCTAAACAAGCTATCAATGTGTTTTCTACGAATTTTAAAAATGTTACAAAGAGGCTAGAAGCTAAAGTAAATACGGCAATCATAGAAAGCATTGCTACAATTACTTCTCCGTATAATTTTACATATTCTCCCATGTTAAACTCCTATTAATACTTTTAAAAAAAGTCCATTTATTACAAAAACCATTATGATAGCCATTATAAGTCCTGCATACTCTTCTAATATATTTTCCATAATCTTCTATTCCTTTATCTGCAATCTATAGATATCTTGTGATAATAAGTAGCATATCTGCTGAAATCTTAAAGGCTGCAAAAAATGTTGGCAAATACTCTAAGAATTTCAAACCGCTAGTAATATCGCTATATCTTTCCTCATCAAATTTCTGAGAAATCTCATTGTTTCTTTTAACCAATACATTAATAGTCTCGTCTGCGCTTTCATTTTCCATTTCACCAATGGAATATAGGGTTCTTACAGCAGATGAAACATCAAGACAGTTAAACTCTGATAAAAACTCATAATAAGGATTTACATCTAAGGGATTTATGTCGATTTTTTCCAAAAACTTTTCTAGCTCTTCTTTAATAATAATGGGGCAATTTCTTAAGCTTTGTTCTAGTGCTACATATAAAGGTGCCTTTGAAAGCCCAAGACTTAGGTCACGAAGCCAGCTAGTAAAGCCTTCTCTTAAATCATTTACCGCAATCTTTTTAGCTCTTCTCTTAGCCGTTACTGGATGTATAAGAACAAAAACAATAGAAATTAATAGATAGATAGAAATTATCTCTAGTTTTAAAATAAAGCAAATTATTGCTGCAAGTAAAATTATTACAATTAAGGGAATGCTTATTAGATATAGGCTTTTTGTGCTCTTTTTAAAGGCTAAGTTATAATTATCCATTATCTTTTTATCAGACCTTAGGCTCTTTAAATAATCCCCTTTATAGCTAGATAAATTCCAGCTAAGAAAAGCTATGGATAAAATTAGGAAAACGCTTGTTGAAATGTTATATGAAAGATCTTTTGTAATATCAATTGGATTTTGTGAAAAACGATTTAGACTAAGGCAAAGATAAGAAGTAATTAAGGCAAGTCCTATACTTATAAATAAACCGATTGTTGTATCTCTTCGTATTTTTTTAATTTCTTTTTGAAATTTATAGACACTACTTACCCAGTTATCAAAGTCATAATTTAGAACTTCTAGGGAATTTCTTGTATTACCGCCCTTCTTTTCTACCGCCATTAAAAATTTATGTAAAGCCCTCATTCTATCGCAACCATATTCGGCTTCAATGATATCAAAGGCGTCTTTGTACACATTTTCACCTACACCAAAGGAAAGTTCATCAAGAGCTTTCTTTATACAAGTCTTTAACTTGCCCTCGCTAATCTTATAGCTATCCTTAAGGGCCCTGTCGATTTTAGAGCTACGTCTAAAGGAATAAAGCATCTGGTGCAAATAAACATCCACGTCCTTAAACTTATTCTCATTACTGGCTGCTAAATATTTTCTTCTAATAATTATTGGAACTTGTGTTAAAAAGAAAACTGCCACAAGGCAATTAAAAAATAGACCGATTTTAAATAAAAAACAAAAGGAAAAGACTAATATAAAGCTTAAAAGCATTAATAGTAAATAAAGCTTTAAATTAAAGCCTTTAGTTCTTCCTTGACTCTCAGTATCTTTATAAATATCCTTTTTTATCTGCTTGTAGGAGAAATAATTAATTATTCTCTTCATAGAACAAATCTCCTCCCTTTTGGCTAACAAATGGATCAACGATGCCGTATTTTAAAAATTTTTCTTTGATTTCTTCTGGAAGCTCTTTTGTAATTAATTTACCATTATCATAAATTAGATAACATTTATTCTCGTTATTCTCTCTTACTAAAAAGCCTAGCTGGCTAATTCTTCTTTGTTCAAATTTATCACATTCCACTAGGCAAACTAGGTCGATATACTGATAAATGTTATTGATAAATCTATCTGAAACTCCCGAGTCTCTAAGCATATTAAACATTCTATCTGGCATATCACGAACATCATCAAGATGCATTGTAGTCATACAGATAGCTCCTGTAGATAAGCTATTTAAAAGGTCTAAAACCTCCTCGCCTCTTGATTCTGAAAGTAAAATCCAATCCACATTGTGTCTAAGGCCAGCCCTAATAATGTCTGCATAACCAAGCTTAGAATCCACATAAAATTCCACACATTTTTTGTGAGGATTAAGTTTTCTATAGTGAATTTCCTGATTATCCTCGTATACGCCTACCTTTTCCCTTGCCGGTATAAATGTGGACATATACTTTAAAAGCTCTGTCTTTCCCGCATGTGGTTGACCACCGATTACAGTAGTTAAGTGGGCTATGGTACTATTTTCAATAAGGGCTAAAATCTCCTCACTGCAATAATTAGACTTTATTAAGGTCTCATGATCAAATCTTAATTTCTCAGGGATTTTTCTGATGGCAACACTTTTCTTGCCGGTTCTTGACTCGTGCCAAATAGAAATTCTAAGGCTTTCAGTGTTAGCCTCCAAAATTGGATGAATTCTATTAAAGGCAACTTCCATAATATTTGCTAACTTAATCGATAAGTTATCTAAGAATTTATCTGAAATCTCTTTTGAAGAAATGCGACATCCTCTGCCAAGTTCTGTAATCCAAAGGTTATATCCATCCCATTCAATATCCGTTATATTATCATCATTAATTTCTTCAATAAGCTCGCTAAAGAGCTCTTCTTTTCTATAACTTAGGGCTCTATTTAATTCTTCATTAATCATTAAACAAACCCTCTTTAGTTAGATTCTGCATCAATTGCATTATAAATCTGATTCTCATAAGAGATGCTATCAACAGCTCCCTTTGTCTTTGTTGAAACGATTGTTACTACAGCGGCTGTTAAAAGTGTAGCTGCTAAAACTCCTGCTAGGGCAATAATTACCTTTCCGTAATGTTCAATAATATCATGCATATTATTTCCTCCTTGATTTAACTTTTGTAAAATATTGATTTAAATAAAAATGAAAATTGTTGCGACTTGCAACTAAAGAAAATGATTACGGGTGAAATATTAACATAGGATTTTGGATATGTAAACTAGGGAAATGAATTGTGTCGTTTTTTTACAATCTGAGAAGTGCTTGTAGGGGAAGTTCTCACACACAAGTAGTGAATCGCTTTGCGATTAACTACAAAAAGAAGAAAGGCGCCAATTGGCGCCTCTCTAAATTTGGAAGTCTATGATTATAAGTTATACTCTTGTTAGCAAATTACTCCTCAACTCTTCTCTTTTTTACTAAAACAACTGCACCCATGCTTAATGTTAACATAATTGCTAATGGAAGCACTGGATTTGTATCAGCTGTCTTCTTATCTGTTGTAGCTGTCTCAGATGTAGCTGCATCGTTTGAAACTACTGCAACATTTGTTGAATCTGCTGCAACTTCTGTAGCTTCAATTTTATCATTTACAAGCTCTGTATCTGCTGCAACTTCTTCATTTGTAACATCTTCTTTACCTGTTGTATCCTCAGCTTTTGCTGCAAGTAATGTAAAGCTTGTAGTTGCATTTCCATCTGTTGAAACAATTTCAACGCTGTGTCTACCATCAATTAATGTATCAAGGTATGCAGACTTTACAGTTACAATTGTAGAACCTGATGCAAGTGTGTAATTTTCTTCATCAACAATTACACCATCAATCATAAGCATATCAAATTTATCAAGATCAGCTGAGCTTCTAAGAACTAAGTCCTGACCTCTTTCAAGTGTCTGATCTGCACCATCTAACATTTCATAAACAACTGATGTTGCTTCAAATGTTGGCTGTAATGACTTAGCTGCATCTGATGTTACATCAAGTCTTGCACCTGAATTTGATGGAGCTGCACTTGTAAGAACAAGTAAGCCATGCATGTTGATTGTTCCATCTTCGTTTCTTGTAGGAAGATTTGTAAGGTCTACATTTTCAAACCAATCATCAGTAACTACAACGCCCTGATTATTTCTTGATTTGCTACCATTGTAGAGGTAGTTATTCTCTGTTAAGAGTGAGTAAGGTACTAAATCAGCTGTTGTTGAGTTCTCAGTAGATGTTACAGAAATAAGACCTGAAACAATCCACTCCTTAACTAAGCTATCCTTAGTGTTAAGACCTACATTATAAACGCCTTCATCACCTACTGCATTACCATAAGATGTACAATTATAAATCTTACAGTCTGGGCAGCTGTTAGAAGTAATACCCTTACCAATATTACCAAATGTTACTGAGTTCTTTAATACGTGGCCACCCTTCATGTATGAACCACCAAGCTTGAATCCATTACCTTCACCGAATTCATATCCAGCTGCTGTAATATCATCTGTTGTTAACCAACCATTGTTATAAGCTACACAGTTGATGATCTGTACTTCGCCAATTTCACCAGAAATTGTCTTAGCAAATAAATCCCAACCATCATCAATATTGTTATGACCAATACAGCCATAGAATACATTTCCAACACCTGATGTAAGCTTTGCAGCAAAACCATCAGCATCATTTCTACCGCTATCGCAGTTATCAAATGATTCACAGTTCTTAATTACGTTATATGATGGCCATAATAATCCGCTTAAACCAGCTTCTCTTTCTGCACCATCTACTCTACTAATCTGAATACCAGTATTTGCAGAGCCTTCTACTGTACACATTTCAATTGTGTTATAGTTACCACCAACCTGGATACCTACTGCATTTGGATAATAAACATGAATTCCGTAAATATCCCAGTAGCTACCTGTTAAGCTGATACCCATGCCATCAAAGATTACCTTTCCAGCTGTTTCTGCTACTAACTTAATGTGCTTATCAGCTGTACCTGACATAGATCTTGAAATCTTTAATGAATTTCCCTTGTAAGTACCATTAAGCATTAAAATGTACTGACCAGGCTGTGCATAATTTACAGCTGTCTGTAAATCCATTGGATCTTCCTTAGTACCAGCTGCTGTTGTACTACCGTCTGCTGATACATATAAAATCTCGTTAACATTTCCTACTGTCTTATAAGATACAGTGATTGAACCCTGTAATGTCTGATAAGATGTAAGTTCCTGAACCTCTGGTCCATCTGGTGTAAAATCATACTTAATTGTATTAGTTGCAGATGTAAGTTCAACTGTTGTTCTTAATACTTCATTAGCATCTAAATGTCCTTCGTAAGCTACTGAACCATCAACATTGTAAACAACAATATTTCCTGAAGCTGTTGGAGAATAAATGAATTCATAATCCTTAACAGATGAAATATTTGTTGAGTAAACTCTACCGCTTGCTGTGCTAACACTAGAGTCTGAAGATTCACCAACACCTGTTGAATCAGATGTTTCAAACTTAATATCAGAAATATTAACAGATACCTTTCTAGCTACAAATACACCAACTGTAATTGAGCCATCTTCCTGTACTGTAAGGCAAGAAAGATCTGAGCTAGAAACTTCTACTCCATTAACTGTTGATACCCAAGCATCATTAGTCTTTTCAAGTGTAAATTCATATGAAGCGCCTGTAGTAAAGTTAGCTGTCTGACCATTAGCTTTCTGCTGATTTGTTGTACGAGTTACACCTGTATAATCTGTTGTATCAACTGATGAGTAACCTGTAATAATTCTCTGTCCGATGAAACCAGCCTTAGCTGAGAACATCTGAGTTGATACAGAGTTAAAATACTTATGAACATAATCTGGTGTTCCCCAGAAATTATAACCTAACATATCACAAGCAATGATACCAAAACCTGTCTGGTTATCAGGTGTAAGTGATGTGTCTGTAATAGTAAATGTAGCTGATAACTTAAAGTTTTCAGTGTTAGGATTTACTGTTGTGTAGTAGTACTGGAAGCCTTCCTCACCATCTGAAATCTTACCATTTGCAGCACCAGCGATTTCAATTGAACCTGATGTATTAGCTACATTTGTAACATTCTCAACTAAGCCAACCTTTTCTGTAGCTGAATCCTTAGATGAAATGTTAATAGATTCTGTTCCTGCTTCTGTTGTAATTACTGCATTTGTTTCCTGAGCAGAACCAACTGTTGCAATATTCCAAACTCTATCATCTTCTTTATTGATTTCAACGCCTGTCTTAGTTGTTGTAGCAACATAGCCATCAGAATTTCTTGTTGCTTTAATCTTAAAGTCGTATGTGCCTTCTGCAAGTGTTACTGTTGCATTAGCATCTTCTGTAGATGTAAGTAATTCGTAATTTTCTGAGTCTGAACTTTTAGCATATACATCATACTTATCTGCATCTTCAAGATTTAACCAATCAAGATAAACTGTTCCATCATCATTAGTAATGATAGATTCAATGACTGGTTCCTTAACAGCTAATACATAACCTGTCTTAAAAGCTTCATCAGAATACTTAACTGCCTCACCAGCTCTTTCAGCTGCTACTACAGCCTTGTAGTTGCCACTCCAAAGTGGAGTAAATGTAGCTGACTTTGTTGTATTATTCTTAATTGTTACTGTATTTACTTCATAATATGTGCCATCTTTCTCGTAGTATAAAGTTACCTGTAAGTCATCAGCACCTGTTATAGAATCAACATTTCCTTCAAAGTTAACCACAAGATTCATTCCTGATTCTTCAATTGAAGTTACCTTTGGAGCCTCTACCTCATCCCAAGGAGTCTGTTTTGCTTCACTAATTGGGCTAAACTTTGCCTGCCAGAACTGAGCTGTAGCACCAGCTACATAAGCATAATATGTTAAACCTGCTTTTACATCAAATGTAACTGTTTCATATAATGAATCAGCACCTGCAGCCTTTGTATAAACTACTGTACCATCTGAAGCAACAACATAAAATGTCTTATTCTTATTAATCTTTGCATCAACTGAGACTGAACCATTAGTAGTTGCTGTGTATTCTAAATAGCAGCCAGCTGTTGGAACTGCACCATTTGATGGACTAGCCTTTACAGAACCTGCCTTAGCATTTACACCAGCAATTGCTAAACCATCTGTAAATGTACCTGAATCAGTTGCATCATTCTTTGACCAACCCTCACCTCTTAAAATAAAGCCCTGAGTTGCAGTAGCAGAACTAGTTGTATTAAAAAGACTTTCAGCATCTACTGTAACTTCACTAGCCTTAAATGTAGCCTGCCAGATCTGAGCCTTTGATCCAGCTACATAAGCGTAATATGTCTTACCACCTGTAACTTCAAATGTGATTGTGTCATATAAAGATGCATCTGCTCCTGCTGTTTTTGATACAATAATATTTCCATCACTATCAACAACGTAAAGTGTCTTATTCTTACTTACCTTTGCATCCATTGTGAAAACACCATTAGTAGTTGCAGTATATTCTAAATACGCACCTGATGAAGGAATTGTGCCTGCTCCACTACCATTTTCTGTAGCTTTTGCAGTTGAATTAGCCTTTGCTAATCCATCTGGGAAATATCCTTCATCTGAAGCATCTTCAGTTAATGTACTCCATGCACCTACTAATCTAAGATTTGAGTCTGCATCAGCGCCGATTGTAGCACGAAGATCAGCAGCAGACCATGTAACTAATGAGCTTTCACTGCTTGCAGTTGCAGCGTAAGCAACGATACTTGACTGATTTCCAACGTAAAGATATGTTGGAACAAGACTTGTGACCATGAGAGCAGACATAACTGATGCGGCAATTCTCATAGCCTTATACTTCTTAAAGTTCTTAATCATAAATACCTCCCTAATTTATACTAAAAAATGCTCCGTCCCTTAGCATTTTTTAATCTAGTGGTGATAATTGGTGCAAAATATGTGTAAAGCCACCCCGCGAAATACCTTGTTCACCAATAAATCAACCAGCTAGATATATTTACCAAGAATTTAAATTCTCGGTAGGTATTATTATACATATTGCACATAAAAAGTAACACCCTCTAAAATGGGGGTATTTATACAAAATAGTTCACTTAGGGAAATTTACCATTTTTCTTTTTAAAAAAGATTTGTATTAGTGCAAAATAGCAAAAGGAGCTAACAAAGTAAAACTTTATCAGCTCCTTAAATATCAATTATTCTCTTATAAATCAAACTAAATTGCCCAACACAAGTTAATTTTACTGCTTAGTTAACTCAATAGTAACATTAGCATCATCTGTTAACTTTAATGTCTTATCTGACAATTCATAAGTATACTCATCTTCTTCTGTTGTACCAAGAAGAGTCATAGTAAGTGTAATTGTATCATCTTCAACCTTATATTCAAATGGTACTGAAACGCCACTTAAATCAAGAGAACCTGTTCCATCCTTTTCAAAAACAAAAGTATAAGCAATATCATCCTCAACCGATGTCCATGTACCAACAACTGACTTGCTTCCGCCACATGCAACTAATGTGAAAAGTAAAACTGAAGCAAAAATAACAGTTGTCATTTTCTTAAAAGTCTTCATATTATTTCCTCCAAATTAATATTCAATAGAATACTAATATACCTAATTTAGCTAGTTTTGTCCATTATTATGACCTATATAATATCTAGCTTTTTTAATAATTATATCAATTAACTGATCATAATAAATGTCATCTGCTGCCGTCATATTTGGATATACGCTTGTATCTAACATATTTGGAAGACTATTGATTTCAAGTAAGTAAATTTCTCCCTCATCACTCATAATCAAGTCAGCCTTTGCATAGATATCCATATCAAGGATGTCGCAAGCCTTTTCCACTAAGCGTTGCATTTTCCTAGCTGTATCCTTATCAAGATTAGCGGGACAAATCTTCTCGCTTTCCATGTCTGGATCCCACTTGCTCTTATAATTATTAAAGCCATCCTTTGGTCGAATCTCCATAACAGGAAGTGCCTTGCCATCAAGAATACCTACAGAGAACTCTCTACCCTCTATGTACTCTTCAACGATAATCCTATTGTCAAAGGAAAATGCATCTTGAATCGCTCTTGTTAACTCTTCGTCGTTATTTACCAAAGATACGCCAATACTTGAACCTGTACTACATGGTTTTACAACACATGGATAAGGAACATATTCTGCCTTGTGGCCCTTCTTTAACATAAAGCCCTTTGGCATTAGAATACCTTCTGGTACTAATACCTTTTTTGTAAGATATTTATCAAGAGATAGTAGACAACTCATCTGACTTGAACCTGTATATTTTACATCTAATAAGTCAAAGACTGCCTGAATATGTCCATCTTCACCAACCTTACCGTTTACAGACATAAAGACTAAGTCGGCTTTTCGACATATATCGATTACATTTTCACCAAAAATACCAAGTTTACCTTCTTGTCGTCTTATTACCTCGTCATTAACTTCTGCGGTCCTGTTCTTTAAAAGCTTAATCTCCTTTTCAAGGTTATTGTCCTCCTTAAAAAATCCATCCACTCTTTCGCTATCAATGCCAAAGAACAAGTCCAAAATATTAGCTTCATGACCTAATCTACGTAAGCTTGAGCAAATGTTATATGCCGAATATAAAGACATGTTACGTTCGCTGCTTACACCCCCAGTTAAAACAACAATTTTCATAAATCCACCTCATTCTCGCTAGATATTAAATTGTTAAATCCCTTAAACAAAGATTACTACAACATTAAATATTTGTAAAGCGGACATTCGGAATCCGCTTCGCTACTTCCTCATGAACGCAGTGGCACTGCGTTCAAGTGTTATCTATCTTCTAGTGGTATATAGTCTCTTCTCTCCTGCACATTCATGTAAGCCGGTCTAATAATCTTACCACAGTTGATTAACTCTTCAATTCTATGGGCTGACCAACCTGAAATTCTAGCAATGGCAAAAATTGGAGTATAAAGTTCCATAGGAAGCCCCAACATTCTATAGGCAAAACCTGAGTAGAAATCCACATTTGCAGAAACACCCTTATAGATTTTTCTTTCCTTAGCTATAAGTTCTGCGGCAATTTTTTCTACATTTGTCATTAAATGATACTCTTCTTCCATACCTTTTTGCTTTGAAAGTTTCTCTACATAACCCTTAAAAGCTCTAGCTCTTGGATCTGATAGAGAGTAAACCGCATGACCCATTCCATAAATAAGTCCAGTTTTATCAAAAGCTTTTTTATGTAAAATGAGGTCAAGATACTCTGCTATTTCCTCTTCATCATTCCAATCCTCTACATGTTCTTTAATGTCCTCAAACATCTTAACCACCTTAATATTGGCGCCACCATGCTTTGGTCCCTTTAAAGAGCCAAGGGAAGAAACCACTGCCGAATAAGTATCTGTGCCTGAAGAAGTTACTACATGAGTTGTGAAGGTAGAATTATTACCACCGCCATGTTCTGCATGCAAAACCAAAGACACATCTAGTAACTGGGCCTCTAGCTTAGTGTATTTGCTGTCAGGTCTAAGGAGCCACAATATATTTTCAGCAGTAGAAAGATCCGGTCTTGGCTCGTGAATTATAAGGCTACCGCCAAACGTTGACTGTCTATAGGCAATGTAGCTATAAACCGCAAGTAAAGGAAATTCTGAAATCAACTGCATGCACTGTCTAACTACGTTAGGAAGGGAAATGTCATCCGCCTTATTATCATAAGAATAAAGCATAAGCACACTTCTAGCTAAGGCATTCATAATGTCCTTACTTGGCTTCTTCATAATAATATCTCTTACGAAGTTAGGTGGAATCTGTCTGTACTCCCCTAACATCTCTTTAAATCTGTCTAGCTGTGGCTTTGATGGAAGTTCTCCAAACATAAGCAAATATGTCGCTTCCTCAAAACCAAATCTTTTCTCCTGTGTAAATCCTGCTATAAAATTTTCAACATCTATGCCCCTATAATATAGCTTTCCATCGCAAGGATGAGACTTTCCGCTTTCATCAGTATAGCTAGAAACAATCTCACTAATTTCTGTAAGTCCGGTTAAAACACCTTTACCATTTAAATCACGCAATCCTCTTTTTACCTGGTATTTCTCATATAAGGGTTCACTAATTTTGTTATTTGAACGTGCTTTGTTGGCTAACTCTTTAATATCCTGTGTAACAAAGGAAAAGTTCTTTTCTGTAATCTCCATTCATGCCCTCCGGTTCTTTAATTTTATCGTCTAAGTCTTCCTCCCTCATACTTAGTATGAGCTTGTAAGACAGCCTTTAGTGACCTTACTCTATCTGCTAAGTTACCCTTCTCTACTACAATATCAAGGGATTCTGCAAATAAATCTATCAAATCATCATTGATATTATTATTTAGCAATAATAGAGCATCTAATTTATCTTCATATTCCTTTGAATCAAGGAATTTTTCTACTAAGCTAGCGATTCTATCTTCCTTTGAACTAGAATCTGTCTCTGGGCTTGTAGCTTCTATCTGACCTGCTGTTGCAAAAACTTCTTCTTCCTTTGAAAATGCAGTTTCTGCCTCATCTATTGGGCTTACATTTCCAAATTCATCTAGTGAAACCTGGCTAAATCTGTACTTTTGCTTAACCTCTGGGTATTTCACATGGTCTACTTCACTCATAAACATATCAAGAGGTCTTACATACTGCTTAAAATCCCCATATAAAGCCTGATATAAAACTAGGGCCTCCTTTGTTTCTGAATGGTAAACTATATTATCTACTTTATATAATTTATTTTTAAAATGCTTATAAAAGCCACCTATAACTAGTTTTCTTGACATTATTAAATTACCGTTACTGAAAACTTATAAAAAGTTATATACTTTATGTTTCATTCCTACTTCAGCGAGTATGCTTTTGATGGTATAAATACCTATCTACTCACAAGTTCTTGTACTCTCCATAGGCGTAAATTCCGAACTAACGTATCCGTACATATTTGCATTAACATTTAAGTGTTAGCTTGCAAATTTTTCTCCATAAGCTCTTAGATTGAGTGATGCTTGGAAATCTCTATCTATAACATTTCCACACTCACATCTATAAGTTCTATCAGATAGTTTTAGATCCTTTTTAATTTTCCCACAGCAACTACAAATTTTTGATGATGGATAAAATCTATCAGCTATAATAAGTTGAATACCACTATCATTGCATTTGTATTCTAGTTGTTTTCTAAATTCAAAGAATCCCTGATTTTGAACCGCTTTAGATAAGTACCTATTTTTCATCATTCCACTAACGTTTAAATCTTCAATACAGATAAATCTTGGTTTTCGATTTACTATCTCAGATGTGGTCTGATTCAAATAATTCTTACGGATATTTGTTAATCTGTGATTTACTTTTAATAAAAGTTTTTCATTTTTAACTATATTATTAGTTTTGCAGTATTTTCCTTTCTTTTTATTTTGTTCATATTTACGAGATACGCTGCGTTGTAATCTACGTTTGCGTTTCTCAAGTTTCTTAACAGTTTGACTTTTGTTAATGTTCTTATATTTATTAGTATCAGAACATATAGCCAAATTTTTTATTCCAAGGTCAATTCCTATACCATCGCCATTAAGCTTTTCCTTACAGTCTGGAGAGTCTATACATACGCTAATCCACCAATTCAATCCATCAAAGGATATTCTTGGATTCCTGTATTTAGCATCCGTAGGAATGCGTCCGTGCTCTGCAAGTCTCACCCAGTTTAATTTTTGCTTATTGGCTCTTCTACTAGAAGAAAAGCTCACAAATTTAACGTGAGTATCACTAAACTGTATTTTGACATTATCCTGATAGAATTTTGGTATTGATTTCTTTTTGGACTTAAACATTGGGTATTTTGAAACACCCTTGAAAAAGTTCTTATAGGCTGTACAAGCATCTTTAATTGCCTGTTTGGTTACATCGTTAGAAATACGCTGTAACCAAATATATTCATCAGAATTTCTAAGTCTTGTGAATTCTTTTCTAAGCTCTGTATCTGGAATGAATTTACCGCCTTTTTCGTAGTTTTCTTTTTCCTTAGCTAAAGCCCAATTAAAAGCAAATCTTGCTGCACCTGCGTACTGAAACATTTTCGTTTGTTGCACGTTATTAGGTATCAGCATTACTTTTATTGCCTTTATCATTACTCTCCTCCCCTTGAATTAATTCTTGGACAAGTTTCTTAGATTTATTAGCTCTTTTACCTTGTAAATAACTTATAAAACCCAACAGTATTTAACAGACTTTTATAAGTTTTATTTAACTGTCATAAGCCTTCATACCAAATCTAAATATATTTTACTATACTTTATAACTATTTACAAATAAACAGCTATAAATTTTGGAATAAATTTATCCTTGCTTAATAAATATTTTACATAGAAATCTTGAATATTGTGTTAAATTAGAGTCCTTTAATAGAAATTAATAAAAAAGAATCCTAAGAAATTTACTTTCCTAGGATTCTCAATCATTATCTTTATTCTAATCTATGATTTTATTATTAATTTACCGCTAGAAATCAAAGTCTTAGAAATTCTTTAACTCTTCCACTAGCTCTTCAAAATGCATACCATGAGATGCCTTAACTAAGATGCTATCATTTTCATTAATTAAATTAGACATCTGGCCTCTAAATTCATCCTTTGTATTAAAGTGATGAGCTTCCTTAGCGCCTTCTAAGCCTTCATAGATATTCTTAGCTAAATCACCAATTGTAATTACAAGGTCTATATTCTTATCCTGTATATATTCGCCAACGCCTCTGTGAAGTTCCTTCTCCTCAGTGCCAAGCTCAAACATATCACCAAGAAGGGCAACCTTTCTTGTATTAGCCATAGCTAGTACATCGATGGAAGCCTTCATAGAAACTGGATTTGCATTATAACAGTCATCAATAACTGTAAGCTTTCCTGTCTTAATGATGTTGTTTCTACCAGCAATAGTCTTTAAATTAGAGATACCTTCAATAATTTCTGTTGAGCTTAAGTTAAACTCGCAGGCAACAGACGCTGCTGCAAGGCAGTTAAGCACCATATGACTTCCTGGAACTGGGCAAGTTACAACAATTTCGCCAACGCCATCGGCTGTCTTTAAATTGTGCATCTTAAATCTAGTGCCATCAAGACCTAGACTTTCAATCTCATCGGCGTATATGTCATTAGTCTTAGATTCACCAAAGAAAATTGGCTTACTGCCCTTAACTTCCTTTACTGTAGCTAACTTATCATCATCACCATTAAGAATAGCCTTTCCGCCTTCCTTAACGTAATCAAATACTTCTGTCTTAGCCTTTAAAACACCGTCTCTGTCCCCGAGATTCTCAAGGTGGCAATAGCCAATGTTAGTAATTACTGCAATGTCTGGTCTTGCAATCTTAGCAAGTCTAGTCATTTCATTAAAGTCGCTAATTCCCATTTCAAGAACAGCGATTTCTGTATCATCTTCAATTCTAAAAACTGTTAGTGGTAAACCAATCTCATTATTGAAATTACCAAGAGTTTTTAGAGTATTATACTTAGTTGAAAGTACAGAATAGATTGTCTCCTTTGTACTTGTCTTACCAACTGAACCTGTGATTCCAACTACCTTAAGATTAGTTAGATTGCCTCTATAAAGTGTGGCAAGATCCTTTAGGGCCTGAAGGCTAGATTCCACCTTAATATATGCCCCCTTTGGATTATTTAATTCCTTTTCTGAAATTACGCAAAGGGCGCCCTTATCAAAACAAGAATCAATATAATCATGACCATCACTTCTCTCACCCTTAATGGCAATAAAAAGTCCATCTTCTTCAACTTTTCTACTATCTATTGTAATAGAGCTAACTTCTCTATCTTCAAATGACTCAGGGGCGTAAACTACGCCATTTACAGCCTTAGCCATCTCCTTAACTGTCATGCCCTTCATACTACTTCTCCTTATTAAAAGCCATTAAAGTTTAATTATCTATTAATTGAAAGCTCAACTACCTTCTGAGTTAACTCATCAAAGCTAATTCCAGCTTCGCTTGCCTCATGTGGAAGTAAGCTTGTAGGTGTCATACCTGGAAGTGTATTAATTTCAAGGCAGAAAATGTTATTATTCTCATCAAGTAACATATCAACTCTACCATAAATAGTAACTCCAGCTACCTTTAAGCATTCAACAGCCCAGTGCTGCATCTGCTTTGTAATCTCATCTGAAAGCTCTGCTGGGCAAACATGCTTAGTTGCGCCATCTGCATACTTATTCTCATAATCATACCAGCCCTTTAAAGGAACAATTTCGATTACAGGAAGAGGCTCGCCATTTAATACACCTGCAGAGAACTCTCTACCCTTTACATATTCCTCAACTAAAACTGTATCATCTGATTCAAAGGCATAATCAAGAGCCTTAGATAATTCAGCTTCAGAATTAACGATAGATACACCTACTGATGAACCACCGTTAGCTGGCTTAACAACACATGGATAGAAAGGATTAGCAAATTCTTCACCCTTATGAAGAACAATTCCCTTAGGCATTGGGATGCCATTTGGAACTAATACCTTCTTAGTTAAGTCCTTATCCATAGAAATTGCGCTACTAAGGGAATCTGTACCTGTATACTTAATATCAAGTAATTCAAAAGTACCCTGAATCTTACCATCTTCACCATTAGCACCGTGAAGTCCCATAAATACTACGTCTGCTTCCTTACAAAGCTTTAATACATTAGGACCAAAGAAACCTTCTCTAGTTTCCTTTCTTCTTTCAAGTTCAGCCTCAACATCTGCTGTCTTAGCCTTTAACTCTTCTTCTAGCTTAGCTAAATCGTTCTTCTCTAAAAAGAATCTAATCGCTTCTGCATCATCTATACCATAAAAAACATCAAGGACGTTAGCCTCATGTCCATTTCTTCTTAAACTTTCACATACATAGTGGCTTGTTACCAATGAAATATCTCTTTCTGTACTTGTACCACCTGCTAAAACTACAATCTTCATACATGCCTCCTAGGTCAAATTTTACTTTTCTAAAAATTTTGCACCATGGTCTAATATAGCACTTGATAATAATTTATGCAATAAAGTAAAAATCTTATTAAGTCTGAATTTTTAAGGCTGTTTTATGATAGAATAGGTTAAAGATAATCGGAGGTAGTAAATATGAGAGCAGTAGATTTACATACACATTCAACCTTTTCTGATGGTACTAAAAGTCCAAAGGAACTTCTTGAAATTGCTATAGAGAAAAATCTTGCAGCCATTGCCCTAACAGATCACGACACCCTAGATGGTATTGATGAAGCACTTTTAGCCTGCAAGAAATTAAACGAATCAAAGGAGCATGAGTCTATTGATTCTTTAACAAATGAATCTCATCCTATTGAGTTAATTCCAGGAGTTGAAGTTAGCACTCACTGGGATAAGTGCGAGGTGCATATTGTTGGTTTATTTGTTGACCAGCACAATAAAGAGTTTTTAGACTTTCTAGCGATTCAAAGAAACTCTAGAGTAAATAGAAATATTCAAGTTTGTAAAAATTTTACCGATATCGGTATTCCACTTACATACGAAACTATGTTAGAGCTCTATCCTGATGCTGTTATTACAAGAGCACATTTTGCAGACTATCTTGTAAAAAACGGACATGTAGGAGATAGAAACGAAGCTTTTGATAGATATCTAAATCCTGGAAAGCCTGCCTATGTCTCAAGACAAAAGGTGGACCCTAAAGAAGCTATTAAATATATTCACGGAGCTGGTGGCATTGCAATTCTTGCCCATCCTATTCTTTATCATCTAGGAGATGTTGCTTTAAATAAGTTGGTTTTAGAGCTTAAGGAGGCCGGTCTTGATGGCATAGAGGCACTTTATTCAACTTATAAGCCTGCAGATGAAAGACAAATCAGAGAAATCGCAGCTAAGTATGATTTAATGCTATCTGGTGGTTCTGATTATCACGGGAGTAATAAGCCACATATTGACTTAGGGGTTGGTATGGGTAAGTTATTTATTCCAGAGGAGATTTTAGAGAATTTAAAAGCCTATAAAAATCAAAGAATCTAATTTTACGAAAGGCGCGGTAACTAAGTTTAAGCTTAATTACCACGCCTATTTTTTATCCTTATTCACTTGTGGTCTCCCCACTTTCAGTGCTAGCATTTTCATCATTAGCAGAAATTATAGTTAAAAATTCCTGCAACTTGGAAGAAGCACTTGTAAAGGCATAGACATATTTTACATTGTAGGACTTATCCGCATCCATGTTGCCATGCCAGGTGCAAACCCTTACATCATCTACCACCTCGTTAGTAAAGCTGCCGCTACCATTAGTATAAATCACGGTCTTTTTATAAGTTCCGTCATCTTGCTGGTTGTAATTGGTCTTTTTTGCATTTGCATAACTAATGTGTGTGGCGGAAGCATCCACAGTGGCGGTCATCTCCCAAAGATTAAAGTAGGACTTATCTTCATTTGAAAATATAATCTTAATCTTTAGATAATCACCATCCGGTTCCATATACATACAGGAATAATCCCCGAAATCTCTATATTCACCAACAAATTGCAAAACCTCAATGGGACTTGCCTTAGTAGTTGTCTCTTCTTGTGTTGACTCAGTTTCAGATTCTGTCTCCTCTTCTGAGGCGCTTGAAGAACAGCCCCATAAAGAAAAACTAAGCAATAAAAAAAGTGATAAAATCATATACTTTCTCATCTTCATAATCTACTCCTTTTCGAATAATTATGAATTTACTATATATATGATTTTACCACAAATTGTTTATTATAAAAACTATTAAAATGACCTTAAGACTATAATTCTTCTACAACCTGGAAGATATAGAACTTAAGATATAAACTCTCATCAGCTGACCAAAGAATTGGATGGTCTGGTGACTGAGTTCTGTATTCTATCTGACGAAGTCTCTTGTGTACTGATCTAGCAGCTTCGTGGATTGTCTTTGTAAATGTATCTGGGTCCATGAAGTGTGAGCAAGAACATGTGGCAAAATAGCCGCCATCCTTAACTAACTTAAGGCCCTTCATATTGATTTCTCTATAACCCTTAATGGCCTTCTTAATTGTGCTTCTAGACTTTGTAAAGGCAGGTGGATCAAGGATTACTACATCAAAGCTCTCACCCTCTTCTACTAATTCTGGTAATAATTCAAATACATCTGCGCACTTAAAAGTTACAGTGTTTTCAAGGCCGTTTAGCTTAGCATTTTCTCTTGCCTGATTACAACCAAGCTCTGAAGCATCAACACCTATTACTTCCTTAGCTCCTGCAATACCTGCATTAAGTGCAAAGGAACCTGTATGAGTAAAGCAATCTAGGACTCTTGCATCCTTACAGAACTTCTGCATAGCAAGTCTATTGTATTTCTGATCAAGGAAGAAGCCCGTCTTTTGACCATCCTTAACATCCACGTAATACTTAACGCCATTTTCTTCAATTAAGACTTTAGTGTCAAACTCTTCACCAATAAAGCCCTTTGTACGCTTCATGCCCTCTAATTCTCTAACCTTAGCGTCACTTCTTTCATAGACACCACGAATTGGCATGTCTAATTTTTTCAAAGCCTCTTTTACCTTTTCAATAATTACAGGCTTCAAGTTATCAATACCAAGTGCTAGTGACTCTACAACTAAAACATCACTAAACTTATCAATAACAATACCTGGAAGGAAATCTGCTTCTCCAAAAATAAGCCTGCAGCTAGACATATCTACTGTCTTTGTTCTGTAATCAATAGCTGCATTAACTCTTTTCTCAATGAAGGCCTCATCAACATTTCTCTCAAATCTAGATAACATTCTTACTGTAATCTTAGACTTTCTGTTAATAAAACCAATTCCCATAAAGAAGTCGTCAAAGTCATGGACTTCAACTAACTTTCCGTCAACTACGCCTTCAGAAATCTCATCGATTTCATTATCATAAACCCAGGCGCCACCTGACTTAATAGTTCTTCCCTCTCCCTTTTTTAACTTAACATAACCTGTAATTGTAAACATAAAATCACCTACTTAGTATATTTCTCTACTACCTTTGCAAATGTATCATAGGCAGTATCTACGCTTTCACCGTTCCAAATCTTGTGAAGCATTATTTCATATTGAGCATAAATCTCATCAATGCCTGCATACTTAGGCTTGACTATAGATTCTGAATAAATCTTGTGTAAGCTCTTAATAACAGAATCCTTTGAAACATCTCCTCTTGCACAAGCAAGGTTTGAAAGGAGTGTTACATTTGACGCATAATCATAAGAAATTGCCTTAGCAACTGCACGGGCTACATCGTATTCCTTAGAATAAGGATTTACAACAGCCATTGTTGTTGTAGATAAAGCCTGACTTTCAAGGCCGTCGCCTAAACTTGGAATTGCACAAACTCCGTACTTAACTGATGTATCTAGATTCTCAATCTGAGAAGCTGTCATAATTGAGTAAGCCACTCTACCTTCTGTAAATAAAGACTGATACTCATTTAACTTATCTTCATCAGTTGAAAGACCGTACTCTTCCTTTAGTCCCTGATACTCTGTTAAGGCCTTCTTTAGAGCCTCTTCGTTATTAATATAGATATTAGCTGTGTCCATGCTATCGCCTTCAAAACTAATATACTTACTTGCAAATGGATAATTTGTCAATAATCTTGAAGCGTCATAAGCAAATGTCATAGCTAAATTATCTGTTGTCTTAAGACCTGATAGGTCAGAAGCTGGAATCTCATCAAAGCTAGTAACTGCATCTGCATAGACCTTATTATAAACAAGGGCTGAAGTTTCATAAGTCACTGGATAACCATATAAAACATTATTATAAGAAGAAGCCTCAAGACCTGCCTTTCCATAAATGTCCTCAGTATAAATCTTGTCATATTCGTTGTTCTCAAGCATAAGACCTAGTAAATAAGCCTCTTCCACGCTATCTGAAGAACAAAGATAAACATCACAAGCATTGTCATTTCTAATTGACTGGTCGTAAATGTACTGAATATAGTTAGATTCTGAAATCAACTCAGGCTCAATAGTAACCAATTCATTAGTAACATTAAACTGCTTAGCCACATAGTCTAAGTACTTAGTATAAGCATCGTTGTTATACCAAACCTTTACTGTTACTTCCTTTTCAAGCTCTAAGCTCTTAGCCGCAAGGCCTGTCTGTGAATCTGAGCATCCTACTGTTGAAAATATAGTCACAACACTTAGGGCAAGCGCTGCAAATTTCTTTAAAATTTTCATAAATCCCTCCATATTTAAGTTGTAAATTCTAGTATCTATAAAACGGAAACTTTTCCGCAGTTCACAAAATCAAAAAACCTAAGGCACAAATTTTTGCACCTTAGGTATTATACTCTATTCTTAGCTATTTTTACAAGGTTGTTAAGATTTCTTACTATTTCACCCTTAATAAGTTCTAACTAAAAACACTTTTTTAATTTTTCAATCATCTCGTCAACATTTTCCTTAGTAATCACAAGTGGTGGAACAAATCTGATTACGTTAGTTCCAGCTGAGAAAAGAATAAGTCCATTATCAAGAGCCTTTGAGATTACATCCTTAGGATTGATTGATAGCTGTAAGCCCTGCATTAAGCCCATTCCACGTCTCTCTACTACACAGTCAAACTCACCTACTAATTCCTCTAGGCGTTTTTCAAGATAAGCTCCCACTGTTTTTACATTTTCTAAGACATTATCCTCTTTGAAAATGTCTAGCACCACGTTAGTTGCTGCAGTTGCAAGAGGATTACCACCATAAGTTGTTCCGTGATCTCCTGGAACTAAGGCATTAGCCACTTCTTCCTTAGCAAGGAAGGCACCCACTGGAATACCGCAACCAAGAGCCTTAGCAGAAGTAAGAATATCTGGGCAAACACCATATTGCTGATAAGCAAACATAGTACCTGTTCTACCCATACCACACTGGATTTCATCAAGGATAAGTAAAATGCCCTTCTCATCACAAAGCTTGCGAACTTCCTTAATAAAGCTCTCCTTAGCAGGATAAACACCGCCCTCACCCTGAACTGTTTCAAAAAGAATTGCGGCAGTCTTATCATTTACCAAGGCCTTAACGCTTTCGATATCATTAAACTTAGCAAACTTAATGCCAGGAATCATAGGGCCAAAGGCCTCCTGATAGTGCTTGTTTCCTGTAACTGCCAAGGCGCCCATACTTCTACCATGGAAAGAATGCTCCATGGCAATGATTTCTCCATCAGTGCTGTTATTGTGCTTTAGATAGTAATATTTCTTAGCAAGCTTAATAGCTCCCTCGATTGCCTCAGTTCCTGAGTTTGTAAAGAAAACTCTATCCATGCCTGAAGCCTCAGTAATAGCTTTAGCTGCCTTAATGGCTGGCTCATTGTAAAAATAATTAGAAGTGTGAATTAGATTATCCACCTGAGCTTTAATAGCATCGTTATATTTTTTATTATTGTAGCCTAGGGCAAATACAGCAATACCTGCACCAAAGTCTAAATACTTCTTACCTTCTCTATCGTAGAGATAAACTCCATCGCCCTTTTCAAGGCAAATCTGATAACGATTGTATGTATGAAAAAGCTTCTCATCTCCAAGCTTTAAAAGTTCTTTAGTCTCCATAAAAATCTCCTTTATTTAGCAAACAATGTCTGCATTATAGAATTTCTCTGCCTCTTCTGAAAGAATGGCTGTACCAATACCTTTATTAGTAAAGATTTCAAGAAGTAAGCAATGTGGAATACGGCCATCTAAAATATGGACTCTTGATACTCCATTTTCCACAGCATCAATACAGTTATTAAGCTTAGGAAGCATGCCACCACCAATTGTGCCAGAAGCAAGTAAATCCTTAGCTTCTGTTGTTGAAAGCTCAGAAATAAGGGAATCCTTATCATTAAAATCTCTATAAACCCCTTCAATATCTGTTAAGAAAGCTAACTTTTCAGCCCCTACTGCTCTAGCAATAGCGCATGCTGCATCATCAGCATTGATATTATAAGCATGGTGATCATCACCAAAACCGATTGGGCAAATTACTGGTAGGAAATCATCCTTTAAAAGTGAGTGAATAAGAGTTGTATCAACGCTTTTAATGTCACCAACGAAACCAATATCTTCACCGCCGGATAACTTCTTGTCAACTCTTAACATACCACCATCTTTACCACTAATACCGCAAGCCTTAATACCAAGTTCTTCAAGAAGAGATACAAGGCTTTTATTAACCTTATTTAGAACCATTTCTGCGATTTCCATAGTTGGCTCATCTGTAACTCTAAGGCCGTTAATAAACTTTGGCTCCATGCCTGATTTCTTAACCCATGAGCTAATTTCCTTACCACCACCATGCACGATAATAGGCTTAAAACCTACAAGCTTAAGTAGTGCAACATCTTGAATTACCTTTCTTTTTAAATCCTCATCCACCATTGCTGAACCGCCATATTTTACAACAATGATTTTACGATTAAACTTCTGAATATAAGGCAAAGCCTCAACTAAAATCTGAGCCTTATATAACTCTTCCTTCATGTCTATTGTAGTCATTTTCTTTTCCTTCCTTTTCCCATATTTGATTCTTTTGAACGCAGTGTAAGCAATCCCCCGCTTCAAAAGCGTAAGCTTTAAGCGGGGGTATAAAGCTTACTAGTGTCAGAAGGGGTTAAAGCCCCTTCTGACAGGTGGCACAAAGTGCCACTGCGTTCA
>JAEEGF010006249.1_pt1 | contig 31819 bp, 29 predicted proteins | sample 9134171 | NCBI WGS metagenome assembly JAEEGF01 (sample SAMN16246542, study PRJNA631951) | gut metagenome | biome: gut microbiome; feature: rumen; material: AP-attached | host: Bos | place: Iran: Karaj | collected 2018-10 | reverse complement strand
TATGGTTACCCTGAGAATGGCCATGAGAGCGCCGTCCTCAATGATAGTAGCCATGATCATGTCCTTTATTATCAGCCCCAAGCTGGCAAGCATTTATCTTGCTGCGGTTATTTTCCTTGCGATCATCATCCTGTCCATAATGGGAAGAGCAACCAAGTACTTCAAGGCCGTGTTTGAGAAGTATGATGCGCTCAACGAGAGCGTTCAGGAGAATGTATCAGCTATCAGAGTTGTAAAAGCCTATGTCCGTGAAGACTACGAGAACGACAAGTTCAAAAAAGCCGCTCTCAACATCTACAACATGTTTGTGAAAGCTGAGATGAATGTGGTATTCATGAGTCCCATCATGACCGGTACCGTATATGCCTGCATACTCCTTATCAGCTGGTTCGGCGCCCACATGATCGTTGGTGGCGAGCTGTCTACAGGAAACCTCATGAGCCTTCTGACCTACTGCATGAACATTCTCATGAGCCTTATGATGCTGGCTATCATCTTCGTTATGATGACAATGGCTCAGGCAAGCGGCAAGCGTATCGCAGAGGTTCTTGAGGAAAAGGCCGACCTGACCGATCCGGAGAACCCCGTCATGGAAGTGCCGGATGGCAGCATTTCTTTTGATCACGTGAATTTCTCATACAACAAGGATTCAGACGAACCTGTGTTAAAAGACATAACCCTGAATATCAAGTCAGGCGAGACCATAGGTATCATCGGTGGAACGGGGTCGGCGAAGTCGTCGCTGGTCAACCTCATAAGCAGGCTTTATGACGTACAGGAAGGAACAGTGAAGGTCGGTGGCATAGACGTTCGCAACTACAGCATGGAAATACTCAGAGACCAGGTTTCTGTAGTTTTGCAAAAGAATGTGCTCTTCTCTGGAACTATTCTGGACAACTTAAGGTGGGGCGATGAAAACGCGACAGAAGAGGAGTGCAAAAGAGCCTGCCAAATGGCCTGCGCAGATGAGTTTATTGAGAAGATGCCTGATGGTTACAACACTGTTATTGAGCAGGGCGGAACCAACGTATCAGGAGGTCAGAGACAGAGACTCTGTATTGCTAGAGCTCTTCTGAAAAAGCCTAAGATACTGATTTTGGATGACTCTACCAGCGCGGTAGACACAGCAACAGACGCTAAGATCAGAAAGGCTTTTGCTGATGAAATCCCGGGCACTACCAAGCTCATTATCGCGCAGAGAATCAGCTCCGTTCAGAACTGCGACAGGATAATCGTTATGGATGACGGACAGGTCAATGGATTTGGAAGTCATGAGGAGCTTTTGAAAGACAACGCAATCTATAGAGAAGTTTACGAGTCACAGACAGGTGCATCAGGAGATGCAGACTTTGATCAGGTGGGTTGAGCAGCAGGAGGATAACATATGGCAGACAATAAACAGATAAAGCCCGGCCCCGGCGGCGGTGCAAAGCGCGGAATGCCAAGGCCCAAGATAGAAAACCCCATGGGGCTGTTTAAGCGGCTTATGGGATACGTGTTCAAATTTTATCCGATCCACATGATCGCTGTGGCGGTATGTATAGTTGTGACGGTTCTTTCCAGCGTGCAGGGAACTCTTTTCACAAGGACTCTTATCGACGGTTATATCCAGCCGATGCTGGACAGCGGAAACTCTGACTACGGGCCGCTTCTTGGAGCGATGGGAAGAGTGGCCTGCTTCTATGCACTGGGTGTCATATCGGCCTTCGTGCAGCAGAGACTTATGGTATCCATCAACCAGGGAACCTTAAGAAGGCTTCGTGAAGAGCTCTTTGTCCACATGGAGAGCCTTCCCATCAAGTACTTCGATACTCACGCCCACGGCGACATAATGTCCATTTACACCAACGACATCGACACGTTAAGGCAGATGATCAGCCAGAGTATCCCTCAGATACTCAGCAGTGCCATCACCATCGTGTCTGTGCTGATATCCATGATAGTCCTTAGCCTTCCACTTACCGGCGTCACTCTCGCCATGGTTGCTGTCATGCTTTTCTGCTCAGCCAAGGCTACCGCTTCTTCGGGAAAGAACTTTGTGGCACAGCAGAAGAACCTCGGTGCCATCAACGGTTTCATCGAGGAGATGATGACCGGTCAGAAGGTTGTTAAGGTATTCAATCACGAGGACGAGAATATCGAGAAGTTTGATCAGCTGAACGAGGAACTGTTCCAGAGCGCCTTCAAGGCCAATGCTTTTTCGGGAGCGCTGGGTCCCATCAACGCCCAGCTCGGTAATACCAGCTATGTTCTCTGCGCTATCATAGGCGGAGCGATGGCTCTTTCAAACAATGCCTTTATTGCCATCACAGTTGGCGCACTTGCAAGTTTCTTGACCTTCAACAAGAGTTTTTCAATGCCCATCAACCAGGTCAGCATGCAGTTCAATTCCATCATCATGGCCCTGGCAGGCGCAGAGCGTATCTTCAAGCTCCTTGACGAGAAGCCTGAGACCGATGAGGGATATGTAATGCTGGTTGACTCCGAGGAGAAAGACGGAAAGATTGTTGAGGCCGATCACCACACCGGACACTGGGCCTGGAAGCATTATCACAAGGCCGATGACACAACCACCTACCAGCCTTTGGAGGGCGACGTTACCTTCAACGGTGTGGACTTTGGATATACCGATGACAAGATGGTTCTCCATGACATCGTGCTTCACGCTGAGCCCGGACAGAAGATTGCCTTCGTAGGTTCCACGGGAGCAGGAAAGACCACCATCACGAACCTCATCAACCGTTTCTATGACATTCAGGACGGCAAGATCAGGTACGACAACATCAACGTAAACAAGATCAAAAAGGCGGACCTAAGAAGGTCCCTCGGTATTGTTCTTCAGGATACACATCTCTTTACAGGTACGGTAAAAGAGAATATCAGATATGGCAAACTTAATGCCACGGACGAGGAGGTCATTGCAGCAGCAAAACTGGCAAATGCCCACAGCTTTATAAAGAGGCTGCCTGAAGGATATGACACCATGCTGACCGGAGACGGAGGAAATCTTTCCCAGGGCCAGAGGCAGCTCCTCGCCATTGCAAGGGCGGCCATCGCAGATCCGCCTGTTCTCATTCTCGACGAAGCTACATCTTCGATCGATACCAGAACAGAGAAGATCGTTCAGGACGGCATGGACAAGCTCATGAAGGGCAGGACCACTTTTGTCATTGCCCACAGGCTTTCTACTGTAAGAAACAGCGACTGCATCATAGTCTTAGAACACGGCAGGATCATAGAGCAGGGAACTCACGACGAGCTTATCGCCAAAAAGCAGAAGTACTACCAGCTTTACACAGGTAACAGACCCGAAACTGCCTGAATTTAGGAAAATGGCATGGCTAATGTAAATGATTACGTCCGCTGGAGAGGAGACATAAGTTTCAGCGAGCGGGGATTCAAAACTGAAGATAACCTGGTGCTCTCCGAAATGGTTTATATAGACTACAAACCTGTAATGGAGGGCAGAACTTCCATGACTCTTCGGGAGGCCATAACTGCGCTTGATGAAAAGAGCCTTCTGAAGAACACCAGAGCCGGCTCCACCAGAGATGATCTGGAATTTGCCAGACACTGCGCGGCTTCAGAAAGATTCGGCAATGTGGTGCTCTCAGATTTTAAAGATGAGTATGACAGCTCCGACAGACAGTTTGCCGCAGTTACTTATCATCTGGATGACGGGACGACGGTTATAGGCTTCAGGGGCACCGACTCCACCATCATAGGCTGGAAGGAAGACTTCATGATAAGTTACACCCTTGTGCCTTCCCAGGATCTGGCTTATGAATATGCATCAAAACATGTGGACGCGGCAGAAAAAGATGTGATAATCCTTGGCCACTCCAAAGGCGCCAACCTTGCACTTTATGCTTCGGCGCACTTAAGCCCGCAGCAGCAGGAAAAGCTCAGAAGGGTATATATAAACGACGGCCCCGGCTTTTGCGATGATGTTTTGAACAAGGAATTCATATACAGGATCTTAAGTAAGATAACCAAGATAACACCGGAGTACTCTATTATCGGAAGAATATTTGAACCACCGGCAGGAGAGAGCATAATAGTAAGAAGTTCAGCCATGGCCATGCTGCAGCACAGTATCAGCACCTGGATGGTAGATCCGGACGGCATTGTGAGCTGTAGTGACCACGCTCCGGAAAGTCACCTGATAACTGATCTCATAGACAGATTTGTCGAAGGCATGGACCTTAATGCCAGAGAGAATTTCATCGAGAGTCTCTTTGGTTCAATGGCAGATACCGGAGTAAGCACCATCAAGGAATTTGCGGCCCAGGGGCCGGCAGTATTTGAGAATCTTCTCATCAACATGGCGGGAGACGATGCTCTTGCCTGGAGGCACAATGCCAGAAAGATGAGAAAAGAGGATGATGATAACCGCAATATCTTTACAAGGATATGGGGGTTCATCAACAGGAAAGAATTTATAAGAATAGGTCTTTCTCTTGCTCTGTGCGCCCTGTGCTTTACCTTTCCGGATTTTGCCATGGAGACTGTGGTCTTTATTGTTCTGCTATTCATCTGCATTTATGAGGTGGTCCTTACCATAAAGCACCTGAGGGACTCCGGCTGGGATTTCAGAAAAGAAAGACCCAGGGTTATGTTATGCATTGTACTATGGGTTTTATCCTCGGCTGTTATTCTGAAGGAAGGTGCGCTCTTTGTAATATCCAGCATGATACTGGGCGTTTTCTTTTTGTCACTGGCTTACCAGAACATCATCAACTTCAGGATATTCAGGAACAAGTTTTTTGAGCGCTTCAGATACTCTTTTGAGGGAATCGTGACACTCTTTCTCGGGAGCTATATACTGATAACTCCTGACATCGAGAACAGCTGGTACATGTACTCCTGTGGTTATCTGCTTCTCATAGACGCCATCTTTGAAACACTTAAGATCATTAGGGACAGAAAGAAGCACAAATGACGCGCTATGGTTAAAAGACCGCAGATGTGCTAATATTTGAATTAAGCAACAGAATACTGATAGTTTATGGTGCCTCTGTCCTGCGGGAACTTGCAGGAAGCAGAGGGTAAAAGGGAAACAGGTTGAAGGCCTGTGCGAACTCGTCACTGTAGATGCGGAGTGCTGTTATCGCATGTTTTATGACCACTGGTTAGATCCGGGAAGGCAGATAACCGCATGATGATGCATGAGCCAGGAAACCTGCCATAAAGCTGGTACAGGAAGTTGATTCCGGATCACGAGTAATTGGTCGTACTGATCATGCAGGGCCCGCTGCCCTGTGTTTTTGGTGTGTTCAATACTCGTTCCGAGTTTCGGAGCGGGTATTTTTACATTAATACAATCCAGGAGGAATATTATGAAAAAGAAACTTTTGCCGGTTATACTGGCAACCACGACAATTCTGATGGCAGCAGGCTGCGGAAACAGCCAGGCACCTGCCCCTGAAGCCAAGGAAGTTCAGGAGGTACAGGAGGTTAAGGAAGAACAGCCTGCGCAAGTACAGGAGGAAAGCACAGAGGCAGCAGAAGAGATGAGCGATGAGGAAAGAGCACAGGAAGTAGCTGACATGATAGATGCCATATATGTTCAGGAGAGAACCGATGAGACAGATGAGCTCTGCAGCAGGGCAAAAGAGGCCTGGGATGCTCTGACGGATGCGCAGAAAGAGCTGGTGGAAGGAGAGGACGCAGATCCCGATTACTTTGGAAGAGATACAGGCGACGCATCCAAAGATGATCCCTTAAATGCGGACGGCATCGGGGAAAATGAGATACTGGTAGTGAGCTTCGGAACTTCTTTCAATGACAGCAGGTCGCAGGACATCAGTGGCATTGAGAAGGCCATAGCGGCAGCTTATCCGGACTGGTCAGTGAGGAGAGCCTTCACAGCCCAGATCATCATCAACCATGTACAGGCCAGGGACGGAGAAAAGATCGACAACGTGGATCAGGCCCTGGAAAGAGCTGTAGCAAACGGAGTTAAGAACCTGGTAGTACAGCCTACACATCTGATGCATGGCGCCGAGTATGACGAACTCACAGACGCGCTTTCAGAATATGAGGACAAGTTTGACAGCATCACAGTGGCTGAGCCCCTTCTTGGCGAAGTCGGAAATGACGCTACTGTGATCAACGAAGACAAGAAGGCCGTTGCCATTGCAGCAGTAAAGGCAGCGCTTTCATCCGCAGGATTTGATTCCCTTGAAAAGGCCGCTGAAGACGGAACAGCCTTTGTATTCATGGGGCACGGAACCGCTCACACCGCAAAGGTGAGTTACAGCCAGATGGCTACTCAGATGAAGAAACTCTCCTACGACAACGTCTTCATCGGAACAGTTGAGGGCGAGCCCGAGGAGACTGCCTGTGAGAACGTGATCGAGGCCGTAAAGGAGGCCGGATATAAAAAGGTTATCCTTCGCCCGCTCATGGTAGTTGCAGGTGATCACGCCAACAACGACATGGCAGGAGATGATGACGATTCCTGGAAGAGCATGTTCACAGCCTCAGGCGCTTTCGATTCAGTGGACTGTCAGATCGAAGGACTTGGAAGAATAGATGATATAAAAGAGCTCTATGTTGCCCACACAAAGGCTGCACTGGAAAGCGCCGGAATCGCATCCGCTGACAATGGAGCAAATGCCGCAGCGGCTCTCGCAGACGGAGAGTATCAGGCAAAATTTAAATCCGACAGCTCAATGTTCAAGGTAAATGAAGCCTATAATGATATGGGAACACTTACAGTTAAGAACGGAGAGATGATGATCCACATAAGCCTTCCCTCTGAGAACATAGTTAACCTCTTCCCCGGAATGGCAGAGGATGCGCAGAATGACGGCGCAGTACTTCTTGAACCCACAAAGGACGAGGTCACTTACAGCGACGGAACTACAGAGACAGTCAACGGCTTTGATGTACCGGTTCCCTACCTGGACAGGGAATTCGACCTGGCGCTGATAGGAACCAAGGGCAAGTGGTATGACCACAAGGTGGTAGTTTCGTCGCCTGAGCAGTAAGGATAATTCATGACCAATACCCGGATCAAAAAATGCATACTTGTTTTTCTGTGCACTTTGCTTGTGACAGTTTGTGTAACCTCCTGTTCTTCGCAGGGGGTTACTTCTGCTAATAAGAACAGTGAGGAGATCACAAGAAAGACCTATCTCGTGGACATGACCTTTGAAGGCGGGACTGGCAAGGCATACATCAAGTCGCCTGTGGAAGTCACGGACGTGGACGGGCAGCTCACTGCAAAGTTTGTCTGGAGCAGCAAAAACTACGACTACATGATCGTTGACGGCGTAAAGTACGACAATGAAAACGAGGGCGGCGAATCCACCTTCACCGTTGAGATAGATAATATCGAGGAACCGCTTGCTGTCATCGGCGACACAGTTGCCATGAGCACGCCCCATGAGATTGAATACCTTATCACCTGGGGAGAAAAAGAGCTGTCGCAGACCGAGAGCATATCGGAGCATCAGGCGGATCGCGAAGAAATCAAAAAAGCCCTGAAGAATGCAGGTCTTAAGGAGTCAGGAAAGGATGAGCTGAAGTATGCCGGGGGATTTGAGATAGAGCGGTATGAAGACTACACACTGATATCTATTGATAATTCCGGCGAGTACCTGTTGGTACCTGACGGAAAAGAAATCCCGGCTGACCTTCCGGAGGATCTTGTGATACTTAAAAAGCCCCTGGATAAGACCTACCTGGTTTCAACCTCTGCCATGGATCTGATCAACACCTGTGGCGCGCTGCCTATGATAAAACTCTCCGGTACCCGCGAGAGCGACTGGTATATTGATGATGCAAAAGAGGCTATGGAGAGCGGCAACATTCTCTACGCCGGAAAATACAGAGCGCCTGACTATGAGCTGATCCTTCAGAGCGGCTGCAACCTTGCAATAGAAAACACAATGATCTACCACGAACCACAGGTAAAAGAAAAGCTGAAGGAGCTGGGCATTCCTGTCCTTGTTGAGACATCAAGTTATGAAGATCATCCGCTTGGAAGACTGGAGTGGATAAAACTCTACGGAGAACTCTTTGACAAAAGGCAGGAGGCGGACAGCTATTTTGACAAACAGATTCAGGCTGCTCAGCCAATTATGGATCAGGATAAAGACTTCGGCGTGACGGTAGCTTTTTTCCATGTGACGGCCAACGGCCTTATTAACGTCAGGAAAAACGGCGACTACATCACAAGAATGATAGAACTGTCCGGCGGAGATTATGTGCCGAAGGGAGCGGGAGAAGGAGAGAACGCGCTTTCAACCATGAACATGCAGATGGAAGACTTCTATGCTGAGAGCTCTGAGGCGGATATAATTATATACAACAGCACCATTGGCGGGGAGATATCCTCCATCGATGAGCTGATTTCCAAGAACTCACTGTTTGCTGATTTCAAGGCTGTGAAAGAGGGCAGAGTCTACTGCACCGAGAGAAATCTCTTTCAGCAGATAACCGGAATGGCAGAGTTCATGGCGGATTTAAACGACGTATTTAAGGGTGTTGAAAGAGACTACACCTATCTGAACAAACTGGAATAAAGATATGAGCAAAAAGCGGACGGGCATTTTCTTTGGCCTTACCCTGATACTGATCGCAGCGCTGTTCTGGATCAGTATCGTACTTGGAAGCACGCACGTGTCAGCAAAGGACGTGCTTTCGATACTGGGCGGGGATACGGCCGACATAATGCAGACAAACATAATAATGAACATAAGGCTGCCCAGGGCAGTGTCGGCTTTTCTTCTGGGAGGAGCCCTGGCGCTGTCGGGATATCTTTTGCAGACCTTCTTCGGAAACCCGATCGTGGGACCCTTTGTCCTTGGAATATCATCGGGAGCAAAGCTGATGGTGGCGATCACTATGATATTCTTCCTGGCAGCAGGAAAAGAGATGGGACTGAATATGATGGTTCTGGCAGCCTTTGCAGGGGCACTTCTGGCCATGACTTTCGTACTGATAATCTCTGTGAGGGTGGCCAGCATGAGCATCCTGGTGGTCTGCGGAATAATGATAGGCTACATATGCTCGGCAATAACTGACTTTGTGGTAACTTTTGCGGATGACTCGAACATTGTGAATCTACACAACTGGTCCATGGGTAGTCTTTCGGGAATAAACTGGGACGGCATCAGGGTGATGGCTGTACTGGTGGTGATATGTCTTTTGCTCACGATAACCATACTTAAGCCCATGAACGCCTACAGGCTCGGTGAGGGCTACGCCAGAAGTGTCGGCGTAAACATAAAGGCGCTGAGAGTTATGCTGATCCTGCTGTCGAGCCTTTTGGCAGCCTGCGTGACTGCCTTTGCCGGACCGATCTCTTTTGTCGGTATAGCAGTGCCTCATCTTGTGAGGTCCTGTCTTAAGACGGACAACGCCCATGTCATGATACCCGCATGTTTCCTGGGAGGATCGCTTATAACACTTTTTTGTGATGTGATAGCAAGGACGGTCTTTGCGCCGACGGAAGTCAGCATCAGCTCGGTAACGGCGGTGTTCCTGGTGCCGGTGGTCATTGTCATGATGATTAGAAGGAGCGACAGAAAGAGCAGCTAAATGGCAGAAAACAAGGGAATAAAAACAGAAAATCTGAATATCGGATATAAGTCCGATCTCATAAAAGACATCTGCCTGCGGGTAAGGCCCGGGGAGATAGTGACTCTGATCGGTCCCAATGGCTGCGGAAAGACTACGCTTTTAAAGACGTTGACCGGCCAGCTGAAGGAGCGGGGCGGAACTGTTTATCTGGACGGCGAGGACAGAGATTCTTTAAGTGCTTCAGAGATTGCAAAGCGCATGTCACTTGTAATGACCTACAGGATACGGCCTGAACTTATGACCTGCAGGGAAGTGGTGGAAGTCGGGCGCTACCCCTACACCGGGCGGCTTGGAATCCTGTCGGATGAGGACAGGGATAAGGTAAAAGAGGCAATGGAGTGGACGGATGTATCGGACCTTCGGGACGCACTCTTTTCCAATATAAGCGACGGTCAGAAGCAGAGAGTCCTTCTGGCGAGGGCTATATGTCAGGAGCCTGAGATACTGGTACTGGATGAGCCCACGTCATTTCTTGACATCAGGCACAAGATAGATATTTTGCAGAAGATCAGGGAATTTGCTGCAAGGAAAAATGTTGCAGTTCTCATGTCGCTGCATGAGCTGGAAATTGCGGGGAATATTTCGGATACCGTGGTGGCTCTCGGCGAGGGAAAGGCGCTTAGGATAGGTGCGCCTGCGGATGTTTTCACGGAGGACTTTATCAGAAAACTCTATCACATAGAGAATGTAAATACAGACCTGCTGGGGGAGATGCCCTGGGAGAAGAATCGGAGTAAGGGGCAGGTTAAAGGAAAAGCTCAAGAGGTGGCGCAGGTACAGGAACAGGAACAACTTAAGGAGCAACCGCTTCGAGAGGATGGCGTTGCTGCTTCCGGGAAACCAGGGAAAGCCAGAGTCCTGATGATACAAGGTACCATGTCCAACGCCGGAAAGAGCGTGATTGCTGCGGGACTCTGCAGGATCTTTTCCGATGACGGATACAGGGTGGCTCCTTTCAAATCTCAGAACATGGCCCTCAATTCCTACATCACATCAGAGGGGCTCGAGATGGGAAGGGCCCAGGTAATGCAGGCTGAGTGCGCAAGAATAGAGCCAATGGCCATAATGAATCCCATCCTCTTAAAGCCCACCGGGGATTCCACGTCCCAGGTCATCGTAAACGGCAAGGCAGTAGGCAACATGAGTGCCATGGAGTATTTCAAAAACAAAAAGGCTTATGTAAAAGACATTCTGGAGGCCTACAGGAAACTGGAAGACATGGCAGACATCATAGTCGTGGAAGGTGCAGGGTCACCTGTGGAGATGAACCTGAAGCAGGACGACATCGTGAACATGGGACTGGCGGAGCTTATTGATGCGCCGGTACTTCTGGTGGGTGACATCGACAGGGGAGGAATCTTTCCGCAGCTGCTTGGTACTCTGGACCTCTTTGATGATAAAGAGAGAGACCGTGTAAAGGGCCTCATAGTCAACAAATTCAGGGGAGACGGAAGGCTGTTTGAAGACGGAATCAGAATCCTGGAGGATAAGGGAAGGACAAAAGTCGCCGGCGTTGTACCCTTCATGAAGGTGAAACTGGACGACGAGGACTCCCTGTCTGAGAGATTTGACAACACAGAGGTAAAGAACTTTGACATTGCGGTTGTAAGACTTGACCACATCTCGAATTTCACTGATTTCGGGACACTGGAGCAGATGGCAGAGGTGTCGGTCAGGTACGCAGGAAGTGTGTCAGAGCTTGGCAATCCGGACATGATAATAATTCCGGGTACCAAGAATACCATAGCAGATCTGCGCAGCTTCAGAAGCAGCGGGCTGGCGCAGGAAGTGGCAAAAAGAGCTGACGAAGGAACCTGCGTATTCGGAATCTGCGGAGGTTTCCAGATGCTGGGCAGGAAGATAGATGACCCGACAGGTGCAGAGATGCTCGGAAGCGAGGAGGGGCTTGGACTCCTTCCTGTAGACACTGTTTTGGAAAGTGAAAAGGTGAGATCCGGGTTTGCCGGCACCGTGACAGGAACCACCGGAGTTCTTTCAGGAATTGAGGGACTTGCGGTTGAAGGCTATGAGATACACATGGGAAAGACCGGTGCTTATGATGATGTGACAGAGTTTACTTCAAACGGAACCGGATTCTGCAAAGGCAATGTCTACGGAACCTATGTGCACGGCTTTTTTGATAAAAAAGAAATTGCAACTTCCGTTATAGACAAAGTAGCAAAGTCTAAGGGAAAGACGATAAATACACATGCTGTGAAGGACTACAGGGACTATAAGAACAGCCAGTATGACATTCTGGCACAGGGACTCAGAGAGAGTCTTGATATGGATTATATCTACAGCATAATGGGACTTTAAAATGACGACTGAAGAGCTTTTTTCCATAAAAATTAAAGAACCGGATAAAGAAATCTATGGGCAGGCGAGGCAGAAGTGGGACAGGAAAGCAAAGCCCATCGACGGTCTGGGGGCTTTTGAGGACATGGTCAGCCGTATTTCTGCCATAGATGATAACTTATGCCCTGACATCTCCCGCAAAGCGCTTGTCATCATGTGCGCCGACAACGGAGTTTTTGAGGAGGGAGTGTCTCAGACTCAGCAGAGAGTCACGATGGATGTGGCTAAGCTCATGGGAGAAAAGAAGAGCTCTGTTGGAATCATGACAGGAAACTATCCTGTCGACAGCTTTGTCTTTGACATTGGAATCAATTCAGAAGATAAGCCCGAGGGTGTTATAGATGCCAGGATATGCAGAGGGACCAAGAACTTTGTAAAAGAGCCGGCAATGAGCGGGGATGAGTGCCTTTCGGCTATAGACACAGGAATAAAGACAGTATGTAAACTAAAGAACGAAGGATATAAGATAATTGCTACAGGCGAGATGGGCATTGGAAATACCACGACAAGCACGGCTCTTCTGTGTGCAATCATGGGGATTTCGCCTGATCTTGTTACAGGAAGAGGCGCGGGCCTTTCAGATGACGCCCTTAAGATTAAGACTGAAGTTATAAGAAAGGGACTTGCGCTTCACAGAGGTGAGAAGGCAGGCCAGAGAGCAGGATCAGAGAGCGATGTGCTGGAGTGCCTCAGATGCCTTGGCGGTCTGGATATCGCAGGACTTGCGGGAGTATTTATTGGAGGCGCCATATATCATGTGCCTGTGGTGATCGACGGACTCATAAGCGCAGTGGCAGCGTTGACGGCAGACAGGCTCGTGCCCGGTTGCAGGCAGTATATGTTGCCATCCCATACAGGAAGGGAAAAGGGGATTGCTGTCATCATGGATGAACTTTCGCTAAAGCCTGTGATTCACGCGGACCTTGCTCTTGGAGAAGGAACGGGGGCGATACTTCTTTTTCCCATGCTGGACATGGCAATGACACTGTTCAACGAGGGCACGGCTTTTGGCGACACTGAGATCGATCAGTACGAGAGGTTTGACTGATGGTTTATCTGGTTATCGGAACACAAAACAGCGGAAAGTCAGTTCTTGCAGAGAAACTGGCCATGGAGACGAAGGATCCTTACCGGGTGTATCTGGCGACGATGAAGGTATGCGACGATGCTGCAAAAGAGCGGGTCGCAAAGCACAGAAAGCAGCGCGAGGGAAAGGGCTTTGTCACCATTGAGAAAGAGTATGGCATTACAGATGTACCGTGCGGGATAGAGAAGCCCGGTGAGACAACTCTGTGCCTTGAGTGCGTGTCGAACTTAGTGGGAAATGAGCTTTATGATAATCCGTCATACTTTGGTGTAAAAGAGCTTTTGGATTCTGAAGCGGATGCGGCCGGGAAAAGAGCTGAATTCGCGGACAGGGTCGCGTCGGAAATAAAAGCAGTGGCAGATAGAGTAAACAACATCATTCTTGTGACCAATGAATATGAAGACAAGGATGATGGATTTGATGATGAGACGAGGCTCTATGTGGAGCTTCTCAAGATGGTCAACGAGAGAATAAGCGGTTTTTCGGATGAGATATTTGATCTAAGGAAAGAGAGAAAACCTTGAACATATTCAGACGGCTGGCAGCAGCATTTTCTATGTACAGCAAAATACCTGTCCCTGGATTTGAGATGAGGCAGGAGGACATGGCAGGGAGTCTCACCTTTTTTCCATTGGTGGGACTTGTCATAGGGGGCGCAGTTTACGTGCTTAATGGCATATCGCCCTTTGATGGCCTTCCTGCAGCAGTGAGGATAATCCTGACTCTGCTTCTTCCCCTTGCAATCACCGGGGGATTTCACGCAGACGGCTTCATGGACACGCAGGATGCACTGAATTCCTATTCATCCAAAGAGAAGAAGCTGGAGATACTTAAGGACCCGCATATCGGAGCGTTTGCAGTAATTTCTCTACTGAAGTGGGAGCTGTTCTACGGGGCAGCAGTGACTGCAATCCTTCTTAATGAAAAATGCGATGCGAAGGTACTTGTGATCTTCGGGCTTACCTTTGTTATATCCAGATGCCTTTCAGGCCTTACGTCAGTTCTTTTACCAAAGGCAAAAAAGACCGGAATGCTGCATGGTGAGGCGGGGCAGAAACAGACTGTGACGATGGTATGTCTGACCGTTATGCTTGTGGCGTCAGCCGTTGCGGCGCTGTTTATGAATTATATTTATGGCGGAGCAGTTCTTTTGACATTCGCGCTGTTTACTGCATATTACAGGAGCAAGGCACTGAAGGAGTTCGGCGGAGTTACAGGCGATACGGCGGGGTTTTACCTGACAGTTTCTGAGATACTCTCGGCGGCTGCACTTGCGCTTATTGTCTATCTGGTCTGAGGGCTTGGGGGATTGATTGATGAAGGAACTGATTCTGTTTCACACCATAAGCCTGGTAGCAGGAATCCTGCTGGATCAGCTGATCGGGGATCCGCATTTTATGCCGCATCCGATAAGGGCCATAGGGCGTATCATTTCTTTTCTGGAAAAGAGTTTCCTGGGCGACTTGGATGCTGACGAGGCGAGGGATTACAGGCGCGAAAAGAAAAGAGGCGCATTGCTTTGGTTTATTGTGATGACAGTGGTCATTGCAGTGACGCTTGTGGTAATAATTCTTGCTTACAGGATCATGGTGATTGTCGGGATAATTGTTGAGTCTATACTCACCTGCTATATCCTTGCAGCAAGGAGCCTGAGCAGAGAGAGCATGAAAGTATGCAAGGACATTGAGCGAGGCGACATATCAGCCGCTAGAACTTCCCTGTCCATGATAGTTGGCAGGGACACGGAGTGCCTGGATGAGGATGAGATAGTCAAGGCGGCGGTCGAGACCGTGGCCGAGAACACTTCTGACGGGGTGACGGGACCTATTTTCTACACGGCCATTGGCGGTCCTGTTCTGGGCATGGCTTACAAGGCGGTCAACACCATGGACTCCATGCTGGGCTACCGCAACGAAAGATACGAGCACTTCGGGTGCTTTTCTGCCAAGGCGGATGATTTTTTCGGATTCATCCCTTCGAGGTTCAGCGCAGTCCTGATGATAGCAGCTGCATACATGCTTGGTGTGTTTTCCAAGGACTACAGCGGGAAAAGAGCTCTTAAAATCTGGAAGAGGGACAGACTGAATCACAGCTCGCCCAATTCAGCCCAGACAGAGAGCGTATGTGCGGGAGCACTGGGGCTGAAACTTGGCGGAACACATCTGTACAGGGGCGTTAAGGTCGAAAAGCCAACGATCGGCGATGAGATAAGAAGGGCTGAAACCCGTGATATAAAGAGAGCAGGGCGTCTTATGTTCATGACGGAAGCCCTGATGGCCATTATTGCGGTGGTTGCACTTGCTCTGGCGGCAGGATTGGCAACTGTTTGATGAATTATTTCGGAAAGGGCAGGGATGTTATGATCCACGGCGGAGATATTTACAGAAACAAAGTCAATATGGATTTTTCGGTGAGCCTCAATCCCCTTGGCCCCCAGTCAGCGGTCCTTGATGCTGCAAGGGAGTCACTTTCCATGGCAATAAACTATCCCGATCCCAGGCAGGAGGAGATAAGAGACGCCATTGCGGCTTCTGTGGGACTTCCGGCGGAATACGTCTATGGAGGATCTGGAGCCTCAGAACTCATGCTGGCGACGGTAAGGGCGGTGCAGCCCCGGCGAGCTCTTTTATTTGAGCCGGGGTTTTCCGGATACGAGCATGTGCTGAAGGCAGCAGGATGCGAAGCAGTACGCCATCCCCTGAAAAGCGATGAGGGTTTCAGGCTGTCTTTTGAGGACGCAGAGGCCCTGAATGAGGAAGTGGATATAGTTTTTGTCTGCGACCCTGCAAATCCCACCGGTGCGACAATTGAAGACGCTGTTTTTCTGAAGATAATGGAAAGAGCGAGAGATAAGGGAATCTATGTCTGTCTGGACGAGAGCTTTTTCTTCCTGTCGGACAAGGCATCAAAGGGCAATCTGAGAAACCGCTCCGACCTGGTGAAGAACTTTGATAATCTGATCATTTTAAGATCTTTGACCAAGGTCCTTGCTGTGCCTGGGATCAGGATGGGCTATGTCCTGTCAGCACCCGCAAATATCGAAAAGATAATAGACCAGCTCCCTGAGTGGAATCTTTCCGTGACGGGTGAGTCGGCTATGAGAGCGGGACTTGGCCTTATCTGTGATACAGATTTTATTTCGAGGTCAGCTGCTGTAATAGATGAGGAGAGGGCCTATATGGAAGGAGTTCTTAAGGAGCTGGGCTACAAAGTGTTTGACAGCACGACCTGCTTTATCCTTTTTAAGGGGCCGCCGGACCTGTACGACAAGCTCCTGGAAAAGGGAATCCTTATCAGGGACTGCACCGATTATGTTGGGCTTTCGAAGGGCTATTACAGGATTGCGGTCAAGGAACACAGTGATAATGAAGAGCTGGCCAGGGCTCTGAGGGAGGCAGCTGATGAACTATGAAGGGCTAAGGCCTGAGGAAATTGAAAAGAGAAGCTTTGAGATAATATCAAAAGAGCTTGAAGAAGCTGAAATAACTTTAGACGAAAAGACGGCGTTCGTGACAAAGCGCTGCATACATACCTCGGCTGATTTTGACTACGCCTCAACCCTGACTTTTTCAGAGGGGGCTGTGGATGTGATGAAGGATCTTATAAGAAATGGCGCCTATATAGTGACGGATACCAACATGGCCCTTGCCGGCATCAATCAGAAGAAGCTGTCCGGCTTTGGCGGAAAGGCCATGTGCTTTATGGCAGATGAGAATGTGGCCAAAGAGGCAAAGGAGAGAGGTGTAACCAGAGCTTCAGTCTCCATGGAGAAAGCAGCAGAACTCGATCATGACGTGATCTTTGCAATAGGAAATGCGCCTACAGCATTGATAAAGCTCCATGAGATGATGGAGGAAGGAATTTTTGTACCCAAATTTGTGATAGGCGTCCCCGTGGGATTTGTAAATGTTGTCTATGCAAAAGAGCTGTTTCTTGATGGAAGTGTTCCATACATCATAAACAGAGGCAGAAAGGGCGGAAGCAACATAGCGGCTGCGATCTGCAACGCCGTGTTGTATAACATGTGATATGAAAAAGGGATTCACGACAGGGAGCTGTGCAGCGGCGGCAAGTAAGGCTGCAGCAATAATGCTCCTGAGCGGAAAAGAAAAAACTGAAATTGAAATAGAGACTCCCGCAGGCATAAAGTACCGTCCCAAAATTGAGAAAATTGACATAGGTGACGGATGTGTTAGCTGTGCTGTCAGAAAAGAATCCGGAGATGACCCTGATGTCACAAACGGGGTCTATATCTGTTCCAGAGTGAGTTTTGGCGATGAAAGCGCTAATGGGGGAGAGGTAATAATCAGAGGCGGAAAAGGAGTCGGCAGGGTGACAAAACCCGGACTTGACCAGCCTGTCGGAAATGCTGCCATCAATTCAGTACCCAGAATGATGATAGAAAACGAGGTAAAACAGGTAATGGAGTTCTTTGACCATAAAGGTCAAATGGTGGTTGAGATATCCGTTCCTGAGGGAGAAGAGCTGGCTGCAAGGACTTTTAATCCTAGGCTTGGCATAGAGGGTGGGATATCCATAATCGGAACTACGGGAATTGTGGAACCCATGAGCACAAAAGCCCTTCTCGATACGATAAAGGTTGAGCTTAGACAGGCGAAGGAGATGGGAGCAGAGATCGCTGTTATATCGCCCGGAAATTACGGCCTTACCTTTATGAAGGAGACTTACGACTACGACCTGGATCGGGCCGTGAAGTGTTCCAACTACATCGGAGATACCATTGACATGGCCTGTGAGCTGGGATTTAAGAAACTCCTTTTGTGTGGCCATGTGGGAAAACTCATAAAGGTATCCGGAGGTATAATGAACACCCATTCCGCCGAGGGAGACTGCAGGATGGAGCTCATGGCTGCTGCGGCGATAAAGTGCGGTGCATCAAGGCAGGCGCTTGAAGAGATACTGGAATGCGTGGCCTGTGAGGAGGCAGTAGCGATCTATGACAGGGAAGGCATCAGAGAGAAGTGCTTTGAGTACATAATGGAGAGGATAGAGTTCTTTTTACAGAAGAGAGGGAAAGGCCTCACTGAGACGGAGTGCATCGTGTATTCCAACAGCCAGGGCCTTCTTGGAATGACAAAAAGAGCTGCAGAGTTTCTGGCGGAAGAAAAAGGAGACTTGTAGATGGTTAATTTCGTGGGAGCGGGTCCCGGAGCCGTGGACCTCATAACGGTGAGGGGAATGGAGCTGATAAAGAAGGCCGACGTCATCATATATGCCGGAAGCCTTGTAAATCCTGAGCTTCTTAAATATGCCGGGGAATCGGCTGAAGTTTATAACAGCGCGGAGATGACCCTTGAGGAAGTTTCTGACGTGATGATAAAAGCGGCGTCGGAGGGAAAGGAAGTTGTGAGACTTCACACCGGAGAACCCAGTATTTACGGGGCTGTGCGGGAGCAGATGGACATACTGGACAGGGAAGGGATTGAGTACGCATCCTGTCCCGGCGTCAGTGCCTGTTTTGGCGCGGCGGCTTCTCTGAACCTTGAATACACACTGCCCGGAGTATCCCAGAGTCTAATAATCACCAGGCTTGAGGGAAGGACAAAGGTTCCGGAAAAAGAAAAGATGGAGGCCCTTGCAGCTCACGGCGCCAGCATGGCAATCTACTTAAGCGGCGGAATGCTGGCTGAGCTGGCAGAGGAACTGATAAAGGGAGGGTATTCTCCAAAGACCCCGGCTGCGGTTGTGTACAAGGCCACATGGCCCGAGGAGAAAAGAATCATCTGCACCATAGGGGATATGGCAGAGCGCGCTGAACAAGAGAACATCACAAAGACCGCAGTGGTCCTTGTGGGGGAAGCGGTATCAGCCGGTGATTATGAAAGATCAAAGCTCTATGACCCGTCGTTTACCACGGGATACAGGAAGGCGGTTGATACTGATAAATGAAGAAGATAGCTGTTTGCTTTACCCGCAAGGGGCAGAGCATTATAGAGAAACTGAATGAAGAGAGCAGAAAACGCGGAATAGAGCCGGCAGAAGGCTTTTTCCTGGGAACTTCTGAGGATATGGCCAGGGGCTTTACCGTAGTTAACTGCAGTATTGGTGAGTGGACCGGTCAGCATTTTGTACCCGGGAATGCGCTTATTTTTGTAGGCGCACTGGGAATCGCTGTCAGGGCGATCGCACCGTTTTTGGAGGATAAGCTTAGGGACTGCCCTGTGGTTGTAATTGATGACGCGGGTCAGTTCGTGATTCCGGTTCTGTCAGGGCATGTTGGCGGCGCAAATAAGCTGGCTGCAACCATAGCCGAACTTATAGATGCGATTCCCGTTATCACTACGTCTACAGATGTGAATGATGCTTTTTCGGCCGACCTGTTTGCGGTTGAGAACAGGCTGACCATAGCGAACCGCGAAGGAATAAAGAAGGTTTCCGCGAAAGCCATCGAGGGCAAAAAGATAACCCTTTCTGTGAAAAACTATCCGCCGGAAGAAAAGGTGGATGTGGTAGTGGCTGATGAGACTGATGCGGAGTACTCTCTGCTCTTGAAACCAAAGAGATTTTTTGTTGGCGCAGGGATGAAGAAGGGGAAAGATTCTGCGGCTTTTGAGAAGTTCTTTTTGGAGACACTGGAGCAGTGCGGTATAGCGGCAAGTGACGTATATGCTCTTTGCACAATCGATCTTAAGGAGGACGAGGAAGCAATAACAGCTATTCGTGATAAGTACAGGATCCCCGTCATTTCTTTTGACAAAGAGATATTGAACAAGGCGCAGGGAGAGTTTGAGGCGTCGGATTTCGTACAGAAAACAGTGGGCGTTGATAACGTATGCGAGAGAGCTGCCATTGTCGGCGCAGGCGCAGGAGCTGAACTCATATTGAAGAAACAGGCAAGGGATGGAATGACCCTGGCAATAGCTAAGAGATAACAGAGCGGAGAGTGATGATGGGAAAGATTTATGTCGTGGGGCTGGGCCCCGGGGACAGTGAGATGATGACGAAAAGTGCCGCAGGGGTCCTGGAAGAGTGTGACATCATCGTGGGATATAAAGGATATACGGAGCTTATAAAGAGTGACTATCCCGATAAGGAGTTTTTTGAAAACGGCATGAGGGGTGAGCTGGAGCGCTGTGAGAAATGCGTTGAACTTGCAAAAGCTGGCAGGAGTGTTGCTCTTATATGCAGCGGGGACGCGGGAGTCTACGGAATGGCATCACCTCTATTGGAGGTGGCAGAAAGAGAAGGCTTTAATGATGTGGAAGTGATTCCCGGAGTAACTGCGGCCCTCAGCGGCGCTGCCGTTCTTGGCGCGCCACTCGGTCACGATTTCTGTGTGATCAGTTTGAGCGATCTTCTGACTCCGTGGGAAGTCATTGAAAAGAGGCTTACCTGCGCTGCAGAGGGGGATTTCTGCATCGCTATATACAACCCCTCAAGCAAGAAGCGGGCAGATTACCTGAAAAGAGCCTGTGAGATTCTTTTGAGGAAGCTTCCGGCAGACACGGCCTGTGGCTATGTGCGGAACATAGGAAGGGACGGATGCGAAAAGAAAGTTTGCAGTCTCGAAGAACTTGCGCAGGAAGAGACGGATATGTTTGTCACTGTATTTGTGGGCAATTCCAAAACCAGGATTTCGGGTGGCAGACTTATAACACCCAGAGGCTATGAAGTATGAAGAATATTGTTATTTTTTCGGGAACAACTGAAGGAAAGACGTTGTCAGCCATGCTCTCAAATGATGGAATAAGACATCACGTGTGCGTAGCAACGGACTACGGAAAAGATGTGATGGAAGAGAGCTCTTTTGCCGAGGTTCATGTAGGGCGCATGGATGCTGAAGAGATGCGTGCTTTTCTGAGCGGGCTTGTGGATGATCCGGGCTGTGTTGTAGTTGACGCCACACACCCCTATGCATCTGAAGTGACGGCAAATCTCAAGGCTGTTACCCGGGAACTTAAGACTGAATACATCAGGGTATTGCGTGATTCAGAATCGGAAGAGAGTCAGGATGCCGACATGCGCTCCTACAGCGATATTGCGGAGTGCGCAGCTGCACTGAACCAAACCGGCGGCAATATCCTTCTCACAACAGGAAGCAAGGAGCTTGGCATATACTGCGGGAATGTATCTGATGATACGAGGAAAAGAACCTACGTCAGGGTTCTGCCTGCAATCGAGAGTCTCAGGATCTGCGAGGACGCAGGGATAGAGCAGAGCCATGTAATAGCCATGCAGGGACCGTTCAGCTTAAGCATGAACGAAGCCTTGATAAGGCAATATGACATATCGCATCTTGTCACAAAAGACAGCGGCACCACAGGGGGCTTTGGAGAAAAGATAGCTGCGGCTAAAGGCTGTGGAATTCGTATTCATGTGATACGAAGACCCTCTGATGAGAAGGGAGTAAGCGCAAAAGAAGCTTATAAGATGCTTGCGGGAAAAGAAGCGATGACCTCTGAAGGAAATATGGTCATCACCCTCATAGGAATGGGGATGGGAGCAGAAAAGAGCCTCACCATTGAAGGACTTAAGGCCCTTGAGGAGTGCGATGCAGTTTTTGGAGCAGAAAGGCTGATCAAAGGATTGCGAGCCAAACGGAAATATCCCCTGTATCTTGCTGCGGACATAATACCGGTGCTGGAGAAGGAAGATATAAAGCGGGCCGCAATTGTCTTTTCCGGAGATACGGGCTTTTTCAGCGGTGCAAAGAAAATGATCGCTGCTTTGAATGAGTCGTTGCCGGATGCAGACGCAAGGGTCATCCCCGGGATTTCTTCCATCTCTTATCTGGCTGCTGCACTTTCGGAGAGCTATGATGATGCCTGTCTGCTTAGCATCCACGGCAAGAAAACTGAGAGAGAACTTAACGCACTTACTGATATGGTGAAGCATAAACGGAAGGTATTCGTTCTTTTATCCGGACCGGGTGATATTCCGGAAATCGCATCGAGGCTTGATAAAGCAGGAATTAAAGGCAGAATCTGTGTCGGTGAAAATCTCTCTTACGAAAATGAGTCCATAAAAGAGCTTGGTATGGAAGAAGCTTTGAAATATCGCGGTGAAGGTATTTCAACCGCGCTGATATATAATGATGAGCCTGTAAAGCGTCCTGTCTACAACACCATGAGAGATTCAGATTTCATAAGGGACAGTATTCCCATGACCAAGGAGTGCATCCGCCATGAGAGCATCATCAAACTGGGACTTAAGGAGGGTGACGTCTTTTTCGACATCGGTGGAGGAACGGGCTCTGTAGCGATTGAGGCAGCAGGCCTTTGCCCGGAACTGGATGTAAGGACCTTTGAAAGAAAAACTGAAGCCGTTGACCTCATACAGCGCAACATAGAAAAGGCCGGGCTTTCAAACGTAACTGTCGTAAAAGGAGAAGCACCGGAGTGCCTTACTGATCAGCCAAAGCCCGACTGTGTTTTCATCGGCGGAAGCGGCGGAAAGCTTGGCGACATTGTGGAAACCCTGCATAATAAGGGAGACGGGATAAGGTTTGTCATAAACGCCGTCAGCCTCGAAACCATCGAGGAAGCAAGACGGATAATAAAGAAATACGAACCCCGTGAACACGATGCGGTCGTGATCACAGTAAGCGATATTCAGGAGATTGGAACCCACCACATGCTCAAGGGGCAGAATCCTGTATGGATTTTCTCCTTCACCCTGTAGGGAGGCATCGATATGAGTGAGATTAATTCAAAGAGAGTTATGCTGGCAGCGCTTTCCAGCGGAAGCGGAAAGACCACGGTGACCTGCGGTCTTCTTGAAGTGCTTAAGAAAAGAGGCTTGAGCCCGGTGTCGTTTAAATGCGGGCCTGACTATATTGATCCAATGTTTCATAAAAAGGTGCTCGGGATAGACAGCAGAAATCTTGATACTTTCTTCTGGGGAGCAGACGGAGCTTTTTCCGCCATGTCTTCAGTAGGAGATGGTTATGCTGTCATCGAAGGAGTCATGGGACTCTATGACGGGACGGGCCCGGAGGGAACAAGGGGATCGGGCTATGAGATAGCATCTCTTTTAGAGACTCCCATAATCCTGATAGCAGATGCATCCGGTGCGGGAAGGACAATGATCTCACTGATCAAGGGCATGCTCATGGACGATGTCCACCATCTGATAAAGGGCATTATCCTGAACAGGATAAGTGAGAGCTTCTATTCCAGGCTTAAACCAGTTATGGAAAAAGAACTCTCGGATGCGGGCTTCGATGTAAAGCTTCTTGGATATATTCCGAAGAATCCTGAGATCAGCATAGAAAGCAGACATCTGGGACTGAAGCTCCCCGGTGAAATTGACAGCATCAGGGATAAGGTTGCAATTGCTGCTTCGATGCTTGAAAAGAACGTCGACATGGAAGCGCTGTTTTCTATAATGGAGTCAGCGAAAAAGCTTGAGGTTAAGCAGAACCTTCCGAAAGCCGCAGATATAGTCGACGGCGATTGCGACCTGACACTGGCTGTGGCCTCCGATGATGCTTTCTGTTTCTATTACAGGGAAAACCTGGAATTGTTTGAAGAAATGGGAGTGAGCATAAAGTTCTTTTCACCCCTTAATGATAAGGAGCTGCCAAAGGAATGCGATGGCATCCTGCTGGGAGGCGGCTATCCGGAGAATTACTTAAAGGAGCTGTCCTCAAACAAGACCATGCTGATATCGATAAATGAAGCGCTAAGCAGCGGAATTCCCAGTCTTGCGGAGTGCGGCGGATATATGTATCTTCACAGGTCAATAACCGGTACAGACGGTGCTTCGTTTGACATGGCCGGTGTAGTGGATGGGGAATGTACATATACGGGACACCTTGTAAGGTTCGGCTACATGGAGATTGAGGCGATGAAAGAATCTGCGCAGGAAGATGTGGATCCTCTTGGTGAGAGCCTGGTCGGAATGAGAGGACACGAGTTCCATTATTATGAGAGCAGCGTTGACGAAAGCGCTTATCGCGCAATTAAGCCTGACACCGGGAAGACATGGGACTGCATGGTCATAAAGAACAATGGAATCTGGGGCTTCCCGCATTTTTACTACAGGTCGAATCCGGAGTTTATAAAGCAGTTTGTAAAGAGAATGAGAGAGGTGAAGAATGGCTAATTCCAGTAAGTTTTTTGCAAACAGGGACTGCGAGTTCTATCCCTGTCACAGCGCAGACTTCGATGTCAACTGCCTTTTCTGTTACTGTCCCCTCTACAACACGGACTGCCCCGGAACATTTGAAATGGTGGAGAGAAGAGGGAGAATTGTAAAGAGCTGTAAGGGATGCACATTCCCCCATGATCCGGCAAACTACGACGCCGTGATAGCTCTTTTGAAGGATAAAAGATAGGATAATAAAGTGCAAAACAGGCCATTATCCGTGTAGGAATCAGGCCTGTTTTTATTTTGCGCTAATATACCATCAAGGATAATGGAGGTATATATATGAAAAAAGTTCTTAAGATAACCGGAATTACTTTGCTTAGCATTGTAACACTGTTCATTTTGTTTTTATTCGGTATCAAAATATGGAATAATATTGCTATGAGCAATGAGAAGGAGCTTCTTAAGGATCATCCGGGGGAATATGTTGAAGTAGACGGCCATAACATGAATGTCTATCAGGAAGGCGAGGGTGACCACACACTGGTATTCATGTCCGGCTGGAAGGTTCCGTGCCCTATATATGAATACAAGCCGCTGTATTCCAGACTCAGTGATGAATACAGATGCGTTGTCATTGAGAAGTTCGGATATGGTTTCAGCGATGAATATGAAGGAGACCGTGATTTTGACACTTTGGTCCGTCAGGACAGAGAAGCATTGCAAAAAGCCGGCATCGAAGGACCCTACGTTTTGTGCGCCCACTCCCTGTCAGGCTTTGAAGCCGAGCTCTGGGCGCAGAAGTATCCCGAAGAAGTCGAGGCAATCATAGGTCTTGATATGTGTCTTGCCGGATGTTTTGATCCTGTTGAAGATGTAAAGAGCTCTGTAAAGCAGAACAGGCTCGACAAAGCCGGAGCTTTCTTTGGACTAAACCGGTTCTTAATGAGTATCAGTGAATTTGAAGGGCTTTCTGATGAAGATATCAAAAGATATATCGCTCTTGGATGCAAAAATCTTGGAAATGAAACTGCCGCCGGTGAAGCAGAGGGTATTGTAGATGTCTTTTACGAAATAAGCAGTGCACCAATACCGAACGTTCCGACCTTGCAATACGTATCCGGCGTAAACAAAGATAAAGAGGATTGGGTAAGCTCACACTGGGATATCGTCAATGCTTCCCGAAATGGCCGGTTTGTTCAACTTGAGTGCGGGCACTATGTTCATAATTATGAATCTGAGAGAATTGCCGGTGAAATAAAGGAATTTATCGCAGATAATGTAGGCTGGAAAGGGTAATGCGAGGATTCAATCGGAAACTATATGAACTGGTTCTGGGAATCATAAAAAAAGCAGGTGCGAAAGAGCACCTGCTTTTAATATGCATATTCGGCAAAGCCACCCGGAATTATCCGATAGCTTTCTTAACCGCCTCAAGAACACGGTCAGCCTGGAAAGGCTTAACGATGAAGTCCTTGGCGCCGGCCTGAATGGATTCAATTACCATTGCCTGCTGACCCATAGCAGAACACATGATGCAAACCGCATTAGGATCTGCAGCCTTGATTCCCTTCAAGGCTCCGATACCATCAAGCTCGGGCATTGTGATATCAAGAGTTACAAGGTCGGGTTTCAACTCATTATACTTCTCGATTGCGACTTTTCCGTTCTCAGCTTCGCCGGCAATCTCATATCCATTCTTGGAGAGGATATCCTTGAGCATCATGCGCATGAAAGCGGCGTCATCAGTAATGAGTATTCTTTTTCCCATATTGAACCTCCAATAAGTATTTTTAGTTGCGTAGGCTTTAATGCATATATTATCTTTTTTGATAATTATTATTGGTACATAATCTATTGTACCACGTAATTTAAGTTGTGCGCGTTAAATCGTTATGCAAATAATTAAAATTTGATAAAGTCTCTGAGAAAATTGTTTGAAAATCACGCTCATTTATTTTAGGACCGGAAGTGTGCTGTCATAATTGAAATCGCCGTGATTCACAATCTGCCACTGGGTTATAGTGTAATTATTGTCTGAATTGGCAGAGTTGTTTGCACTATTTTTCTCAAGAGTTATGTCCAGAGATTGATTATCGGTTATTGGTATACTTTCTTTCATTATACCATCTTCTTCGCCGGAGGAATAGCCTGAATTTACAGCTGCAATAAAGGCATTTCCTATATGACAGGCCTTATAGTATGCCTGCTGTCTTTCGGCAAGATTATTGCTTAAATTGTAGTCTGCTTTTGAATTTACAAGTGTCAGTGTGGCAAAAGAGATTATGCTGAGTACTGTGAATATCAAAAGGATAGAGGCGCTTCCTATATGGGAGCCGCCTTGAGCTTTATGCATATTATTCCTCCTCCTTTCCGAGATATTTATCTACCTTAAAGTTTGCGATGGCTCTGTCAGCGCCGACCGATTCCGGTAAAAAGTCTCCTTCTAGTCCCCTTACATCGAGGATGGCAATATAGCCTACAGCAGCCTTTCCGACAAGAGGGACATTGTATTCGGTGACATCTGAGTAAACTTCGCCGGCATCTTTTATGGCGACATTACAGCTGACAAAGAAGGAAGCTCCCGAGAGAGAGTCGATCCTTTGCCAGTTTTCATCAAAGAAAAGAATTATATAGCCGCTTCTCATGGTCGGATCATTTGCGTTGTAGGATACATACGCATTCGGATAGAGCTTTTCTATTTCCTTCAGATCTCCGTTTGCTCCTTCGAAACTTTCTGCCATATCCTGGGACCACATGATGGCACTGGCTTCTCCCTGGGTATCCTCTGCCATTATATGGGCAGAAGCAAAAAGCCTTACGCAGACTGCTGCTGAAAGGGAGAAAAACATAATTGCCACTATTAGTTCCATAAGGAACAGGCTTAAGCGCGAATTACTTCTCTGATCCATTAGTTACCTTCCGTACTTCTTTTTGTGATGTATAAAAAGTCCTCTGTTCCGTCATCGAGGACGATCTCAATCCTGAATAATCTATCAGTTACTTCTTTTATATCAAAAGACTTTACCTTAAGTATCTTTTGCCCTGCTTGAGGATAGATGACATCCATAGAATCCCTTGCCATCAGTTCCATGAGGTTTCCGTCGTAGTCGTAGATGTAGGTGTTGTATAGCTCTCCGTTTACTTCCTTGCTCATTACAAGAACATTTTCATCAAAAAGCTCTTTTGTCCGGATGCTTCCGTTTACATCGGACTGTCTGATCTTCTCGGTTATGTAGGCGCTGGCTATCCTTCGAGAGTTGTTGCTTGCCATCTGGGAGACATTCTTCTGATAGATGCTTGCACCGATGGCTATAACAGACAGCGCGCACAACACAAAGAGCAGCATGAGACAAATGACGAAGACGGAGTCTATCATGTGTTTGTCTTTTTTGTTGGGATTAAGTGTCGTCTGATCCATAAGTACTTGTTACCTCAGAATAACTGTGTAATCGGGATAAAGGTTTGCTGCAATGGGCTGGTAATCAACAAAGAATGTGTTTTTGTCATAGGTAAGTCCGTAGTGCTGTTCCATGTACTCCAGGCTTGGCGGATACATTCCCTCGATGGCATAGCACTGGACTATATCTCTTGAAATGGCATTTTCAAGAGATTCCTGCTGCTTTTCAATGGTGCTTCTTCCGGAATATTCAACAGCCATCAAAAAGAAGACCACGATCAGAGCAAAGATCGTAATGGATACGATCCTGAAAAACATGGGTGATGGTGTAAATATGTGTTTTTCATTATCAAATCTGTTAGCCATTTTGACCTCTTTATCCTATGGTTGACATTATGCCCATAAGAGGCAGTATTACTGACAAAAGGATCATTCCTACAATAAGAGAAAGAACTATTACAAGAGTGGGCTCAAGCACCGAGATGAGAGAGTAGATGCGCCTCTCTGTGTCTTTTTCCAGTCTTTCGGAAACTTGTTTCATAGCCTGATCCATTGAGCCTGATTTAAAACCGACTGAGATCATCTGTGCATAGAAGGAAGTGAAGATATTTGTCTTTTCCATGGCTTCCGGGAAAGAGTCTCCATCCAGAAGGAGTTCTTTGCACTGATCTATCTTTTTCTTCATGTCCTCATCGTTGGAGAGCTTTTTTACAAGACCAAGTCCCTCATAGGTATCCATACCGCTTGAGAGTGTGAGCACCATTCCGCTGGCAAATCTCTCAAGCTCGATGTCGTGCATGAGTTTTCGTGTGGGTCCGAACTTTCTTATAAGCTTCTTGAAATTCTCTTTTCCCGCAGAAGAGGAGAAGTAGAGAAATGCTGCAGCAAATAAAACAAGTATGACTATAAGTATAATGGAGTATTTGTTCAGGGTGCTTCCCAGGGACAAAAGAGATTGCGCAAAGCCGCTCATGCTTGTGCCGAGCTGGGCGAATACCTGTTCAAATATCGGCAGTACCTTTGTGATAAGTACGAGCACGACAATGAGCATCATGAAGACCATGATAAGCGGATAACTCACGGCACTTCTGATGTTTGACTCGATATTTTCCTCCCTCTCGTAGTAGTCGGCAAGAGATTCCATTACGGTATCCATATTGCCGGATTCCTCTCCAATCGTGACCATGTGGATCATATAATCGGGAAAAGCCTCGGTCATACTCAGAGCGACATGGAATTTTTCACCGCTTTGGAGAACGTTGCTGATCGAACCCAGAAGCTTTTTGGCAGAGGTGCTGTTTGTGTCCTGTTCCAGGATATCTATGCCGTCGGCAGGAGTGATCCCGGCCTTCAGCATCAGAGACATCTGCTTGCAGAAGCTTGAGATCTCATAGCTTTTTAGTTTACTGAAATTAACTGCTTTGCTCATAAGTTCCTCCATTATGAACTCTGTTAATATATGTACTTTACGGAATAATTGGAGCCGTCTCCGATAAATTCGCGTAGGGATTTTTCTTTTGTGTTGGATGCAAATGTGGGATCCATCAGTGACCAGTCAGTGCCGTCAAATTCGATCATTCCGTTTACCCAGCCCACATCTTCTATATAAGTGGATAACCATGCATGATATGCGGTACCTGCGTAGCCGATCTCCATTCTTGTCGGGATCCTCTGACTTCGGAGCATTGTTACCATGAGAGCTGCGTAGTCAAGACAGATTCCCTTTTTGGTGGAAAGAACTTCATCCACATCCGGAAGGTATCCGCTCTGAACAGTTTCCGCCTCCTCGTGGTCGTAGGTGATGTGACCGATGATGTAGTTGTAGACTTCAGAAACCACCTCGAGGTCGGAGTTGCAGGTATAGGCCAGGTACTCGCTCTTTTTCACGGCTTCGTTTGAACTGTCAAAGGTCACATACTGATTGGGGTAGAGGAATGGTGAAAACTCGTTGGTGATCTCGACCTCCAGCATCTGGCTGTAGGCCTGGGAATACTGGGTGCCTTCGATGTTCTCAAATACATTTACCATATATTCACCGTTGCCCTGCTGCAGAGGGAAAACCTCTTCCTTAGGAATGCTGGAAATGTTGTAGGTGTAGGTTATGCCTGAGGGGCCGGTTATCTGAAGCTTGACCTTTGGAGATTCTCCGAGGTATGTTACAACGATGTAGCCCTCCGAAATATTGGAGGCATCGACCTTTGCGTATTCATTTTCATAGACAACGTCGCCCGGTGCTTCGGGCACAAGACAAACAGGAGTGTTGTCACGACTTCCCTTTACTCGCTCTGCTTCGGGGACTTCTACATCAGGCGCCGGAGCGGCGGGTTCTGATAAAGCCTTTGAAAAATCAGAGATGGGGTCATCCGATTCCCCGCATCCTGAAAGGAAGGTGGCAATACCCAGTGTTGAGATTAAAAGACAGGATATTAGATTTTTCTTTTTGCTAAGAAAAATTTCCATACGTTTAAGATAGTTTAAGAGGCATCTCGCGGATCTTCTTGTAGCCCAGTGAAATCAGGTCGGAGATATTCTCTGCGTTTTCGTCGCAGTTGAGTACCTTTGCATAAGCAACTTCTATGGGGGTTCCGACATTCATCTCGTTGTAGCCGTGGATCCTCTTTGTGAGATCAAGTAAAAACATATCGATGGCAGTGCTGTCACAGTTCTCTATCAGAATGATGAATTCATTACCGCCGTTTCGGCCTACATATCCGTACTGTTCGCTGACATCTTCCAGAATTGATGAGAATTCCGATATGAGCCAGTTGCCGTTATCATGGCCGTTTGAGTCGTTGATGGAGTCGAGGTTGCTGATCTTCATGAGCATAAATCCTGCTTTCGGAAGCCGGTACTGATTGTTGAAGCTCTCAATAAGAAGGTCGCAGCTGTATCTGTTCGGAAGTCCGGTCAGGTGATCGAGATAGGCCAGCTTGTTCAGATGCCTTCCTATCGAGGCGGTTCTGCTGAGGATATAAAAATCAATAAGAATGGAAAATACAAAGAATATCAGGCATATACCGCCCACCACAAAGAAGGCGGGGGTAGCTGCATCTGAGATCTTGTGAAAGACTTCTTTGTCCCTGTGATACAAAAAAGCCAGAATGATGGTGAGCACACCCAGAATGATAAGGGAGATCACCTTATATATATAGATGGTATTATATACGTTAGTACGTTTACTCCTGTCATAGAAATCGGGCTTCATGTGATTTCCTCCATATAGAATAATTGTACTATAAATAAGTGAAAAACGCACTCTTAAAGTGCATGGGGAGTAGGTGTTCTATTTTCAAAAGTATAATACTCTGTGAAACCGCATGTTATCGCAATATCGCGCATTTTCTCAAAACCGCAGGCTATTTTTTTCGGGGTGTGGGCGTCTGATCCGATCGTTATGATCTTTCCTCCGAGCTCTTTGTATCTCTTTAATACGTCGGGAACAGGATTTGGTAAAAGAGCTATGTCATTGCCAAGGAGCTTTGAGTTAAAATCAAGACCTTTGTCGTTCCTTATGAGATAAAGAAGTATCTCGTCGATCTGATCGGCAAAGCGCTTATAGCTGTAGGTGGTATTGCCTTTTGGAGCGTATCTTGATACATAGTCAAGGTGTCCGAGTACATCAAAGTCTGAAAAGAGCTTTATGTTTTCCAGGGTCTGCTCAAAGGTCTTTATGTATATGTTCTCCGGACTGTCTCCCTCCCAGAACTCTGGGTAGTAGGGGTCTTTTTTGTCGACAAGGTGAATGGATGCGATGACAAAATCGAAGCTGCCTTTTTTGACGAAATCCATATTCTCTTTTGCGATATGAGTCTGCATTCCGATCTCTACGCCGAACTGCATGTTTATCTTATCGCCGTAGATATCCTTATAGTGAAGAAACTCATTTCTGTAGGCATCCACATCGAGAATAAAGGGAAACTCCGGAAGGTCGTAGCAGGTGGGATAGTCAAGATCCTCGTGCTCGGTGAAGCATATCTGCTCAAGACCTTTATCCATGGCGCTTTTGATCATGTCCTCCATGGGAGCGGTACTGTCGCCGGAATTATGTGTATGCATGTGATAATCTGCTGAAATTGACATTTTTTATCTCCGTTTTAGATGTATAAAAGGACCGATTAATTCATATCGACAGTTTACTAATTTTTTATTACATTATCCACCATAAATTTAATATTCTCACTTGATTTATGGGCAAAAGTCAGATAGAATTGTAGGTGCTGATAAAAATTTATCAAGATAGATATAATTTAAGAAACAGCAACTCATATAAAATTCATTTTAGGAGGAACTTAAAATGGCAGTAAAAGTAGCAATTAATGGTTTTGGCC
>JAEEGF011184774.1_pt1 | contig 31828 bp, 23 predicted proteins | sample 9134171 | NCBI WGS metagenome assembly JAEEGF01 (sample SAMN16246542, study PRJNA631951) | gut metagenome | biome: gut microbiome; feature: rumen; material: AP-attached | host: Bos | place: Iran: Karaj | collected 2018-10 | reverse complement strand
CTTCTCTGCCTGCTTCTTCTTCTGCCAACATCTGAAAATGATGTAGAGGATTATTACTACTGCAAGTGCGATGATAAGAACTATCATTACTGCGAACCAAGGACTCTTGCCCATGATGTACTTAGCTGATTCTTCAAGTGCATCACCAAAACGCTTTGCAAGATTTCCGTCGTCCCATCTTGCATTGATCTTGCCATAGATGATAGTCATTGCATTTTCATCAATGGTATCACCGATGTTATATCCGCCTGCTACCCAGTAGTCATCCTCGGATGCTACATAGACGAAGAGGAGATTGCCTTCTGCGTCGAAGAGCTGCTCGTAAAGCTCATCTGTGTATGCCTGCATCGCATCGTTTACGTTTGATGCGTTAGGAGCATTCTCTATGATGTAGAGATGAGGGAATACACCGGTCTTGTTATAGAACTTCTTGAAACCGTCGTTGATGTATTTCTCATTGCTTCTATCGATAAACTTCTCTGAACCTTCACTCATATCTGTGAAATAACCATGGCTTGAATCAACGTCGCCCTTGTATTTTTTATGATTCAGATATGATGATGCGGTTACCTTTGAGCTGCTGCTTGAACTGCTATTATTGTATGTGGAATTATTATTCTTTACAAAAGAAGATACGATCATGAAAAGTATCAGTATGATGATGATCGAAAAGCATCCGCATCCGCCGCTTCCGCTTCTTATCGGAGCACCACCGCCTCTGTAATAACCGCCACGACCGTAGCCGTATCCGCCGTAGCCCGGTCCGTAAGAACCGCCTCTTCTGTAGCCTGTATTTGGCCTGTTATGATAACTGCCGCTGCTGCTGTATCCGCTTCCTGCACGGCGATAACTGCCTGATGAACCGAAGCTGCTCGAATGTGAGCGGCCGCTGCTTCCCATTGAACGGCTTGATGAACGCATTCCTCCACCCATTGAACGTCCGCCGCCGGAAGAATGGCCTCCGCCGCCACCTGCTGAACGTGCCATATCTTTTAACCTCCTTTATCTGTAATCCCTTATTTACAAATGGAAAAATTTCATATCCTTGTTAATATTACAATGAAAATCATAAATAGTAAAGAAAATATAATGTGCTTTTTATAAAAAAATGTAAGGTTTAGTTTGCAGTATTTGGGATTTGATTATATAATCGAATATGGTGCCGACGGGCAGACTAATAATTAATGCTTATAGACCTGCGGGCGGCAGTAAAGTTATGAATAAGAAGGGAAATATCATAGATGAGAGTTGGAATGGGCTATGATGTCCATAAGCTGGTGGAAGGTAGGCCGCTGATCCTGGGTGGAGTGGAAATACCCTATGAAAAGGGGCTGCTTGGTCATTCGGATGCGGATTGCCTTGTGCACGCTGTAATGGATGCGCTGCTGGGAGCGGCTGCGAAGGGCGATATAGGAAAGCATTTTCCGGATACCGATGAAAAATACAAGGGCGCAGACAGCATAATGCTTCTGAAGGAGGTCAAAAAGCTTCTGGATGAGGATAATTATATAATCGGAAATATTGATGCGACGATCATCGCACAGAGGCCGAAGATGGCTCCACATATTCCGGAAATGAGAAAGAGGATAGCAGAGGCACTTGTGCTTGATGAGGACAGAGTTAATATAAAGGCTACTACTGAGGAGGGGCTTGGCTTTACAGGCGAAGGTCTTGGAATATCCTGCCAGGCAATATGCCTGCTTGAGACGGTGGATAATTATATTTACAAGGATATGGCAGCAGAAGGAACTGTCAATTCCGGGGCAGGCTATGGATGCGGCTGTGCATCATGTCCTGTGAAGAATAAGGAGGTTTAAAATGGATAGATATAACGAGAGACTTGTTTACGGAAAGACGGAGGGAAAAACATATACCAGACTATTTCTGGTTTCACTTCTGATGCTTGCTTCATTTTTCCTGATGTTTACTATATCTTCACTGTTTCTTTTTATAGCAGTGCTTTCAGTGTGGCTGCTTTTCAAAACACTTGACTGGACGAATCTGGAATATGAATATACGATCACAAATGGTGATATCCAGATAGCCAAGATAGCATCGGCAAAGAAGAGAAAAGAGATCATGACTATCAACCTTGCCGATATGAAGAGTCTCGAGAATAAGAGCAGTGATAAGGTTAAGAACGACCTTACAAGAACTGCACAGTTTGAAGTGCTTGATTTCACGGAGCAGGTTAAGACAGAAGAGTATTATGCGCTTTACGTGAAGACAAATAAGAACGACCGTATAGTGATCCTCGATCTTGACGAGAACTGCCTTGAGCACCTGAAGCTGTATCTTAAGTCAAAATACAATGTTAAATATGTAAAGAAGGCTGAGGACAAAAAGGAAGAGGAATAGAATCTAAGTGACGGGAGAAACAGAAACTTCTGAATAAAATGACAGAATGAAAAAAACCGGACAATCCTGTCCGGTTTTAAATATCTTTATTAATTTTCAAGCGGAATCATCTGAAGTCCTTTGAAGAGTTTGGTATAGATACTCTTCTCATCTTTGTATAGGAAAGTGCCACGCGCGCCGTCTCTTACGATGTAAGCGTATTTATTCTTCTGTACGTTGGCATATAAAACTTCTTCAACGTTCAGCTCTTTGGCTTTGACCTTCGCGGTATATACGTTCAGCGGTTCCATTTTATATTTTTTGATTGCCTGTTCAACCGTCATCTTCAAAACCTCCCTCTTAAAGCTTATAAGCCTTTCGCTTCACTTAAAATAAGTATATTGTATAATATAAACAAAGTCAACTGTTAATAATATACAATTTTAATATGAACAGTGCTTGAAGGCCCAAGGGGATGTTGTGCAAAATGTCAAATCTTTAGGGTAATCAGAAACTAATTTATAAGGTATAGCCAATGGATCAGAAAAAAAGCAGAAATTATTATCAGAGATTTAAAGAGCAGGTGGGCGAGGCTGTTAAAGAGTCTGAAAAGCCGACTCTGCTTCTTCATGCCTGCTGTGCGCCATGCAGCTCTCACGTGCTGTCGGTGGTGGCACAGTATTTTGACGTGACTGTATTTTTCTATAATCCGAATATTGATGATAAGGCTGAATATGAGAAGAGGCTGGCGGAATTGGAGAGGTTTGTAAGTGAGGCCGGCTTTGCCGCAGGGACGAAGGTTGTTGATGGCGGCTACGGACCGGGAGCCTTCTTCGAGATGGTGAGGGGCAGGGGAGATCTGCCTGAAGGCGGTGAGAGATGCTATGACTGCTATAAGCTGAGACTGGAGAAAACGGCGGAGTACGCAAGGCTTAACAGCTATGACTATTTCTCGACGACTCTTTCCATCAGTCCATATAAAAGATCGGACTGGATAAATGAGATCGGGATAGCTCTCGGGAAGGAAATGGAAGGGCAGGAGGGCGCGCCGGAATTCCTCTTCAGCGACTTCAAAAAGGAGAACGGCTATAAGCATTCGATAGAGCTTTCGAAGGAATACTGCCTGTATCGTCAGGATTACTGTGGATGCGTATTTTCGAAGCGCGAAAGAGAGCAGAAACTTAAGGAAAGAGAACAGGGCTGACATATATTTGATACGAAAATATATGTCAGCATTTTTGTTGATAAGAAGGCTTAATCTGTTGTATAATCAGAATGCAAAATGATATTTTGCAGGTATAAGGAGGAGTGAAGATATGTTTTGTACTAAATGCGGTTACAGGCTGACAGGAGGAATGACAGTCTGCCCAAAATGCGGAAACACAGTCCCGCAGCAGGGAAGGGCGCAGGATAGTTTTAAGAATGTCGATGATCAGAAGTTCGACAGAAATGAATACATAAGGAAATACGGTGACGTGCCTGATATGTCCGGATTCGGCGTGGATATGGATGACGACCGTATGGGTGAGACTATAGAGCTCAGACATGAACTGAATGCCAGAAATGAAGATCCTTTGGATGTGACATCTGTTATCAGAGCAGAGGATGCTCCGCAGGCAGTTAGACGCGTGGAACCAAACGCTTACAGCGAGCCGCAGGAGGATGATTATGACGACGATGATGTTGGAAGCACAAATCCTCTTCCGGGAAATATTCCGGGGGCGCCTTCACAGGTGAAGAATGCTGCTACACAGGCACAGGGCGCTGCACAGGCACAGGGCGCTGCACAGGCCGGAGCAGGTGCATACAGTGCGGGTGGTGTTACCGGCGGAACGGCCATGGGCACGTTCTCAGAAAAGAAAGCATCATCAGGCAAGAAGTCTTGGATCATATCCGGTGCTCTTGCAGTTCTGGCTCTTGCTACAGCTATTACGGTAGCGGTAGTCATAAAGAATGACGGTGCGTCAAAGAATAATAAGGCTGCTCAAAGTGCTGCTGCCTGGGGTGAGGGCTTCAGGGAGAAGCACATACTTAAGCATATTGATACAGTTCTTCCGACTGTAAATTCACCGGGTCAGAACGAGTATTGGCACTGTGAATACTGCGGAAAGGATTTCTCTGATTCTGCAGGAGAGACAGAGGTTGATGTTGCTACACTTGCTACTTATGTATTTGACAAGAACCTTACGGGTGTAACGGAGTATTCCGACGGAAAGCTTTATGTAGTTAAGGGCGGAGTTTGTGACTCGACCTTCTCAGGCTTCGAGAAATACAATGAAACGACATATTACTTCAAGAATGGTGTTCAGGATGCGTCATATACAGGACTTTCCAAGGATGGCGAGGACCTGATCTACATCAAGGAAGGTATGAGCGATACAAGCTTTACAGGCTTTGCTGATAGCGACGGCGAGTGGTACTATGTGATGAACGGCAAGGTTGACAAGACTGTTGCTGACGTTATCAAGGGTACTGTTAATAACGAGGAAGCATGGTGGTATGTAAAGGATGGTAAGGTTACCATCACAGATATCGTTGCCAAGAACAGCAGCGGCTGGTGGAACGTCAAGCAGGGCAAGGTTGATTTCAAGGATGGAATCGGAGAGAACGAGCACGGCAAGTGGTATTGTCCGGGCGGCAAGGTTGATTTCAATCTTAACGGTGTCGTAGAGTTTGAAGGCAAGTTCTATCAGGTTAAGGGCGGTAAGATCGAGAAGGAGCTGACCGCTGAGGAGGCAGCTGCAGCAAAAGAGGCTGAAGCAAATAAAGCTCCGACGAATAATTAGTGTAAGGAGTACATGATGAGCAGGGAAGAAGCTAAGGAAAAGGTTGAAGAGGAAGTAAAGAAGGCAGTGAAGAAGGAGACTTCGAAGGAGGCTGATGATAAGGCTGACAAGAAGGAAGGCTCGAACAAGAAGCTGATACTTGAAATACTGTCCTGCGTAATATGTATAGCTGCGATAATTGTTGCTATGATATTTGTCCTTAAGAGCAAGGAAAAGAACAATTCGCTGACACATATGTATGAGAAGGCAGCAACTCTTTATGATCCGGGAAACATAGACTGCTGGTATGATGTTGCAAAAGATAAATATTACTCTGACAAGGACAAGAAGAATGAGATCGATAAGTCGAGTGTTTATACTTATATGTTCGACAGAAATCTTTCGGGAATCGTTCAGTCAGGCGTAAAGCATTATTATGTTGGCGGCGGACTTGTTGATAAGAGCTTCAACGGCTTTGCCATGGATGAAAACAACGACTGGTATTATTTCCAGGCCGGTATATGTGATGAATTCACCGAGGATGTAGTCAAGGGAACTGTCTACGGAGAAGAGGCATGGTGGTGTGTTAAAGGCGGCAAGGTTGCTTTTATAGACACTGTTGCCGAGAACGTTAACGGCTGGTGGCGTATAGAAAGTGGTAAGGTAAACTTTAATTTCGAAGGCGTTGCTGATAACGAAAACGGTTCATGGTACTGCAGGGGCGGTAAGGTTGATTATAATTTCACCGGTCAGTACAAATACAATAAGAAGATCTATGATATCGAAGGCGGTAAGGTTGTAGGCGTTGCCGATGATCCGGAATTCACAGGAAAGATCGAGTATTATTCGGACAACAGCACTGACAAGTCGGTCGTAACCACTGAGAATGAGGCGGCTCTTATAGAGGGCTTCCAGTATTTTGAAGGCAAGACAGGAGTTCGTCCATACCTTTATATCAGAGAGTCACTTCCAAGTGATTCGATGGATGTTTATCTTGAAGAGCTTAGCAATGAGCTGTTCGGAACTAACGATGGTATCGTTATAGTTTATATCAAGTTTGAGGATATGTTCTGGATCTATACAAGATCCGAGAGCAGCATAGGTCTCAAGGATAAGACTAAGATCAATGAGGCAATAAGAGCAAACTGGGAAGAGAGCGATAAGGCTGTTCGTTTCGGTTCTGCACTTAAAGCAGCTGCTGATCAGCTTGTTTCAGCTGACGAGGGAAATACCGACGAGGAAAATACAGAAGAAGGAACTGAAGGCGGTTCTGAAGAATAGGCTTTATGATTTTGAAAGGAGTGCCGCATGATTAAAGCAGAGAATCTTTCAATGATATACGGTAAAGATTTTAAGGCGGTAGATGACCTTTCCTTTGAGATTAAACCGGGTGAAATAGTTGGTTTTGCCGGCCCTAACGGGGCCGGCAAGACCACTGTAATTAAGATGCTGACAGGTATACTTAAGCCGGCATCCGGAAGAGCTCTGATCAATGGCTTCGATATAGTTAAGGAGCCGATCAAGGCGAAGGAAAGCTTTGCGTATGTTGCCGATAATCCGGACATACTGCTTCAGCTTTCAGGTGTTGAATATATCAATTATATAGCGAATCTTTACAGAGTTCCGCTTGAAAACAGGAAAAAGCGTATCAATGATCTTGCGGAACGATTTGATCTGACGGATTCTCTTGGGCTCCCTATGAAGGAGTATTCTCATGGTATGAGGCAGAAGACCATGGTCATAGCTGCTCTTATTCATGAGCCTCCTGCATGGATACTTGACGAGCCTATGACCGGACTGGATCCTACGGCTGCGTATGAGCTTAAGAAAATGATGAAAGAACATGCTTCCGGCGGGAATGCGGTCCTTTTTTCTACTCATGTACTTGAGGTTGCGGAGAAGCTGTGTGACCGCATCATGATAATAGATCATGGAAAGAATCTTTATCAGGGAACTGTTGAGGGGCTAAGAGACGAGCATCCTGACAAAGACCTTGAGGAGATATTTATAGAAATGACATCTTCGGGAGGTTCTGCATGAACAGTGTCGGCGTAGGATCTCTTGTGAAGATCCTCAGTAAGAATTCGGAAATGGCGCTTCCGAAGAAGACAAGCTATAAGGTGCTTGCCGCGGTAGCGGTATCGCTTATCATGATACCCTGCGCGATCGTTGTGGGCTATATAAGCTTTGTCATGACGGAGGCTTTGATAGAGGCTGATAACCCGGGAGGAGGAATGCTCTTTGAGATGCAGGTGCTTTCTGCATTTTCGATGATATTCGGCATCCTGGTGGTTTTCAGCGTTCTTTTTTTCTCATCGGACAGGGAGCACTTTGTCACTCTGCCTATTCCGAGCCATCACCTGATGTTCGGTAAGTTCATCTATGCTTTCCTCGCAGAAAGCATAATGGAATTCCTGATCCTCATCGCGGTATTTATCGGTTATATCGCTGCAATCGCCAAGAATCTTGGCCTTGCGAAGGCTCTGCATCCGGTGACACTTATTTCTTCGGCATCCGGAGTCATACTTATCCCGCTTGTTCCGATGATATACTGCGCAATCTTCAGCGTGCTTCTTATGGCAGCACTTTCAAAGGTGAGGAGCGTTAAGGTCTTCTACAGGTTATCAACGCTGTTCCTGCTGATCTTCGCAGGGCTGTTTATATATTCACTCCGCAGTATGGGCGAGATAAATATGGACAACTATGTGGAATCCCTTGGCAGCGGCGACAATCTGTTCCTGGAAACCCTGAATGTGATCTTCTTCACTGTGCCGTGGCTGGCAGATGCGGTAAGCCGTGGAAATATACTGTATTTTCTTCTGTTCCTTGCGGGAAATACGGCGTTACTCACGGTACTCTATTTTCTTGGCAAAGCCTTCTATCAGAAGGGGCTTTATACTGCGGCTTCATTGGGATCGGTAAAGAAGCAGAGAGTAAGAGATAAGGATATAGTTTCGAGCTCGCAGTTTAAGGCGAGTCTTCAGAAGGAGCTGAGAGTGATACTCAGGACCAAGGCCTTCTCGGCAAATACGGCCTTCATCAATCTGATCTGGCCGCTGGGAGCCTTTCTGCTGTTTCATTTTACAAAGGATAAGGGAGCAATCAAAGCCTTCATAAGGATGTATGATATGGGCAAGGACAGGGCAGATATTATACTGCTCATGGTGATAGTTTCCATAGCCTTCATCGCAACGGCGCTTAATTCGGTGGCTTCAACCTCCTTCACGAGGGAAGGACAACATATAAGCCTGATCAAGTTTATTCCGGTGCCGTACAGAACACAGCTAATGGCAAAGGCGGCAGTCAGCTTTATCTTCACCTATCCGGCACTTATTGCAACAAATATTATCATATGTATCTATGTACATGTTCCGGTTGGAACCGCAGTGCTGTTTGCGGTCCTAATGCTGCTTGCACACATCATTTCTATAATCGTCGGGATGACTCTGGACAGCAATTCGCCGTATATTGACTGGGATGACGAATATACAGCGCTGAGAGGCAACCTGAATGTATTTTTCAATATGGCGATAATGATGCTTCTGTCACTGATCGTTATTGGAATGGGACTTTTCATATATGAAATACTTTTGCTTCCGGCGACCATCTTCTATATAGCACTCAGTGTGATACTTGTGGGTGCGGCTGTAAGAATGATGATCGTATGGCCGGGTGTTATAATTGAGAATATGAAAAAGCTGTAGAAATAATAAGAATATACGATGAAAAAAACACGTAACGACAGAAAGCGTCATTACGTGTTTTTTGTATAAATAATATGATAAACGGTTGTATATCATGTTTATATGATGAAGCTTATATTCACTGTGTCGAATATGAAATAGTTCATTAAATGAATTTACGCAGCTCATCAAGCTCAAAGGTGTAGTCGGTGTTGCAGAATTCGCAGTGAAGTGTGACAGGCTTGCCGTCGTCGATCATTGACTGAAGCTCTGTCTTGCCGACACTGATAAGTGCTTTGGTGACACGCTCGCGGCTGCAGTTGCATTTGTAGGCTGCAGGGATGATCTCGTCCACAATGATCTCTTCGCCGACTATGGATCTGATCATTGCTGTAAGCTTATCGTCAGTACTAATGCCGGTATCGGTTGATTTCTCCGAAGCGTCGGAACCATATACCTGATTTAAGAATTTAATATTGCCTGATGATCCGTGAGACTGAGAACCTGTGTTGTCGGCTCCGCTGAGAAAATCCGTAACGGAAGAGAAGGCTGCAAGGCCTTTTTCTATTTTGGAGATGGTTTCGTCAGAAGCAAATGGCATAAGCTGGATGATGAAGCCGCCGGCCTGGGCAACCGTATTTTCACCGCTCATCAGGACGCCGAGTCCGACAGAGGTCGGGATCTGCTCACTTGTTGCAAAATAATATGTAAGGTCTTCGGCTATCTCGCCTGTAACAAGCATAGTCTGGCCGACGTAAGGCTCCTTAAGACCTGCGTCCCTGATAACGCGCAGGAAGCCGTCACCGATTGCGTCGCCCACATTGAGGTGTCCTTCGAGATTCGGAGGAAGGTCTACAACAGGATTGCTTATGATTCCTTTGACGTTAGCCTTGCTGTCGGCAGTTACCGTAAGGCTCTTGGCAGGACCGGTTCCTTCTATTCTGAGAGTGAGTATATCGCTTTCGTTCTTGGCCATAGTACCCATCATGGCACCTGCCGTGAGGAGACGCCCGAGAGCAGCAGTGCAGATAGGGCTTGTATTATGGATGGTCCTTGCCTTCTCAACAAGCTCTCTGGTGGTTGCTGCGAAGAATCTTACTTCATTATTTTTTGTTCTTCCCTTTATAATATGATCTGACATCTTTATTTCTCCGTTTTATAATATGGTTTAGTCAATCTTTAATAGCCTTGCCATGTTCTCTGGTGATAACAAGTACGCGGTCGGTATCTTCGTCCGGTTTATCGTTGGAATACGCGCTGAAGGCATCAACAAATACCAGTCCGGACTTCTCGATAAGCTCCTTTATCTTAGGAAGGGTATAGGCTCTCTGGACATGCAGCTCGTCATGACGGCGATATAGGTCCGAATCTTCCTCTTCTCTGACAAACAGCGAGAGTGAAAGCTCATTAAGCTCTGTATCCTCGTCAAAGAAGTTATCCCAGATAAAGCTTATATCTTCTCTGTCCTCGGCAATCGTCGATTCACCCACGGTGTCCCTGTAATAATGAAGGGTATTGAAGTCGAAGATGAAAAGCCCCTCCGGATCGAGGTAGTTATTTGCAAGCTTAAATACAGTCAGCAGGTCATCCTCGTCGGTTATATAATTAACTGAGTCGCAGAGACTTACAACTGCGCGTACGGTTCCGTAAAGCTCAAACTCCCTCATGTCCTGACAGAGATAAAGTGAAGAGCTTTCCGAGGAGGCTTTCTTCTGCTGGGCGATATCCAGCATCTCCGGCGAATTGTCGATGCCGATCATATCGTATCCGAGAGCAGCAAGCCTTTCGGTTATATTTCCGGTGCCGCAGCCAAGCTCGGCAATAAGTCCGTCTGAAATATTGTATTTTTTTAAAACTTCGGCAAGATATGAGGTCCACTCATCATAAGGAGTATTGTCCATGAGCCTGTCATATACTGCCGCAAAGCCTGAATATGTATTTTCCAAAAACGTTTCCCCGTTTCGTTAAAGTATTGATCATCAAAAATCATCGAATGATTAATCGCTCAAAAAATAAACAAAGACATTCTAACATAAATAATAAAATAAATACAGAAGGATTTTGACCTGAAATCTTCGATATATTATAATAAAAAAGGCGGACGGATCGCTGCCCGGCAGAAGGTAAAACGTAATATAAGCAGCGGGCAGAACAGTGTCCGATGTAAGGAAAGGCATAATGTAAACAACAGATCGAAGGGAATATGGGAGGGACAAAACATGATCTATGATATTACACAGCCACTTTTTGAGTGTGAGGTATATCCGGGGGACAAGCAGCCTGAGAGAAATATCATCCAGACGATTGACGGAGGAGGAGACTGCAACCTGACGGGCTTCTATATGTGTGCGCACAACGGAACCCACGTTGATTCGCCTTATCATTTCTTTATGGATGGCAAGGGAATAGATAAGATTAAGCTTGAGAAGTTCATCGGAAAGGCTTATGTGGAAGGGCATGAGGGCGATGTGACCGCTGAGGACGCCGAGGGGATGCTGAGCCGTGCCGAAGCCATAGACCCTGAAGCAAAGAAGAAAATACTGATCAAGGGAGACGCGACGGTAACGCTTGAGGCGGCGAAGGTATTTGCTGCTGCAGGAGTGGACCTTGTAGGAAATGAGTCACAGACGGTGGGACCATTTTTTGCACCGAGGGATGTCCATCTTGTGCTTCTCGGAGCAGAGGTTGTACTGCTTGAAGGCATCCGGTTAGGAGAGGTTCCGGATGGGGTTTATTTTCTTAACTGTGCACCGCTGAACCTTACAAATAGCGACGGAGCACCGTGCCGTGCGGTACTTATGGATAGCTTTTAGATAAAAAAATAAGGTAAAACAGGTGAAAAACCGCTGTTTTGGACTGATACACCAAAAAAAATATATCAAAAACATGTATTGACAAAATAAAATCAAAAAAAATCATAAAAAACTTAAAAAAATTATTTACAAGTTCGTTTTCATGTTATATAATCCGTTTCAGATGTTAAAAGAAGGCACAGGCCTTTAGAAACAAATAAGCATTTAAAAGGAGAAAAAGCAATGTCATACGTTGATGAAGTTCTGGAACTTGTCCAGAAGAGAGATGCAAGTCAGCCTGAGTTTATCCAGGCAGTAACAGAGGTTCTTAACTCACTCAGACCTGTTATCGAGCAGGACGAGGAGAAGTATAGAAAGCTCGCTATCCTTGAGAGAATCACAGAGCCTGATCGTCAGATCATGTTCAGAGTTCCATGGGTAGATGATAATGGTAACGTTCAGGTTAACAGAGGTTTCCGTGTACAGTTCAATAACGCTATCGGACCTTATAAGGGAGGTCTCAGACTTCATCCATCAGTAAACCTTGGTATCATCAAGTTCCTCGGTTTCGAGCAGATCTTCAAGAACTCACTTACAACACTTCCAATCGGTGGTGGTAAGGGTGGTTCTGACTTTGATCCAAAGGGTAAGTCAGACAACGAGATCATGAAATTCTGCCAGAGCTTTATGACAGAGCTTTCAAAATATATCGGAGCTGACGAGGACGTTCCTGCAGGTGATATCGGAACAGGTGCTCGTGAGATCGGTTTCATGTTCGGACAGTATAAGAGAATCAAGGGACTTTACGAAGGAGTTCTTACAGGTAAGGGTCTTACATACGGTGGATCACTTGCTCGTACAGAGGCTACAGGTTATGGTCTTCTTTACCTTACAGAAGAGATGGTTAAGTGCCACAATGACAAGATGGAAGGTAAGACAGTAGCTGTTTCTGGTTCAGGAAACGTTGCTATCTACGCTATCCAGAAGGCTCAGCAGCTTGGTGCTAAGGTTGTTACATGTTCAGATTCAACAGGCTGGATCTATGATGAGAACGGTATTGACGTTGATCTCCTTAAGGAAGTTAAGGAAGTTAAGAGAGCACGTCTTACAGAGTATGCAGCAGCTAAGTCTACAGCTCAGTACTTCGAGAAGAAGAACGGAGAGCATGGTGTATGGCAGTACAAGGTAGATATCGCTCTTCCATGTGCTACACAGAACGAGCTTGATATCGAGGATGCTAAGATGCTTGTTGCTAACGGCGTTCAGTACGTAGCAGAGGGTGCTAACATGCCTACAACTATCGAGGCTACAGAGTACTTCCAGGCTAACAACGTTCCTTTCGTTGGTGGTAAGGCTGCTAACGCAGGTGGTGTTGCTACATCAGCACTTGAGATGAGCCAGAACTCAGAGAGACTTTCATGGAGCTTCGAAGAGGTTGATGCTAAGCTTAAGAGCATCATGGTTGGTATCTATCACAACATTGATGACGCAGCTAAGGAGTACGGTATGGAAGGCAACTATGTTGCAGGTGCTAACATCGCCGGCTTCAAGAAGGTTGTTGAGGCAATGATCGCTCAGGGCGTTTGCTAATAATCTATAAATTATGAATTCAAAGTGGCAGTGGAGACGATGTCTCCTCTGTCACTTTTTTTGTGCAAATCCGGCCGCCTTTTTGTTATTTATCACCTTGCAAAAAGCCAATATCTCACGTATAATTTTGAAGTTAGAGGCATGGGTTTACATACACCCATGATGTGGGCTAAAGGGTATATAAAGGAGATTTAAATGGCTGACTGGATCGTTATAGTTGATGATGATATGACAATACTTAAAACAGCAGGACATATTCTGAGTAAGCACAATAAGAGAGTTACTGCGCTTAATTCGGGACAAGCCCTGCTTGATTATATGGAGGGACATGATCCTGACATAGTACTGCTTGATATAAATATGCCGGTGATGGACGGCTTCGAAACTCTGCTCAGACTTCGTGAGATCGAGAGAGAGAAGCAGAAGGAGGAAATACCGGTAATATTTCTTACAGCTGATGAGGATAACAGCACGGAGACACGTGGCTTTGAGATGGGTGTGTCTGATTATGTCCGCAAGCCTTTCGATCCGGAGGTTCTTATAAGAAGAATAGACAATATCCTTGGCAAGCAGGAGAGGCTTCTCTATTATCAGGAGGAAGCTACAAGAGATAAGATGACAGGTCTCCTCAACAAGGCAGCCATCGAAGAGAAGATTTCAGAGCGCTGCAGGAGCACATCAGGGTATTTCCTCATGATCGATCTCGACAGCTTCAAGCTTATCAACGATCTTTACGGCCACGATATGGGCGACAGGATGCTGATCGCTTTTTCGGAGATCATCCAGTGCAACCTGAGTGCCGACAGCATCATAGGTCGTATCGGCGGCGATGAGTTTATAGCATTTTCACCGAAGCTTTCTTCGGAAAAGGAACTTAGCAGACTTGCTGCAAATATAAATAAAGAGCTTGTTGAGAGGGCGAAGGACCTTATGGGTTCTGATATGAAGATACCTCTCGGAGCATCCATTGGTGCTATGTATGTATCCGGAATGGGTACTGACTATACGGACATATTTAAGTCTGCAGATAAAGCACTTTATAAGGTTAAGCAGAATGGCAAGCATGGCTATGCCATTTACAGCTATGAGGATTTTGACCAGGATGAGGACAGTCAGCTGATGAACCTGAAGGGACTCAGCATGATACTTGCCGAGAGAAATATCTCGGATACCGCGCTTCAGCTTGATAAGGATTCCTTCATACATGTTTACCGTTTCGTTATGCGATATATAATGAGATATCACAGAAGTGCCTGCAAGCTCCTTCTTACACTTACCAAGATAGGAGATCAGACAGACGAAGAATTCCAGAACAATTGTAATGATTTCTGCGCTCACGTGCAGGGAGTGCTCAGAAAGAGCGATCTTGTGATGCAGTACAGACAGAACCAGCTGTTTGTATTTTTTACGGATATCAAGGAGGAGGCTGTTGCTCAGGTTATCGGAAATATCATGCGTACCTGGAGCCAGGAGCGTGGCGAGTGCCTGTCCATAACCTACGAGGTTGAGTTTATGGAATCGGAGGATATCTCGCGCGCCAGTGATGAGCAGCCATGGATAGTTGTTGTTGATGATGATATAGCCAATCTTAAGCAGGCCGGTCGTGTGCTCAGCAAGAATAATATGCGCGTAACTGCCATAAGATCCGGAAAAGCATTGCTTGATTTCCTTAAGGAGAACAGACCGAATCTGATCCTTCTCGACGTAAATATGCCTGATATGGATGGCTTTGAAACCATGAAGCAGGTTATGGCCATGGAAGAAGAGGTTGCAGATATACCGGTCATCTTCCTTACCGGAAACGACGATGAGGAGACCGAGAGAAAGGGTCTTGAAACAGGCGCTATCGATTTCATCAGAAAACCTTTTGTGCCGGAAATACTGGTCATGCGTGTCAGACAGGTTATTGAGATGGTACGCCTCCAGAAGAATCTCGCCCGTGAGGTTGAGAGGAAGACCAAGGAGAATGAAGCACTTTTCATGCATGTCGTTCAGTCTCTTGCAGATGCCATAGATGCAAAGGATACATATACAAACGGTCATTCCGGACGAGTTGCAGATTACTCAAAGGAGATCGCAAGAAGATTCGGATACAATACTCAGGAACAGTCTGACATCTACATGATGGGACTTCTTCATGATGTAGGAAAGATAGGTGTTCCGGATGAAGTAATAAATAAACAGGCTAAGCTTACTGAGGAAGAGTTTGAGCTTATCAAGAGACATCCGGTAGTAGGTTCGCAGATACTGAAGAATATAAGGGAGATGCCGGAACTCGCAACAGGTGCACGCTGGCATCATGAAAGATATGACGGCAAGGGCTATCCTGATGGACTTGTGGGCGACAGTATTCCGGAGGCGGCTAGGATAATAGCCGTTGCGGATGCCTACGATGCTATGACAAGCTACAGAAGCTATAGAGATGTCATGCCTCAGGATAAGGTTAGAGAAGAATTTAAGAGGTGCAGCGGCACCCAGTTTGATCCGAGATTCGCGGATATCATGATCAAGATGATAGACGAAGATACGGAGTATAAGATGAAGGAAACAAAGAAGGATGCGTAGAAGGAGCAGGAAAACGGATGTCATCATAATCCTCGCCATGGTCCTGATATTTGCGGTTATCATCGTTACAAATGCGAGGCTGATCCTCAGAACGATGACACAGCAGACCGAAAGGATAGGACAGACGGAGATAAACGGCATCAGATCGGACTTTGAGGGCTATATCAGCAATGCTGAAAATGCGCTTATCAAGGTTTCGAGCGGCGCCGAACAGCTTCTGGGTACCGGTGATGACAGAACTGAACTTGAGGAGTACATCATCGGCCAGAAGAAGGCTCAGATAGATGCATCCAAGGGGGTTAATTTTAATGTGTATATAGCAGGTCAGGGATGGGAGATCATCCCTGGTTTTGATGCGCCTGCGGACTACCACGCAACCGAGAGAAACTGGTACGTAGGCGCTATAGACAGCGCAGGAGAGATATTTATCACTGATCCTTACATCGACAGTATGACCGGTGATATGTGCTTCACGCTTTCGCTTATGCTATCGGACAATGAGACGGTTGTCGCGATGGACTTCACACTTTCGGAAATACAGGAATCCATCGAGAAGATGAGCCTGAGCGACGGAAGTGTTGCCATGATCACGACAGCGGACGGCCTTATAGTCGGTTATACCGATATGACCTATGTGGGAAAGAATCTTGCTAAGGCACTTCCGGAATATGAGAGCGTTCTTGATCAGGTTGTTGGCAGAAAAACGGAGGATTCTTTCAAGCTGAGCGTTGACGGAAAGAGAAATACTGTATTTCACTCCGCAACGAAAAACAACTGGTATATGATACTCTGCGTAAATGACAGCGAGCTCTACAAGTCAACCACGAGGCAGGTTATCCTTAATGTTGTTGTCAATATTTTCATGCTCATAATCATAGTTATTCTCTATATTGTAGGTATAAGAAACCGTATCAGATCCGAGGAGGCACTCAGCAGTAGGGAACACTTCGTAAATAAGATCATAGAGAATCTGAAGGAGCCCCTTGATAATATCATCAGGATAAGCGATGACGGCAGCGCGGAGGGCGGTTCCCGCAAGGAAAGCTTTGACGAGATCAAGGCCAGCGGCCTCAGGATCAATGAAATGATGAAGGACCTGAAGTCTTATTCATCAATGGTAACTGATATGGAGAAAAGCGAGAAGAGCCGCAGAATCTCCCACAAAAATCTTTCAAAATCAATTCGAATATTCAGAAATATAATCGTTATACTGCTCGTCCTCTTTATGCTGGTGAGCTCATTCCTGTTCTATAATTCCAGCCATGCAGAGGTTGATGACATGATGAGCCTGGGAAGAAACTATTATGGCTATCAGCTGAGGCAGTGGGACAGAGAACAGATGATGGTGCTCAGTATGTTTACGGATGCGATAGCCGCCCAGCCGGAGCTTTTTGATGATTACGACAAGGCCGTAAAATGGCTGGATTCCATAGCGAAAAACTACTCAAGCATATCGGTATGTTATCTTGCAAATCCATACAAGGAGCATACGGTTATAATGAATAACGGCTGGCAGCCGGAAGCGGACTGGAAGGTCGAGGAGAGAGACTGGTACAAGGAGACTGAGAAATCGGCAGATGGCCGCAGTATTTCAGCACCTTATTATGATGAGCAGACCGGATATTACTGTATCACGATCTCGCAGATGGTTTACGGACCGAACGGAGAGTTCCTCGGAATCTTCGGTATCGATCTTTATATGGACAAGATCGTAAATATCTTCGGAGAAACCTATTCGGAGAAGGAATATGTATTTCTTGTGGATTCGAACGGAGATATCATCAATCATCCGAACGATAAGTATCAGATGTCCTCAGAGGTCAAGGTGAATATCAAGGATACGCCTTATTATAAAGCTTATAAGGGCAAGTCCACCGATATGTACACCTTCAAGGATTACGACGGCGTGAGAAGATGCTGCAAATACGTAGTAGACAGCGAAACCGGCTTCTCTATATTTATCGTGTGGGACTGGAAGGAGGTTTACCTCTATCAGATAATCTACACTGCCTTCTATGCTGTATTTGTGCTTGTGATGATCATAATCATCATCGTTCTGATCAATAAGGTTATCAAGTCCCAGACTATGATGAATAATAAGCTGGCCGAGGCAGTGAAGGAGGCTACGGTCGCCGGAAAGGCCAAGACGGACTTCCTGGCGCAGATGAGCCACGAGATAAGAACGCCTATCAATGCGGTCATCGGTATGGACGAGATGATACTTCGCGAGACCGACGATCCGGCTATCAGGGAATATGCATCGGATATCAAGAACGCAAGTAAAACGCTGCTCACGCTTATCAACGGAGTACTTGATTTCTCAAAGATCGAGAGTGGTAAGATGGAGATAGTTCCGGGTAAATACGAGACGGCCGAGATGATCGACAGCCTTGTGAATATGATCTCGGACAGAGCTGAGAAGAAGGGACTTACTCTGAATCTTGATATCGATGAGAAGCTTCCGAAGACTCTGTACGGCGACGATATGAGGATCAGGCAGGTTATCACAAACCTCCTCACAAACGCTGTAAAATACACCAACAAGGGTTCTGTTTCGCTTACAATGAGAGGCGAGGATATAACCGAGAATGAGTGCACACTCTTCGTAGAGGTCAGGGATACCGGTATCGGTATCAAGGAAGAGGATATGGAGAAGCTCTTCGAATCCTTCCGACGTATCGAGGAGAGAAGAAACAGGACCATCGAAGGAACCGGACTGGGTATGTCCATAGTTGACGGAATCCTGAAGCTTATGGGCAGTTCACTTAAGGTTGAGAGTAAATACGGCGAGGGCTCGAGCTTCTCATTCAGTATAGTTCAGAAGATAATTGACAGAAATACACTTGGTCAGTATCAGAGACACAGAGATGAGAAGACAGAGAATAAGGACGGAAACGAGCTGAAGATCGTTAAGGCAGATATACTTGTTGTAGATGACAACGTTATGAACCTTAAGGTTGCAAGAGGCTTGATGAAGAAGGTAAGTCTTATACCGGACCTTGCAGGCAGCGGCAAAGAGGCCATAGAGTTTGTAAGGAAGAAGCATTACGATATCATCCTTATGGATCACATGATGCCGGAAATGGACGGTATAGAGACTCTGAAGGCAATCAGGAGTGAGAAACTGATAGAAGACGATACAGTAGTCATCGCTCTTACGGCAAATGCAATCTCCGGTGCAAGAGATATGTATATTTCCGAGGGCTTTAAGGATTATCTTTCAAAGCCTATCAATCCTGCTGAGCTTGAGGAGATGCTTGAGAAATATCTTCCGAAGGACAGGGTTGAGTGCTGGGATATGTCAGGCTCGGAGAAAGCTCCGGAAAGTGCTATGGAGCAGACCGAAGATAAGAAGGCTGCTGATACAGAAACAGGCGGGATCATGGAATTTGAACCGGTTGATGAAGCTGGTGGTGAAACAGAAGCATCGGATGAGTCTGCTAAGATCATCGAAGGGCTCAGGGCGAAGGGCTTCAACGTAGATGCTGCTCTCGGATATGCAATGGATGATACCGAGCTCTACATAGATATACTTACAACCTATACAGATTCTTATTCAGACAGGCTTCTGGCAATAGAAGACTCACATGCTGATAAGAACTGGAAGGATTATAAGACCTACGTACATGCCCTTAAGAGTGCATCACGTACCATCGGAGCAGATAAGCTTGCCGATATGGCTCTCGAGCAGGAGCTTGCGGCAAATGAAGAGAAGATAGACGTAATAGAAGCGGGCTATGACGCGCTCCTTGAAGAGCATAAAAAGGTTACGGATGAAGTGAAGGAGCTTCTTGGAAGCGGTACCGATAAGGACGCGGGTACGGAAGACAGAACAGCTTCAGACGATGAGGGTGATGATACCGTGATAATGGAGTTCTTCCCTGAATAAAGTATTTAAGACATGAAAAAAGAGTCGGATCAGATCGGTCCGACTCTTTTATAATATTACTGTGAATTAACTATCTCTGAAAGCTTTTCTGCCGTATCGAGGTATTCATCCATAACCTCTTTATGGTGCTCTTTAACATATTCGCTGCGTCCGTCATTTGATGCGGCTTCAAGGTCCTTTGCCTTCTCAAACAGCGTCATGGCGCCAATTGTCTTCGATGAGCTTTTAACCGAATGAACCAGTATCTTATAGTCCTTCAGATTGTCTGCATCAAGGAACTTGGTGAGGCTTTCAGCTTTTTCCTTCGCAGCATCGATATAGTCATTTATTATCTCGATATAGAAGGATTCGTCGCCACCGCAGTAAACAAGGGCATCCTTTGTTGAAAGACCAAGTTTTTCAAGCTTTTCCATGACTGAATCCGAGCTGTCTTTAAATCCGTTTGTCAATTTCTCAGTTTCCCCTTCCTTTTCCGGCAGATTACCGTTATATGGTATGAATTCAGCATAAATACCGTTATCATCATCTGATATATTTTCAATTATGCCAGATGCCTTTTTATTGACGTTGACTTCATCTGCACCATTTTGTGTGGCGTCCTCTTTCTTGGCTGCAGTTATCTGTGGTGAGCTTTCTTGATTATCCGGGGACTCTTTGACCGGTGCATCTTCAGCCAGATCTGAAAGATATTCCTTTAAAATATCCTCAAGCTCGTTTACATTTATTGGCTTTGACAGGAAGTTGTCGAAGCCAGCGTTCAGATACTGCTCGCGCGCGCCCAGAACGGCGTTTGCGGTAAGAGCGATAACAATAGTATTTTCTGTGAGCTTGGCATCCTTAAGAAGCTTCAGCGTTTCTATACCGTCCATTTCCGGCATCATGTGGTCCAGGAAGAGTATATCGAAGTGCTCCGACTTCATTATCTCTATGGTTTCCATACCGGAAGAGCAGATGCTTGGGACTATTCCGAAGAGCTTCAGGAGATTCCTTACAACCTTGCGGTTCATCTCGTTGTCATCTGTAATAAGTATGCGCGCCGACGGATACTGGGTAAGTACCTCCGACTGCGGAGATCTTCTTTCAGGCTTCTGACTGTGAGAATAGTGTCCGATAGGTGTCGGATCGACTACGGAGAGTGGAAGCTCGAAGAAGAAATTCGAACCTTCGCCGTATTTACTTTCTATCTGAAGCTTGCTGTCCATCATCTTGAGAAGCTTGGTCACGATCGAGATACCGAGGCCGGTTCCTTCTATGTGCCGGTTCTTCTTCTCGTCAACTCGTTCAAAGGAGATCGACAGCTTGCTGATATCCTCTTCCTTGATACCGATACCGGTATCCTTTACGGAAACAAGAAGCTTGATGCTATCATCCTCGCCTCCGAGATTCTTTATGCTGAAGGTCACACTCCCTTTTTCAGTGTATTTTACAGCATTTGTGAGGAGGTTCATGATGACCTGACTGATCCTTACATCGTCGCCGAGAAGGCTGGTCGGGATCGTCTCATCAACATCAAATATAAGCTCGAGATCCTTGGTGGCAGCTCGTTCCTTGATGGAATGATAGAGGCCGTTCATGAGGCTTACTGTTTCAAACGGTGCAGAAACCAGGTGCATCCTTCCGTCTTCAATCTTGGAGAAGTCCAGGATGGTGTTGATGATGGAGAGGAGAGTATTTCCTGCGGTCTGTATATTTGATGCATATTCTATGGTTTCGGTTTCCTTCGACTTGCGGAGTATCATCTCGTTCATACCGAGGATGGCATTGATCGGAGTTCGTATCTCGTGGCTCATATCCGCCAGGAAGTCCGACTTGGCCTTGTTGGCGCTGTCGGCGGCCGACTTCTCAATCTTAAGGAGCTTCGCCTCAAAGTCCTTTCTCTGCTCGATGGCTTTCATCTGCTCGATACGTTCATTGGACTTAACCTCATATCTGTAGCTGAGGATGAAGAATACCGAAAGCAGGATAAATACAGTCAGATTGATAAGTATACTCGCAACGAGAAGTGTATTTGGATCCTTGTAGAGCTCGGAGTCCTTGGTGATGACCACCAGGTGCCATTGATCCATGACATTATCGACAAATACAGTGCATTTCTCACCGTTGATCTTGGTACTGAAATTACCCTTGCCTATGCTGACTGCCTTTTCTAAGAGCTTCTTGCCCTCAGCTGTGACATTGTAAAATACACCATTCTGTGTCTTGTCCGGATGTGCGATTATCATTCCGTCGTTATTAAGGATGAAACCGTAGCCATAGCCGTTTATCTGTATATTCTCAACTATCTCCTGAACACCGCTCAGTGTAAGGTCGAGAGCAAGCGCGTTATTTGTATCGGTAAGAGCCTTGCCGACAGAGATGATGACGTTTCCGGTCTGCGCATCAACGTAAGGCGATACGATGACAACATTTCCATTGCCGCCGACGGTGGTCTTGTACCAGTCTCTTTCGGTAGGGTCATAGCCTTCTGGCGGAACCCAGCCGACACCGTCAACATAGGTGCCGTTTATATATCCATAAATACCGGTATAGCTTTCATCAAACTGCTGCTCGGTGCCTGCTGATTCGCGGGTGATATACTCGATGATCTCGTCAGTCGTCGCGCCCTTTGAAACCATGTGGTCAACGGTATCTGCGGCAACCCAGAGAACGTTCTTGGCAGTCTCCAGATAATTCTCGAGATCGGCTGTGATGGCAGAGGTTTTGTCATCGCCCAGCTCCTCCACGGAATTGAAGGCTGTTCTGAAAATGACACGTGCGGTGAAGATTACCAGCAGTGCCATAAGTATGAAGGTAAAGGTTAGTGTAAGTACGAGAGTTTTTATACTTCGTTTCATATTTAGAAAACTCCTTCCGGATCGTCAAAAAATCGAAGGCTTCCACGCTTAAGTATAAATGTATATTATACGAATTTCAAGAATAAATAATCTTCTCAATGAGTGCTTAAAATGATATAATACCGTCGGGGTATTGTTGCTTTTTTGGGGCATTTTCATATGCAGAAAGGATATCATATGGGAAGTAGTGTAGTACTTGTGGATGATGATACTTTTATTCTGAAGATAGCAAAAAATATATTGGAGAAGAATGGGATAGATGCGGTTGCTCTCGGCTCGGGGCAGGAGCTTCTGGAGTATCTGAAGATAGGAACTCCAGAGCTGATACTGCTTGATATTATGATGCCTGAGATGGACGGTTTTGAGACGCTGAAGAACCTCAGGGAGTGGGAGAGAAGCAGCGGCAGGGAGGAAATACCTGTTGTATTTCTTACCTCGGAAGAGGATATGGAGTCCGAAATGCGCGGTTTTGAGATGGGAATATCGGATTACATCAGAAAACCGTTTGACCCCGGAGTTCTTGTGAAGAGGATAGATAATGTCCTTAAGAGGAAGGAAAAGCTGCAGAGGTTTTACGCGGATACGATGACAGACCGCCTGACAGGGCTTCTGAACCGTACCGCTGTAAATAATAAGCTTTTCATGCTGTGCCAGAGAAGGACAGGCTATCTTATGATGATCGACCTGGATTACTTCAAGCTGCTTGACGATATCTACGGTATACCGACCGGCGATAAGGTGCTGGAGGCATTTGCGCAGATACTTAAGAGGATGCTTGGCGAACATGATGTAGTCGGCAGGGCAGGTGGCGACGAATTTATCGTATTTTCAACGTCCATAAAGAATGAGGAAGGGCTGAAGGAGTTTTCTGACAAGCTGAACAACGAGCTTATCAAAGAAGCTTCGGAGATAATAGGCAACAATACAGATATCCCTCTGGGCGCATCTATCGGCGTTTCATATGTTAACGGCGTAAGTAATGATTATACAAGCGCACTTAAGAAGGCTGAGAAGGCGCTGAAGAATAAAAAAAATAACGGCAAGCGAGGCTATGATCTCTACGAGGAGCATCTGAGCTTTGATGACAGACATACCGATAACGGCCGGCTCTGGGTCGCACTTGTTGATGACGACGTGATGAACCTGAAGGTCGCAAAGAGGATACTTAATAACAGTGATATAGATGTTACAACCTTTACTTCGGGTGAGGAGCTAATGAGCTTTGTGAGGGGCAGTATGCCGGACCTCATACTTCTCGATCTGAATATGCCGGGGATGGACGGCTTTGATACTATCAGGGCGCTTCAGAACCAAGGCGGAGATGTGGCGGAAATACCGGTTGTATTTCTTACTTCGGAGGATGATGCGGAGACCGAGAAGAAGGCGCTCGGACTGGGGGCGCTGGACTTCATCAGAAAGCCCTTCATACCTGAAATACTTACCATAAGAGTTAAGCAGACGGCCGAGCTTATCAGACTGCAGAAGCGTCTGTCGGATGAGGTTGATAGGAAGACCAGAGAGAATGAGCAGCTGTTTCTGAATGTCGTAAGTTCACTTGCAGGTGCTATCGATGCAAAGGATGTTTATACCAACGGTCACTCCAGCAGAGTTGCGGATTATTCGAGAGAGATCGCGAGAAGATATGGCTACAGCACTAAGGAGCAGAGTGACATATATATCATGGGTCTGCTTCATGATGTTGGGAAGATAGGTGTTCCGGATTCTGTGATAAATAAGCCGGGCAGACTGACGGAAGCGGAGTTTGAGCAGATCAAGCGGCATCCGGTCATCGGTTCGCAGATACTCAATAATATAAAGGAGATGCCGAAGCTTTCAGTCGGCGCACGCTGGCATCATGAGAGATACGGCGGCGGTGGATATCCGGACGGACTGATCGGTGAGGAAATACCGGAGGAGGCGCGTATCATAGCTGTCGCAGATGCATACGATGCCATGTCGAGCCAGAGAAGCTACCGCAGCATCATGCCGCAGGAAAAGGTCAGAAGCGAGATAGAGAACGGAAGCGGAACTCAGTTCGATCCGAAGTTTGTTGAGATAATGCTGGCCATGATAGATGAAGATGAAGACTATTCCATGAGAGAACTTTGATGATTGTGGAATAACAAATATATGATATAAAAATACGGAGGTTTCCGTTTGACAATGGAACTGATCGAAGAACCAATAGAAAAAGTAATACTTGTAGGGACGGACACATATGAGGCTCTCGATGAGCTGGAGGAGCTTGCGGAAACGGCCGGAGCCGAGACGGTGTCTAAGATGGTGCAGCATATAGATAAGCCTGTGGTTTCAACCTATCTCGGAAGTGGTAAGCTTGAAGAGCTTGCGACACTTATAGATACTACAGAGGCGACAGGAATCATCTGTGATGATGAGCTGACGCCTGCGCAGATGTCAAATCTTGAGCGTATCCTTAAGACCAAGGTTATGGACAGGACTATGGTCATATTGGATATATTTGCGCAGCATGCAATAACCTCGGAGGGTAAGCTTCAGGTTGAACTTGCGCAGCTTCAGTACAGGCTGACAAGACTTACCGGTAAGGGCCTGCAGATGTCACGACTTGGAGGCGGTATAGGCACCAGGGGCCCTGGCGAGAAGAAGCTGGAGCAGGACAGGCGTGTGATAAGAAACAGGGTGGCACAGCTTAGAAGAGAGCTTAGTGATGTGGTGAGCCACCGTGAGATAACAAGGAAGAAAAGAGAAGCGAATTCGGTACCTGTATTTGCAATAGTGGGTTATACAAATGTGGGTAAATCCACTCTTCTGAATAAGCTTACAGGAGCGGATGTACTTGCGGAGAATAAGCTTTTCGCAACTCTTGATACGACAACAAGAGGGCTGAACCTGCCGGGAGGCGAGAGGGTTCTCCTTACGGATACGGTCGGCTTTATAAGAAAGCTGCCACACAATCTGGTTGATGCCTTCCGCAGTACTCTCGAGGAAGCAAAATACGCCGATCATATCATCCACGTGGTCGATTCTTCTGCTGAGGATTATGAGGAGGATATGAAGGTCGTATATGAAACCCTGGATATACTTGGCATTGAGGGGAAGAAGATACTGACTGTATTTAATAAGATAGATAAGTTTTCTGTTCATGCCGTGGGTGCTGGCGAGGATGCTGCCGGACTTACGGATCTGGATCAGGATGCACTTGTGGGGCTCAGGGATGCCAGGGCGTATAAGAAGGTGAAAATCTCGGCAAAAACCGGATTGGGTATAGACAGTCTTCTTACTGCGATGGCTGAGATCATCAGAGAGGACAGAAAGCAGCTGGAAAGGCTTTTCGGATATAATGAGGCGGCTGCGATAGCTGAGATAAGAAAGAACGGCCTTGTGAAAAAGGAAGAATACAGGGAAGACGGAATATATATCGAAGCTGAGGTTCCGGCGGAGATATATAATAGATTAAAAAAATGAGAGCAGCTAAAAAGGACAGATATACATATATGACAGAAACGCCGGTACCGAAGCTGATACTTCAGCTTGCGGTGCCGACTATTATTAGTATGCTCGTAACAGGCATATATAATACGGCTGATACCTACTTCGTTGGACGTATTCCGGAGCATGCGACGCAGGCAACGGCGGCGGTTGGAACCGTATTTCCGCTGATGGCGGTCATTCAGGCTCTGGGCTTTATGTTCGGCCACGGCTCGGGCAACTTCCTATCGAGGATGCTGGGTGCGGGCAAGAAGAAGGAGGCCTCGGAAATGGCCTCCTCCGGCTTTATCATGGCTCTTATTACTGGCGTTATGCTTGCTATAGTCGGAAATATCTTTATGGGGCCGATCGCGGACTTTCTCATCTCGGGGGATGATGTGACTGCCGAGACTGTCAGGATGACCTCTGATTATGCAAGGATAATACTGATCGGTGCACCGTTCATGATGTGCCAGTTTGTTATTAATAATCAGCTCAGGTTCCAGGGAAGCGCGATGTACGCAATGGTGGGACTGATCTTCGGTGCGATAATAAATATCGGGCTTGATCCGCTTCTGATACTTTACTTTGATCTGGGCGTCAAGGGCGCTGCTTATGCAACTATCTTCGGTCAGATAACAAGCTTTATAGTTCTTCTTATAGGGAGCTTTAAGGGCGCAAATATAAGACTCAGCCTTGATAATGTAAGGCTGAACAGATATTATTTCGGACAGGTCATCAACGGCGGCATTCCGTCACTTTTCAGACAGGGCCTTGCTGCAGTTGCCACAACGCTGCTTAATCATGCAGCAGGAAAATACGGCGGCGTGGCAGCGATCGCCGGAATGTCTATAGTAACAAGAATAATGATGCTGCAGATGTCAGCGCTCATCGGTTTCGGCCAGGGCTATCAGCCGGTCTGCTCCTTTAATTACGGAGCAAAGAAGAAGGAGAGAGTGCGAGAGGGCTTCTGGTTCTGCGTCAAGTGGGGCACCATAGTGCTGTTCGCACTGGGAGTGCTCTGCATAGTATTTGCACCTCAGGTGGTAGAGCTTTTCAGAGACGATCCTGATGTTGTGGCTGTCGGAAAGGTGGCACTGGTATTTCAGGCGGCTGTGCTGCCGCTCAACGCCTTCAGTATCATGACAAATATGATGCTGCAGTCGATAGGACGGGGGTTCAAGGCGTCGGTAACCTCCTCGGCAAGAAATGGTATCTGCTTTATTCCTGCCATAATCCTGCTTCCTTATTTTTTCGGACTGAAAGGAGTAGAGATGACTCAGATGGTGGCGGATATAATGACTCTGGGAATTACAATTCCATTCGCAATTTCGGAGCTGAAAAAAATGGAATAAGACCATAAGTGATGCATCAATGCAGAAGATGAGATAGCATCTAAATAAAGTAAAAGACGTATTAGTACAAAAATTAATATTGTAAATATAAAAAGTCTCCGCTTAGCAGCTAAGCGGAGACTTAGTTTTTGATTAGTTATTGATGTTATGCATATGAAGCACTTCTGCGATGATTCCTACAGCCTCTTCGATAATCTCCTCTGTATGAGTAGCCATCAGACTTGTACGAAGCAGGCATTCTCCCGGAGGAGTTGCAGGTGGCAGAGTAGAATTAACGTAAACTCCGCGATCGTAAAGATCCTTCGCAATAGTAAGCGTTGGGAATAATTCGTAGGTGTAGATAGGAATGATAGGAATCCTCTCACCGTTTGATTCACGCATACGTATATTTGCCTCACGAAGCTTCTGGCGCATAAACATCGCTCTTGACTGAAGTGTCTCAGGAAGCTCCGGATGATTCTTAAGTATATTTAGTGCTGCAAGTGCAGATGCACAGCTTGCAGGTGTTATTGAAGCTGAGAAGATGAATGGTCTTGAGCAGTGCTTAACGTAATCGATAACACGTGCCGAAGTAGCCATGAATCCACCAAGTGATGCAAGTGACTTAGAGAAGGTACCCATGTAGATATCAACCTGATCCTCGAGTCCGTAGTAGCTTGCTGTTCCTCGTCCACCCTTACCGATAACACCAAGTCCGTGGGAATCGTCGACCATGACTCTTGCACCATACTGTCTTGCGAGACGGCAGATCTCTGGGAGATTTGCTATGTCACCGCCCATTGAAAATACACCGTCGGTTACAACGAGACATCCTGCATCTTCAGGAACTGCCTTCAGCTTCTGCTCAAGATCAGCCATGTCGTTGTGCTTGTAACGGAGCATCTTGCCGAATGAAAGACGGCAGGCATCGTAAAGACTCGCATGATTCTCTCTATCCATAATAACGTAATCATCACGGCCTACAAGGGCACTGATGATACCGAGATTTGACTGAAAGCCTGTAGAGAAGGAGAGCGCTGCTTCCTTTCCTAAGAATTCAGCAAGTTCTTCTTCTAACTGTAAATGAAGCTTCAGAGTTCCATTCAGAAAACGTGAGCCTGAGCAGCCTGATCCGTACTGTTCGATAGCGTGAATACCGGCTTCGATAACTTCCGGATGGGTTGTAAGACCCAGATAATTGTTGGAACCGAGCATTATTCGTCTCTTTCCCTCCATCTGTACTTCGGTGTCCTGCTTAGACTCCAAAGCATGGAAATAAGGGTAAATTCCTTGTTCTCTAGCCTCGTCAGCCTGCGAAGGCTCGAAGCATTTGCCAAATATGTCCATATAAATCCTCCACTATAGTTTGTATATCATACAAAACACTATCGAGGATTATAACACATGTTTTTTGAATAGGAAACAAAAAAATGCAGTTCAAAGCATAAAATCTTAATTTTTCTTAAGAAATATAGACATTCTGTGCATAACTGTATATACTGTATATATACACGGTGGGGCAAACATATGCTTAAGCGGTGTAAAAATACAGTGTACTGATTACAGAAAGTGTTAGTGAAGGGATGATACAATGGACTTTTTTAAATGTGAAGGATTAACAAAATATAAGGATGACTTTTGTCTGAAGGATATCAGCTTTTCTATTCCGAAGGGAAGAGTGGTCGGACTGATCGGGATGAACGGAGCCGGCAAGACGACGCTGCTCCGGACCATACTTGGAAGCTACAGGCTTGGCAGAGATGAGAGAGACAGCGGTCGGATAATACTTGACGGAAAGGACTCCAAAGTTGATCAGAAGGAATTCCGACAGAAACTTGGCTTTATCCTTCAGGAAACACCTTTCTCAAGAAATATGAAGGTGCTTGAGGCAGGAGAGACCTATGGGTACTATTACGAAGGCTTTGATCCGGAACTCTTCAGGGACTATCTTGAGGACTTCGAAATACCTGAAAGGCTCCGTATCTCGGAGCTGTCTCTCGGAGAGTTGCTCAGGATGCAGCTTGCATTTGCAAGAAGTTATCCGGCAAAGCTTTATGTCATGGATGAGCCGGCAGGCAATCTGGATGTAAGCTTCAGAGATTATTTCTACGATAGCATAAGAGAGATGGTTGCTTCGGAAGAGAGTTCAGTCATTATTTCCAGTCATCTGGTGACAGAGCTTGAACATATAGTTGATGATCTTCTCTGGATCGGCAGGGACGGAAATGAAAGTACGGTGAGGTATTTTGGAGATATCGACAGCTTCAGAGATTCCTACAGGATAGTCGAAGGAGATAAAGCTGAGATAGAAAATATCCCTGAGGAAGACACAGTGGGCAGGCGTATCAGAGAAGGACACAGCGAGGCGCTGATACATAGAGAGGATAAGGATTTCTCAGATTATCAGAATGCAAGATATGCAACACTGCAGGAGATCATGTACTACGTTGAAAAGTCGCTGGCGGTTGAGGAAGAATATTGATTGGATGATCGATCACGTGGTGTGGATCAAATAACCGGATGATCTATCACGGAAGATCAAAGTAATAGAAAGGCTGTAAAGATGAAAGATTATTTCAGAAGAGAAAGAATAAGTTTTAAATACAATCCGATACTCTGGCTGGCGAGACTGCTTTTTGTATTTTTGATGATCGTAGCCGGAAGGATGCAGTGGTTCATAATCCTTTTCGGAAGCGCATTTTCGGTAGGCTTCGTTCAGGCTACGGAGATGGAGCATATGCTTCCACTGTCAGAGAAGGAAGTGATCGGTAAAAAGAAGATGAAGATCCGGAATGTTTGGCTGAGATATCTGCTTATAGGAATGGTCGGAAGAGTATATATCTATTTTGCAGGAAAGAACGGCTGGTACGGCTTCCATGATCATGTTTCGAGGAAACTGCTACTGATCGAGGCGGCATTCTTTATTCTCCTTATGGTTTATGCTTATGAACTGATGCTGGACGCGATCAGTGAGGCAAGGGAAAACGGAGGAGTCAGGACTCTTTTACCGAGGGCTGTATATAAGATATTTATTCAGACCATCCCTCACGTCATCTTCTTTACATATGCTATCGTTATAATGATGAGTGCGCAGAAGGCGAAGGGGCTGCTTAAGGAAGGACCGCAGTGGATGCATGCGGCAATACTGCTGGGAGCGGCAGTTCTGCTGGTAATTAATGTGTTGATCGAGAGAAGTAAGCTTGGGACATATGATTATCGTCCGGCTGAAGAATAGGAGGCGGCTATGAATATAAGTATAAATACAAAAAGCGGCATACCTATATATGAACAGATCGAAAGAGCCTTTAAGGATATGATAGTGAGGGGTGAGCTTAAAGAGGGTGAGCCGCTACCGTCGATAAGAGGGCTCGCGGCAGACCTTAGGATAAGTGTTATCACTATCAAAAGAGCCTATGAGGATCTGGAGAAAGAAGGAATGATCTACTCGGTTCAGGGTAAGGGCTTCTATGTTGATAATCCGGATCTTCAGTATTTGAAGGAGAAGAAGACACTCGGACTTGAGGAGAAGCTGACCGGATGGATAGACGAAGCCAAGGCGTCCGGAATGAATGTGGACGAAGCAGTGGATATGATCAGGATACTGTGGGATTAATGAGCCGGGTAAATCAAAGAGAATATGTCCGGACAGAGTGAAGGATTGAAGGGTGATACAGAGAGAATGTATCCGAAGATATGGAATTACATAGTAGAAAGGTTAAAAATATGCTGGAGATTAAAGATGTAAGTTTTAGGTATAAAAGGGGAAATTTCAAGGTCGACAGGCTCAGTCTCTCCGTCGAGCCGGGGTATATTTACTGCCTTCTTGGGGAGAACGGCAGCGGCAAGACAACCTTTATGAAGCTGATGTATGGGATGTTGACAGGTGATTCGGGAAGTATCAGCTGGAACGGTCATGATATTCTTTCGGGCGGAAGGATAAAGCATAAGGAGCTGGTGAAATACCATGCGGAGGCATCGCTTACAGGTGAAGAGTGGTGCGCTCTAAATATGCCGCTGGGTGAAAATGTAAAAATGCTTTCAACACTTTATCCGACGTTCGACAGAGAGTATTTTGACAAGCTGATAGCCAGGGCCGGACTTAAGTCTGAGCTAGATAAGAGCTACGGTAAGCTATCGAAGGGACAGAAGGTAAAGGCAGAGATAGCCTTCAATCTGGCGAAAAGGCCTAAGCTGATGATACTTGATGAGCCTCTTGCCAATCTGGATCCTGTATTTAAGATGGAAATACTTGAGATACTTCAGGATGCGGTGGCTGAGAATAATATGTCACTGATAATTAGCACGCATCTGATAGACGAAGTGACTGATATGGTGGACTATATCATTCTTATGAAGAAGGGCGAGATAGTGAAGGCCGGCGACAGATACGAGGTGCTGGAAAAGGAAGGCAAGACTGAGCTGAGAGAGTTGTTTTCAAAGTAAATTGACAGGGGAATAATATGAATGATTTTATAAAATATATAAGAGAACAGAATAAAAGAAGGATCGGCTGGGCTCTTCTGTGGCTGCTGGGACTTTTCATCTTCACATGCAAGGATGGTAAAGTAGAGCAGTTTACTACAGGAGTCGGC
>JAEEGF011881344.1_pt1 | contig 31833 bp, 23 predicted proteins | sample 9134171 | NCBI WGS metagenome assembly JAEEGF01 (sample SAMN16246542, study PRJNA631951) | gut metagenome | biome: gut microbiome; feature: rumen; material: AP-attached | host: Bos | place: Iran: Karaj | collected 2018-10 | reverse complement strand
TTTCGCTCGACATGACGGCGCTGATGGCCGGCGCGATGTACCGCGGACAGTTCGAGGAGCGATTGAAGGCGGTCCTCAAGAAGATCAAGGAGTCGGAGGGGAAGATCATCCTCTTCATCGACGAGATCCACACCATCGTCGGCGCGGGCAAGACCGAGGGCTCCTCGGACGCGGGCAACATGCTCAAGCCGCTCCTCGCGCGCGGCGAGCTGCACTGCGTCGGCGCGACCACGCTCGACGAGTACAGGAAGTACATGGAGTCCGACAAGGCGCTCGAGCGCCGGTTCCAGCCGGTGCAGGTTGACGCGCCGAGCGAGGAGGACGCGATCTCGATTCTGCGAGGAATCAAGGAGCGCTTCGAGAAGTACCACAACGTCCACATCCGCGACGAGGCGCTCGTGAGCGCCGTCGTGCTGTCGTCGCGATACATCCAGGACCGCTTCCTCCCCGACAAGGCGATCGACCTTCTCGACGAGGCGTGCGCGCGAATCAGGACCGAGATGGACTCCTGTCCGCAGGAGCTCGACGAGATCTCGCGCCACGTCCGCCGTCTTGAGATCGAGGAGATAGCGCTCAAGAAGGAGAAGGACGACGCGTCCAAGAAGCGGCTCGAGGAGCTCCAGGCGGAGCTCAAGGGGCTTCGCGAGAAGATGGACGCGATGACGGCGCAGTGGAAGCGCGAGAAGGCTGCGATCGAGGAGGTGCGCAAGGTGCGCGCGGACCTCGAGCAGGCGAGGATCCGCCACCAGCAGGCCGTTGACGCGGGCGATCTCAACGCCGCGGCGAAGCTTCAGTACGGCGACATCCCGGCGCTCGAGAAGCGCCTCAGGGAGCACGAGTCGGCGGTGAAGTGCGGCGACGCGGCGCTCCTGAGCGAGGTCGTGACATCGGACGAGATCGCCGAGGTGGTGTCGCGCTGGAGCGGAATCCCGGTGACGAAGCTCGTCGAGGGCGAGCGCGAGAAGCTGATGCGCCTCGGCGAGGTGCTGCACCAGCGCGTCATCGGACAGGACAAGGCGGTCGAGGCTGTCGCGGACGCGGTCATACGCTCGCGCGCCGGCATCAAGAACCGCAACCGCCCGGTGGGCGCGTTCATGTTCATCGGCCCGACGGGCGTCGGAAAGACCGAGCTTGCGAAGGCGCTTGCGCAGGAGCTCTTCGACGACGAGAACGCGATGGTGCGCCTCGACATGTCCGAGTACATGGAGAAGTTCGCCGTCTCGCGCCTCGTCGGAGCGCCGCCCGGATACGTCGGCTACGACGAGGGCGGGCAGCTCACCGAGGCCGTGCGCAGGAAGCAGTTCTCGGTCGTGCTCCTCGACGAGATCGAGAAGGCGCATCCGGACGTCTTCAACATGCTGCTGCAGGTCCTTGACGACGGCAGGCTCACGGACAGCCACGGAAGGACCGTGTCGTTCAAGAACACCGTCATCATCATGACGTCGAACGCGCCGAAGGACTCGCTAAAGGACATCTTCCGCCCCGAGTTCCTGAACCGCCTGGACGAGATACTCGAGTTCGACCAGCTCGGCGAGGCGCAGATCGCGGAGATCGTGAAGCTCCAGCTGAAGGACTTGTCGAAGCGGCTCGCGGACCAGGGCTTCCGCCTCTCGGTCGACGACGCGGCGGTCGCGCAGCTCGCGAAGGACGGATACGACCCGGCCTTCGGCGCGCGTCCGGTGAAGCGCGCGATCCAGCGCGAGCTCGAGAATCCCATCGCGAAGAACATCGTCGCGGGGCGGTACATGCCGGGCGCCGAGATAAAGGTGACGGCGAAAGGCGGGGCCATCGTCCTTTAGGGACGGGCCCGCGCCGCCTCCGCGGCGCCGGAGCGGATGAAAAAAACATCACGAAAGCCATTGACTATGCAACTGCAAAATTGGTAGAATTATCGGCGTCTGACCGTGGAAGGCGGGTGCCGTCGCGAGAGGACAATGCACACAAGAAGGAAAGAATCAAGATGGAAATCTATGTTGGTAACCTCGCGTACGCGACCACCGACGAAGGTCTAAAGGCGGCGTTCGCACAGTACGGCGAAGTTACCGCTGGACGTGTCGTGACCGATCGTATGACCGGCCGCAGCAAGGGATTCGGCTTCGTCACGATGCCCGACGCCGCTCAGGCGCAGGCCGCGATCGACGCCCTCAACGGACACGAACTCGACGGGCGCACGCTCCGCGTGAACGAGTCGCAGCCCAAGCCCCGCGAAGAGCGTCGCGGCGGATTCGGCGGCGGACGCGGCGGATTCGGCGGCGGCCGCGGTGGATTCGGTGGCGGAGACCGCGGTCCCCGTCGCGAGAGCCGCTGGTAATCGATAGCCTTGTCGATTCCAATGAAATGGGAGCGCGGCACATTCGCCGCGCTTTCGTTTTGGATGGGACCTTCCGATGGCAGTCACGATAGAACTTGAGCGCGAGCTCGGAGACCCTGTGATGGGGATTGACGAGGCGGGGAGAGGTCCGCTCGCCGGCGGCGTATACGCCGCGGCGGTGTCCGTTCCGCTCGCCCTCGCCGCGGAGCTTCTCGCCGGCGCGTGGAGCGAGATCAACGACTCCAAGAAGCTCTCCGAGAAGAAGCGCGAGCGCCTCGCGGAGGTCATAAAGTCGACGCCGGGGTGCAGATGGGCGGTCGCGAGCGCGAGCCCCAAGGAGATCGACGAACTCAACATCCTCAACGCGACGCACCTCGCGATGCGCCGCGCGGCCGACGAGGTTGGCGCGGAGCACATACTCGTGGACGGCCTTCCCGTGAAGACGCTCCCGCAGGCGCGCAGCGTTGTGAAGGGCGACGCGAAGTCGCTGCTCATCGCCGCCGCGTCGATACTCGCCAAGACGGCTCGAGACGCCGACTGCCTGCGCCTCGAGCGGCTCTATCCCGGATACGGCTTCGCTCAGCACAAGGGATATCCGACGCCTTCGCACCTCGCGGCCCTTGCGAAGCTCGGTCCGTGCCCGGAGCACCGACTCAGCTTCGGACCCGTAAAGTCCGCCATCCAATGACTTCCGCTCTTCACAATCTCGCGACGGTCGCGACGCAGGTGGGAGTGCTTTTCGCCCTCATGGGCGTCGGCGCGCTGTGCCGCCGGATGCGCCTCCTCGACGAGCCCGCCGTAAAGGGCATAGTCAACGTCCTCATACTCGTCGTTACGCCGTGTCTCATAGTCGACGTCTTCCAGCGTCCGTTCGATCCGGCGATGCTGCGGAGCTTCGGTGCCGCTTTCGCCATAGCCTTCGCGGCCCACGCGGCGCTCGTGGCGCTTGCGCTCCTGACCGCGCGCGGCGGCTCGCGCTCGCGTCCGGTGCTGCGCCTCGCGACGGTCTTCTCCAACGCGGGGTTCATGGGCGTGCCGCTGGAGTATGCGATCCTGGGTCCGGAAGGTGTCTTCTACGGAATCGTCTACGTCGCGGTGTTCAACGTCCTCATATGGAGCTGGGGACTCGCCGAGATGCGCGGCGAGGCGCGCTTCGACATGGCGTCGCTGCGGCCGATGCTCGTCAACCCCGGCACGGTCGGCATAGCGGTCGGACTGCCTCTTTTTCTTCTGTCCGTGTCGCTTCCGCAGGTCGTGCGCACTCCGGTGCATCTCATGTCCGAGATGAACACCCCGCTCGCGATGCTCGTCATCGGATTCTATCTCGCGGGCGCGGATTTCCGGCGCGTGCTCGTCACGAGAGGCGCGTACGTCGCCGCGGCGCTGAGGCTTGTCGCGTTTCCGCTTGCGTTCGTCGGCGCGCTGTGGCTTCTCAAGGCGTGGCTCGACCGCACGATGTGCCTTGCGCTCGTGGTCGCCGCGTCCGCGCCGGTCGCTGCGATGGTGACGATGTTCTCCTCGAAGTACGGGCGCGACGTCGATCTTTCGGTCGGGATGGTGAGCGGCACAACTCTCCTCAGCATCGCCACGATGCCCCCCGTGATCGCGCTCGCCATGGCCGTCCTCTGATTTTGCTATAATACTCGCCGGAAGGGAACATACACATGCTGAACGAAGTCGCAGAGGCGCTGAAGAGGCGCGAATTCGAGGCCGTCGCCGTCTCCACGAAGGAGGAGGCGCTCGCGCTTGTGATGAAGGAAGTCGAGTCGGCCACCAGCGTAGGCTGGGGCGGAAGCGAGACGATCAAGGAGATAGGCGCGCGCCAGGCGATTCTCGACGCTGGGAAGGAGGTGCGCGACCACAGGACGGACTGCGACCTGTTCCTCCTCTCCGCCAACGCGCTCACGCGCGACGGCAGGATAGTGAACGTCGACGGAACCGGCAACCGCGTGGCGGCGTCGGTGTATGGTCCGAAGCGCGTCGTCTACGTCGTCGGACGCAACAAGATCGTTGACGGCGGGATAGACGCCGCGATCGAGCGCGTCCGCGGCTGCGCGTGTCCGCCCAACGCCCGCCGCCTCGGCAGGCGCACGCCGTGCGGCATCGCGGGGCGTTGCGTGGGCGGCGCGGGATGCGACTCGCCGGAGCGCATGTGCAAGGTGACGGCCATATTCGACAGGAAGCCTACCGGCCTCTCCGCGAAGGTCATCCTCGTCGATGAGACGCTCGGCTACTGAGTGCGCGGCGATTTATGATATAATAGCCGAAAAGGACAACAGAAGGACAGATGAAGACCCGGCAGTTTTGGTATCCGCTGCCTGCGCGGCTCGTGGCGCAGCATCCGGCGGAAAGGCGCGGCACCGAGAAGATGATGGTGCTGCACCGCGACACGGGCGTGATAGAGCATCGGCACATAGCGGACATAGTCGAGTACATCACGCCGAACGACCTCCTCGTCGTGAACGACACGAAGGTGTTCCCCGCGAGGCTCCTCGGCGAATGGCCCGACACGCACGGCGCGGTCGAGATGCTGATGGTCAACGCGGCGCCGATGGATTCGGACGACGAGCGTCCGACGATGGCCGCGGCAGGGGACTCGCTGCGCTGGAACGTTATCGTGGGCTCGGGGCGCAAGTGCCGCGAGGGGCAGGTCGCGTCGTTCGGTCCGAACGGCGAGCTCAAGGCGACGCTTCTCAAGCCGCTTTCCGGAATCGGCATGTGGCAGGTCGAGTTCGCGTGCGAGCGTCCGCTGATGGACCTCCTCGACGAGTTCGGGCACACTCCCGTCCCGCCGTACGTGAAGCGCGAGGGGACCGCGGAGGAGGAGCGTGAGGACCGCGAGAGGTACCAGACGATCTATGCGCGCGAGGTAGGATCCGTCGCCGCGCCGACTGCAGGGCTCCACTTCACGCCGGAGATATTCGCCGCGCTCGACGCGAAGGGCGTGAAGCGCGTGGCCGTCACGCTGCACGTCGGGCCGGGCACGTTCCGCCCGGTGAAGGCCGATAACATCGAGGACCACCACATGGACTTCGAGGCGTTCACGGTCCCTCCTGAGACTGCGGACGCGGTGAACGCGTGCAAGGCGCGCGGCGGACGCGTCTTCTGCGTCGGCTCTACCACGGTGCGCACGCTCGAGACCGTCGCCGCGGCGGTCGAGCAGGACGGCGGCGGGAAGGACGGGAAGGTCGTGGTGCCCGGTTCTGGGGCGAGCGACATCTTCATCTATCCGCCGTACCGCTTCAGGGTCTGCGACTGCATGCTGACGAACTTCCACCTTCCGCAGTCTACCCTCCTGATGATGATATCCGCCCTTGCCGGACGCGAGAGGGTGCTCTGCTCGTATGCGATGGCCGTCCAGAAGAACTACATGTTCTTTAGCTATGGTGATTGCATGCTCATCGTCTGATTTGCTATAATATATCCCAATATGCCGCTATTCGTTCCAAAAGACCGCAAGTCGCTTTTCCGCCAGTTCCTGGCCGGAATGTACGACGCCGTGGTGATTACGGACCCGAACGGCCATATCATCGAGATCAATCCGCGCGCCGAGGAGCACTTCGGCTACACGCAGGACGAGGTGATAGACCGTCCGATCTCCGTCTACATCCCAGGCCTCGCGCCGGAGATAGTCCAGCGCATCCGCCGCGGGCTCGACCAGGACCGCCACATGGTCCTCGACGCGAACGGACTCAACAAGGACGGTTCTAAGTTCGCCTGCGAGGTGACCGTCTCCATGATCGACCTCATGGACCCCGGTGACCTCGTCTTCACTGTGCGAAACACCGAGCGCCGTCGCCGCATCAACAACATCTTCCGCGCGAAGTCCAATGCGTTCCAGATCGCGCAGTGCGCGCTCTTCACGTGCGACGGAGAGGGCAACATCCGCGACTGCAACACCGCGTTCTGCGAGATGTTCGGCCTTGAGGACGAGGAGGAGGCGCGCAAGCACGTCTTCGTCGACTTCATGAACGACGATCCGCTTCCCGAGAACTTCAGGAAGGCCCTTGCGGGCGAGACGACCGTGACCGGCATCGTCGCCGAGGGCGATGAGGACCAGGAGGAGGTCGAGGTAGTCCTCGCGCCCAACATGCACGGACACAAGAACCACGGCGTAGTCGGCAGCATCAGAAAGGTCTGATTCCGATGCGCAGGGCACCGCAGCACGCCGCCGGACTCGCCTCGCTTGCCGTCGGCAAGCAGGATCCGAAGATACTGCAGGATTTTCTCGCGCTCAAGTTCGCGCTCTCGCGCCGCACCGCGAAGGCGATGATCGACGGACGCAACGTGTGGGTCGACCGCAAGTGCGTCTGGATTGCGCGCTATGCCCTCAAGACCGGCGACATAGTGGAGATTCCGCAGACCGTCGTCAAGGGCGCGCAGAAGCAGTCTGCGCAGACTGCCGCGAAGGACGGCCGGCAGCCTGCGGCCGAAGGCCGGGCGCAGCAGCGCGACGCGGCCGCGAAGAGGCACGTCAGGGTACTTTGGCAGAACGAGCACTACCTCGTCTGCGACAAGCCGGCGGGGCTAGTGAGCTGCGACGACCCCAAGAGCGTCGAGTCGATCCTGCGCGAGCAGGAGAACATACCCACGCTCGAGGCCGTGCATCGCCTCGACCGCGACACGACGGGGTGCCTCATGTTCGCGAAGCGCCACGCCGCGCTTGAGGCTGCGATAGAGATGTTCAAGACCCACAAGGTCAGCAAGGTGTACCACGCGATCGTCGCGGGGCCTTTCAAGTTCGCCCACCGAATCGTGGACACTCCGCTTGACGGACAGCCCGCGCTCTCCCGCATAGCGCGCGAGGCGATGTCCGCGGACGCAAGCTTCCTGCGCGTCTCCATCGAGACGGGCCGCACAAACCAGATTCGCAGGCACCTCTCGTCGATAAGGTTTCCGATAATCGGCGACAGGGTGTTCGGACTCAAGAACGCGCGCGATCCGCGCCTGATGCGCGTTCCGCGGCAGATGCTCCACGCCTCGACGCTGACACTGCCCGACCCGCTTTCCCCGCGCGAGAAGATAAGCGTCCACTCGCCGCTTCCGGCGGACTTCCGCCAGACGCTGCGCCTCTTCGGAATGGGGGCGTCTTGAGGTCCGTCCTCGTCACCGGCGGGACGACGCGCCTTGGGCTCGCGATAGCCGAGCGCCTGCGCGCGGACGGATGGCGCGTCATTGCGAGTTCGCACCGTGCGGACTCCGGCGCGGACATCGTCGCGGACCTTTCCGAACCGCTCGGCGCGGCGAAGCTGTACTCTGCGTGCCTGCGGCTCCTCGGCGGCAACCCGCCGGACGCGCTCGTCAACAACGCGGCGCTCTTTGCCGGAGACGACGCGGCTCTCGAGGCGGTTAACCTCGTCGCGCCGCAGAAGCTCACGATGCTTATGGCCGGACGCGAGACGGGGCGCGGCGCGGTCGTGAACGTACTTGACTGCCGCGTGATCGGCGGCGCGGAGGGCGAAGGCGCGTACTTCCGCACGAAGCGCGCGCTTCTCGACTACACGCTGAAGTCCGCCGCGATGTTCGCGGAGACGCTGCGCGTCAACGCCGTCGCGCCTGGACCTGTCCTTGCGCCGACGGAGGTGCACGAGAAGGCGGGGGAGACTCCGTTCGGACGCCCCGCGCCAGAAGACGTCGCCTCTGCGGTCTCGTTTCTCCTCTCCGCCCGCGCGACGGGCGGATGCGTCGTTCCGGTAGACGGCGGGCAGTCCCTCTGCTGACCCTTCGCCTTCGTCAGTACGCGTCTTCGATCGAGATATCCAGTGTCTGCGCAATGCCCGCTTTCGGCAGGGCGAGCGGAAGCTCGCACGTCCATCCCTCTCCCGGCACATAGCTGCGAAGGACGAGCTGCGCCGACCCCGAGGCGACGGTCCGCGTCGTGCCGGTTTTCTTAGCCGTCACCGTGGTCTTCCCGTTGGCGGCGATCGAAAGCGAAATGTCGCATCCCTCCACGTCGGGAATCGCCATGACGAGCTTTCTGCCCTTTACGGCGGCGAAGGACGGAACCTTCGCCTCCTTCGAGCTCCACAGGTTCTGCGCGACGGTCGCGTTCGCAGACGGAGACTCCGCGCCCTGAGGCGTAGCCGCTACGGACGCGACGCCCTGTCCGCACGTCCCGCCGTCCGCGGACGCAAAGTCGCGCCTTTCTATGACGGCCTCGACGGTCCATGACTTCCTGCCCGACTTCGCCGTGCCGCGCGCCGTGTAGCGTCCGTTGCCGTCGACTCCGAGCGACGGAATCGAGAAGGACAGTTTCGTTCCGTCTTCGCATACGAGCTTGCCGGAGACCTTGCCGACGGCGGATACCGAAAGGGACGCAAGGCCTGCGAGGGTCTCTCCGTCCTGTGAGAGCGACGCGCCGTCGAAGGTGCCGACCGCCCATGCGGGAAGGGCCTCTACATGCAGGAACGCCGTCGCAGTCTCGGTCTTTGTCGTTTTCCCGGAGACGACCTTGCGCGTGAAGGTGACGAGGAAGTCTCCGCTCTTCGTCGCGACTCCGCTTATGGTTCCAGTCGCCGCGTCGAACTTGAGTCCGGACGGAAGCCCCCTTGCCGTGCACCCCGCGGCGCCTGGGATCTCCAGCGAACCTGCTACTCCCGTCCCTGGCGAATCGTAGCTGTCTTCAATCGGGATGGCCTCGCTGCGGTAGTGGTCGACGAGTATGTGCACGTCGAACGTCTTCCCCTTTGGGAGCGCGTAGGTCTTTACCGTGAGGTGCGCTCCGCCGGCGCGTTCGCCGGGCGTCTTCGCCGTTCCCGCGACTACGTAGGACGCGCCGCGCTTCACAAGCGAGAGCCCCTGAGGGAGGTTCTGTGCGGAGAGGGTGTACGGCGCGTCAGATTCGACGACGATGGGAATCTCGAGTTTCACGCCTGGCTGGACGAGGTATGTGTTCTCCGCGATGCTTTCCGCGTCAAGTGAGAGAGCGACGGCGCCTTTCCCGGAGAACGAGTACGGCGCGCCGGAAATAGTCGCGATGCCGCTTATGCCGTCCGCCGAGACGGATATCAAGAGGGTGTCTATGTCGTCTTTCCCGGAATTCCGCGCGAGGCGAAGTCCGAGGGACGTGTCGCTTTCCTCCTCAGCCTCGAAGCCCCTTGCCGTGAAGCTCCAGGTCTTCCCGCCCGCTTTTATGCGGCCCGATATCGCGCCGGACGCAGCGGACGAAAGCTGGATGTCGCCCGCGGTCTCTCCCGACGCGTCGTCAACGACGTGCGCGGCGTATTTGCCGACGGACCACTCCGGCTGGGCCGCGAAGTTGTAGGCGAGGCTGCATGTGTCGGAGAATCCGGTCTCCTTGCTTTTTACGGTTATCACGGCCGTGCCGGACTGTTCGCCGCGGACGATTCCAGTGATTTCGCCCGTGCGCGAGTTTATCGAAAGACCCGCGGGAAGGCCCTGGGCGGAGAACGAAAGCGCGTCGCCGAAGCAGAAGTCCATCTGCGCGAGAAGGATCATGTCCACGCGCTCTCCGGCGAAGCGTCCGGGGATTCCGCCGTCTTCGAGTTCGCGCCAGAACCTCGGCGCGCGGTGGAACGCGGTGAAGCGCACGGTGAGGCTCGGCATGGAGTTGCCGAGAAGCTTTCTGCTGAGTGTCCATGATCCGATGACGTTGTCTCCAGCAAAGTCGAGGCTGAATGTCCCGTAGTCGGAGCCGAACGTTGCGGACGTCCTGCCGTTCTTGAGCGAAGTGCCGGCGGAGATCACGATGTCTTCGATCTCGAACTTCACGGTCACGGGCGTCGCGCCGCTCGTGGGCTTGCCGAGCGACACTGTCACATACGCGAGGCCGAGGTCTTCGACAATGCCGACGTACCTTCGTCCCGCTTCAGGAACGAACGCGGGCCTTTCGAGCAGCGGCGCCCAGCATCTCTCCACGGCATCGGGCGCGTTTGCCGGGATGTCGACTCCGTTTACCTTCCCGCCCGCGAGCTGCGATGCGGCGTCCTTCCACAGCAGCGCGACATCGTGGAAGCCCGTCTCGGGCGTGCAGTATCCGGTGACGGTGAGGTAGGCGATCTGCAGCGCGGCGGCCGGGCCGATCTCAGACTGCAGCAGGTAGAAGAACCTGTTCTGGATTCCGGAGTTGTCGTGCACTCCGCCGCTGTCACCGATGTAGACGGAGAAGGTGTCCGCCCAGTGCGAGTCCCGGTAGGACGCGGCCTGGCTGGAGGAAACGAGGTCGGACGCGGGATTGACGAAGTCGCGGATGGGGTTGTCCTCTCCAATGTCCTCGCCGATGAACCAGTCCGCGCGCCGTGTCGCGCGCGCGGGATACTCCGGACCTTCCTCCTGCGCGAACATCTCGCATCCGACGCCGAAGATGTCGGCGAACGATTCGTCCAGCGCGCCGCTTTCGCCCTCGTAGACGAACTGCGCGGTGCTCCCGGCGATGGAGTGGGAGAATTCGTGCGCCGTGATGTCGAGGACCTGCAGCGTGCGCACGCCGTCGCCGTAGTAGCCGAAGTACATCGCGCCGCTGTGGTCGGGCTCGGGCGATCTCGAGCCTACGTCTAGGTCGGAGAGGAAGAGGGCGTTGTCGTATCCGCCAAGGATCCTTCCCGACCCGTCGGTCTCCGGCATGCACACGAACGCGCAGGTGCGCGCGTCGGTTGCGTCTTCGCCGAGGTACGTCGCGCGCACGAAGCACTCCTCGAAGTAGTCCATCACCGTCGTAACGTTGTACGCCGCGGCGATCGCCTCGGGATGGTAGTCTCCCCAGTCAGCGGACTTGAAGCTCGCGATCGTGTTCGCCTCGTCCACGTCGGGCAGCGGCGCGGCACGGTCGGGCAGGGCGGCATAGGCGTCGCGCACGCCGGACATGCTCCAGATCGCGAAGGAGCGTCCGTGCGAGTTTGTCCCGCAGAGATAGAAGCGTCCGTCGTCCCCGCGGATCCCCGGCACCTCGACGGTGCACGGCGCGTCGTTCGTCCAGAGCGACTTCGGCAGGACGCCGCGTATCGTGCAGGCGGCGCCGGAGGGAAGGGTGTTCGTGCGCGCCTGCGGCGCGAGGGTCATCAGTGTCTCCAGCAGCCAGTCCTCTCCCGTCTTCGCGGCGGCGCGGCGCATGCGCCGCTCGCGCGCGAGCTCCGCTCCGGTGGCGGCGTCCGTATACGTCCACCAGTCGCCCGTCGGCGTGCGCCACGCGAGACGCGCGTCCTTTCCGTCCGCCGCGTCCGAAGGCGCCCACACGACTAGCGACGCTCCGTCGGGGCGCGGAATGGAAGGGGACGTCTTGACGGATATCCCGGCGAGGAACGCTCCGTTCACCTGGTAGGCCGTCCCGTCGGGGCGGAAGTGTACGGCGAGCTCCTTCGCGCGCACGTCGATTCCGCAGTAGACCTGCGAGAGCCTCACGTGCGCGCAGCCGGTTGCGTCCACGGTGACGGAGCGGACCTTCAGCTCGTCCGCGGCAGCCGAGACGCCGAGTCGGTCCTTTATCGCCTCCGCCGCCTGCATCGCCCATTCCCCCCACTTCGCGTCCGCGGTCGATGTGCGCTGCACGGACTTGAGCAGGGCCGACTTCGCCCCCGTGCGAAGTGGCGCCGCGGCGCCATTAGGACGCCATATGCACTCGTCCGCGATGCGGATGCCTCCCGCGCGGACCGTCATCACAAGCGATGCCGCAAGACTGCATGCAACAATTGCGTTGATCTTCATTTCTGCCTCCATAACTGCGATGGAGGCGTCAGAGTCTCCATTCGCTATTCTCAGATCTATTTTACCATGTATACACGCGGCGGGTCAAATGGTTACAAGTCGAGATGATTGAAATCGCAGTGCCGGCACGGTGTCTACGGGCGGGCGGTTTTTATGGTATAATATGAAACGGACAGGGGAAGTCCGACTGGGCGCAGGTCGTTGCGCCGTGTAGAATGAGACAAATCAAGGAGAGTGTGACATGGACAACATCACTAGACGATCGCTGCTTGATCTCATCGCCAAAGGCGGACTCGCCTGCGGGTGCGGATGTGCGCTTTCGCGCTTCGCGCTGCTGGACGCGCTTGCCGCCGACGCGGCGGACCCCGATCCGTTCCAGGTCTCGACCGTCGACTTCTACGGCCGCCAGCTGTCGCGTCTTGGCTTCGGCATGATGCGCCTTCCGCAGAAGGGCCGCGACGTAATCGACGAGGAGCTCGCCGACAAGCTCGTGGACTACGCGTTCAGGCACGGCGTCAACTACTTCGACACGGCGTGGATGTACATCGGCGGGAAGTCCCAGTACTACACCGGAAAGGTCCTGGAGAAGTACGACCGCGAGAAGGTCTGCATCGTCAACAAGATGCCGGGCGGACACGGCGCGACGGGCCTTGAGGACGCGAAGCGCAAGTTCCAGACGCAGCTCGACGCCTGCCGCACGAAGTACTTCGACATCTATCTCCTCCATGCCATCGGAGACTACCGCCGCTACGAGGAGTTCTACATCAAGGGCGGTGTTCTCGACTACCTGAAGAAGGAGCGCGACGCGGGCAGAATTCGCCGACTGGGCTTCTCCTTCCACGGCGGGAAGGACGACCTCAGGCGCTATCTCGACGCGAAGGACTCGGCTGGATGGGAGGTCGTGATGCTCCAGATGAGCGCGAACGGCGTCGGACGCGAGTTCTACGAGATGACGCAGCCCACCGGCCTTCCGATCGTCGTCATGGAGCCGCTCCACGCGGGGCGCCTCGCGAACCTCAACGTCGCGGCGCGCAAGGCGCTCGCGGAGCTGAAGCCCGGCCTCACCCCGGCGGGATGGGCATTTCGCTGGGTCTCCTCCCAGCCGAACGTCGCCGTAGCGATTTCGGGCATGAGCCGTCTTTCGGATGTCGTGGAGAACTGCGAGACCTACCGCGACTTCCAGCCGCTTTCGGAGGCCGATGTCGCGTCCTACCACGCAATCTGCGAGAAGTACAAGGGCGCGAACCTCCTGCCGTGCACCGGCTGCGCGTACTGCGCGCCGTGTCCGCACGGAGTGGACATCCCGGGCGTGTTCGGACTGATCAACGCGTGCCGCACAGACGGCCTGCTCGGTCCGAACGGTGACGGCAAGGGCATGTCCGCGGCGGACCGCAAGAAGTTCCTCGTCCTCTACCGCAACAAGGTTGGCGCGAAGGCGGACGCCTCGCACTGCACCTCCTGCGACAAGTGCCACCCGAAGTGCCCGCAGCACATCAAGGTGAGCGAGGAGTTCCGCAAGATCAACGCGATGGTCGAGGATATCCGCAAGGGCCGCACGTGAGACGCCTTCCGAAATACCTGCGCGTCGCGGCCGCGATAGCGTGCTTCCTCTCGGTGAACGCCGCGTTCCTCGCGCCGGTCGTCGCGGAGACGCTCTGCCTCGAGTCCGCGCCGGACTTCTCCTGGGCGGCGAAGATGCAGTTCCTCCCCGCGCTCCTTGCGCTGAACTTCGCGGTTGTGGCGGCGATTCTCGCCGTAACGGCGCTTTTCGGACGTGTCTACTGCTCGACGGTGTGTCCGTTCGGCGTCCTGCAGGACGTCGCGATCCGAATCCGCCGGCTGTTCACGAAGAAGAAGCGCGCGGCAGATGTGCCGCGGACTCGCTGGCGCGTCGCGCTTGTCGGCGCCTTTGCCGTTCTTGCGGCGCTTGGCTTCCTTTCGCTCGCCGCGCAGCTGGACCCTTACAGCATTTACGGGCGCTTTGCGGCGAACGTACTGCGTCCGGCGCTCCAGCGCCTCGCGAACCTCGGCGCGGCGTGGAGCGATGCGCACGAGAAATACTGGCTCATGGGCGTGGAGGTGGCGGTTCCGGTCGCTTCGGCGCTTGCCGTAGCCGTCGTGTCCGTCGCGGTGGTGCTGGTGCTTGCCGTATGGAAGGGGCGCTGGTTCTGCAACAGGCTGTGTCCGGTCGGGGCGTGCCTCGCGCTCGCGTCGAGGCGTCCGCTCGTGAAGCTCGGAATCGACGCGTCGAAGTGCGTCTCGTGCGGAATGTGCGAGCGCGTCTGCAAGGCAGGTGCGATCGACGCGAAGGCGAAGACCCTCGACAACGCGCAGTGCGTGAGGTGCCTCGACTGCATCGGCGCGTGCGGGAAAGGGGCGGTGCGGATATGAACAGGCGCGAATTCATTGCTGGCGCTGGTGCGGCCATCGTGGCGCGCGGCGCATCCGCCGCGGAGGGAGGGGCGAAGCCTCTCCGCGCGGTGATGCCGCCGGGCGCGCTTTCGCTGTCGCGCTTCTCGCGTTCCTGCACGGCATGCGGACTGTGCATATCGTCGTGTCCTGAAAAGGCCCTGGCCCACGCGGGGCTTCTGGACTACGGACTTGGAGGCTGGATGCTTCCCAAGCTCGACTTCGCGAAGGGGGCGTGCGATCCGTCCTGCTCGCGCTGTGCCGAGGTGTGTCCGGCGAAGGCGCTTGCGAGGCGGACGGGGGAGGTCGTGAAGATCGGCCTCGCGGAGTGGTCGCGGGAGGACTGCCGGACGACGAAGGGGGATACGTGCACGCTGTGCAGCGAGAGGTGTCCGACGGACGCGATATCGCTCGTCGCCGACGAGGAGGGCCAGGTGGCGCATCCGAAGGTGGACGCGGCGAAGTGCGTCGGGTGCGGCAGGTGCGAGAACTACTGTCCGGCCGAGCGCAAGGCGATTCGCGTCAGGCCCCTCGATCCGCAGCTTGCCGTCGGCTGAAACCGCGGCGCATTTGCCGCGCGCGGTGCGATTTTCGCTACTTAGTGCCGTCTGTCGCACACAGACCGGCGAATTTTTGGTATAATTATAGGTCATGGAGGCGAAATTGACCATAGACACGTCGCGAATCGACCCCGATGGCGAGACCATCGAGGGCGAAGTCGAGTGCGTGGACCTCAACGAACCGTACGTGAAGGCGTTCGGCGGGGTGCGCTATGGCCTCACTCTCCAGGTGTTCGGAACGGAACTTCTCGTGCGCGGCACGCTTGAGCAGGACTTCGACCTGGTCTGCAGCCGGTGTGGGAAGGACTTTGACGACACCGTGAAGGTAGGCGACTTCACGGCCTCCTTCGAGATTCCTGAGAAATCGCCCGAGGTCGATTTGACGGAAGAGATAAGAGAGAGTATAATACTCGCCCTACCTACTTACCCGGTCTGCGACGAGACCTGCCCGGGGATCGAACAGACGGCGGAGATGCCGTCCGACGATAGATGGAACGTGCTCGACAGCTTAAACAAAGGAGAAAAAGAAAATGGCAAGTCCTAAGAACCGTGTGTCCAAGCGCCGTAAACGCGAACGTGTCGCTTCCCTCGAGAAGCCCATCCTCGCCCAGGTCGGCACCTGCCCCGCGTGTGGCGCGGCGGTCCGTTCGCACCGCGCGTGCCCGAAGTGCGGCACGTACAAGGGCCGCAAGGTCGTTGCGGCGGCTGAGTAATCCGCTTTCGGGAGGTTTCCGCATATGACGCGGATTGCCCTTGACGCGATGGGGGGCGACTATGCCCCTGGCGAGATAGTCGTCGGCGCGGTTGAGGCCGCTGTCGGCATACCTAACGTGAAGATTCTCCTGGTGGGGCAGCTTGCTCCCATCCAGGAGGAGCTCGGCAAGCTGGAGAAGGACCTCAAGAAGTCCGCCCAGACTGCAATCGAGCGCGGTCTTCTCGAGATCGTCCATGCGCCCGACGTGGCGGAGATGGACGAATCGCCTGTCGACGCCGTCAAGAAGAAGAAGGACTGCTCCATCAACGTGGCGATGCGCCTCGTCAAGGAGGGGCGTGCGGACGCTTTTGTGTCCGCCGGCAACTCCGGCGCCGTCGCGACGAGCGCGATTCTCACGCTCGGGCGCATCCCGGGCGTGAAGCGTCCGGCGATCGCCACGGTGATGCCGAACAGGAACCCGAAGCGTCCGCTCCTCGTCCTCGACGCGGGCGCGAACATGGACTGCCACCCCGAGTGGCTCGTCCAGTTCGCGATCATGGGCAACGCCTACTCGAAGGCGGTGCTGAAGCGCGGCGTGCCCGCGGTCGGTCTCGTGTCCATCGGCACGGAGGACTGCAAGGGCAACGAGATGACGAAGGCGACGTTCCCGCTCCTCAAGGAGGTCAAGGACATCAACTTCGTCGGCAACATCGAAGGCAAGGACCTCTACAAGGGTCACATCGACGTCGCCGTCTGCGACGGCTTCGTCGGAAACGTCGTCCTCAAGACGACCGAGTCCATCGCCAAGGCGATTGTCTACTGGCTCAAGAAGGAGTGCTTCAAGGGGCCTCTGCGCTTCCTCGGCGCGATACTCCTGCGCGGCGCGTTCCGCTCGCTCAAGAACCAGCTCGACCCCGAGATCTACGGCGGAGCGCCGCTTCTCGGCGTCCCGGGGGCGGTCATCATCGGACATGGCAGCTCTTCCCACAAGGCTATCTACTACGCCGTAAAAGCCGGCGTCGCTGCGGCGACCAACGACGTGTCGGGTCTTATTCAGAAAGCGATCGCCGCGCACGCCGAAGATCAGAAGCAGCAATGAGCGAATACAATTTCTCTGCCATCGAGAAGAAGTGGCAGAAGTACTGGCTGGAGAACAAGACGTTCAAGACGACGGACGGAACGGACGGGCGCTCTGGCGCGCCCGCACCCCAGCCCAAGGATGACCGTCCTAAGTTCTACTGCCTCGACATGTTCCCGTATCCGTCGGGAGCGGGCCTTCACGTCGGGCACCCGGAGGGATATACGGCGACGGACATCCTCTGCCGCTACAAGCGCATGAAGGGCTTCAACGTGCTGCATCCGATGGGATGGGACGCCTTCGGACTCCCCGCCGAGCAGTACGCCGTCGAGACGGGCACGCATCCAGCAATCACCACGAAGAAGAACGTCGACCGCTTCCGCGAGCAGATCCGCGCGCTCGGCTTCTCCTACGACTGGGACCGCGAGGTCAACACTACCGACCCCAAGTACTACCGCTGGACGCAGTGGATCTTCGAGCAGCTCTACAAGAAGGGGCTCGCCTATGTCGCGGAAGTGCCGGTCAACTGGTGCCCCGCGCTCGGAACGGTCCTTGCGAACGAGGAAGTCATCGATGGCAGGAGCGAGCGCGGGAACCATCCCGTCATCCGCCGTCCGATGCGCCAGTGGATGCTCAAGATCACCGAGTACGCCGAGCGCCTCCTCAATGACCTCGACACGCTCGACTGGCCCGAGGGCATCAAGGAGATGCAGCGCAACTGGATCGGCAAGTCGACCGGCGCGCTGGTGGACTTCGGCGTCCTGACAGGCGGCGCTTGCGCCGCCGAGAAGATTACTGTTTACACCACCCGCTGCGACACGCTCTTCGGCGCGACTTACATGGTGCTTTCGCCCGAGCATGCGCTTGTCGCGAAGTGGCTCGAGGACGGCACGCTCAAGAACGCCGAGGAGGTGAAGGCCTACCAGAAGAAGGCCGCCTCCAAGAGCGACCTCGAGCGCACCGAGCTCAACAAGGAGAAGACGGGCGTGAGGCTCGACGGAGTCGTGGGCGTTAATCCCGTCAACGGCGACAAGCTGCCGATCTTCATCTCCGACTACGTTCTCGCGAGCTACGGAACGGGCGCGATCATGGCCGTTCCCGCGCACGACGAGCGCGACTTCGATTTCGCGAAGGTGTTCAACCTGCCGATCTACCAGGTCGTGGCGAATGGAACGGACGGGCGCTCTGGCGCGCCCGCACCCCAGCCCAAGGATGGAAGGGCCCCCTACACCGGCAGCGAGGCGTTCACCGACATCGCAACCGGAGTGATGGTGAACTCGGGCTTCCTCAACGGACTCTCCGTCGAGGCGGCGCGTCCGGCGATGATCAAGTGGCTCGAGGAAAAGGGCGTCGGCAAGGCGAAGACGCAGTACAAGCTCCGCGACTGGCTCTTCTCGCGTCAGCGCTACTGGGGCGAGCCGTTCCCGGTGATCCACTGGGAGGACGGCACGCAGTCGCTCGTCGACGAAAACGACCTGCCGCTCACGCTTCCCGAGCTTGCGGACTACAAGCCGACGGGCACGGGAGAGCCGCCGCTCGCGAAGGCGACGGACTGGGTGAACGTCGTCGACCCGAAGACGGGGAAGAAGGGCGTTCGCGAGACGAACACGATGCCGCAGTGGGCGGGAAGCTGCTGGTACTATCTGCGCTACATCGATCCTACGAACGACAAGTGCTTTGCCGATCCCGAGCTTCTCAAGAAGTGGCTTCCCGTCGACCTCTACGTCGGCGGAGCGGAGCACGCGGTTCTGCACCTCCTCTACGCGCGCTTCTGGCACAAGGTCCTCTTCGACCTCGGGTATGTTCCCACGCCGGAGCCGTTCCAGCGTCTCGTCAACCAGGGGATGATCCTCGGTATGGCGTACAAGACGAAGCGCGGAGTGCTTGTGCCGATGGACAAGATCGAATGGCGCGACGGCAAGCCGTGGGGTGCCGAGGAGGGCGGCGAGATGGAGGAGCTCACGGAGTTCCCCGCAAAGATGTCGAAGTCGCTAAAGAACGTGGTCAATCCCGACGACGTGATACGCGACTACGGCGCTGATTCGCTCCGCCTCTACGAGATGTTCATGGGTCCGCTGCAGGCCGTGAAGCCCTGGTCGACGAAGGGCGTCGAGGGGGTGTTCCGCTTCCTCAAGCGCGCCAACCGCCTCGTCACGGAGACACCGGTCGTTGACCGCGCGATGACCAAGGCAGAGGCGAAGAGCCTCGCCGCGATGGTCAAGAAGGTCGGCGAAGACCTCGAGACGATGAACTTCAACACCGCGATCTCCGCGATGATGGTGTTTGTGAACGAGGCGGAGGACTTTGCCAAGGGAACGGACGGGACCTCGGGCGGCCCCGCACCCCTGCCTAAGGAATATCTTGAAAAGTTCGTTCTCTGCCTTTCCCCCTTCGCGCCGCACCTCGGCGAGGAGCTCTGGCAGTTCCTCGGGCACGGCAATACGCTTGCGTACGAGCCGTGGCCGAAGTTCGATCCCTCGGCGCTCGTCGAGGACGAGATCGAGATACCGGTGCAGGTGATGGGCAAGCTGCGCGGACGCGTCAAGGTGCCTGTCGCGGCGACTCCCGCGGAGATGGAGGCGGCCGCGAAGGCGAACGCCGACGTCGCGAAGTTCCTCGAGGGCAAGACGATCGTCAAGGTCGTCGCGGTGCCGAAGAGAATGGTCAATTTCGTCGTGAGATGAAATCCGTACCACACGGATACGACACAGCGACGAAAAAATATGATATAATGTGCGCCAATGAACAACCAGAAGATTATTCGAATTAGCATTATTATTAGCGGGTGCGGATCCGCTGGTAAGGCTGTCGGCTAATCGTTCCGGTCAGTTCGAAACCAAATGCACCAGAAAAGCGGATCGTCAACAAGGCGGTCCGCTTTCTGCATTTTCAGAAAAACAAAACAAAAAAAGACAACGGAGTCAAGAAGATGAACGAGTTGAGGGAGATGGCGTCGCGCATCAAGGAGCTGCGCGAGATAGGCGGCAAGACGACCGCCGAGATGGCCAGGCTTACGGACGTGAACGAGAGGGACTACGTGGCGATTGAGGCGGGGACGATGGATCCGCCGTTCACGTTCCTCCACAAGTGCGCGCTTGCGTTCGGGATCGACATCACGGCGCTTCTCGAGGGCCACACGGCCAAGCTCTCCCACTTCCAGGTCAACCGCGCGGGGCAGGGTCCGGTGACGGTGAACGAGCAGGGCATCCTCATCCGCAACATGGCGGCGATGTTCAAGAGCCGCCTCGCGACTCCGTACTTCGTGACATACGACTACGACGAGCGCCAGCAGAAGATGCCGATACACACGACGACGCACGCGGGCCAGGAGTTCGACTACGTCGTGTCCGGCTCGATGCGCGTGAAGGTGGGAGACCACGAGGAGACGCTGAACGCCGGCGACTCGATATTCTACAATTCGTCGACTCCGCACGGAATGATCGCCGTCGGCGGGAAGAAGTGCGAGTTTATCGCGATGATCATGGCCGGCGACACGGAGGAGCAGTCGCTTCCGATGGTCAGGATGCGCCGCCGCAAGCCGAACGAGCCGCTTCTCGCGGAGAAGTTCGTCAAGTGCGAGGAGGACGGAGAGGGCAAGCTCGAGCACGTCCGCTTCGAGCATGAGGACGAGTTCAACTTCGCGTTCGACATAGTTGACGAGATCGCGAAGAAGGACCCCAACCGCCTCGCGATGCTGCACGTCTCGGCGCATATGCGCGAGAGGCGCTTCACGTTCAAGGACATGATGGAGCAGTCCAACCGCGTCGCCAACTACATGAAGTCGCTCGGGATCGGCAAGGGCGACAAGGTGATGCTCATACTGAAGCGCCACTTCCAGTTCTGGCCGACGATGCTCGCGTGCCACAAGCTCGGCGCGGTGGCGATTCCGGCGACGAGCCAGCTGAAGGTGCACGACCTCACATACCGCTTCAAGGCGGGCGACGTCAAGGCGATATTTTGCACGGGTGACGGAGACGTCGCGATCGAGGCGGACGCCGCCGAGAAGGAGATAGGCGCGCATCTCCAGAAGGTGCTCGTCTACGGCAGGCGCGATGGCTGGCACGACTTCAACGCGGAGGTTCCGGCGTTCTCTGACGTCTTCGAGCGCACCGCGGACTCGCCGCACGGCAACGACCCGATGCTCATGTTCTTCACGAGCGGCACGACGGGGTATCCGAAGATGGCGCTGCACAGCTGCAAGTACGCGCTCGGACACTACGTCACCGCGAAGTACTGGCACCTCGTCGAGCGCGACGGGCTGCACTTCACGATATCCGAGACCGGATGGGGCAAGGCGCTCTGGGGCAAGTTCTACGGACAGTGGCTGTGCGAGGGCGCGGTCTTCACGTACGACTTCGAGCGCTTCGACGCCGAGAAGGTGCTGCCGATGTTCGAGAAGTACAACATCACGACGTTCTGCGCTCCGCCGACCATCTACCGCATGCTCATCAAGCAGGACATCTCGAAGTACGACTTCACGTCCGTCCGCCACGCGACGACCGCGGGCGAGGCTCTGAACCCCGAGGTGTGGACTCAGTTCGAGCGCGCGACGGGACTCGAGATAGCCGAGGGCTTCGGCCAGACCGAGACGACGCTTTCGCTCGCGAACCTGCTAGGCGACGAGCTCGAGCCCGGCTCGATGGGCAAGCCCGTGCCGGACTACGGCGTGGATCTCGTCGACACGGATGGCAACAGCGTTCCGCCCGGAGAGAACGGCGAGATCGTCGTCAGGACGGACAGGGCGAACCCGCACCCCGGCATCTTCCTCGGCTACTACAAGGATCCGGAGAAGACGGACGAGGTGTGGCGCGGAGGATTCTACCACACGGGCGACCTCGCGTGGAAGGACGAGAACGGATACTACCACTACGTCGGGCGCGCTGACGACGTCATCAAGTCGTCCGGATACCGCATCGGCCCCGCGGAGATCGAGAACGTCATCATGGAGCTGCCGTTCGTCCTGGAGTGCGGCGTAAGCGCCGCGCCGGATCCGATCCGCGGGCAGGTCGTGAAGGCGTCCATCGTCCTCGTCAAGGGCGTGGCCGGGACGGACACGCTCAAGGAGGAGGTGCAGCGCTACGTCAAGGAGCACACCGCCCCCTACAAGTACCCGCGCATCGTGGTCTTCCGCGACGAGCTGCCGAAGACGATCTCCGGCAAGATCCAGCGCAACCTGCTGTAGCGCCCCGATTTTTGGTATAATATCGCGACTATGGAACTGAGCGAAATTGTCAAGGCGGCCTTCGAGAAGGCCTATCCCGGTGAAGACTTCGGGGGCGTTAGGGTCGTGCCCGCGACCGATCCGAAATTCGGCGACTACCAGTGCAACGACGCGCTGAAGTTTGCCAAGAAGGCCAAGTCGAACCCGCGCGAGGTCGGCGCGAAGGTCGCCGAGGCGCTGAAGGGCAACGACGTCTTCGAGAAGGTGGAGATCGCGGGGCCGGGTTTCCTCAACCTCACGGTCTCCTCCGCCTGGCTCGCGTCCCGCCTTGCGGACCTCGACGCGGCGGAGAAGTGCGGCATCCCGCAGTCCGGCGAGGGCAAGTGCGTCGTCATCGACTACTCGTCCCCTAACGCCGCGAAGCAGATGCACATCGGGCACATCCGCTCGACCGTCATCGGCAGCGCGATCGACCGAATCTTCCGCTCGCTCGGCTACCGCGTCGTCGCGGACAACCATCTCGGAGACTGGGGCACTCAGTTCGGAATCCTCATCAAGGGCTACCGCGAGCTCCTGACGCAGGAGGAGCGCGACAACCTCACCGTCGCGAACCTCGAGAAGTGCTATGTCCTCTCCGCCGCGAAGGCGAAGGAGGAGGACGGACTTTGGAAGGAGTCGTGCAAGCAGGAGCTCGTGAAGCTGCAGCAGGGAGACAAGGACAACCTCGCGCTCTGGAAGCGCTTCATCGACATCTCCATCGGCGAGTTCGACCGCATGTACGCGAAGCTCGGCGTGAAGTTCGACACGTACCGCGGCGAGTCGTACTACAACGACACCATGCCGGGCGTCGTGAAGAAGCTCCAGGAGATGGGGCTGGCCGTCGAGAGCGAGGGCGCGCTTGTCGTCAACCTCGAGGAGGAGAAGCTCGGCGTTGCGATCGTGAGGAAGTCCGACGGAGGCTACAACTACACCACGAGCGACCTCGCGTGCGTGAAGACGCGCGTCGAGGAGTACGATCCCGAGCGCATCATATACGTCACCGACGCGCGCCAGCAGCTCCATTTCAAGCAGTGGTTCTCCATCGCCGCGAAGATGGGCTACACGACGAAGCTCGTGCATGTTCCGTTCGGTCTCATGTCCTACCAGGGCAAGGCGATCTCCACGCGCGAGGGCAACCTCATCAAGCTCGACGAGCTCCTCGCTGAGGCCGTTAAGCGCTCTCTCGCGATCGTCATGTCGCGTCGCGGGACGGAAGGCGCGCCCGCGCCACAGCCCACGGACGAAGACGTGAAGCTCGCCGAGGCGATCGGCTACGGCGCGGTCAAGTACTCCGACCTTTCGCACGATCCGATCACCGACATCGACTTCAGCTGGGACAAGGCACTTGCGCTCGAAGGCAACTCGGGTCCGTACCTGCAGTACGCGTACGCGCGCGTCTGCTCGCTCGTCGAGAAGGCGGGAGGAACGGACGGGGCCTCGCCCCTGCCCAAGGATATCGGCTTCGCCGTTTCAACTCCGGCGGAGAAGCGGCTTTCGCTGCAGCTGCTGGAGTTTCCGGGCGCGGTGGTGCGCGCGGCGGAGGCGTACAAGCCGAGCGTGCTCGCGGATTACCTGTTCCAGACGGCGCAGCTCTACTCGACGTTCTACCAGAGCTCGCCGATCCTGAAGAGCGAGCCGGAGGTGCGCGCGTCGCGCCTGAGGCTGTGCGTTCTCTTCGGTAAAGTCCTTTCTGCGGGACTTGGCCTGCTGGGCATTGACACGCCGCGTCACATTTGATATCATATCCAACCGTTGCTGGAGAGATGGCAGAGCCTGGTTGAATGCACATGACTCGAAATCATGCATACCCGCAAGGGTATCGGGGGTTCGAATCCCTCTCTCTCCGCCAAGTTTGTTTTTTCTGCGGGCGTAATTCAATGGCAGAATAGGAGCTTCCCAAGCTTCTTACGTGGGTTCGATTCCCATCGCCCGCTCCACCATCTGTTTACGGGATGTTGCGGCGACTTACAGTTTCTAACCTTGCCATAGTCGAGAGGGCGGAAGTGGAGTTCGGCCCCGGGCTAAATGTGATAACCGGCGAGACGGGTGCGGGAAAGTCCGTGCTCATGGGTGCGCTTGAGCTTGTGCTCGGTGGGCGCGCCGATTCCTCTGTTGTCCGCGACGGCGCGAAGGAGGCTGAGGTTGAGGCGGAGTTCGACGGACGCACCGTGCGCCGCACCGTCACGGCAGAGGGGCGCTCCCGCGCGTGGGTTGACGACGAGAGCGTAGCGGTTGCGGAACTCAAGGAGCTAGGCCGCAGGCTCGTCGACATACATGGTCCGCGCGCAAACCAGAACATCCTCGACGAAGGCTTCCAGCGCGATGTACTCGACCGCTTCGGCGGCGTGTCGCGCGCGAAGTACGAGAAGGCGTACGGAGAGTGGCGCGCGGTTGCGGACGAGATCGCGGCGCTCGAGGGCGGCACTCCTGTCGCGGACGAAATCGATCTTCTGAAGTTCCAGGTTGGCGAGCTCGAGGAGGCGAACGTCACGTCCGAAGACGACGATCTCGCCGAACGGCACGCCGCCGCGGCGCACGCCGCGGAGATCGTGGACGGCGCGAACGCGATCACGGAGGCGCTTGGAGGCGACGACGGCGCGGAGGCGATCCTCGCCAAGCTCGGCCCCATGTTCGCGTCCGTTGCGCGCCATTTCCCCGCAGCGAAGGAGTGGGCCGCGGAGGCGGAGGAGATTTCGGTGAGGATCGACGAGCTGTCGCGCAGCGTGGCGGACGCGGTGAGCCGCATAGACGCGGACCCCGCGGCGTTCGAGGAGCTCGACCGCAGACTCGCTGTCGTGAGCCGCATGCGCCGCAAGTACGGCGATCCCGTGGCGGCGCTTGCGGAGAAGCGCGCGAAGCTCGACGACCTCGAGCATCGTGACGAGAGGCTCGAGGAGCTGCGCGGCAGACTTGCCGCGGCGGAGGGCGACGCGAGGAAGGCGGGCGCCGAGCTGACGAAGCGCCGCAGGACGGCGGCGGAGAAGCTCGCCAAGTCGGTTACGAAGGAGCTCCGCGACCTCGGCTTCCTGCAGGCGAAGTTCGGCGTCGCGGTGGAGCCGGCGGAGATGTCGGCGCACGGATGCGACGCCGTCGCGTACATGTTCGAGCCAAACCCTGGCGAGACGGCGCGTCCGCTCGCCGCGATCGCGAGCTCGGGCGAGATCGCGCGCGTGATGTTGGCGCTCAAGACTGTGCTCGCCTCGCACGACGAGACGGAGGTGCTGGTCTTCGACGAGATCGATGCGAACATAGGCGGCGAGGTCGGAAGGGCCGTAGGGGAGAAGATGCGCGCGGTCGCGGCGACGCACCAGGTGCTGGCGATAACGCACCTTCCGCAGAGCGCGGTGTACGGCGACAGGCATTTCGTTGTGTCCAAGGGCGTCTCGGGAGGACGCACTAGGACGAGGATTTCAGTTGTAGAGGGCGATGACCGGGTTTCGGAAATCGCCCGCATGCTCGGCGGCGAAAAGCTAACGAGCGTGACGAGGAAACACGCGCAGGAACTGTTGGAACATGGCAAGAAAAAGCACTGAGGCAAAATATCCGGTCAAGATCGTGGAGGACGCGTTCGCCGAGGGCGGCGCTCAGCTCGCGGAGACGCTTAAGGCCGTAGCGGGGTCCGAATCCCCGCGCGTCGCCGTAGTCGCGGACGCGAACGTCGTGCAGCGCACCGAGGGACTCGGGCGCAAGATGGGGAAGTTCTTCCAGGACAACTCCGTCCAGCTCGCGGCGAACCCCGTCGTCATCTCGGGCGGCGAGAAGGTCAAGACGGACAACTTCCAGAGCGCGATGCTCGTGGCCAATTCGCTTGTCGACGCGAAGCTCGGCGTCAACGACGTCGTCATAGCGCTCGGCGGCGGAACGGTCCTCGACGTGGCGGGATACGCCGCCGCGCAGGTGCGCGGGGGGATCAAGGTGCTCCGCATGCCGACGACGGTCGCGTCGATGCTCGACGCCGCCTTCGCAGAGTACGCGGCGGTGGACACTGTGGCCGTAAAGGATGCGTTCCGCATCCGCAGCGAGCCCGCTGCGGTGGTGGTTGACCCTCTCTTTGCCAAGACCGTCCTCGACGGAGTGTGGCGCGCCGGCTTCGGCGAGGCCGTGAGGTATGCCGCCGTCTGCGACGGTCCGCTCATGAAGAAGCTCGCGAAGCGCGCTGAGGCGATTCGCTCGCGCGACTACGACGCACTGAAGGAGACGGTCGCGGAGTGCGCCGCGTCCCGCGCCGGAAAGCCGTATCCCACGTTTGCGCTCTGGTGCGCGGCCAGGCTCGAGGCGATGAGCGGCTACAAGCTTCCGCACGGATACGCCGTCGCGATCGCGATCTGCATCGACTGCGCGTACGCCGTAAAGGCGAAGAAGATGAAGGAGAGCGACCAGGAGCTCGTGTGCCGCGCGCTCGCCGACTGCGGCGCGCTGGACGGACTCCCCCACAGCCATCACCTCCTGGGGCAGTCCGAGAGCCTTCTGCGCGGACTCGACGCGTGGGCGCTGTTCTCGGGCTCCGATTCGATCTCTGTTCCCGGTGCGCTCGGCAAGAGCGTGACGGTGGAGTCTCCCGACAGGGCTGCGTTCACCGAAGTGATCGCCGACTTCCTCTCCGTCTCCCGCGGAGAGGAGTAGGCCGGGGCGTCCGTCAGAGCCGAGCGCGGTTGACGAAGTAGACCGCGCCGACCATGCAGAGGAGCGCCCATAGGTAGTCCCAGCGCCACTTCTCGCCCATGAACAGGATCATGAACGGGACGAACACGCACACGGTGACTACCTCCTGTATGATCTTGAGCTGGGCGACGTTGAGCCCCGACGCCGCGCCGAGCCTGTTGGCCGGCACGGCGATTATGTATTCGACGAGGGCGATCGCCCAGCTCAGCAGGATTATCGCGATGAGCGGCCAGCTCGACGCGCCCGGCTTCTGAGCGCGCAGGTGCCAGTACCAGGCGAACGTCATGAAGAGGTTGCTCGCGACCAGCATCGCCACTGTAACGGCCACTCCGGCCGGCTTCGGAATATCGGCTATCGACATGTTTGCTCCGCAGTTGTCTTTTTCGGTTTGACGCATATTCTACCAAATTTCCCGCGCCAGCGGACGCGCGGCGCTTTCACGGCGCAGGGGAAAATGGTATACTTTCTCAGCGAATAGGGAAAGGAATTCACACACTTGGACGCTAAGGGAGTAGAGAGCTGGCTTGAGTCCGGCACGTTCGGCGCGGAGCCGTCCGCTCGGCTTTCGCGCGGCGACGTCGTCGGATGCTGGCGCGTCGAGGCGTATCTCGGACGCGGCCTCTCCGCCGAGGTGTACCGAGTGACGAACGTCAGCTACGGACACGAGGGCGCGCTGAAGCTGCTCGTCGACGGCACGCGCGGGCTCAAGGAGCGCTTCATGTCCGAGGCCGACGCTCTCAAGTTCCTATCCCTCCCGTCGCTTCCGCGCTATATGGACGGCGGCGAGTTCGAGGGCTCGCCATACTATGTGATGGAGCACCTGCTTCCGATCCCCGACCCCATGCCGCGCCGCGACGTACCGTGGTTCATGTGCCGCGTCGCGAAGGCGGTGCAGGATCTCCACGACGCGGGGTACATCCACCGCGACCTGAAGCCGGGGAACGTGCTGGTGCGTCCGGACGGGGAGCCGGTGCTGATCGACCTCGGTCTCATCAAGCGCCGCGGGACGGCCGTGACGGATCCGATAGTGCGCCACGGACGCGGCGTTTCCATAATCGACGGCAAGCCCGTCGGCGTCGGGACGCTCGACTATGCGGCGCCAGAGCAGCTCCTTAAGGGCGAGGCGTCGGTGCAGAGCGATGTGTTCGCGCTCGGAAAGATGCTTCGCGCGCTCTACGCGGGGAGTCCGCCGTCGTTCGCGAGAGGCGTGATCCGCACCGCCACGCGCGAGCTTCCTGGCGACAGGTATCCATCGGCGGCCGCGTTCGCCTCCGCGCTTCGGCGAGGCCGGTTCGTGCGCGGCGCATTTGCCGCGCTCGCCGTCGTCGCGCTAGTCGCATCATGTGTCGCGCTCTGCCACCTCGGCGAGCTGCGCGAGTGGGCGGCGAGAAGTCTTAATCCGCCGCCGCGCCTCGTCACCGTCGCGAAGGGTCCGAACGAGCCTGCGGCCGCGTACTTCATGAGACTGAAGGGGCTGGCGGAGGAAGGGAATCCCCTCGCCCAGTGCGCGCTTGCTGAGGCGTACATGTACGGACAGGGAACGTGGACCAACGAGGTTGAGGCCGTAAGATGGTACCGCATGGCGGCGAAGGCCGGCAACTCCGACGCGCAGGCGTCGCTCGGACTCTGCCTCCACAGGGGCAGGGGGTGCGAGAGGGACGTTGCCGAGGCGGTGAAGTGGTACACGCTCGCGGCGGGGCAGAAGAACCTCGCCGCGATGAGCGACCTCGCGTTCTGCAAGATGCACGGAATCGGAGTCGACCAGGACCGCGAAGGCGCGTTTGCTCTTGCGCTTGAGGCGGCGAAGAGCGGACACGCCCCGGCGCAGACGTTCGTGGGGGAATGCTATCTGGACGGACGCGGCGTCGAGCGGGATCTTGCCGCGGGAGAGACGTGGCTCTACCGCGCCGCGCGCCTCGGCAACGCGCGCGCCAAGATGCTCCTGGAGACGCGGTAGCGGTCCGAATGACCTGCCGCTATTGCGCGGCGGGGTGATGTGTGGTAAAATCTCAGTATGAAGATGAATACTCTTGTCGGCGCGTCGCCCTTGCGCGGCGCATTTGCCGCGGCTTTGTGCCTCGCGGCCGTTTCGTCCGTCGTCGCGAAGACGCCGGAGGAGGTTTCGAAGGAACGCCACTATCCCGCGCGGTACTGCGCGGACGACAGCACGCCCGAGGCGCGCGCGGCGCTCGTCGAGGAGCTCTGGAAGCACGATCCCGCCGCGGACACTAAGCTGTGGCCCGAGGGCAAGGTGCCGATGAAGGCGAACGACAAGCCTCTCAAGAAGATGGAGCACGAGCTCTGGCAGCGCAACCTCGTCGTGTCGGACGTGAACGATCCGTTCTTCACGTTCTTCCCCGCGGCGGGCGAAGGCGCGAAGGGCGTCGTGGTGATCCTTCCCGGCGGAGGCTACTGGCAGCTCGGATGGAACAAGGAGGGCACTGAGATCGCCGAGTGGCTCAACTCGCTCGGCTTCTCGGCCGCGGTTCTCATCTACCGCGCGCCGGAGCAGCGCGACGCGGCGCTGTGCGACGTGCAGCGCGCGATAGGCATCCTGAGGCGCGACGCGGCGAAGTACGGCATCGACCCGGGACGCGTCGGCGTCATCGGCTTCTCCGCCGGCGCCAACCTCGCGATCCGCGCGTCCACCAACTGGCGCAAGAGGCTCTACGAGCGCGTCGACGACGCGGACGACTATTCGTGCCGTCCAGACTTCCAGATGCCGATCTATCCGTGGGACATACGCTTCCGCAACGATCCGTCGAATCCGTCTAAGGGATGGAAGGGAATGGAGATCCGCCCTGAGTATCCCGTCGACGCCGAGACGCCTCCGGCGTTCATCGCGCAGTCGGTCGACGACTTCTGCCAGATCGAGACGACGGTGACCTACGACTGGCATCTGCGCATGGCCGGCGTCAAGTCGACGGCGAAGATATATCCGAACGGTGGACACGGCTACGGGCTGCGCAGGACGGGCCACGCGACGGACGTGTGGTCCGACGAGGCCGCCGCCTGGCTCGCGCAGTACGCGAAACCCTCGAAGAAGGTGCTGTTCCTCGGCGACTCGATCACAGACAGGCGCCACATCGGCTGCACCAAGAACTACTGGGGTTTCCTAGGAGACTGGTACGGATTCAGTCCGCTCGTCTACGGCATCAACGGACAACAGTGGTCGCACATTGCGGACCAGGCGCGGGCGTACATGAAGGACCACAAGGAGTGCCCGGACGTCGTGTTTGTCTTCGCCGGCACGAACGACTACAACGCGAACGTCCCGCTCGGCGAGTGGTACGAGGTTTCCGACGTGAAGGTTAACAGGAACGGACGCGAGGTCGCCGTGAAGAAGCGCGCGCTTTCCATGGACGGCTCGACGCTGCGCGGACGCATCAACTCCGCGATGTCGTTCCTCAAGACGAGCTTCCCGACGTCGCGTTTCGTCCTTCTCACGCCGATCCACCGCGGCTTCGCGACGTTCGGCGCGAACAACGTGCAGCCGGACGAGTTCCACTCGAACGAACTTGGGCTCTTCATCGACGACTACGTCGAGGCGGTGAAGGAGGCTGGCGGCGTCTGGGCGGCGAAGGTCGTGGACATCAACGCGGACAGCGGACTCTATCCCGTCTCCGACGCGCACGTTCCGTTTTTCAGCAACGGTGAGCGCGACAGGCTGCATCCGTCCGCGGCGGGGCACGAGCGCATCGCCGAGGCGATTTCGCTCGCTGTCGGAGGGATTCTCGAATAGTGGTTTCCGGGCGTTTTTTTAGGATGTAAAGAGAGGGCATGGCGATGGTGGATTATTCTGCACTGAGAAAGAAGTTCCCGACTAAGGATCCGAAGAAGAGGAAGCGCATCGCGGCGATCAAGGCGATCGAGCGCGAATACGCTATGAAGCGCGCTGCGCTGGGCGGAGGCGTGCCGAAGCTCAAGAAGGGCATCGTCTTCTATGCCGTCGTCGTGCTGGGTCTCGCCGTGCTCGGCTCGCTCGTGCTGTCGGTCGCCGGAAAGGGCGGGCCGGAGCGCATCTCTCGCGCGCAGCTGCAGGTGCGCAGGTCGGTCGACTCGCTTGCGGAGGCGCTGGGGCGCTACCGCTACCACGTCGGGAATTATCCGTCGACGGAGGAGGGACTGGAGGCGCTCGCGGCGATCACGCCGAAGAAGAAGAACTGGAACGGTCCGTACATCAACCACGTCGTGCAGGATCCGTGGGGACACGACTACGTCTACGTGTGCAACGGCGAAGGCGAGTACCCGACGCTCTACTCGATGGGGCCGGACGGCAAGGCCGGAACGACGGATGACGTGCTTCCGGACCAGGCGCTCTACGACGAGCCGTTCAAGGACACGTCGTGGACGAAGGGGTGGATGCCGTACTATCTGCGCGGATACGTCCTCGCGCAGGACGAGAGCGCGAGGGAGGCGATAAGGGCAGAGGTCAAGTCCGTCCTCGCGGCGGAGGAGGGTCCTGTCGAGGGCGAGTTCGTCCTTCACGACGGATGGGAGTTCTCGCGCGACCAGAAGGAGTGGACGAAGGTAAGGGTTCCGCACGACTGGGCGATCTCCGGTCCGTTCGACGCCAACGGCGACGGCAACACAGGCAAGCTCCCGTGGAAGGGCGTCGGCTGGTACCGGCGCACGATTGAGCTTCCGCTCGAGGTCGCGGGCAGGTTCGTCGCGCTCCGCTTCGGCGGCGTCATGTCGAATCCTGAGGTGTTCCTCAACGGCGAGAAGGTCGGCGGGTGGGACTACGGCTACATGTCGTTCGAAGTCGACCTCACCGCGAAGCTGAAGTTCGGCGAGAAGAACGAGCTCGTGGTCAAGGCGGACACGACGAAGCACGGCAGCCGGTGGTATCCGGGCGCGGGCATCTACCGCGACGTCAAGCTCGTCGTGGAGGATGCGGAGGACCGCGCGATATGGGGCTCGGTGAAGATAACGGTCACCGACGTGACGCCCGAGCGCGCGAAGGTACGCGTCACGTACCGCACGCCCGTCAGCTCGAGCGAAATCGTGAACGAGTTCGACGTGGAGAACCCGGTGATGTGGGACGTCTCCAATCCGAAGCTCTACGAGACCATGGTGTGCGGCAAGACGTACAGGTACGGAATCCGCACCGCCGAGTTTACTGCGGACGACGGCTTCCACCTCAACGGACGCCGCCTGCAGCTCAAGGGCGTGAACCTGCACTCCGACCTCGGTCCGCTCGGCATGGCGTTCGACAAGGGCGCGATGCGGCGTCAGCTGGAGGTCATGAAGGAGATG
>JAEEGF010789390.1_pt1 | contig 31856 bp, 29 predicted proteins | sample 9134171 | NCBI WGS metagenome assembly JAEEGF01 (sample SAMN16246542, study PRJNA631951) | gut metagenome | biome: gut microbiome; feature: rumen; material: AP-attached | host: Bos | place: Iran: Karaj | collected 2018-10 | reverse complement strand
TACTTTTAGCTATAACCAGAGCGGGAAACCCTGTCTGCCAGAGTATCCCCACATACATTTCAGCCTGAGCCACTGCAAGAAAGCCATTGGATGCTACATCAGTTCAGCACCCTGCGGACTGGACATCGAAAGCATACACCCGGCCAAGGATTCACTGGTTAACTATTGTATGAACGAGGAGGAATGTTGCCAGATTTTCTCGGCTCCTAACCCTGACGCTGCCTTTATTACCCTATGGACCAAGAAGGAAGCCGTCTTCAAACTGAAAGGGACAGGTATTAACAATGATATCAAGGAGATACTGTCACCACAGAACACAGAAGGCATCAGCATACAGACTGTTCCCGACCTATTCAACGGCTACATACTAAGTGTAGCACAATACTCAGACGCAAAGATTCAATTATGGAAATAGCTCTATACCTTATACCCGTCACCTTGGGCTCTACAGAGATAAACCAAGTGCTACCCTCGTACAACCACGATGTCATCATGGGCATCAGACACTTCATTGTAGAGAACATCCGCTCTGCACGACGCTTCCTGCGTCAGGTGGACCGTGAGTTCCCCATTGATGATTCCCTGTTTTACGAGATGGGTAAGCATGCCGACGAACGCCTGTTCAGCCAATACCTGCAAGCACTTAGGGACGGAAAGCCCATGGGTGTAATCAGCGAGGCGGGCTGTCCAGCCGTTGCCGATCCAGGCGCCGATGTGGTGGCCATTGCCCAGCGTCAGAACCTGAAGGTTATCCCACTGGTAGGTCCCAGCAGCATGATAATGGCAGTAATGGGAAGCGGACTGAACGGACAGAGCTTTGCCTTTAACGGTTACCTGCCCGTTGACCCACAGGATAGGGCTAAGAAGCTGAAAGCCCTAGAGACACGAGCCTGGAACGAGCACCAGACACAACTGTTCATAGAAACGCCCTACCGCAACCTGAAGATGTTTCAGGCGCTGGTACAGAACTTGCGGCCACAAACCCGAATGTGTATAGCTGCAGGCATCACAACAGCTGACGAATACATTCACACCCATACCATTGCAGAGTGGAAGAAGATAGAACTACCCGATCTAAGCAAGGTGCCAGCAATATTTCTGATTAACAAATAGATTTCCCTTTGAATTCTGACAGAAAGTTTTTACTTTTGTGCCCATAATAAAGACTGACAGATGAAATACTCTATAATAATTCCGGTATATAACCGCCCAGACGAAGTGGACGAGTTGCTGCAAAGCCTTACCGCCCAGACATTAAAGGATTTTGAAGTTCTGGTAGTTGAAGACGGTTCCGACATACCCTGCGAAGAGGTAGTCAAGAAATATACCGACCAACTGGATATCAAGTACTACGTCAAGCCCAACAGCGGTCCCGGTCAGACACGTAACTACGGTGTACAGCACAGCCAGGGCGAATACGTTATTGTACTGGATAGCGACGTGGTATTACCCTCAGGCTACCTGCAAGCCATCGAAGATGAATGTTCAATGCTCAATGTTCAATGTTCAATGCAAATCGACGCCTTTGGCGGCCCTGATCGTGCACACGAGAGTTTCACCCCAGTACAAAAGGCCATCAACTACAGCATGACATCCTTCTTCACTACCGGTGGCATACGAGGTGGTAAGAAGCAGATGGACAAGAAGTTCTACCCCCGCTCCTTTAACATGGGCATACGCAAATCGCTCTACGAGAAGCTGGGAGGTTTCTCCGAGATGCGTTTTGGCGAGGACATAGACTTCAGCATCCGCATCTACGAGAGCGGAGCAACATGCCGTCTTTTCCCCGAAGCTTGGGTATGGCACAAGCGCAGAACCGACCTAAAGAAGTTCTTCAAGCAGGTTCACAACAGCGGCATTGCCCGCATCAACCTGACCAAGCGGCACCCTGGCACCCTGAAACTGGTGCATCTGCTGCCAACGGTCTTTACCCTCGGAACTTTCACATGCCTTCTGTTTGCGTTTCTGTTCCTACTTTTGGCTCTGTTAGGACTTTTCGCCTTATGGAGCGCTCCAAAGCCCGGTTGCGTTTCAGGAGAAATGTTTTTAATTATCTTCAGCCTCTCCGGAATGTTATTATGCCTTCTGCCGTTGATATTGTTCTCTCTGATTATCTTCGTGGACAGCAGCGTTCGCAACAGAAGCCTCTGGATTGGTTTCCTCTCTATATGGGCCAGCTTCATCCAACTCATAGGCTACGGCACAGGATTCCTTCGTGCATGGTGGCTAAGGTGTGTATGCGGCAGGAACGAAGAACTGCAGGCTTTCCGCAAAAGCTTTTACAAATAAAAGATGGAGAGCATAAAGAACTGGGCATTAGACGACCGGCCACGTGAGAAGATGGAAGCTCACGGTGCCGGTGTGCTGAGTAAAGCAGAGTTGCTGGCAATTCTGGTAGGCAGCGGCATACCAGGCAAGAGTGCCGTGGAGATGATGCGAGAGATTCTGAACGACTATAACGATAGCCTAAAACTACTGGGCAAGGCCACCATCGAGGATCTAACCCGCTACAAAGGGATGGGAAAGGCTAAGGCCATTACCGTACTGGCAGCCTGCCAACTGGCAAACGAACGACTGAAGGAAGAACTGCAGCCACGGCAGAAGCTCTCAGAAACCAAGGATGCCTTCCTTTACTTCCGTCCCAGATTACAGGATCTGACCGTCGAGGAGTGCCACCTGTTGATGTTGAACAACCATCTGGAAATCATCAACAGCGTTATGCTCAGCCATGGTGGACTAGTAGGCACTGCGGTGGATTTGCGCGAGTTGCTACGTCAAGCCCTGCTGGCACAGGCAACAAGTGTCATACTCTGTCACAATCACCCCAGTGGCAGCCTTAGACCCAGCAAAGAAGACGATGAACTGACCCGAAGAGCAGCAGAGGCATGCAAGATGATGGGCATCAAATTTCTGGACCACCTCATCGTGGCAGACAATAATTATTTCAGCTATACAGAACAAGGAAAAATATGAACGATACATTACAGACACAGGAACGCGTTATAGAAGTCTTACGTACTGTCTATGACCCAGAAATTCCCGTCAACATCTACGACCTGGGCCTCATCTACCGCATAGAACTAAACGATGCAGGCGATGAACTCAGCGTTGATATGACACTTACGGCTCCCAACTGTCCGGCTGCCGACTTCATTCTGGAGGATGTGCGCCAGAAGTTGGAAGGCATCACCGGCCTCAAGAAGGTAGATGTACAGCTTGTCTTCGAACCCGAGTGGGACAAAGACATGATGAGTGAGGAAGCAAAAATGGAATTGGGATTCCTTTAGAACAATTCATAATTCTTAATTCATAATTGAAAAAGACATATTTCATATCTGATGCACATCTGGGGAGCATGGCAACCCAAGACCCTAAGGAGCAGGAGAAGCAACTGTGCCGGTTCCTGGATGAGATAAAGCCACAGGCTGAAAGCCTGTATATGCTAGGAGACATATTCGACTTCTGGTTCGAGTATCGCAACGCCGTCCCCAAGGGCTTTACCCGTCTGCTGGGCAAATTGTCTGAACTAACCGACAACGGTGTTGCCGTTCACTTCTTCACTGGTAATCACGATATCTGGTGCAAAGACTACCTCACCAAAGAGTGTGGCGTTATCATGCACTACGAACCAGAGGTTGTAGAAATTGAGGGAAAGACATTCTTTCTGGCGCATGGTGATGGTTTGGGCGACAGAAGCAAGTCGTTCAAGTTCTTACGCGTTATCTTCCACAATCTCTTCTGTCAGTGGATGTTCCGCTGGTTGCATCCCGACCTAGGTCTGCCCTTTGGTCTAAACTGGGCCAAGAACAGTCGCATCAAGCACATGCAGGGTGGCACAGAGGCCGACCCACCCTATATGGGCGAGAACCATGAGCCGCTGGTACTCTTTGCCAAACAATATATAAAGGAAAAGCCCGAGACTGATTACCTTATCTTCGGTCACCGTCATATAGAACTGGATCTGATGCTCACCCGTCAGAACCGCCTTCTCATCCTTGGAGACTGGATTACACAATTCACCTACGCCGAATTCTCAAACGGCGAACTTACCCTAAAGAATTTCTGATTGTAACAAAAACGCATGCACGCATTTGGGACATCACCCAAACAAATAATGCCATATAAAATCAGAGGGGAAGCAAATAAACTTCCCCTCTGTTCTTTATACCTTATAATTAAATATCTTAGCAGAGTGCCTGAGTATCCAGGGCAATCATCAGCTCCTCGTCTGTAGGAATACAGCAAACAGTAACCTTAGAGTCATCTGCGCTGAGGATAGCCTCAGTAGCACGACAAGCACGGTTCTTCTGAGCATCCATCTTGACACCCATGAACTCCAGACCATTGGTAGCACCCTCACGAACTTCCCACTGGTTCTCGCCTGCTCCACCGGTGAAGAGGATGATATCCACACCACCCATAGCGGCAGCATACTGACCAATGTACTTCTTGATGCGATAGGTGTACATCTCCTTTGCAAGACGAGCCTTATCGTTACCGTTGGCAATGCCTGCCAAGATGTCACGGAAGTCACTGCTACCCTCGCTTACACCAGCCAGACCACTCTGCTTGTTCAGCAGGTTGCTGATACCCTTGGTGTCGAGGTTCAACTTATCCATCAGGAAAGTAACAGCACCAGCATCGATATCACCACTACGGGTACCCATGATAAGACCTTCCAAAGGAGTAAGACCCATTGAGGTATCTACACACTTACCATCCTTAACAGCAGCAATGCTGGCACCATTACCAATGTGGCAGGTGATGATCTTCTTACCCTCTGGCTTTACACCCAAGAACTCACAAACACGCTGCGAAACATAACGGTGGCTGGTTCCGTGGAAGCCGTAACGACGAACGCCATACTGCTTGTACAGGTTGTAAGGCAGGGCATACATATAAGCATAGTCAGGCATTGACTGATGGAAGGCTGTATCAAACACACCTACCTGAGGAATGTTGGGCATCAACGCAGAAACAGCATTCACACCCTTGATGTTAGCAGGGTTGTGAAGGGGAGCCAAATCGTTGCAGGCAGCGAAAGCCTCCATAACCTCGGGAGTCAGGCGAACGCTCTTATTGAACTTCTCACCTCCGTGTACCATACGATGACCTACGGCATCCAACTCCTCTAAGCTCTTCAATACGGCATACTCGCCCTTTGTCAGCACCTCGAATATCCACTGTACACCAGCAGTATGCTCAGCAATGGGACGCTCCATTTTATGCTTCTCGCCATTCAGCTTAACGGTAATAAAACTATCGGGCAGGCCAATCTTCTCGATGCCGCCACTAGTGATGACGCTCTGGTCATCCATATTGTACAATGCGTACTTAATGGAACTGCTCCCGCAGTTCAAAACAAGAATTTTCATCTTTTCTTTTTATCCTTACTTTAATCTTTCTTTTTTCTCAACTACCAACTATCACTTAGCGTCCATTGCCTGGCAAGCAGTGATAGCAACCATCTTATAGATATCATCTACAGAGCAACCACGTGAGAGGTCGTTAACGGGATGAGCAATACCCTGCAGGATGGGACCAATGGCATCAGCACCAGCCAAACGCTGTACCAGCTTGTAGCCAATATTACCAACCTCAAGGCTGGGAGCTACCAGCACATTGGCATGACCGGCAATAGCAGAACCGGGAGCTTTCTTCTCTCCTACAGAGGGAACCAAAGCAGCATCAGCCTGCAACTCGCCATCCAACTTCAAAGAGGGCTCCAGCTCATGAGCCAAACGGGTAGCCTCAATAACCTTATCAACTACCTCGTGCTTAGCACTGCCCTTGGTACTGAAACTCAGCATAGCAACACGTGGATCGGCAAAACCAGCCACGCTACGTGCTGTATGAGCTGTACAAACAGCAATCTGTGCCAGCTGTGAAGCATCGGGAACAGGTGTTACAGCCACATCACCTAATACTACAACACCATCCTCACCATACTCAGGCTTATCTGTAATCAGCAACATAGCACCACTGACACATGTAATGCCAGGGGCACACTTGATAATCTGCAGGGCAGGACGCAGAGTGTCGCCCGTTGTTGAAAGCGCACCGCTAATCTGACCATCGGCATGTCCGCTCTTGATGATAAGACAGCCAAAATAAAGAGGATCTGTCAGCACCTTCTTGTGTGCCTCCTCCAATGTCATACCCTTGCTCTTACGCAAATTGTAAAGCAACTCGGCATATTCATTTGTCAACTCACTGGTTGCAGGGTCAATGATCTCGGCCTTGTCAAGATGGGTAAGTCCTAACTTCTTTCCCAAGGCAAAAATCTCGTCGCTATTACCAATAAGGATAATCTCTGCCAGGTCATCGGCAAGGGATTTATCTGCGGCTGTCAATGTTCGCTCCTCCAAGCTCTCAGGCAGGACAATGCGCTGCTTGTTACTCTTGGCGCGAGCGATGATTTTCTCCATTAAAGTCATACTATTTACTATTTTATGATTTACAATTTACTATTTATTCACTATTCTGCAATTTAGCTATTCCGTCCTCCCCCTCGGGGGAGTTAAAGAGGGGGTATCCTTTCAGAATCTTCCCTTCATCAGCAAGTGTTCCAATTCCTCTGCTGATATATGTGCTCTTAGCACATCGTTATAGGCAGCACTGATGCTACCGGTCTCTTCACTAACCACAATTGCCAGCGCATCCGTCTCCTGGCTGATACCCTTGGCAGCTCTGTGGCGCAAGCCGAACTCCTTGGGAATATCCAAGTCATGACTGATAGGCAGGATGCATGCAGCAGCCGTAATCTTGTTGTTTGAGATTATCATGGCTCCATCATGTAGCGGACTGTTCTTGAAGAAGATATTCTCTATCAGACGCTGACTGATTTTGGCATTCACCAACTCACCTGTTCGAACAAAATCATTCAGTGGAAGATGGTTTTGCAATACTATCAGGGCTCCCACACGCTGCTTACTCATATTCAGGCAGGCCATTACAATGGGAAAGATAGTCTCACGCTCATGCACAAACTCAGAGAGATCCTTCTTCTTGTCGGGACGGAAGAAATTCACAAACCTGTGCACCCTCTGACGTGTTCCTACTCTGAAGAAGAAATGCCTAATCTCTTCCTGAAACAGAATAATGATGGCTATGGCACCCACATTCACCAATTTATCTAGGATGCCTCCCACCAACTTCATCTCCAGCACCTTGCTGACAACAATCCAGAAACTGATAAAGAACAACACCCCGTAGAAGATATTCACAGAGCGCGATTGCTTCATTACTTTATAGCAATAGAACAGGCCTATTGCCACAAGCAAGATATCAATCAAGTCCTTAATTCCGAATTCTAACATACCAGCATCTTTTTAACTATCTGAACCACCTCAACGGCTTCCTTCACATCGTGCACCCTTAGGATGCTTGCACCCTTCAGCAATGCCAAGGTGTTCAGCACAGAGGTTCCGTTCAAAGCTTTTTCAGGCGAAGTACCCAGCAGGCGATATATCATAGACTTACGACTAACGCCCACAAGCATTGGCAACTCCAGCACCTGCAGGTCCTGCATACGGTTCATCAGTTCGTAGTTATGCTCCAGTGTCTTGGCAAAACCAAAGCCAGGGTCCAGGATTATATCCTTAACGCCTAACTCATGCAACTGCTGCACCTTAGTACCAAAGTAGCGGAGCATCTCAGCCAGTAGGTCATCGTAGTGCGGTCCGTTCTGCATAGTCTGGGGATCACCCTTCATGTGCATCAGTATATAGGGAACGCCCAACTCAGCAACAGTACTGAACATATGTTCATCCAGTTCGCCACCGCTGATATCGTTGATAATCTGAACGCCATACTCCTCAACACACATCTTAGCCACATCGGCCCTGAATGTATCCACGCTTACTACAGCATCAGGGGCAATGTCACGAAGAATCTTCAATCCACCACGCAAGCGGTTCATCTCTTCCTCTGCCGATACATCATCAGCACCCGGACGGCTGCTGTAAGCCCCGATGTCAATCATAGAGCCACCTTCAGCCAGAATAATCTGCACCCGACCTGCAATCTCCTGATCAGTATTCTTGCGACTTGCAGAATAAAACGAATCAGGGGTTACATTCAGGATTCCCATAACCTGTGGCTCGCTCAAATCCATGAGTTTTCCTCCCACATTTATAGTATAGGGTAACAGACCTTTCATATATTTCTCGGTAACTTTGCGACAAAGTTATACATTATTTACCAATTATCAGAAAAATGATATAACTTTGTGTCGTTAATTGTAAAAAATCAAACAATATGAAGATAGAACAATTATATGAAATCTACTTACAACACCCCATAATAACTACAGACAGTAGAGATTGCCCTGTTAGCTCCATCTTCTTTGCACTAAAAGGAGCCTCGTTCAACGGCAATCTGTATGCTGCTTCTGCCTTGGAAAAAGGATGCGCCTATGCAGTGGTTGAGAAGGAATTTGCACCCGAAGGTGACACACATTATATTGCCGTAGAGAACCCCGAGCAGACACTACAGGAACTGGCTGCCTATCACCGCCAACAACTCAGCATTCCCGTGCTACAGATAACAGGAACAAACGGCAAGACAACTACCAAGGAGCTGATTGCCTGCGTACTGACAGAGAAGTACAACGTCCTATTCACGCAAGGCAATCTGAACAACCACCTGGGGGTACCACGTACCCTGCTCCGCATTACCAAGGAACATAACATAGCAGTCGTTGAGACAGGTGCCAACCACCCTGGCGAGATTGCCTTCCTGTGCAATATGGTAAAGGCCGACTACGGTCTGATTAGCAATGTGGGCCGTGCACACCTGGAAGGTTTCGGCTCGTTCCAAGGAGTCAAGAAGACAAAGGGAGAATTGTATGACGACCTACAGCAGCGTGGTGCCAAGATCTTCCTGAATGCCTTAGACGAAGATTTAATTCAGATGGCAGAAGAACGTGGATTTCATCTCTATGACAACGCAATACCTTATGTAGAAGGTAGAATTGACTCCTGCAACCCATTCGTCAAGATGCAGTGGAGGCAAGAAGACGATGCCCCCTGGCAAACCATACAGACACACCTGATTGGTGCATATAACATTTCTAACCTGCGTGCTGCCATTACTATCGGTTTGTATTTTGGCGTTACGCCCGAGCAGATTTGCCATGCCATAGAGAATTACATTCCCAGCAACAGTCGTAGCGAATTCCGTGACACAGGACGTAACCGTCTAATTGTGGACGCCTACAATGCCAATCCCAGCAGCATGGTAGCAGCCCTGACCAACTTCCAGTTCATTGATTCTAAAAACAAGATGGTTATCCTTGGCGACATGCGCGAACTGGGAGCCGACAGCGAACTGGAACACCGTAAGATTATGGATATTCTGGCAGGCATGCCATTAGAGGATATTTGGTTGGTTGGAGACAACTTTGCAGCGCTCAACTATCAGAATAAACGCATAAACGCCAGATACTTCAAGGATGTGGAAGCCGTTAAAGAAGAAATCCACAACAATCCACTTAAAGGCAAAACGATTCTGATAAAAGGCAGCAACGGAACCAAGCTATTCCAGCTACCCGACTATCTATAAGGAAAAACAGAAAAAGTTATGGCGTCAGTCTTCTACCGGACTACGCCATAATTTATTTCCATGCATCTCAATATCCATTTCCGTATCATCACGGTACAACAGGCCTGTACCAAGACCTTGCGCTTCCATACATTTCGGCCCAAAGATTCTTGCAGTCAGTAAAGCTACATTTCGTAGCCCGATGCTACCCTCTTGGGCAGCAGAAACCACAACTCCGATATTCCGCTTCATAGCCTCGCTTGCCCATTCTACGGAACCGGTTATACCACCATGTAGCATTGGCTTAATTACTATGAATTGGGGACGTAAAGTATCCAAAAGCATACGTTTCTCTTCTAGCACATTCACCCCTATCAGTTCTTCATCTAATGCAATGGGCGATGTTCCTTCTTCTCTTGCCATGCTGCATAGCTGAGCCAAATCCTTCCACTGATACTGTCTTATAGGCTGTTCTACCATTCGGATATCGTATGGTTTCAGTTCCCTCAATAGTTCTTTTGCTTCGTCAAGACCATAAGTTCCCAGAGCATCAATACTCAACTTCAAAGTATCTTCCGAGAAACGAGACCTGAGGGTACGGACAACCTTCAACACATCGTCTCCCTCTCCCACTCCAATACGAAGTTTCAAATGTCTGAATCCTTTTAGGATCATACGCTTACAGCGATTCAGCATCTGATCATAGCCTTCTACATCTACAACAGCATAAGAAGGTATGCCCGCCTGACTATGTGCAAAAGGGGTATCGTAAAGCAAAGGATTCTGCTGGTAATCATACAATGCTGATTCCAATGCAAACAGCAGAGCCGGATAAGGACTAAGATGCCTGGCATAATCATCACTCTCCAATGCCTCGTTAATAAGTCGGGCTGCATCAGACATTCTGATATACGCATCCGCATCACAAGAGATACCGGCCAAAGGAGCACACTCACCCAAGCCTATACGCTTTCCCAACTCATCAGTGATACTGATAATAATAGGATGGTATTTTTTTCTACCCCGTTGGAAAGAGACTTCCCCCTCCTTAACATGAAGGGTACGCTCTGATAAGTTTATCTGCACAGCTTCTGTTCTTATTTGTTTATTATATGAACATCCCTCTGTGGGAATGGAATCTCGATATTATTCTCGTTTAGCGTATTGTAGATAATCTCCTTCATGCGTCCCATAAGCGCGATCTTCTCCTCCACCAACATCCAGACACAGACAGCCAAATCCACACTGCTCTCGCCAAAGCTCACAAAGCTGACCTTCAACGGCTGCTCTTCTACGTTGGTGATACACTGGCCGTCGGCATTCTTCTCCAGACACACAGGCATCAGGGCCTCTGTCAGCATCTTACGCACTTCCTCCACATTGGTTCCGTAAGCCACACCAACAGGAATCTTTATCAACTCATAACGATGGTTACGTGTCATATTCTTGAAATTCTTGCTGAACAGGGCACTGTTCAGGAAAGCTATCACACAGCCATCAGCGGTTACAATCTGTGTACTCTGGTAGGTTATACTCTCCACCTTTCCTGCAATACCGTCGCATTCAATATAGTCACCCACATGGATACGTCCCGTCATCAGAGAGATACCATAGAAGAAGTTCTCCAGAATGCTCTGCATGGCAAAACCCAAACCGGTAGCCAGACCTGCACCGACAATGCTGATACCACTTCTTGGCACATTCAGTATTACCAGTACAATAATCAGATAAATACCCCAGCAGAGAATACCAATTATATTACGTGCCAAAGTAAGGTTCAGCATCTCGTTCTCTGCAATTACCTTACGTCTGTAATGGCAATAGAATCCACGAATGCCATAATTCAGATAACGGAACACAAACCACAGAGTTGCCACCAAAGACAAACGATCCAGAGAAATACGGATGAGATTCTCCTGATTAACAATATCCATACGGAACAAAGACTCGCAAAGACTTGTCATCTCAAAGACTCTGGACGCCCAGTAAATGCTAAAGAAGACGGATGCCACACCTATAATAGGAACCAGTGTCCGACTGAACAAATCGTAAATCCATGTTACAGAGATATAATCACCATGCTCCATTTTCTTCTTCAGAGCTTTCACATCTTCTGTTATGTCTATTCCCTGGGCTTTCTTTATCTTCAGTTCAGGATTTAGCTTGACTAAAAGGAAGCGATTCTCATACATCTCCATCAAGTCATAGATGCAGGTCACCGTCATGATAGCAGCCAATTGGAACGTCCACCATATCAATATCTGAACTGCCAGCAAAGAGAAGCCTACCCATGATGCCACGCAAGAAATAAGGATTACCAGGCTAGTGGCATGCATATACATAATGTCCATCAGGGGAAGTTGCTCCCTGTGATGCTTGGACACCCTCCACTGCCAAATGCAGAAGCCTAACAGAATTGGAGGAAATACCAGATTTACCACATGATTGGGAACCAGAACTATTCTGAACAGAATCACCACGAATGCCATTACCATCAAAGGCATGTAGATAATAGCAGCATGACGCATCTGTTCACCCTTGAGACGAATATACAGACTCAGGAAAATCACCTCCAACAGCCATGCCATAGTAATAATATGTCCGGTTCCCATCTGGATGAAATTACGCTGAGTCAACGAACGCACTACCATAACGATGATGGCAAACAGACCTATTCCCACAACATTGTTTAGCATACGACGCTTCAGCTTAAAGTCCTCACCACGCCATCTCTTAGGCAATAGCCATCTTAGGATAACATAGCTGACAAGTAGCGAAAGGGCCAGATAGAATATCAGGAAGACGCTGATAAACAGCACCGTTGCACCACGCCACTCCGAGAAAGTCTGCTCGTGTCCGGCAAATGGTTTGTATTTACTCTTTATAGCATTCTGAGCCCTGAACCATTGCATAGGGAATGTCTTCAGAATCTTAAAGTAGTTATCACCTCCATTCCTGAAGATATTATCCTGCAACAGTTTATACCGTCCCCTTGCAAACTGGTTTAATTCCTCTACCTTACCGATAACACTCTTGTAATAAGTATTCTCTGCCTCCAGTTTCTCCAGGAAAAGCAGCATATTCTCACGTAGGGTTTCAGCATATTTCAAACAGTCATCCCTATCCTTCAACTGCTGACCTGTAAGGAACAACGGCTCATGATTCTCCTCTTCTTCCCCATCCTTACCATGTCCCAGAAAAACCAAGTCCTTTTCCTGCATGCTATCCCTTACCTCAAGCAGTGAATCCTTCTTCTCCTGCAATGAATCAATAGCCTGCATTAGGATGCTGTCATTCTCCGTCAATATACTGTCTGCATCTGCAGCTGTGATGGGAGGCATACTCTTTAACGACTGGATTAGCGCGTCATACCTTTCTATTTCCTGTTTTATACGCAAGATTATCTTATCATATTGATGCATCTTGCTGTCACGGTTACTGAGATCGTGATACAAGTCGGTAGCCTGCTGGCAGGCATACGCCATATCAAAGGTGTTGTCCGTTGTCTGCGAATACAGCATAAGTCCAATCTGTTCGCACTGATGCATGAAACTTACCAATTGCTGATGCTGCTGGGTTCCCTGCTGCTCATACATAGCCATAAAAGACTGCTGCTGCTCATACTTTTCCTGTAGCTCGGCCTTCAGTACACTCAGGGTACGTGCCAAGTCTCTCTCCTTTAGCACTGCATTCGCAGGAATCAGGCAGATTGCCATCAACAAAATAAGAACTAGAAGTTTTCTCATTGCTTTATAATATATATAAGGTATAGGATATGTTAATTACGGAATCAGGCATTCAACTGATCATAGGTCTTCTTCCCCTTTAAATGGTACTGCCACAAAATGCTCTTTGGGAACAGGATCTCGTTTGCCGGCACCACAGTTGCCTGCATGTTCTTATCACGATCAGAACGGAAGTCGGCCTTCATCCTGCAGAAAGCCCAACGTCCCTTCCACACAGCCATGCAGCTACCCCACTGAAGGGTAAGGAAGAAGTACAGAGATGCTAAAGCATCCAACCAGAAACGCCAGCGCATAACGCATGCTAATTGCTCGTCAGGCAGATTCTTATACAGCAGAATCATGTTGTTACGGAAATTCAGGAATGTCTTGCGAGAATTACTCTTAGGCAGCGAGGCACCGCCAACATGATACACGATGCTCTCTGGGATACATACTATCTGATGTCCCCTGCTACGTAAGCGCCAACAAAGGTCTATCTCCTCCTGATGGGCAAAGAAACGGGCATCCAATCCGCCTGCCTCCCAATACTGTTTACTGCGAATCATCAGTGCTGCCCCTGTTGCCCATAAGACAGGAGCTATAGTATCGTATTGTGCCAGGTCCTCCTCGATTGTATTGAACACTCTTCCCCTACAGAAAGGATAACCCAGCCAATCTATGTATCCGCCACAGGCACCAGCGTATTCCAGCATAGGACGGTTCCACTCACACCTCAACTTAGGCTGACAGGCAGCAACTTCCGAGTGTGCATCCATATACGAGAGCAAAGGACGCAGCCATCCTTCCGTCACCTCCACATCACTGTTCAACAACAGATAGTATTCAGCATCCACTTGACGCAAGGCCTGATTGTAGCCGTCGGCAAAACCGTAATTCTTGTCCAGAACGATAGTTCTCACCTCCGGGAATTCACTTTCCATTACCTTCAAAGAATCATCCTTGCTGGCATTATCTGCAACAATCACTTCTGCTTCCTGACTATATTTCAGCACAGAGGGCAGAAACTTACGCAACATATCTGCGCCATTCCAATTCAGTATTACTATTGCAATGCTTTTCATATCAGTTCTGCTGTTAACAGCTCTTCTGTTTCATCCCACGCCCCTAAACGGACGTTCACTATTCTGTTATCCATCTCTTCTGTAGTATGTATTGCTACCTTAATATAGTTATCTGTGAATCCGTGCATGATACCCTTCGTTCTACTATGTTCCAGCAGTACAGGTCTGACCTGACCCACAAAACGATTATAGAAGGCACGCAACTTATTCTGACTAAGTGCCAGAACCTGCTGGCTACGCTCGTGTTTCTGTTGAGCCGAGACCACATAGGGAATCTGCAGGGCTTTTGTACCAGGACGCTCGCTGTAGCTGAAGACATGATACTGGCTTACATCTACCTTCTCCATGAAGCTGAGGGCTTCACAGAACAACTCATCTGTCTCGCCACGCGTTCCCACTATCACATCCACACCTATAAAAGCATCCGGCATTAGCTCACGCACACGCATCACCTTATTATAGAATAACTGAGTATCATAACGACGGTGCATCAATCTGAGCACCTCATCACTGCCACTCTGCAGAGGAATATGGAAATGTGGCATAAAGGCCCGACTCTGTGCACAGTATTGCAACACCTCGTCTGTAAGCAGGTTGGGTTCTATGCTACTGATGCGATAGCGCTCAATGCCCTCTACGGCATCCAGGGCCTTAACCAAATCCAGGAATGTCTCGCCTGTACTCTTACCGAAGTCACCTATATTAACGCCGGTTATCACTATTTCCTTTCCACCCAACTGGGCTGCCTCCTGAGCTTGCTCCACCAGTGACTGTATGCTGCCATTCCTGCTTCTGCCTCTGGCAAAGGGTATGGTACAATAGGTACAATAGTAATCGCAACCATCCTGAACCTTTAGGAAATAACGGGTACGGTCTCCACAGGAACAACTGGGAACAAAACTACGGATATCTGCCGTTCTACTGGTATGATGCTCATGAGCCACCAAAGCTCTTTCTTCAGGCATCATAGGCAAGCGTTCTGATATATACTGTAATATCTGCCCCTTCTGTTCACTACCTAAGACCAAATCTACACCATCCAGGGCAGACACCTGTTCAGGCTTGAGCTGAGCATAACAACCCGTCACTACTACCAATGCGCCCGGATGCCTGCGCACCATCTTGCTAATGGCTTGCCTGCACTTGGCATCGGCAACTTCGGTAACACTACAGGTATTTACAATACATATATCAGCCACCTCCCCCTTGGAAACAGTCTTTACACCAGCTTCCTTGAGTTGCTTCCCAACTGAACTTGTCTCTGCGAAGTTCAATTTGCAACCTAAAGTAAAATATGCGGCTTTCTTCCCTTCAAAATTAAACATGTGTGCAAAATTACGAATAAGCGAGGACAATACAAAATAATTCTTATTTTTATTGTCGAGTGTAAGTAATTTTGAGAATTGCACAAAGTCACGATTAAGTGAGCGGAATACAAAATAAAAACATTTTTATTTTCATTCCCGAACGTGAGTAAGTTCGAAACGCAAGTTTCAAAGTCACGATTAAGTGAGCGGAATACAGAATAAACAATCGTTTTTCTTTCCGTAAAAACGAGAAAGTAGGCAAAAATCAAAACTGAACATTAAGACAAAAAAACGGAAAATTGTAAGAATTTCAAAAAATGCAGAAAAATCGATATACTGATTTTCAGATAGTTACAAAAAAATGTTTAAAAAAACCATAAAAAAATCAACAAAAAAGATACAACGTATTGAAAAACTCCGTACCTTTGCATCGTTTTAATAAGCAATTGATTGTTTTACAAGTTAAAAAAAAGCAAAAAAATGAAAAAGTTAGCATTTTTGTTCGCAGCTGTAGTAGCTGTTTCTTTCGCTTCTTGTGGTAACACTACCGCTCAGAATGAGGAGAGCGCCGATACTATCGACACAACTGCTGTTGAGACTTGCGACACTGTAGCTTGCGATAGCGTAGCTGCTGATACTGTAGCTGCTCCCGTAGCTGAGTAATCAAGAAGACAGAACAAAAAAGTCTTAAGAAGACGACATCCTCAGGATGCCGTCTTTTTTTTCTTTCCAAACTAATCTAACACATATGAAAAGAAGAGATTTCATCCGTGTTGCGGCCATCGCCGTTCCTGCCATTGCTACTGCTGATGTTACAGCAGCAACTAAACGTAAGGCAACAGAACCCCAAAAACCAAAAGAACCGGAATTACCCTCCATGCAGTTCCGCAACGGGAAGTTCAAAATTCTACAACTTACAGACACTCACTTTATCGAAGGCGATACACGTGCACAACGAGCCTTAGACAATGTTGCAGAATTACTGGATACAGAAAAACCTGATTTGGTAATACACACAGGCGACATCATCTTCGGAAAGCCCGTACGCGAAAGCCTTACTCACATCCTGTCACTGATAACGGACCGGCACATCCCCTTTGCTGTAGCACTGGGCAATCACGATGAGGAGTTCGGACTTTCACGCCCTGAAGTTCTGGAGCACATACGCCAGATGCCAGGCTGCCTGAACACAGCTGCCAAGCCTATGCATGGCGTATCCAACGATGTTATAACTCTGAAATCATCAGACGGAAAGAACCAATGGGCCTTCTATCTCTTTGATACCGGTTGCATGTGCAAGGAGTTTCCCGAACTAAGATCATACGATTATATCCATGCCGACCAGCTGGATTGGTATCGCCAAACCAGCAGAAAGCTAAAAGCCGAGAACGAAGGCAAGCCCCTACCCTCACTAGCTTTCATGCACATTCCCATCACTGAATATTTGGAAGGACTTTCAGATTCACGTCGTCAGATTAGAGGCAACCTGGGAGAAAACCCCTGTAGTCCCATCATCAACAGCGGCGCTTTTGTTGCCATGCGCGAAGAAGGTGACATAAAGGCCATCAGTAGCGGACACGATCATGATAACGACTACGTTATGAAATGGCGAGGATTATATATGATGTATGGACGCTATGGTGGTGGAGACACCGTTTACAACAATCTGAAACCCAACGGAGGACGTATCTTTGAATTTACAGAAGGAAGTTCTTCCTTCAAAACATGGATACGCCTTCATGGAGGTCGCATAGAGCAAACAATGACCTTGCCCAACGACTTCTAAATAAAAATCAAGTTAATTTCTTATCACAAACAACCTAGACATTTTTCACGCTATTAGCAATATACAAATAAAAGCGCAACTCTGATAGAGCTGCGCTTTTATTTATGATAGAATGCAAATATTATGCTTCTTCTGCAGGAGCCTCTGCCTCAGCAGCAGGAGTCTCAGCGGGAGTCTCAACAACAGGAGCACCCTCAGCGATTACCTTGAAGGGAACCTGAGCAGAAACCTCCTTGTGGAGTTTAACGGTAGCAACATAGTCACCAACGCTCTTTACGTCCTTAACAATGATGATCTTACGATCTACATCGAAGCCAAGCTTCTGCAACTCGTCTGCAATCTGCAGGCTGTTTACGCTACCATAGATAACACCTGTGTTGCTAACCTTGGTAGAGATAACCAAAGATACTGCGTTCAGCTTCTCAGCCTTAGCCTCAGCCTCAGCCTTGATCTTAGCCAACTTAACAGCCTTCTGCTTCAGTGTCTCAGCCAACTGCTTCTTAGCACTCTCGCTAGCGATTACGCCTTTTCCGTAAGGAATAAGATAGTTACGACCGTAACCAGACTTTACGTTTACAATGTCATTCTTGTAACCCAAGCCAATAACGTCTTCTTTCAGTATAATTTCCATATCTACTCCTCCTTTTTTACTTCATCAAGTCAGTTACGAAAGGCAGCAAAGCCAAATGGCGAGCACGCTTAACAGCCTGAGCTACACGACGCTGATACTTCAGAGAAGTACCGGTGATACGACGGGGAAGAATCTTACCCTGCTCGTTCAGGAACTTCTTCAGGAATTCAGGATCCTTATAGTCGATGTACTTGATACCGCTCTTCTTGAAACGGCAATACTTCTTCTTCTTGACATCAATTGCGGGAGCGGTCAAATAACGAATTTCTGATTGCTGTGCCATAGATTAAGCCTCCTTACTTGATTTGTTGTTTCTTCTCTTCTCAGCATATTCTGCTGCGTACTTCTCCATCTTTACAGTGAGATAACGAAGTACTCTCTCATCACGACGGTAAGCAACCTCCAACTTCTTGATTGTCTCAGGTGCTGCCTTGAACTCTACGAGCTCATAGAAACCCGTGCTCTTCTTCTCGATGGGGTAAGCCAATTTCTTCAAGCCCCAGTTCTCCTCGCTGATGATTTCAGCACCAGCCTTAACAAGAACGTCTTTGAACTTGTTTACCGCTTCCTTCATCTGATCATCAGACAAAACGGGAGTTAAAATGAAAACGGTTTCGTATTGATTCATAATACGTTAAATAAATTAATTAATACTATTTCGCAAAAATGCGGTGCAAAGGTACGGCTTTTTAGTGAGACTGCCAAAGATTTGCGCTTTTTTTGTATTTTTTACGCCAAAACATTTCGTCACCTCGGGAAAAATCACTTACTTTGTATTTGCAAAAGTATAAATAAGAAAAAAAACATATAGATTATGAAGAAACAGAACGTAGGTATTACCCTGATTGTTTTAGGTGCATTACTGCTGATTATAAGCTATTTCTCAGCAAAATTCAACCTTGGTGTTTTGGCTAACTTAGTGGACTACAACTGGTTCCAGGTATGTTCCCTGGTACTGATCATAGCCGGTATCATCACCCACATTGTCATCACCAAGCGCTCATAAACCGGTATCAGCCATATTTTTTACCTGATGAAACTATTCCATAGGGGTACAGGACTCATATTGTTCCTGTGCGTAAGCAGCCTTGCCTATGCACAGTATGACAACAATGACACCGTAGAAGACTGGACCCTGGAGGATGTGGAGGAAGATACCCTCAAGCCTCAGCACAAGGAACGCCTGAACGCACTCTACCTGCAATACTCGCCCGCCAGATACTATACTGACGACGTAAAGCAGACATTCCACGAGTTCTCAGTCGGTTACGCCCGTTCCTTCCAGGTGATGGAGGAAAAGCCGTTCCTGGTAGAGTTGGGAGCCAACCTCAAATACTCGCACGGCAGGGAGAACGGCGTAAACCGGGACCTGCTGACATTCCGGGTTCCCGTCAACGTCCTGTACAAGTTCTACCTGTCCAAGACCAGGGACATCGCACTGGCCCCGTATGCAGGAGTTCACCTGCGCGCCATTGCCGCCGGCAAGGAAGAGAGCTGGAAGAGTTTTCAGATAGGATGGCAATCAGGTCTGAGACTATATATAAATAAGGTATATATAGGAGTCTCCTATGCCAAGGACTTTCCTGACGAAAACAAAAACCCGCATGTACACGAATGCAGCGTACACGTAGGATACTGTTTCTAAGGAAAAAGGAAAGTAAAGATAAACAATAAAGCAGGGCTGCCGTAAGACAGCCCTGCTTTATTCCGTTATTCCTTCATCAGATTGGGAACAATCAGGCGGTAACCCTTACCGTGAACATTGTTAATCTCGATAGAAGGATCATCCTTCAGATGCTTGCGCAGCTTAGTGATATACACATCCATGCTACGGGCATTGAAGTAATTGTCATCAATCCAGATAGTCTTCAGCGCCAGCTCACGCTCCAGCACATCGTTAGAATGCGCACACAGCATAGTCAGCAACTCACACTCCTTGGTAGTAAGCTTAGTCTGCTTATCACCTATTGAAAGAATCTGACGCTGCGTATCAAAGGTAAACTTACCCAGCTGATACTGCGTAACGGCACGGGTAGTCTTCACCTTCACACGGCGCAGGATAGCCTCCATACGATATACCAGCTCGTCCATAGAGAAAGGCTTGGTCAGGTAATCATCCGCACCCAGCTTGAAACCCTCCAGGATATCATCCTTCAGATTCTTGGCAGTAAGGAAGATGATAGGCACCTCGGCATTCACCATACGGATCTCACGTGCCAGGGTGAAACCGTCCATCTTAGGCATCATCACATCCAGCAGACACATATCGAACTTGGTTTTCATGAAAGCCTTGTAACCGGCCTCGCCATCCAGGTAAAGTTCGGCATCATAGCCCTTTGCCTGCAAATACTCACGAACCAGCATGCCCAGACTCTCCTCGTCCTCGCATAAAAGAATGTGCAATTTGTTCTCCATAACTTAATCTTTTACTATTGGTAATGTTATTATAAATTTTGTTCCTTGTCCAATCTCACTGGTAACCTTGATTGTGCCGTGGTGAAGGTCAATCATCTTCTTCACATAGGTAAGGCCCAGGCCGAACCCCTTCACATTATGCTTATTGCCAGTATGTACACGATAGAACTTCTCGAATATACGTTTCAGGTCCACCTTCTGGATACCGATACCGTTATCCTTGATACTGATACACAGATAATCCTCGCCCTGATTCCACGTAGCCACCTCCAGACGCAGCGGCTCATCCTCACGCCTGTATTTGAAAGCATTGTCCAGCAGATTGAAAATCACATTGGTAAAGTGCATCTCATCCGCATTCACAAAAGGATTGTAAGCCTCCAGGCGAGTCTCCAGCGCACCGCCACTCTGCGTCACCTTCAGCGAGAACGTCTGGATAACATTGTCAATCAGCTCATTAGCATCCAGCTCCTGCAGCTTCAGCGCAATGTTATTGCGGTCAAAAAGGCTCATCTGCAACACCTTCTCCACCTGGAAGCGCAGACGGCGCGTCTCGTTATTAATCACATCGCCCAACCGCTCATAGGTAGCGGCATCCTTATTGATACTCTTATCAGACAGCATCTGCGCGGCTATTGAAATGGTAGAGATAGGAGTCTTGAACTCATGCGTCATATTATGCACAAAATCGTTCTTCATCTCACTGATCTTCTTCTGCCTGACAATCAGGTAAACCGTCACCATGAACGTTACAAACAGGATGAACGTAAAAATCATAGCAGGCATCACATAGCTGGCAATACCGCGGATGTAACTGTTACGCTCCGGGAAATGCACCCGTACGGAACCCATCTGCCCCGTAGGATCATAACGGAACAGAGACTGGATGTAAGGACAGGCATCCTCCTCATCATCCGGCTCCTGATAGTCCACACAGCGGAAAACCTCCCTGCCGTCAGCCGTATATACAATGTAATGGAAGTTCAGATTAATACCGTTACGGGACAAGGCACCCCGCAGACAGTTATCCAGCTCAGCCTGGTTCACCCTGTCCTGGAAGCGGACATCACTCGTAGAGCGCATCACCGCAAAGATCACCTCATCCAGCACCCCACGTTCATACATATAAGCCGCCTCCACCTGTTTCTGGAACTGCCTGATCTGCACCGGACGGTTGGGTCGCGGCAGAGACAGCCCGTTCCCCCCGTACCTGGCAACAATGGTATCAAATACCAATGCCGAGGAAGCAATCGCCTTCGTCTGAGCACCGGCATCCGCCATCCTGTTCTTCTCATGTTCATTCATCACAGACTGCAGATAACGGAAAGTCTCGGCCCGTTCCAAGTCCCTTGAGGCCTGGTCCAGACTGCGCAGCACATTCTCGTCAAACTGCTCCTCACGCATCCTTACCATAGCCGTAGCATACTTACCCTGAAGGTAAAGCAAGACCAGGAAGGATATTCCTATCAACAGCGAGATTGTTAAAATGTATGACCTTTTCATAAAGGCAAAGGTAAAGGCTTTTATTAAAGAAAACAAAAAAGCTGGCACAAAACGTACCAGCTTTTGCTATATTTAACAAAGTTATACTTTACAACTTGCCAAATTGATAACTATCAGGACTCCGTCTGCGTTGCCTGGTAAGCCGCAATAAGCTTACTCTGAACATCACCGGGAACCAGCTCATAAGAAGCGAACTTGGTAATGAAGCTGGCACGTCCGCCCGTAAGACTGCTGAGCGCCGTACTGTAGTTCTGCATCTCCTTCTGCGGAGCCTTAGCCGTCAGTTTCTCATAACCGTTCTCACTAGTCATACCGGTAATCATGGCACGGCGGCCCTGCAGGTCACTCATCACATCACCCATCTTATCACTGGGCACAAATACCTCCACATCATTGATGGGCTCCAGAATCTTAGGACCGGCCTCCTTGAAAGCCTGGGCAAATGCCTGACGGCCCGCCAGCATGAACGAAAGCTCGTTACTGTCCACCGGATGCATCTTACCGTCATAAACAATCACACGCACATCACGGGCATAGCAACCCGTCAGGGGACCCTGCTCCATACGCTGCATCACACCCTTCAGGATAGCAGGCATAAAGCGTGCGTCAATGGCACCGCCTACAACGCTGTTCACAAATACCAGCTTACCGCCCCACTCCAGGTCAATCGTCTCCGTACTCTTGGCATTGATACGGTACTCCTGACCGCCGAAGTTGTAAACCTCAGGCGCAGGCATACCGTCATAGTAAGGCTCCACAATCAGATGAACCTCACCGAACTGGCCCGCACCGCCCGACTGCTTCTTATGACGGTAATCGGCACGCGCAGCCTTCGTAATCGTCTCACGGTACGGAATCTTAGGCTCCTCAAACACAATCTGAATCTTCTCATTATTCTCCATACGCCACTTCAGCGTACGCAGATGGAACTCACCCTGTCCGTGAACCAGAATCTGACGCAACTCCTTACTCTGCTCAATCTGCCATGTGGGATCCTCCTCACGCATCTTCTGCAGCGCATTCATCATCTTCTCCGTCTCACTCTCGTTAGCAGCACGGATGGCACGGCTGTACTTAGCGTTAGGATACTTGATAAAGTTAAAGCGGTTATCACAGTCCTTACCGTTCAGGGTATTACCCGTCTTCACATCCTTCAGCTTAACCGTACAGCCTATATCGCCGGCCACCAGCTCCTCCACCTTGATACGGTTGGCACCCGCACACACAAAGAGCTGAGCCATACGCTCCTTACTACCGCGGTCCGCATTAGTCAGGTCATCACCCTCCCTAACCGTACCGCTCATCACCTTAAAGTACTGCACCTCACCGATATGGGGCTCAACGGCAGTCTTGAAGAAGAACAGGCTGGTAGGAGCCGAAGCATCCGGCGCCACCTCCTCGCCACGGGTATTGAACACCTTAGGCATCTCATCCACAAACGGAACCACATTGCCCAGGAACTCCATCAGACGGCGCACACCCATATCCTTGACAGCATCCACACAGAAAACAGGGAACATACCGCGTGAAGCCAGACCCTTACGGATACCCTCACGCATCTCATCCTCCGTCAGTGTCTCACTCTCGAAGAACTTCTCCATCAACGCCTCATCATGCTCGGCGGCAGCCTCCACCAGCGCCTTGTGCATCTCCAACGCCTTGTCCATCTGATCAGCCGGAACCTCCTCAATGGTAGGAGCGCCACCGTCAGGACCCCAAGAGTACTTCTTCATCAGCAGCACGTCAATAAGCGCGTTAAAGCCAGGACCGGTAGCCAGGGGATACTGCACAGGCACCACCTTAGGACCGTATATCGTCTTCAGCTGCTCCAGCAGCACGTCAAAGTCGCAATTCTCGTCATCCAGCTGGTTAACCAGGAAGATCACAGGCTTGTTCAGCTTCTCCGTATAGCGGAAATGGTTCTGAGTGCCCACCTCCACACCGGCACCGCCCTTCAGCAGGATAACGGTAGTATCCGTCACATTCAGCGCCGTGATAGCAGAACCCACAAAGTCATCACTGCCCGGGCAGTCAATGATATTCAGCTTCTTGCCATTCCATTCTGTATGAAAAACAGTAGAGAAAACAGAGTAACCGTACTCCTGCTCTACCGGAAAGTAATCACTTACAGTATTCTTCTGGGTAATCCTACCTCTTCTCTTGATAATACCTGCCTCGTACAGCAGGGACTCAGTAAGGGTAGTCTTACCCGCACCATCATTGCCCATCAGCGCAATGTTTTTAATCTCATTTGTTTTGTAAACTTTCATATTACTTGTTATTAATGCTATTAGTTTTAGTTTTGTTTTCAGTTTTCAGGGGTTAAATTTAGCACAATTCTCCGAACTGACAATAAAAAACTAATATGTTACAAAACATATTTTAAAGGAAATAACAACCGCTAACCACTAACCGCTAACCACTAACCGCTAACCACTAACCACTAATCACTAACCACTAATCACCGCATCAGATCACTGATGATGCTATTGGAAATAAAGATACCCTTCCTTGAAAGACGCAGGACAAGACCTTCCCGCAGTAAATCGCCTCTAAGGATATGAGGTTCCGCCATCTTCATGCAATAGCTTTTCTGCTCAGGCGTAAGAAGGCCGAGGTGAAGACCCGAGGCAGTGCGCAGGCGTGTCATCACCAGCTCATCATATTGTTCCTCTGGCGTAAGAACCTCATTCTGATGCGGCACATCAGCAGTAGAACGGACATAATCCTTTAGCGAAGTATCATTAGACCTGCGCACATTTCCACCGTCAAAGGAGTGCGCCCCAGGTCCCAGTCCTAAATACGGAGAGCCGTCCCAGTAGCTGCTGTTATGCCTGGAGAACATACCCGGCCTGGAAAAGTTGGAAATCTCATAATGCTCCATACCTGCCGCCGCCGTCTGGTCCATCAGATACTCATACATCTGCCAGGACAGTTCATCAGGCGCCTCCTCTACCCTTCCCTCCTGAAGCATGCGGCTCAGCGCCGTCCCCTCTTCAAACGAAAGCGCATAGGCACTCAGGTGAGGCACGCCCAGCGTAAGAATCTGCCGCACATCATCCTCCCAGTCCCCCATCGTCTGCCCAGGCAACCCGTAAATAAGGTCCAGGCTGATATTCGTATAGCCCGCCTCCCGGCACAGCCGCACAGCCTCAAGGGCCTGCTGTGAAGTGTGGCGCCGGTTCAGCAGCCGCAGCAAAGCATCCGAGAAAGTCTGCACCCCCATACTGATGCGGTTCACCGGCGTCTGCCGCAAGCCCTCAATCCAGGCCGGCGTCACATCATCCGGATTCGCCTCTATGGTAACCTCGGCATCCGGGGCAAGCGTAAAGCAGTCCTGCACCGCCCTGAACACCTCCTGCAGCATAGCCACAGGCAACTGGCTGGGAGTACCGCCGCCTATATATAAAGAAGGTACGCGTAAAACATCCGTCTCCCCGCAGCGCAAACGCATCTCACGCTTCAGGGCATCCACATAAGAACGCTTCCACTCCACCCCAAGCGTTGTGGAATAGAAGTCGCAATAGATACAACGACTCTGACAGAAAGGAACATGAATGTATATTCCGCCCGTCTTAGTCACGACATTCCTGATAGAGGATTTCGTAGAAACAGGGATAGACATTAGAGGCCGAATTACTCTGCCCGGCCGTATGAGGCACAATCAGCCTCACCTTGGCAATCTCACCGTCCTCCGTTGTCTGACGGCCAATGCGGATATAAGGGAACGGAGCCAGCCAACCGTCCTGCACCTTCTCCTCACCATAAGTCTGATACATAGCACCGGCCAGGTTTCCCGTAATGAAGCGGCCGGAGTACGAACCGCCCGAGTTGGTCACAGCCATAATATCCGGTGTCGTATGCCAGTAGCTGACATCATTGCGCAGCTGCAGGCTGTCACCCAGAATATTGTATTCAATAAAACGGCAGGCAATCTGGCGCGTCTGATTCATCGGGATCCTGTCACCCACACCCTTTCTGACAATCTGCATATAAATGCCATTGGCCGAGAAGAGCACATACTCATTCTTCTCCAGGTCAGTAGTAGAATCCTGCGCAAAGAACTGCTCCTCATTGATCACATTGATGACACCAACGTTGCAAACCGTATCGCCTGAAGGGTCCACAATGCACACATCACGCTTCAGGAAAGCATTTATCGCATTACGCTCCTTATCCTTCTGTTCCGCATAAGTCTGGTCATCAGAACAGGAGACAAAGCCCGCAACGGCTACCGTCAGAATCAGTATAGTATAAAAGACTTTTTTCATAAACAATTCCATTTCGCCTGCAAAGGTATAAAAAACGTTCCAATATCCTATGACTCAATACACGCAAAATACTTTCACATAATCTATTTTAACAAATGAGCATAGGATTTTATCGCCTCATGCACCTTCCGGACCGCCTCATCCATACCGCAGAAAAGCCGTCCGCCACTGGCATTCTTATGTCCGCCGCCGTTAAAGAACGCAGCCGCCATCTCATTACAGGGAAAGTCATCCACGCTGCGCAGACTCACCTTCACCACACCCTCATGCTCCGTATCCTCACTCAGGAACACACTCAGCCTCATCCCCGAAATCTGCAAGGGCATATTCACAATCCCCTCCGTATCCCCGTTCTTAACACCGAACAGCTTACGTTCCTTATTGGTAAGCGTAATGATACTCGCATTCATACCCGGCACCGTCTCCATCTTCACATACAGCAGATAGCCCGTCAGACGCATACGCGCCTGCGAGCACGTCCAATATACATTACGGTAAATACGATCCTTGTCAATACCACGGTTTAGCAGGTGGGATATACACTCATACACCACCGCCCGGTTCGAGTTGTAGGTAAAGGCCCCCGTATCACACATCATCGCAGCATACAGGCAGGTAGCCTCCTCAGTGGTAATCCCCTCCAGCTCACCCATCTGATACAGCAGATGGCATATCACCTCGGCCGTAGCACACATATCCGGACGGGACACCACCAGCTGGCAGAAGTCCGTAGGATTCAGGTGATGGTCTATCATAATCTTCGGCGCAGGGTTAGCCAGCACACATTCCTCCAGCTCCAGCAGGCGGGCCGAATCATTCATATCGGCAATCACTATCAGGTCCGCCTCCTCCACAATAGGCTTCACCTCCGCCTCATGCTTCAGGTAAACCTTCACCTCATCCGCTCCGGGCATCCAATGCAGGAAATCCGGAAAGATGTTCGGTACCACCACCGTCACCTGCTTACCTTTACGCGTCAGCCAATACTTCAATGCCAACGTTGAACCAATGGCATCCCCGTCCGGAGACACATGGCCGCACACCACCACCTTCGTAGCGTTATCTGTCAAACACAGGAACCTCCTGAGTCCCTCTTCCGTCAATATCTTTTCCATAATCTCTGCAAATGTACGAATAAGTGAGGGATAAACGAAAGAAAAACGGACTTTTCTTTCGTTGTGAGTTAGTGGTTAGCGGTTAGAGGTTAGTCAACTGTCAACTAATAACAAAACTTCTTCCCTCCCCCTATCAGAATACCACGGGAATGTCTTGTAGCCGGCAAGCCGGATGGGGTATAGAAGATGTCACCAGGTTGCGTACTGAACGGCAGAACCACAGCATCCTCGTCATCCCGCTGCAGGGTAAGCGTACCGGCCGGGAGATCCACATGCGCCGTAAACACCTCCTCCTCCGTCAGCAGGCTCCACATATTACCTGTCGCACTCCCAGCCTTCAGGGCACAAACTGTCCCTGGCTCCAGCACCTCACCATCCGTAGCCGGCGCATAGCTCACATTATCCCGCGTAGTCGCCGTCTCCGGCTCTATTACAATCATTGTCCAGAACTGCAGCGAAGGCAGCGTCAGCGTGACGGTACCGCTGGAGGCATAATAACTGTAATCCGTCACCTCCTGCATCGCCCCACCGCAATAGTCCGGTGATGCCACCCAGATGCGCCGCACCTTACCCATACCCGTAAGGCCCGTCAGCCGCAGGGACAGGTTCTCAAAACGTTTCGGCCAGGGACGTACCGCCTGGTTGTCATGCCAGCACAGCATATAGTCATCATCCACGTCAGCCGCCCCCTCCTCATGCGTAAAGTTCAGCAGATGCACCACCTGACGCCCGTTCACCTCACGGGCCACCAGCGTCACCTGATTCGCCACCGGCTCCCAGCCATTAACGGTCACATCCGGGCAGGTAGCCCTCACATTCGCCTTCTCCGTCCACTTGTCACGCAGCAGATTCTCATAGGCAGTCATAAAGTCATAATACCGCGTCATCCAGTCCTCAATCTGACTGTGCCACTTCATTCCGCTATAAGGGAAGTATTCACGGCAGAGCATGTGATCGCCACCCAGTTCCAGGTGTGACCCTCCCAAGGCAAACATCACCGCATCCGCCATCACCACGCCCGGCGTGTTAAAGTTCCGGTTATCGCTCGTATAGTTCATATAGGCAGCCAACACAGAACGCAGCGCAGGATTGCAGCTCAGATTCCCGTCTATCACCTTCTTGATGTTCGAGAACCGGCCCTCGCCGCCCGTCAGACTACTGCCCGCCTGGTTTCCCCACACCTCAGAGTACAGCAGATCCACCTTGCCCGTAGCGGCAATCTGATCCACGCCCCACTGTGACACCGCATTCATCACAAGGCGCTTGTCAGGGTGGCGGTTCTTCATATAACTGATGAAGGCCGAATAGCCGTCAGGCAGACTCACACTGGCCCCGTTATAGTCATACACATTGCCACGCGAACCTAACTGGTCTATCTGATAGCCGTCAAAGTCCAGGAACGCATACACCTCGTCATTCCGCTCCGCCAGGTAAGCCAGCCACTCCTCGCTGGCAGGGTTCAGCAGATAAATGTCACTCTTCCACGTATCCGGCAGATCATGACTGTCCATCGTATTATGGTTCCTGTCCTTATAAATGAACCATTCCGGCTTAACACCCCGCTCTTCCCAACCGTCCAGCGCACCGAAGCACAGGTTATAGAAGATACTCTTCATCCCCCGTTCATGCTGCGCCCTGATATAGTTCCGGATAGAAGAAGTATAGACAGTACGGTTGGCAACATCCTTGTATGAAGTCCACAGCCCCTGCTCACGCGTACCGCCCAGCGGCCAGTCATGGCTGTAGTGCCAGTCCTGAAACTGCACCCCGTTTATATGGCAGCGGTTCAGCCACTTCATCTCCGTCTTCGCCCGGCTCAGCGTCTTGTCATTCCCAAAGGTAGCCACAAAACCGTAACGCGGAAAGCGCGTCCAGTCCGAACTCACATCCACGCCTATCGTAGCACAGATGTGCTCCCCCTCCTCATCACCGCGGTACACCTCCGCCATATAACCCCTGAAGTCATCGGCAGGCGGCACCCACGCCCACGTCCTTCCAGGCAGCAGCGTATCGGCAATCACATCACCCAGGTAACGGTAACGCACACGCATACTTGACGTAGGCGTAGCAGAGAAGGTAAACCGCACCGTATCACCGGGGGCATAGCTGCACCGGTCCGTCTCCATGCTGTAACGCAGCTTAGGCAACTTTACCGTTGCCCCCGAGGCCAGCACCGGCGTAACCGTCCGCACAGGAACCGCTTTCCGGTAAGGCCTGCTATGCAGCGCCAACGTGCCCGTAGCTAATCTCAGCACCCCGCTGTAAGTACCCGCATCCGCCGCATCCTCATGCAACGCATAATCATTCCCCTCTGACAGCTCCGCATTCACAGCCGTTCCCACCGGGTACAGGCAAGGCGGGTACAGACGCTGTGCCGGCAGCTCACCATCACGCCCTGCCACCCGAATCTGCTTCGCCTTCACATCCACCGTCACCTGGCACAGCCCCACGTTATCCACCCGGTACTTATAGTCACCGCTGGTATGCAGCGCAATCTTCTGCGTCCCCATGCCCAGCAAAGCATTGGCAGCTGACGGCCCCCAGTGACTACCCCATCCCGTAGCATCCGTCATAAACTTCAGCTCACCGCCATGATACAGGTAGCCCTGCCAAGTATATACCCCCTCCGTCTGCTCCGTCATCTCCTGGCGGTTCCAGCCGGAACTGATAGCAGAGCCCACAATGTAGAGCGAAGCCCGCACCTGCAGGCTACACACCAAGGCCAGGAATAAAACAAGCAGTGCCTGCTTTAGGGGCAGGGAGCAAGGGGCAAGGAGCAAGGACCTGCCATTGGCAGGAACGGGAACGATAACGTTAACGATAACACTTGTATTCATAATTGACAGACATTTTCCGCAAGATTCCCGCGGATATGCAGATTTATTACTTGTTGATTCCGTTATAGAGCGCCAGCCCCCTTTCTGTCAGCAAATACTTTTGGCGGGGATGATTGGGTTGTCAGGATATAGCAGTTCTTCAGCACATTGTTCTCCCCTAACAACAGATTACGGAAGAAGCGTACTAAGAATATCGGTTCATAACCAATGCCTTTCTCCAAATTGCGGTAATTGGCTCGTACCAATGCATTGCGGAAGTACCAGGAGTGGCGTTCAAACATATCGTTGTTTACACTGAATCCTTGTGAGCGTAAATACTTGATGGTGAAAATGGCAGTGGTACGTGTATTTCCTTCGCTAAATGGATGTATCTGCCATAAGCCTGATATGAATTTTGCCAGATGCTCCACCATCTGGTCTTTATTCAATCCTGTATAGTCAAACTGATGTTCCTGGCTTAAGTCATACTCTATGGCCATACGCAGATCCTGCCAGCGTCCATATAGTACGGAATCGCCTCGCAGCACCCACTCTTTCTTAGAAATGTCATAGTCACGGAATTGTCCGGCATGTTTGAATACCCCCTCAAAAATGGCACGATGAATAGCCGCAAGCCCGGCAACGCTATAGGTAAAAGCGTCTGTCTGAAGAAGCTTCGATATGTTACTCGAAACCCGGTCTGCCTCTTCCTGATCTGCGTCGTCACCATCGTGAGCAGTTTTCTTGATGTAGTATTCCTTCACCAATTCACGTGCTTCATCGATAGTGATTTCGCCCTCAATATTCCTACGGGCGGTATCCTGCAAGTATTCCGAGGTTTTCAACCCATCCACAGCCTGCAATCCTATCGCCACGCGCCAAGCCTCAGCCCTCTCTTTCTTCTGGGGCTCACCTTGACGTATATACTCGTCGAAATTGATATACTGTTCTTTCTCGCTCATACGCTATATACTTTCAACTGCAAAGATAGACATTTTCCGCAAGATTCTCACAGAATCGCTCAGAAATAATTCAGTCAACTGTCAACTGTGACCTTCGGTCGAATTAGGGGCAAGGGGCAAGAGGATTCCTCTACCCAACCCTCTCCAAAGGAAAGTTGACAGTTTAAATCTATTATCTTTCATCTATTATCACTCTGCAAAGTTATATTTTTTCGGCACAACAGAAAAGTTTTACGCTGAAAAAACAACTTATCTATGCTCTAGGGGCCGGGCATGTGTCACTTGCCCCTAAAAAAGGAAGCACAACCTCTGTGTCTTTACAATAATTGTCTCTTTTTTCTTTGAGAAATTTGGCTGATAAAAGAACTTGCTGTACCTTTGTAACACGAGAACCCGCCAAGCCTCTTCACAATGCTTAAATCGGCGGGGCGTTTTTTTTATTATATTTCCTGAATATCATTTCACCCGGCAATAACATGAAAGCTAAACTTGACACTTTGCTTGCCAAATATCCAAACATAGATACTTCCGCCATGGGCTTTCCACGTGGTTGGGAGAATGAACCACTTTGGCAATAAGAGCCAAAAAGAATTCAGGCTTAATTCAGGGAGTTTGAAGCCTGAATTCTCCCAGTTTGCAGGCTTCAAACTATTGGAATTAAACATGCGTGAGCCGGGCACGGCTGAAGAGCGAAGCCAAA